>OGZL01000753.1_pt1 | contig 25583 bp, 28 predicted proteins | sample 1576761 | NCBI WGS metagenome assembly OGZL01 (sample SAMEA3541595, study PRJEB24748) | human gut metagenome | biome: human gut; feature: human-associated habitat; material: faeces | place: China | collected 2012
CTGGCAGGACAGATCTCCAAGATTGGCTATACTGGTGCTGTAGTGATTGCCCTTCTGTATATGATTCATTTTGTAATTTTGAAATCAGTCCTGCGCTTGAGATATTGGCACTCGCTAAAAAACCAATTACAATTTTTGGGATTTCAAAACAGGCAATCAGAAGTGAAGATGGATTATCAGTAATTCCCGATGCTACTATTGATAATTTTGATTTGGATGCGTATGACAGCTTGATATTGCCTGGTGCAATGGATATCAGAGAGGCTATTGAAAACAAAAAAATAATAGATTTCATCAAAAAGTTTGACGGAAAAACAATAGGAGCTATTTCAATTGCACCTCTGTTACTTGTCAGAGCCGGATTACTTAATGGAAAACCGTTCATGGCTGGTGTCAATAAAGAAGAGATTTTTGAAGAAGGATTTTCCGAAAGTGATTTAGCAGAAATGGTGGGCTGGGATGACAATATAAACAAGCCCATTAAGGATGGATATATTATAACTGGCAATATAATCACATCAATATCATACAATTTTGTCAAATGGGCATTGGCTTTCGGAAAAATGGTAGGAATTGATATTCCTGCAAAAACGTTTGGTATTCAATAGTTTTCCGTTTATGATAAAACCATGTTGCCACAAAGACGTTTTTCGACTATTTACAATCATACAAAAAAGGGGCTTACGCCCCTTTTTCATTCTACATCACCAATCATGCGATTATCTTCGATACAAGCCACATATTCTCATAAAGCATAATGCGAATAGTGGGTTCGTCACATAGTTGATAAGTGGACTAGACGGGAGTCGAACCCATCAGATATAAAATTCTGCAATCGTTGGTATTACTGTGCTTTGCACTTTTCCCTGTAAAATCAACGCTTTTGTATTTCCTTATATCACATCACATTTCGGTTAAAATCAACAGATTTCCATAAAAGTTCACACGAAAGTTCACACACGTAACTTACAATGATTTACCGAGAATTCCTGCAACAATAGCCTCCGCCATCTTCTTGTAATCATACAGCTCTACATCGTCCTTATCATCCACGAAGCAACACTCGATCAACATCGCCGGAGAGTTTGTCCGACGCAGAACATACAAGTCTTTACGCTCCTTCACTCCACGATTTTTGAATCCAAGAGTTGTAATAGCATTGTCCACTCTAACCGCTGCTGGATACGCCGCGCTCTCGGCGCTATATACATACACCTCAGTTCCGGTTGTCTTGCCATTTCCCTTCTTATCTCCAGCTCCAGCATTAAAATGAATGGAAATATCCAGATCCACCTTATGCTTGTTACACTTTGTTACGATCTTCTTTAATACGTCCGCCTGGTTCTTTCCATTGGCGCAGGTACAGTCATACACCTTATGTTCTTTTTCCCTGAGCAGCCGGATCACTTCATTTTTAACCTTGCGTGCCTCAGTGGACTCCTTAATCAGTCCACACGCGCCGCACGCAATCTTCCCGTCCGGATTATGTCCGGCATGTACATTAAACTTCATCTTACTCACCGTCCTTCACTTCTGGAATACCGGCAACCGATGTAAGAAGCGATACTACGCCGGCAACCACCGATGCAGACACTGCCATCTTCCAATCCACTGCTGATACCACTGCTGCCGTACCAATCACCGCAACTGCAGTCTGTGCCATTGTCTTAACCGCCCGCACTGCTGCCGCTTTCATCCACTTCTGTGTGTCTACGGATACTTTGAATACACAATTTTTAAACATATTAATTACCCCTTTCTTATTTGATATACTGCGCGATCATCGTTACTATCCCGATTGCAAGTGCAGCGGAAATTGTACTTATGATTGCAGTTACTGCGACTGACTTGTATTTTTTAACATCTTCTGCCGGTGCACGCTCCATCACATCTACGCGAGCATCCATACTATCAATCTTTTCATCCAAAGCGCATACATTCTCGTTGGTATGCTTGACCTCCTCGACCAGCTGTACCATTGTCTCGCTCATTGTATGTATTTCCTCAACAATAGGTTCTAACTTATCGATTCGGTGTGTATTCGATTTCGCACGCGCTTCAACTCTTGTAAGCCTGCGTTCATTGTAAGTTTTTGACCACATAATTTCACTCCCTATAAGCGGCACCTGAAGATGTCCCTTAAACTATTTCACAATATCAATTCGGTTACCGCTAAAATCTGTAATAAACATTTTTCCCGAATCCGTAATATACAACGCATTTGAGATCAACTTCGTGTCTGTAGCAAGAACTGAATCTTTCACTCGGCAGATTTGCAACCATGTATTCGCTGGTGTCAATCCGCGGATGATAACATTCTCCTCATTTACATCGCACATGTAGAAACCTTTGATTACAGCCTTGTGTGCCTCTTTAGTGCCATCACTTAACGTATTGTATGGAGTTGCACTTAAATTAAGAATTTCTATATAACATCCCTTCGCATCTTTTGCCGTCTCCGGAACTGTAACCGTAATATGCGGACACTTAACGTCATGGAGTGCTGACTGATCTACTTTTGACGGAATAATATAAGGTGACCACCCCGCTAAAGCATATACATAAGCACGTACCCTAATATTGTCACCGGCATTCGAGATAAAGCTTTCACATCCGATTTCCCATGTACTTCCTGGCGTCAATGTTCCAGCTGTTTGCATAACAACACAAATTCCCTTGTATGCTGCATATCCATCCTCTTTGTACTCAATCGTAATATCATTCACATCTTCCGCTATTGTGTATGGAAGTGTGGTCAGATCGTTTGGTCGTTTCCATGAAACCGAATCTACCCAACTGTCAAATCCTATACTTCGATTGGTATAATCTGATTTGGAAAGCAGTTCTTCAACCGAAGATGGATCTATAACATAAAAATCTTCAAGCGAAAATATATCATCCTTGGTAGCTCCAAATGCCCAAAATCCAAAGCATATAGAATTTTGGTTTTCTGAAACTTTATATAGTAAGTTAATTCCACTCTTATTTCCTACCATAGATTCATTATTTGCAGTAGCATATAAAGTTTGTCTGTTCGCCCACTCGACACCATTATTAATAATAAGTGCTGCTGATTGTTTATTTGAATTAGACAATGTAAATTTTGAACAGCCTATTTCGATTATCTTACCTCTATATGGAGTTGCATCTATCGTCCATCTGTAACTTCCCCAACCGTCCACTACAACACATTCAAAATTGTACTTATCTCTCGAAGATACGGTTATTCCACCAGCCGATCCACTAGTAGTTGGCACAAGGTTCGGAAAAGCACTTGGATCTCGAGATGGAATCCAATCATCAATCATAAGTCTCTGATATCGGCTAACATTCTTCTTAATATCTGGTGCCAACGTATCAAGTCGTGTGTTTACCGCCTCGAATTGTTCACTGACCGAAAACGCAAGAGAAGAAGGTTGTGCAAAAAGGTTTCTAATTTCAACACCATCTATCCAAATATGCGCCAATTTAAAAGAATTACTATTAGCCTTGGAATTTACTAATCCGGATTCTCTCTTTGTAATGATGGTATGACCATTTACTCGCATCTGATAATGTCCGCTGGCAACCCTTGTAATCGTCGCATCCGACAAATCATCATAATAAAATGCCTTAAGTGCTTCCGGCATATCATAGATAAGTCCCTGATCAAAACATACATATCTGCCGCCCATTACAAGCAGGTCCATAAGCATCCATGTCAATGCGCACTGTTTTTCTTCGACAGTCATGCTGTATCCTCCACTCGAAAAGCACACAAGATTCGCTTTCTGTGTTGGATAATAATTTTTCATGTAGTTGTAAACCTTGTAAGATGAATCTTCTCCAGACCAATAACCAAATCCATCAACCGGCTCTTTCGGATAAAATTCACACGACTCTACCATCAAATAATCATTTTCTCCAATTGAAGACTTTAAGGACTTAGGATTGTAATATGGTTCATTGTCAATCGGTTTTCCGGATACAAGTTCAATAACATGCCAGGCATTTCCAAAGGAACATAAACCCAAACGCCGCGCTTCCTCGATTACATCATTCTGCTTTTCAAGAACACTTTCCCATGACTGTTCATCACCATCGTTAAGTTCTGTAACTCCCGATAAGGAATCAAAATCATCCCAAAAGATACCGTCATAAGGTATACCTCCCGTTATAACGTCGTATCCATCTGCATCTTTATCCGTTGTCCAAGTACCGCCCATATGCAGTGTTGCACGAATCTGCTGGTAAAGGTCATATTTATTGATTGGGACACGCGTTTTCGATGTAGCATCATATTTATTTTTAACGGATATGTACCGGAAGAATTTCACATTTGGATTGCGTCTGCGTACTTCCTGCACCAGAGCCATCTCATTCTGCCGTTTCTCCGAATCCGTCCATCCGCTGATCGAACCCTCGCAACAGATTAAATCATATCCGGCCAGAATATGTGCCGACTCTTCAAAAGAACTACCGGGGAAATAGGAACCATAATTAAAGTAAACCTTTGTGAGAGGTTTTTTTACCATATATGATGACAAGTTATTTTTTAAATCCCTTATCTCGGCGGCAACTACTTTTGTCTTAGGCGGAAGTTCGCTCTCTTCATCAAGACTATCTTCCGCAACTGCTGTCAATGTACCATCCTCTTTTGATACAATAGTCACACCATCAGCCTTAATGCCTACCGCACTCTGCGCCAGCTGCGCCCAGTACTTGGCATTGTTTGTATCTTCGCCATCTCGCCTCCCTGTATCACCTTCTGCATAGCTTTTGGCAAGTGTAGCTTGCATTTGCGCTTGTGTTTGAGATGCCGTCGAAGCCTCCGCTGCCTTTTCTGCTTTTGCTGATTCAACCTTAATATCCGCTAAATAGTCTGGTCTCAATTTATCCTCGGTAATCGAACCGTTTTTAATCGAGAATGAATAAGTCTTATTGACACCCTCTCCGCTTACCGATACCGCGATTTCGTCCGAATCCTCAAACGTAAGAATCGGAATCATTGCACCGATATTAGCCGTGAACTTCGTGCCATCATCGGTTGTCATGGTCAGAATACCATCATCGGATAAAGCGAATGATACCGGAATCTTTTCGATGTTAAGGTCAAACAGAATCTTTTCTCCGCTCAACTTTGTTATTGTGATTATTCCGGTCTTTTCATCAATTTCCCAATCCTTAATCAATGAATTGGCTGTAATCACATCAAACTTGGTTGCATCCATAGCAACGACACGATCATCAATCGCATCTAAGCCAGAATCCATTCTGTTGAGGTTTGTTTCATTTACCGCCGTTTCTTCGCTTGGAAAGTTTTTCCAATCTATACGGCTATAAATCTTCTGCATAGGCTACCTCCTATTTCGCAGACGCAATATCATCTACCTTTTTTCGGAATTCATCATAGTCAGTGTCAAACGTCTCTTTGTTCGCGGCGTAGATTTCTCGATTCTGAATCGAATAGTTTACACTGATATTTCCATTGTCTGGGATCTGCGCATTAAAATACGCGTACTGATTTCCGTCTACACTAGAAGTTCCATTTACGTTAGTTGATTTTTGAATAGATAACATTTAACATTTCCTCCATTATTCCTAATCTTTGTTTTAATATATCAACCTCGCCTCTTAACGAGAAGTTGTCGAACTTAAGCTGCCTGATTTCCTTTTGCTGCTTCTGAATCATCTGCACATGCATAGCATGAAGTTCGTCCTTGTCAAGAAGCCATGTGTCATCTTCAACATCGAGTCCGACAAGTGCTTCATTATCACTATCAATGCCAGAATCTATAAAAGCCTGCTTAACATCCTGTGCAATAAAGCCATAGTGCCAATGTGCATCTACACCATCCACGTCTTCCTTATAGCGAAAGTGCACCGGAACGAATCTCATATAAACAGAAGAAATATCTTGTGCTTCTGTTATATCTGTTTTTAGCCTTCTATCTGATACATGTATTTGGCTTGCAGATACCGAAGAATATGTTCCACTGCTATTCACTCTCAAAAAGTAGTTTTTTGTATATCCGCTAGTTCCAGATTGACCACTTGCATTTACGCGAATTCCTGTTATAAATCCAGACGTGTTTGGTATGTCTCCAATGCAAGCGACTCTGTGTGCTTGGTCTGCTGACCCTATGTATACTCTTCCAAGCCTATCATTGAACAGCACCGATCCGTGATAATTTGTATGCATATCATCTCCGCCAAATTCAAGGATTCCTAATTGGTCAACGCTAAATATCGGATAATCATATAGCTGTCCGCCCCATTTGTATCTGTAGTATACTTTTTCCAAAAACTTCACATTTGTAAATTCACTATTTGTTCCTCGAATCGTTCCGGTTGTGATATTATCGCCATTTATCGTAGTCGAACCCGATTGTGCCAAATCATTAAATGTGACCACACCTGTAATTTGAATGTTTGCATTATCGCTAGACGTATCTATGATGTTTCCATTCTCGTCATACAACTGAATTACAATTCCAACCGTCTTTTCCCCGCCTGTCGCGGTAATGCCTATGCTATGCGCGGTCTGTGAAATCCTTGTGGACATTTCGGTATCAGCTTTTTGCCGATTTATAACTTCGGTTTGAATCGCATCTGCGGTCTGCTCAAATCGTGAATTTGTCCTTTCGTCCAAGTCGCTTATTTCAGACAATGTATGGTCTGCAGTTCGTTCTAGGCGATTCGTGCGTCTTTGTACATTATCAATCGTATCTCTGATAGAATTAACCTTTGCAGAGTGCTTTTCTGTACCCTGTGCAGCAATCGAATCACGCTTGCTTTGTACTCCGGTCAGCGTCCGCTGCAAGATGTATGTCTCTACGATCTCACGCGTTGTATTGAATCGGATCGGATCACCAAGTTCCAAACACGGATTGCCGACGCAAGTACATGATTTCAGGGGCGTATATGCCGCCTGCTTCATGATTGGAAGTACGTTGTTCGCGATCTGCTCCAACTCTGATCCGGTCTTGTCCGATACAAGAAAGTTACCGGATATCACATAGTTATTGCCGGCAGTACCAACAATCGCTCCAGCGGTATTGTCGCTAGCGCGGATTTCAAGCTGCGTAATTGCCTTGCTTTGGAAATCTTCATAGTCAAACGTGATGTAATGACCGCTCATGGACTCGGTATTGGAATCTGCTGGGAACAAATCATTACGCGGATACAAATCTTCCGCCGGATATACCGCACTGATAATGTTCGGCAAGATCACGTATTCAAACTTGCCGTCACGGTTGATGTTACCAAAAGCACCATTGATCTCGCAGATTGCCTCAATAATTGTCTTTCCACTAACTGAAGCTTCTGCTGTCACCGCAGAATCATAGGATGATGATGTGGTCAGCGTCTTGTTGACGGTCATGCCATCATTGACAAGGCTCGTGTCAGCCTGCGCGATCCCGAGATGTGCGAAAAAGCTATCACGGAACGCCTTAAGCGTCAGCGGAAATGATAAGCCATCATACCAAGCCTTAACGTCAGCATTGAGGATGTCGTACATCACATCATACGCCACGATCTGCCGCTTGGTGCGGTCTGCAGTCGGCGTGTCAGAATAGATCTTATACTCTCCGTATGTAAACGGATCATCCTCGTTCCCTTCCAACGTTTCCAAAGGACGAAGCTTTTTCCCGATAATGCCGGCAGGAACATCGTGAGCAGTGAATGAGATCTGATTCGGCAAGCAGGATCCGAATTTCAGCTCGGATCCATCGTTAAGTGTCTCTGTCAGCGTAAACGTGTCGCGTTCCCTCATGGAGTTGTCGATTACTGCCTTGGTACCGACTATTTCTATATTAAGTTGCTTATGAATCGAACTCTCGTAATAGAGTTCCTTATTCTTTCCATTTATCATAGAATTTCAGCTCCGTATCCAATAAAAGCGAGCCGCCAGCCATCGTACTCGATCGTATGCTCATCCGCATAGCCGACGATTGTCGTAACATCCGGAACATAACAGTACATTGTTACATACTTCATAATCTCTGGGCACCAAGCAGTTACAAGCGCCTTTTTCTCACGTCGTTGTCCGACATACTGTGCGTTGATTTTCGACATAAATGCATCGAACTTCTTCTCGGTCAGTCCTGGAACCTGCCACTCTGCCTTAAGCACCTGATTCTTAAGTGCGTCTCTGTGTAACTCGCCATTGTCATCGTTGTACGAATTTAAGTCCTGCCCCAGAAGAGGGGACTGAAATGTGCTTGCGGTTATGTATTCAAAAGGGACTTTATAATCCCCGACCTTGATCAGATATCCGCCATACGCCATTTCTCGTCCACCTCCTTAAAATTCAAATGCCGGCTTTCCGGTTGAATGAAAATATTCGTTTGCTTTCTGCTGCGTCACATGGAAGATTCCATTCGGATCTCCCTCTACTTTAAATGTAACATTAACCGGCGTTCCTTTTGTACCAATTACAGCGCGAACCGCACGCGCTACTCCATCACTGACGGATGCTACAATCTGTTCGTTGTTCATGACCGATGTATGATTGCCGATCGTTCCCACAAGCTCTGGTCCAGCTTCTCTCGCCAGGAAAATCTGACCGGTCGGTGCATCCTTGGTACCGACTGCATAATGTGCGATATCATGCCACACGCCACCGGAGTAGATGCCACCATTGGCTTTCTTTGTTGCCTTAGTTCCAACATTAACTGATTTTCCGCTAAAAAAGCTTGTTACGGAATTCCAAGCAGAATTTAATGCGTTCTGGGCAAATCCAATTGCAACGTTTAACGTCTTTCCGGCTGTAGTATTCGACCACTCACTCTTGACGTTCTTCCACCATTTGTTTCCGTCTTTCTTAACATCAGTGGTAAATTTCTTTACCTCACCAACTTTATCATTCCAATATAATTTAACGTTCTTCCACCATGTGCCACTTTGATTCTTCACATCCGTAGTAAATTCCTTTACTTTACCAACCTTTGACTTCCACCAACTCTGTGTATTTTTCCACCAAGTAGATGCATTGTTCTTGACATTAGTTGTAAAGTCTTTTACACTGCCAACTTTCTTCCCCCAATAATCTTTTGTATTCTTCCACCATTCCTTGGCCTCGTCCTTTACTTTCGCTTTAAACTCAACATAATTATCTTTTAGATTTGAAAAGCCTTTGTTAATCTTTTTTAACAGTTCTTTTGCATATTTCGAAAAACTAAAAGATTTAATTTTATCTTTCCAACCTTCTATTATTCCAAGAAAAATATATTTTCCGTATGGCTTCATATTCTTAGCTGGAGAATGAATACCGAACGCTTCACATATTCCATCTCCAAACCATGTGAAGAAATCCTTAAACGGTTCAATGACTGTACCAAGCACTCCTGTAAATCCGTCCAAGATGCCCTCAAAAATATAGCTTCCAATATCCATAAAATTGGCTTGCTTACCGTCAAACGCGGTTTTGAAATTTTTCTTAGCCTCATCAAAAAGCTTGCTTGTCTCATCCCAATTAAAAAACGTTTTAAAGCTTACCGGGAGCGATATAACAGTTTCTTTTCCGGTTTCGTCATGACCCACTTTTTTGTCCATGAATGCTTTCTTAATACGCTTTCCAAAGTTTCTGATATCATCTGTATGCTCAACAAAAACCTTACCAAGGCTAATTCCTACAGATACAACTACACCAGCAAGTGCAAAATACGGATTTCCCCCCGACATATAGAAAGCTGCTCCGCCAGCTGCTAATGCCATCACGATTGATTTCACAAAATCCGTATCATTATCATCTGTCAACTGGAATCCAATTGTTGCTATAAATGCAGCAAGGCCAAGTCCATTTAATCTGAAACTTTTCCCTTTGCCGGTACCATATTTTCCAGATGTAAATCCTAATAGTGAGGTTAGAGCTGCTGATACAACTCCAGCTAAACTGCCACTCGAAAAAGTAAGGATTGTAAGCAGGCTCTCTGGGGTTAAATTCTTCAAGAATCTACTTAAACCATCAAATATATTTTCCCAGCTAAGATCATCAAAGAATCCGTGCACAAACTTCCAAAAGCCATCTGTCCATCCATTAATGGCTTCGGCGCACTCTTCCCACTCAAACCTATCGAAAAAGCGGTTAAATCCATGTGCTACATTTTTTCCAAACTGTTCGAATTCAAATTGATTAGTAAATCCCTCTGATGCGAATACTGCAGTATTTAATGCTCCTGCAATAACATCTGCGGTAGATGTGAATACACTATTGCCTTTTTTATCCTCGGAAAATAAGCCATTCAAGAACTCGGCAAAGTCAGTACCAAAATTATCCGCCTTTTGATAAACATCTTTCCATTTTATCTTGCCAACAGTCTTTGCGAGCTCGTCTCTGATTGTTTCTCCAAGACCTTCCCAATCACCACTTTTTATCGCTTTCTTGATATCCTCTGCTAAGTCTGCAATATTCTGGTCAATCGGAACTTCTTCAAACATATCAGAGACGTTGCCGCCGCCACCAGATCCGCCAGAACCACCGCTATCGTTCGAATTTATGACATTAAGTTCGTTGAACGACTGTAGTTGCCCCTTTAGTTTCTTTGCCGAACTAGTAGCTTTATCCAATCCGGCAGCATAGTCTTTCACCTGCGTGGTAGCCTTCGTCCACGTTTTCTTGCCTGTGAGTGCTGATATGAACTGATTCACTTTGTTGATTGCTGCCGTGAGCATATTGATCAGCATTGTGAGTGCGGGTCCCACGGCAGTTATAATTGGTCCCGAAAGCGCCCCGAAAGCATTCTTAAGAGTTGCCACGGCACTCGTCAGCTGAGACATCTTTGCGTTCACATTGGTCGAATACTTTGCCATATTCTGCGTGCCATCTTTGATTGCAGAAAGCATGGCATTCCAACCCTTGGTGATCCAATTGAAGATGAACATCGAAAGGGCGATACCGCGAAGACGTGTAACAAAATTATGTAACAAACCATTTGCCCGCTTTGTTTTTCCAGAAAACGAGTCAAGCCAAGAACCCGTGCTTCTACGTGCTTTATCCGCACCATTTGAGACCTTATTCTCTTTTGCGACAAGTTCTTCCTGCCTCTTCGTAAGAGTCTGCATCTGACTGTTAGTGTCGCGAAGCTGATTCTTAAGTTTCTGATATGCGTCAGAAGCTCGGATCGCCCCTTTATCAAGATACGCCGTCCCTTCTTTGACCATTTGAGACTGATATTTCTGTGCAGCGCGTATATCGGCTCCTACCACTTCAATTTTTCGATCGAGAGAATCCCATGCGGCACCAGATGTTTTACCACGTGCCACCATCTCTTCCTGTCGTTGTAACAGCTTGTCAAATTCAACTGTAGATTTATGCAATGCATCGGAGATGTTCTTATAGTCCTCTGTTGGGATTTTAGAATTCTCCATCTGACGCATTTTCTCGGTTAAATCAGCCGCTTTCTGTGACACCTTTGCAATCTGATTCTGCAGGCGCAACATCTGACTAGAGACATTTTTCGTATCAATTTTTGTGTCAATCTTTATAGATCCATCATAATCAGACATCTACTCACCTACTTCCTGCCGTGTATTTCTGCCATCATGCGGTCATAATCATCAATTCTCTCCGTCTCTTCCTTGGTGTACTCTTTCTTCTGCACCAGCTGATCCAATGCATACATCTTCTGTGCCTTTTTGAGCGCTTCTCGGTACTCAGGCGTTGAGCCTTTTGTCGGTTTCTCCTGCCGCTTGCCAACCACCTGCAAGAAGCTTGATAGCTTGTACGGCATATTCCAAAGCAGTCCGCAAAACATCCACCAATGCATGGATTGCCCCGCAGCGAGGTCGATTCCGTAGATCTGCCGGAAATCTGCATAGATGCGCCACTGATCCACGTCATAGTCCACCACACGCGCCTTGTCGCCGTCTTCCGAAGGATTATCGTGAAACCAGCCAGAAAGAAACCACTCTACACACTCGGAAAGCTCAACGCCCTGAGGATGATCACGAAGATACTCTTCTCCGTTTTCATCCTCGTCAGCAAACATAAGCCACACGAACATATCGTTTTTCTCATATTTGGTAAGCTCCTGATCGTACTTCGCCTGCAGCATCTGAATGCCGATCGTATAATCCGTATTCACTTGATACCCGCGCCACTCCGTCGGCAGCTCATCGATGAGAATATTATTCATGCTTTACGTTCCTGTTCTTACCTTTGTACTTGTTGTTATGTCTGCGTGCAGCGCGATTCGGTGAATACTTCTTGCGGATTGCTTCATTTCGTGTCTGGAAGAGATCACTCATCACCGGCATTACCGCATTCACAAAATCAATAAGGGCATCTTCATCCGGAACAAAGTCCTCGTGCATCTCATAGCTCTGACGGAACACGTTACGGATCGTGTCTTTGCCAAACAGAGTATCAATCTCGCGGATCATTCCCTCTATGATGCCGATACGCATCTTGGAGGCATCTACGATGATATCCATTCGCACATTATCGGGAAGCTTGTCGAACTCCTCTCCCTCATATTCCTTGTATTTTTCTCTATAAGAATTAACATCATCCTCGCCGAGGTTTACCACCTCTTCAAGATTGTGCACGAGCTCAACAAAACGCGTTGCCGTAGCAGCATCCGCGGTATTGATACGAAGCACTGTGATCAATTCTCCTTCGAGGTTATTGACCTCGATTGTCTTGATTCCATCATCAAATGTAATTGTTCTAATATCTGCCATAATTACCATCCTCTCTTAATTCGGGGCGCGAAAGAGAGGTACGCGTCCCGAATATGCTAATTGTTGATTAACACCTATTCCTTTGATCCCGCACTCGCAGCAGCATCCTTTTTCTTCCAAGTGAAAGAGCCATCCGTACCGATAGTGATTGTTCCAAGCTCCGGATCTCCATTTCCGTTGATCTGGATCGAAGTTGTATGTGCATCCCCTCCGGCGCCACCGGTACTGGACGGGCACACCGTCACAGGGAACCGCATACAATCACCTGTTCCGCCTGTAATATCCGTCTTGAAGAAACGATAATAGTTTGTATTACACTTCTCGCCAGTAGGCAGAGTTTTAAAAAGCGTGTCAATACATTTCTGCATCTCATCAGACAGATATTCACGGGATGGCGTCATGGAGAGCGCATATCCCTTTACCGTATTAGATGCATTTTTCATGTTTACATACTGTTTAGATTCTGTGTTGGGTCCCAGGTCTTCTGTGATCTCTGTGAATCCATCACCCATCTCCACAATTTTCTCTGTGGAGCCTGTAAGTGTTCCGATATCCAATAAGGACACCATGTTGGTACGATCTAATGCCATGTGTATTTCCTCCTTATTTCTTGTAAAAATATTTAAGTTTCATGTTCACGCCGTAGCCGATCTGCTTCGTATCCTGCTGCACCGGAAATACCACCGATGTACGTTCGATAGATTCAAGCTGCATGTGATCATCTTTAAATTCAACGCCCGCTGCTTCAAGCCACTTTGCCAAGCCGTCAAGAACGCTCTGCGCGTCTATCGATTCCTTATTTGTGCTCGGAGAACTTTGAAACACGATCTCGAACGGAATCTGTGCGGTGTAGTTTCCGCTCACATATTTCTTGAGATACTGCGCACCCTGCAACGGATAAATGCCGATTGATGTGGTATCCGCCAGCTTCGTCCACAGTACCGTTTTGTTATTTGCCTTGAACGTCTTTGGGAACTCCGGATATTTAAGCACCAATGCAAGAATGGCGCTTGCCGCGTTCTCTGCGTCTTTCACGGTCAAATGCTCAACGTCTGCCATCACACACCTCCCACTTCAAAATGAGGCATGATATCATCATACTTATCTACTGTTGTCACCTTGTATACAGAGTCCATAGAATCATGCGCCCACTCATAAACACACGATTTCGGCAACTCAAGACCTGTCTGGTCTCCCTTGATAAAGAAATCATCTGTCGGATGGAATGTGATGTGATTCGCCTTCTCCGTCTCAGGGAGCGCATCCCACACTTTAGGCTCCATATATTTCTTTGACAACTCGCCAAGATCGATGAAAAGTTTTGCCGCATCCGCACTATCCAATCCGCTCTTGGTCACATTTGATCCTTTAGTTTCCACAAGGTTCACGTTTTCTAAAAGCGTCGGATAATACTTCGTTTCATCTGTATCCGGATCATAAAAGCGATTGAACAGAGTCACGGTGTCGTTGTAAAACAATCCCATCATCGTCCGCACTCCTTACCGCACTTTGTGCATTTCCAGATATGCTTCCGAACGTAATGGTTGCCGTGGGTGCGAACATCCATGTACATATACGGCATCATTCTGTGCTTGCAAAATAATCTCTTTAAAAACATCACATCACCACTTCCCAATCTTTTGCAAAGCAATCGTTGATGCTTGGAACCCACATGGAATGTGAACCATCAACGCAGCGAATCTGTAAATATGGATTGCACACAAACAAATCGCCCTCTTTGATTCCCCATGCTTCTGCTGTCTGCTTATTGCACGGGATTCCCTGCGGATACCCTTTCTGATAAACGACAAACATTCCCTTACCATTCCAACCTTTGCGGGCAACTTTCTGTCCTGCTTTCATTCTCCGGATTGCTTCGCCGAACGTGAATGTCTGGATATCCAAATCTTTTACGTCAGCGTCGCCGACAATCTCCCAATCATCACGAAGAATAAAATTGAGAGTGTAATCAACATCTTCTGTCTCGCGGATGTCAAGAATTCTGCCGTCCTTGCAGTGCATCTTGATGGAATTATCTTCCCATTCCCAATATCCAGCCCATTCCGGGCATTTAACCATAGCGCCCTGTTTAAGCGCTTCGTATGCTTTTTTAAATTCCATATTTTCCTCCTATATTCCCGCATAAAGTAATCCTGTGCCAGACAGATACTCGCATACCACGTCATAACACAGCCGGTTCTGCGCCACCTTATCTCCCAGCACCTTATCAACAAGTGTCTCGTTGCTTCCAAAGCTGATAGACTGACCGCCGGAGGACATCGACTTAACGTTGCCGTTCTTGGGATCATTCGCATGAACTGTCTTGTAGTCGATCTGATAGAGTAGATCTGCAAGCGCACACGTAGCTTTCTGAATCTGCTCGTCAAATTCTTCCTTGGCAGCATCGCCGATATGTCCATAGGTCAGCTGATCAAGTTTATCTGCCGCGCGATCTTCCCACTTTGGGAAAAGGGATTCCCCGATAGAATCCCCATAGTATTTTTCTTTGTAGAAGTCATACGTGGTGTATTTCATCTTGGAATCCCCTTTCTACTACCCTCTGGTAATGATTCGCATAATATTGATTGCCTTGATCGGATAAGTAGCATTTGCATCAGAAGAATTATTATGAGCGATCTCCCAATTGGTTCCGGTCTCAAGTTCCTCGGCAGTCGGAGATACAATGCTTGTATTCTTCCAAGAAATACCATAAGGAGCAAAGACCTTTCTCTGTCTTGAATACAGAGTCGTCTCGCCACCGTTCTTTGAAGGATTACGGTCCATTTCGGACGAAACCTTTACACCACAGTTTGTATACTCGATTGCCCCGTTTCCAAGAACATAAGTTGTATACTCTGTGTATGCATCAGACACTTTCTCGTAGTAGCTTGACTCTGACGGATTGCCGGTCGGAGAAGCAACAACCTTATACTCCTTGCCGGATACAGTGTAGTAGGTCGTTCCTTCCTGTACTGTAGTGTCCGCAGACTTCTCATACTTGGCATCAACCTGTCTTGTCGGCATGGTATCGTCTACAAGTACGATTCTGCCATTTAAAGTCGCCAGAGGAAGATTTCTTTCGATTCCGTTGCCGTCTGTGTACTTCATGTACTCTAAGAGATTAAGATTCTCCAGAATGGTAGCTGTGCGAGAATGCATAACAACAAGTGCGAAGTTCGCTTTCTTGTCTCCAAGTGCCACCTGCATACCGGTGTTGAGCGTTGTGGCACCAAAAGTACCATCCTCATTTGCAGAGATATCATAAGTATGCTTCGTTACGAAGTTCTTACCTTCTCCGGTGTTCATAGAGAACACGCCTTTGAGTGTGCTGAGAAGTGTATCCTGGTCTACATCGTCCCAAAACTCTGCAACCTCTCCAGCTGCGGCAGAATAGTCATCCCCAGAGATATCCGATACGAAATCCTTTTCAGTCCATCCCTGTGCGCGTCCGACAACGATACGTCCCATAGAATAATTTCCACGTTCCTCAGTATCGATGTCTGTTTTGCCGTCGTAATTCACGGTCTTTCCGGATAAGCGTGCCTTGATCAGCGTTGTGATAAAGTTGCCGCCCTTCTGATCCGGAAGCATCGGAGCATACTCACCACGCTCTACAATAGCGCCGCAGTGAAGCAGCTCATTCAGGCGAAGATTCGGTGTATTGCGCACGACCGTGTCAAATACTTCACCGTTAAAATTAACTAAATCGAATAATGCCATTGATTATTTCTCCTTTCCTCGTTTCAGATATGGTGTGATATCCATATCCGGGTTCTGATTTTTAAGTTTCATGAGTTCAGCCATAGAGAGCTGCGCTCCATCCGGCTGTCCAAAATTGTTACCAACAATCCGGCTGCGGTTCTGCTGCGCCTTGAATGTCTTATCATCAATAATGATATCCGGCTTATAATTGCCCTTCTCATCCTTGACGATAGCATCAAACAGATCCGAAATACTCTTGCCACGCGCCTCATCAGAATTAAGTGTCTCAACGAGCTGCTTCTTGATGGCATCCGCCGTAATAGCGTTGACAAAGTGCTTGTCTGCGAAAAAATCTGTCACAAGTCCGCCAAGCCTTGTGATCTCGTCTTTCTCCTCGCGTTCCTTACGCTCGTTCTCAAGTGTTGCAGTCAGGTCAGCAATCTTCTGATTGAGTGCATCAGCATCCGGAGCAGCGTCTTTCAAAGTCTGCAGTTCCTTTTCAAGATTCTCCTGCTTCGTTTCAAGTTCTTTTTTGTCATTTTCCAAGGTTGCAATCTTATCGTTTTTCTTCTGGACTTCCAGATCCGATACGAATTCCCCTGGAAACGCTTTCTCGATTTCTGGTGTGATCTCAACACCAAGCGATTTCAGTTTGTCGATAATATTCATTTACAAGTTCCTCTCTTTCTTAAAAGTTTTTAATCCGGTCAGCCCGGCGCGAATGAGTTGCTATTTGATCCATAGCTGGCAATCGGCATTGCAGGAATCGAACCTGCCGCAATGCTCCCAATTGATTAGTTGCTCCCTCTATACCGACACAAAGAAAAGACACGCCCACAAACAGGACGTGCCTCATCGACCATCCTATAACTCTTGTAGGTTAGCGGGCGGATTCCTACGCTCCGTCCGGTGCTTTTCATTTGTCAATATAATTTTATCATGGGAATATAAAAGATTTGTACCAATTTTGAGCATACAAAAAGAGCCTATATTTCAAGGCTCTTTTCACATTAATTAAAAGAGGAGTAGTGCAAACGTCAATGCCATCTGCACTATTATATTACAACAGATTTGACTTTCATTTGTACCAAAATTCTATATTGCAGGAACTACATCCTTGATTCCTTTCATTGTCTTATAAAGTATCATGCTCTTTCTTCTCGTTGTTTCCATAACGGTTTATAGGTTCCAAGCCAATGCTCTTTATAATGTTTACCATAGTACTCTTTTTCTTCTAAGTATTCTCCCCATGTCATTTCATCGCGCACAAAAGGATAATCCAGAAGGATACCAAGATTTGGAATATCCCTTAGTTTTGTATTTACATCAATTCCGTTGATTTCCATATATAACCATTCCTTTTCCAAATTCACGAGCCGCCAGCTCAACCGCATATTCTTCTGCCTTTATGCTGATATCTGCTCCATATTCCTTCGCATGTTCTTTGATATATTGGTTTATTTGCTTCTCGTAATAAATCGGTAAATACTCATTTGTAACCGTTCCGTTACTTTCTACCAATGATATTATACCATCATTTCTTACAGCTGCAATCACCTTAATATTGTCATCGCCCGCCAATATTTGCAAGTCGGGAAGTGAAAGCTTCGTGGCAGTATTATGATTGTGTATAAAAGCATATGTTTCGCCCTCATTTTCCAATACGTGCTTATAAAATCCACCAACCTGCGAAAATTCTTGATCCGTTGTAGAAAACTCAATTTTACCTGTTTTTAAATTTACAAGTTTGCAATGCTCCCACATGGTATCGCTTCCCAACTTCGCTACTTCCGCGGCTGCTTTGCTTAATCCATCATTCACCGCACTTGGAGTCTCGGGCAGATCAATCCTATAGTTTTTATTGGAATCATAGTATACTTTCTTGCTGACACCTGTAGATCTTGCGGTTTTAGTCTTGGTGTTGCCATAAGCCGTTGCCCTGCCGTTCGCCTTTGCCGCCTGCTTCCTCTTGAATCCGGCAACCTTGACGCGATCATACTGCTTTTGCAATCCATTCTCTGCACAAAACTCGCCATACTGTCCGTTTTGCATTCTAAGCTTGTAAGACAACTTATCATACTCACTTTGAATATCTGGGTTATCAGGGAAAGCCTTTAGTTCCTGCTCTTTTACCAAAAGCAGTCTCTTAGTCTTTCGAACAGCACGTTCGAAATATCTTTGCTTTTGCTCCAGATCGTACCGTTTTTGGCTCTCTTCCTTATCGAGTTTTGGAAATGCGCGATCTCCTAGTTCCTTATACCACGGACCGTGAGAATGCCGGCAGTTGTACCCATGAAGTCCAAGCATATTGACACATACGCCTCTTTTAGCCTCAAAATCGATGTTATATCCTGTACTCTCTAAAAGGTTCGGAAATCCCGGCTCGCTACCATGTATCTTATATGTTTTTCCTTGCCACCAATCATGCGACGATACTCCGGTAGGATCCTTTGGATTATATCTTGCGCCTAAATGCTGAGATACAACCACATACTCTACACCATGCTGAATAATATATTGATTGGTGACCTCCGCTGCAGTCTGATTCATTGAAGTGACAATGCAACACCGAACCGCAGCCTCCAGAGATCTGCGTGATCCGGTCGGATAATTGACCATAACGCCACTTTCGGCATATCTATCAAGGACTTCGCAAATTGCACTACTATAGGACTGTAACCCCGAAGCCACACGGAAATCAACCTCATTCAGCATGTTAAGCAAATCTCTCTGGGATTGCATCATAGTAGTTCTTGTAAGATTTCCCAACTCGCCCATTGTCTTTGTTAATTCTGCATTCAAAGCTTGAATCACATCATTGTTTTGTAGAAGCGGAACAACCTGCGCCACCTTTTCAAGTACTTCGCTATCATTGGAAAAGGAAGTCATGGCACTGTCCTGCAACAAGCGCCGGATCTCATTTCTGCTCTTTCCGGTCAGCTGCGACAATCTTTTGATGATCTCTTGCCGGTGCAGTCCCATTTGTTCGAGTTTCCATAGTTCTCTGTCGGCAGTTCCAGATAAATCTCCGCTCTTCAATAACCGGCTTGCTATATCGCGTAAAATCCAATCTTCGAGCGCCTGGTACATTTCAACCATCTTATCTGATTTTCCATAGAAATATTCCGGTTCTAGCACTTATCCTTTGCCTACCTCTCTTTTCACTATATCAACCCATTCGTTCTTATGAGCCTCTTTTGCGCGTTCAAACCAATGATCTGACGTTCCTGGCATATTATAATGCAGCGGCATTCCTGTCGGATATTTATGTTCATGCTCATGTGCAAATGAACGTCCATCCTCTGTCAGATACAGTTCTCCCATATACTGATAATGAGCATATACTGTATTTGTCTCAATCAATCCAGGTTGAATAATCTGTGTTTTGTCACGTAAATCTCCTTGCCGATATGGCATATAATTCATCATATCGTCTCTTACACGTGCATCTAGCAGATCCTGTGCTCTCCTAAGGTTCTCATCAATGCGCTTGGTATCTATATGTATCTCCACGCATCCCACAGTCCTGTTGTACTGCATATAATCACTTCCTTATCGATTGATAATCGCCAATGCCACGATTGTCACACAAATAACCAAAATGTTCATAGTTGATACTGCCATGTCCTTTTCCTCCTATTCCTCGTTAAATAGTCCATCTTTGTTGTCGCTCGCATTCTCCGCGTCACGCTCTGCAAACATTTCATCGACTTCCTTATCATTGAATCCCTCATACTCTTTGAGATACTTGCGCTTGCTATACACGCCCTGTACCATTAGCTGATATGCGCGTTGTCTGTCCTGCTCAAACGAAGCCAATAAATCCTTGAAGTAGAATATATCCTCATCCGCCACATCCTCGTCTAGCACGTTGACATATCCACTAGGCATGTCAAAGAACACATCGCAATACTTGTCCATAGCATAGACGAGATCCTTGATGGCACTCTTTAATGCATTCCGGATATCTGTGATTGTCTCTACCGTCTCGCTATCGTCACTCTCAATCTCTGTGGCGGTTGCGATACCGGTCTTGCGATCAAGTACAAACTGTCCCTGAGAGAATCCTGCCTTGGTGGAGATCATGGAGAGAATCGAATTGATATCTGCAACTCTCTGATCCGTCAGCATTGTAGGCACGTGCTCATCAATCGTATTTGATGCATCCACTCCATGCTTCAAACCTTTAACAAACCGCGGCAATTCTACTCTGTTCTTATCTCCGGTGTTCTTATCGCGCTTCATCAGTGCATTTTCATTGATGAATGTGATATGCTGCGAATCATCGACCTCGCCGTCTTTCCTGCTCCATGCCACATCAAGGTTGCGCAGCTCCTCCAGGCAGTTTGCGAATACTGCCACACCCTCTGGCGAAGCATAATCGATTGTATTGTTGTACGGCATCTTGAAATAACCGAATAACGGCTTCTCAACATTGGAGATATTGATTGATTCCGGTATATTCTTCCATTCCGGCACTTCTGTCAAATTGATGCTCCTGCCGAGGCTATCGCTTCCCTGCGACTTGAATGCTTTGTTCTCGATGGTGTATGTTCTGCCGGCATTATCCCCATCATCTGCAACCGAAGTTGTGAAGTGCTGATACTCCAATCTTGTATAGTAATCATCACCCTTGATTTTCCTATCAATGAAGATCACACCGAGAATATCTCCGTTGCTGTTCTTCTCGGTCACAGCGAAGCTACCAGGCATTACATAATCAATCGCGCCGGCTGGATTGTATGTGCCGTTCGGTTTGATAATGATGCCGCCTGCACCGCACGCATCTTCCACCTTATCACGGATAGACTTTTGGATCATCGCCTTAATACACTGATTAATATAATCCGCTCTGTCGCTTCCGGCGATCGTCACATTCAGATCGAGGCACGTCTTCTTGCTTGTGTAATAGCACAAGAACTTCGCAAAATTGATTGTATGCACATTCTCACTGATCCAATACGGTCTGCCCTTGATGATATTCTGCCACTCAGTCTGTGCAATCTCCATCAGATCCGATGCGATGATATCAACATTAAATTCTTTCTCTGCGCTTGTTTTGAATAAATTCATGAAAAACTCCTTTACTCGTGTGAATATGTTCATATGTCACCGCCTTAAATGCCAAGTTGCTTATACACTGCTGCTATCTTGTACCATTGAATAGATATCCAATCGACCATAGTCTCGTCATGTCCGTATTGCTCACAGTGTTGGAAGTTTGATTGTAACCCGCTCTCTGAAAGAAAGGCATGAATTATCTCATGTCGTAATGCTTTTTTCTGTGCTCGTTCAAAATCTCCAACTTTATTTATATTATCTGATCGCAAATGTATTTCTCTACAAGTGGAATCACAATAGCCATCCATATCATTATCTGCAAATTCTTCAACAATGATTGCGTATTCTGTCCCAAGTACATTAATCTTCGTACTCTGCATCATCCTCTTCCTCCTCGTCTTCATCTATCTCATCATCATACAGTCCATTATTGCGCCGGCTCTCCATAATCACACGGTTCAATCCGTAGATCAGTGCCATTGTACAGTCCTCGCCAATCTTCGGGTAAGCGTCCGAAAAGCTGCCATCTGCCAACTGCTCATGCTCCAATGTTGTCAACTCATGCGCAAGGTGCGGGCATCGTTCCGGATCAACCACAATCTTTGCGGTCTGCTGCAACCACTCCCAACAGTAGTCTCTACCTTTGCCGGATCCCCAGCGCTTTTTAGCGCCGATCGCATTAAATCCCCAATCCTGCATCTCAGCGATAGCATCAGGGCGAGCAGAATCACAGATAATCTCCTCTTCAATGTACTTCTTAATCTTCCGCGCAAATGTACTATTCTTGCACCGCTTGGCAAATACCTCTGCCACGCAATACAACGTATCTGCATCCTCGTCATAGTATGCAACCTCGAATGTCTGAGGATGCTCAAAGCCGAAGTCCAAACCATAATAGAAGAATGGCATATTCTCGATCTCTGCGTCCGTGATAGTGCGTTCTTCCACATTATCGAAGATACCACCGCCGGTTCCGGTCACTTCGCCCAGGTAGTTGTTCCGATAGTACAATGGCTTATGCACCTTGAACCATTCCGCACGCTCGAAGAATCGTTTACCAAGCCATTTTACCGGCACATTATAGTAATAACTGTGGCATATTCTTGTCTGTGGTTTGTTCTGGCACTCTTCCACGTACTGATTCATGAAGTTATTCTTTGACTTTGGCGGGTTGAATATCTTGATATCCAATGCCGGTGTATCAGAACGAAGGAAGGTATCCTCGATGTTATCCATCTGCTCCACGCCTGCCATCTCGTCGCACTCCTCATGGATCAGCAGCTTCACATAGCCAAAAGGCACGTTAAACGATTTCAAACTGATGGGCTTATCCGCTCCCACAAACATAACCATCTGTCCGGTCGGCTTATATACCGCGCACATCGGGGACTGTTTGAAATCCCAATTATCAACATCGTTGTAACGGATCACCGTTTTCATGAACTGATTGTATACGGATCCACGCAGGTCAACCTTATAGCGTCTGGTATATACAATATGTGCCTGCGGGTCCTGACGGATTGTTTCATACGCCAAGTCTCCCCAGAAGTTCGACTTGATAGAACCACGACCACCCTTAGACACGATCTCATGCACATCTATCTCGCCGGCAAACGCTTCATGCACCGTCCGGTAGATCTCTACGAAGTCGGAGGTAATGTCCGTGATCGGTACGGTCCAGAGTGGTGCTTTCTCGCGCTTTTCCTTTTCCTCGCGCTCGATTTTCTGCTTTTCTGCTATGGTCAGTGCCTTTTCCAAGCCATCCATAGCCTTAAGCTGATCGGAGAAATCCGGAGCGAATCCCAAGCCGTCTACGACCTCGCCTTTTGCGATCTTACTTCTACGCTCCTGGATGTCGGCAAGGCTCATAATGTCGCGGTGCTGCTCCTTTTCGATGCGTTCCATCTGCGATGCTATATACTCTGAAATCAGTGGTTTCCGTAGGTTCTCTTTTGCTTGCTGCTCAGGGCATTTATATTTTGCCTTTCTTGCGGCATCCGTTCCATTCCCGCCATTCTTTATATACTCGTCTGCAAACGCTTTCTGTTTCGGTGTGAGTTCTTTCTTCATCCCATCACCGCCCATCTCGCATTTCGTTAATTGCATTTACCACACGGCAAACGCCATCTACCATCTTCTTTACATTCTCCGGCTTTCTTAATTCCTCTATTGTCTTTTTAAACGCATCTTTCAGCTCCGGATCGTCCCGAAACAGTTTCTGCATATTCTTCCTGGAGCAGTCGAGACAAATATCTATTCTCTGCTCCTGCGGCAGCATCTTCCCACATTCTCTACATTTCATCATCCGCTCACCGCCTTATAGATATCTAACAGACAATAGATTACCTCCACCATTGAGCAAGTCTTCAGTACCTCATAGTCCTTTGTCTTCCATTCTTTCTTACCTTGGTTATAGCACTCTACAGGCGTAATGATGCGATAGGACGTGATCATGCGGTTCTGATCCTCTGAGTAGAACTGATTCTGATTTATCTTTACAACCATGCCTCGCTTTATAATTGCCGTCTGTAGTTTCTTCATCTTGCCTCTTAGGTTTGCCACACAATCACTTCCTCTCTGCCAAATGGTATATTTCTAACCTCATACCATAATTATAAAGCAGTGTTTCAGTGGATTTGTACCAATTTAGAGCATAAAAAAGAGAGGTCTCACTAAAGATAACCTCTCTTTCCAAGATCTTATCATATCATCGAATTTTCTTTATGTAAAATCGCTTATTTAATTCAAACATCTTTACAACATTATTGTTGGCTAATCGCATCTTCTCCCTGTTAATTTCATAATCGTTTATCCTCATTTCATACCACTTTTCCGGACTAACGATTATTCCTGTGACATCATATTTTATCTGTGTGGCTAACAGTATATACATAGCAATTAATTCATACGAATTCCTATCAGCGACATTATCGCCAAAAAACATATTATCCTTTTGTATCTTGGAAATAAGCGCTATTGCATTTTCAGATCCATATGCATACACTTCATTCATAAAACCATCGAATTCTTTTGCTAATTCTTCGTTTTGACCTCCTGTTTCAATAATTGTTCCCAACAATTCTAATATACGCATTGGCATTGTTGCCATTTTATTCAAAGCGATTTCGTTCCTTTGCTTTAGGCTCTCATTCTTAAAATCTCTTTTTACAGATCTATTAGTTGCAATGAATCCAATAATAGAAATCAAAGCGGGAATCATAGCTGATATTAATGCGGCTTTTATGGTATCACTCATTTCGTATGAATTTTTCACAATTGACATGAGAATATTCATTTAATTCACCTCTACTTATTTTAAAATATCGCCCAATTTTGGACCACCCTCTCTATGCAATCATACATTATAATTATAGCATTTTAGTCATACAATATAAAGCATTTCTACCACACCATCCTCAACTGTCCATTCTTCTCTTCCACGATCCGCCCCATCCTCTGCTTCATGATCCGCTGCACGATTCTCCGCTTCCGATAAAAGCAATTCCGGCTGATCGGGAGAATGCCGTGGTGTGCTTCCAGCATGTCATAGCTTGTCCCGATCACGATGGATTCTGTCAGCTCCGCAGCGATGAAGCTGTCTACCTGGTTGCAGATCTCGAATACTTCCTTTTCGTCCACAGGCATTCCCCCTTTCAATTTTGAGCAACAAAAAACCAAGTACTTCGATTGGCACTTGGTTTTTAATGCATATTTAATTGTTATTACTAGTCAGAAAATTCTTCAACGTATAGTACCAACGTTACAGGCACACATGGTTGAAATTCTCTCTTTATAACCTTATACCTCTTTGAATTATTAAAGCAAATAATGTCATTTTGCATATACAGCATTATTTTTGCAACATCTACACGCATATCCAAGTCTTCAAATCCTGCATCAATATTTGTACGAAATTTATCGCTTCTATTGTAGTCAAAATGTTCCATCTCTGTTTTTCCGTCTATCGGTTTTAAAAAATCCTAATAAACTGTCTGACACTTTGTTCCGGTGCAATTTTATCTGACATACACTTCTACCTCCTCATATCATTTACTTATACCATACTACACCAATCTTCATAATTCAATTGTCAATGTTCACGTTTTTCGACACTTATATTGTCTACTCTGCTTAATCTATTAAGTCACCCCACC
>OGZL01000754.1_pt1 | contig 25582 bp, 21 predicted proteins | sample 1576761 | NCBI WGS metagenome assembly OGZL01 (sample SAMEA3541595, study PRJEB24748) | human gut metagenome | biome: human gut; feature: human-associated habitat; material: faeces | place: China | collected 2012
AAAGGGAAACGGGAGTTAAGAGGGTAGAAACCGCAGGTGTCTACCCTCTTGCCCCCCGCCGCGGGGCGCGGCAACTCCCCCTCGCTGAGGTTCAGCGAAAAACGCCCCGCCCGTTCGGGCGAACCGCCTGCGCGCCTCGTGCCCCCCGCACAATCGGTGCAGAAAAGAACTGCCGTCCGAATAGAACGAACACGCTGACGCAGTTCGCGTACCCCGGTCAACCGGTGCTGCGTAAAACAAAAAGAGGCTCACTCTCGTGAACCTCTTCCGCAAATCGTATCAAATTGTACTTATTTTGCCTTTACAGCGCCGTCCTTGATGAGATCCCAGTTCTTCTTGAGATAATCATAGCCGGAGTAAATGGTAACCAGCGTTACCACCCAGCCGACGATGGTCAGCAACAGCGGTGTATTGCCTGTGCTGGAGATAAACAGAGTATAGGCGATACTGTCTCCCGTCTCAAAAGACAATCCAGTAGTGCCGCTGAACAGCGCCCACCCAAAGATATAGTACAGATAAATAATGATAATGCCGCCAATCTGCACACAGGTTTTGACCTTACCCGTCCACGTTGCGGCGAGCACGCGGCCCTTATTGGCTGCAACCACGCGCAGAGACGTGATGATCAGCTCACGCGCGAGGATAACGCAGACCATCCAGCCTGCCATCGCCTTCTGCTCTACGAACAGGATGAGCGCGGACGCTACGAGCAGCTTATCGGCCAGCGGATCGACAAATTTGCCGAAATCCGTCACCTGATTGTACTTTCGCGCCACATAGCCGTCCAGAAAATCCGTGAACGATGCCACGCAGAACAGCACGAGCGCGATGACCGTGCTGGTCGGGAACGCGGCGAGATACCGGGTCTCATCGATGATCAGCATAGGCTGCGCCGCAAAATAGATGAAAAACGGAATCATCGCAATGCGGGTCAGCGTGATTTTATTTGCGGTTGTCATAGGAAATTATGCCTCCTTCTGACGGACACCGAGTAGGTCGGGTCCAAGGCTTTCGGTGATGAGAACGGACACGAACTCGCCTTCCGCCGGCTCGTTATCCGCCGCGTCAAAGTAGACGTGGCCGTCTACCTCGACCGAATCCGCGTAGGTACGGCCATACCACAGGCCCTGCTCCTCGTCAAAGCCCTCGCAGAGCACCTGCATGACCTCGCCGTGGCGGGAGGTGTTGTAGTCGTCGAGCACGCCGCTTTGCAGTTCCTCAACGATCAGACGGCGGTTCTGCTTGGTCTCGTCGTCGATCTGGTCGGGCAGCTCTGCAGCCTCCGTGCCTTCCTCCGGCGAATACTCGAACACACCGACACGCTCAATGCCGACATTCTGCAGGAACTCACACAGCTCGGCAAACTCGTCCTCGGTCTCGCCCGGCAGACCGACGATCAGGCTTGTACGCAGTACAAGACCCGGAATACGCTCGCGCATATCCTCGATCAGCCTGGTAAATTCCGCGCCGTCACCCGGACGGTGCATGGCACGCAGAATGCGCTTAGAGACATGCTGCAGCGGAATATCCAGATACTTTACGATTTTCGGCTCATCCGCAATCACGTCGATCAGCTCGTCCGTAATCTGGTCGGGATAGAGATAGTGCAGACGAATCCAGGTAAAGTCCATCTTGCACAGCTCGCGGAGCAGCTCGGGCAGCAGACGCTTGTGCTCGGGCAGGTCCATACCGTACTTGGTGATGTCCTGCGCAATGACGATCAGCTCCTTAACGCCTGCGTCAGAGAGCGCACGCGCTTCCTCGAGCAGCGATGCCATCTCACGGCTGCGGTAACGTCCGCGCAGCTTGGGGATGATGCAGTACGCACAGGTGTTCGAGCAGCCCTCCGCAATCTTAAAGTATGCGGTGTAGGACGGTGTCAGGCGATCGCGGCTGCCGTCGAGTGCAGCAGAGGTCATATCGGCCATGTACGCCGCCTGCTGCCCCTTGAGCGCCGCATTGGCCGCGTCCACGATGTCATCATAGCTGCCCGTTCCGCAGAATACGTCGATCTCGGGCAGCTCAGCGCGCATCTCGTCAGCATAGCGCTGCACCAGACAGCCGGTCACGACCAGACCCTTCATATTGCCGGTCTGCTTGTTCTGGGCGGTCTCCAGAATGGTTTCGATGGCCTCAGTCTTAGCGGCTTCGATGAAGCCGCAGGTGTTGACAACGCCAACGTCTGCTTCGGTCATATCCTCGGTGATCTCCCAGCCTGCGTCCCGCAGCCGGGCCAGCATGTGCTCGCTGTCCACGAGGTTTTTCGCGCAGCCGAGCGAAATAAGTCCTAATTTCGGCATGAGATTCTCCTTCTTGTCCACATTATTATTCTATTTTATTATACCGCACAATTTCGGGTTTGTCACCACTGACTGACGGAAATTTTGGCATAGAAAAAGACGCAGAGCAAACGCTCTGCGTCTTTGGAATTGCTTGATTGCAAGCAGTTGGTTCGGTAAGAAAACCTTACTTCAGCTCAACCTTAGCGCCAGCAGCCTCGAGCTTCTCCTTGATCTCGTTAGCCTCAGCCTCCGGAGCAGCCTCCTTGATGGTCTGCGGAGCGGTGTCAACCTTCTCCTTAGCTTCCTTCAGGCCCAGGCCGGTGATCTCGCGAACAGCCTTGATAACGTTGATCTTGGAAGAGCCAGCGTCAACCAGAACTACGTCGAAGTCGGTCTTAGCGTCAGCAGCTGCTGCGCCGTCGCCGCCTGCTACAGCACCTGCAACAGCTACCGGCGTAGCGGATACACCAAATTCTTCCTCGAGAGCCTTTACCAGCTCAGAGAGCTCCATAACCTTGAGCTCTTTTACAGCTTCCATAATCTCAGCAACAGTCATGGGATTAAACCTCCAATTTTAGATAATTTTTAAGTTAAAATGTGTTCCTGACCGAATAAATCAGTCAGTGCGGGGGAAATTACTCAGCAGCTTCTTCTGCTGCAGCTTCCTTCGGGGCTACCAGTTCAGCAACCTTCATTTCCTCATTGCCCTCTGCCTTCTTAACGATAGCATCGCAAGCAATAGCGAGCTGCATAATGGGGTAGTTGAAGCTGTACAGTACCTGAGCGATAAGGGTTTCCTTGCTCGGCATAGCAGCCAGCTTCTTGACCTCGTCCTCACCGATGGCCTTACCTTCCAGGTAACCAGCCTTCAGGGTGAAGTTCTCGTGGGTCTTAGCAAAGTCAGCCAGGATCTTCGCCGGAGCGACAACGTCGTCGGTGGTGGAGATTGCCAGAGCGGTGGTACCGTGCAGGCACGCATCCAGCTCGTCAAAACCCAGTTCCTTAGCTGCAAAGCGGATCAGAGTGTTCTTGATGACAGCATACTCAACGCCAGCTTCACGGAGCTGCTTGCGGAGCTTGGTATCATCCTCTACGTTGATGCCCTTGTAGTCGACCAGTACACCTGCCGGAGAATTCTTGATCTTCTCTACCAGGGAAGCGACCAGAGCCTTCTTCTCTTCCAGAATCTTTGCGTTCGGCATCATTTTCACCTCCTGTAAAATAAAAGTACCCTCCCGGTTCAAAGACACAGGGAGGGTACACAGAAAACATAATCAAATATGATAATAACATGTCCGTGTTGACCTCGGCGGGCGGCGAACAAATCGCCATTTAAGCCTTGCGGCGCCAGCTGTCTTTGACCAAGCTCATTTAGTATAACGCATATAGAGCGGGTTGTCAACACTTTTTTCAAAAAAACTAAAAATTAAAAATCAGTCGTTGATCGGACCGTCATTCCGCTCATCAATATTCACGTACTCGATATTCTTCGCAACAGGCTTATACGCCGGACGGATGATCTTACCGCCGGTGGTAACTTCCTCAAGGCGGTGTGCCATCCAGCCGACGATACGCGCGGTAGCGAACAGCGGCGTATACAGCGACTTGGGCAGTCCGAGCATTTTATAAACAAAGCCGGAGTACATATCGACGTTTGCACACATCGGCTTGTCGCTGCCCTTGATTTCGGCAAAGACACCCGGTGTCAGCTTTTCTACCAGCTCGATCAAATCCATCTCGTCCGAATAGCCGGTCTTTTCCGCCAGCGGACGAGCAGCCTTTTTCAGTGCAACGGCACGCGGGTCGCTCAAGGTGTAAATTGCATGACCCATGCCGTAGATCAGGCCGGAGCCGTCGCCTGCTTCCTTATTCAGAATCTTGCGCAGGTAATTGCCGACCTCGGTCTCGTCCTTCCAGTTGTGGATATTCTCCTTCATCTCCTCAAACTGCTTGACGACGCGCAGGTTTGCACCGCCGTGGCGCGGGCCCTTCAGCGAGGAAACCGCAGCCGCGATCGCCGAATAGGTATCCGTACCGGACGAAGAAGTAACACGCACGGTGAAAGACGAGTTGTTACCGCCGCCATGCTCGGCGTGCAGGATCAGACAGCGGTCGAGCAGCTTAGCCTCGTCATCGTTGAATTCGCCGGTCGGACGGATGAGGTGCAGAATATTCTCTGCAGTCGAACGGTTCGGATCCGGCACATGCAGGAACATGGAATCATTATCAAAGTAGCGACGTTTTGCCTGATACGCATGCGAAATGATAACCGGAAACTTGGCCATCAGGCTGATGCCCTGACGCATAATGTTCTCGACCGTGGTTTCATCCGGGTTCGCATCATAGGAATACAGTGCCAGCGTTGCGCTTGCCAGCTTGTTCATGATGTCGCGGCTCGGCGCACGCATGATCATATCCTCGGTGAAGTTGTCCGGCAGGGCACGCTCCAGACCGATGGTGTGCTGAAATTCCGCCAGCTGACGGCGGCTCGGCAGCTTGCCGCACATAAGCAGATAACCGATCTCCTCAAAGCCGAAGCGGTTTTCCTGCTCCAGACCGTGAATCAGATCGTATACATTATATCCGCGATAGGTCAGGCGGCCTTCGATCGGCTCGCGCTCGCCCTCGTTCAGAATATAGCCGTGTACGTTGCCCAGATGCGATGCGCCGACCAGAACACCGGTACCGTCCGCGTTACGCAAGCCGCGCTTGATGCGGTAACGCGTAAACAGATCAGGTGGGAGCTGGTTGTGCATACAAAAGCTCTCACTCAGTTCATGCAAAAGTTCTTCCTTTACATAATCAGGCTGAATCGTCATTCCGCCTTCTCCTTTCCGTCCCAATAAATCAGATAATGAATATATTGTACCGCAATCCTGCAAAAATGTCAATCAACGACACTTGTATAAACCGACAAAAACCGCTTTTTTGCAGGTTTTCCGCTTGTTCATCCTGATATCACGCAAGATTTTTATTTGCAGCGTGCAAAGATTTTATCAATTTGAAGTGAAAAAGTCACCAGCAGCGTTCCTTAGTACCGGTTGACCGGCACATGCGGGCTGCGTCAGCAAGATGCCCTGTCAGTGCAGAAAATACGCAAAAAGTCCCCTATTCGCACACGAACAGAGGACTTTCTCTATCAAATAGTCGGGATTCGCAATTTAATTGCGGCTCCACTGCGTGCCCTGGCGGGTATCCTTAATGGTAACGCCCATGTCGGCCAGCACACCGCGGATACGGTCTGCCTCAGCGAAGTTCTTCTCCTTCTTGGCTGCGGCGCGCTGCGCGATCAGCTCCTCGATCTTCTCGGCATCCGGGTCAGCCGCATCGTCGCGGTTCTGCACCAGATTGAGCACACCGGTCAGCTCCATGAACAGATCATGCGCTGCGGTCAGGAATGCCTTAGTTGCGTCCTGATGCGAACCGTTGTACGCGTTGATCTCGCGGGTCAGCTCGAAGATGGCGGACAGTGCGTCTGCGGTGTTCAGGTCGTCGTCCATTGCATCGATGAACTTCTGCTTGTAGCCCTTCAGAGCCTCCAGCTTCTCGGTCTCCTCGGCGGTCATGGTGTCGCCGGATGCCTTTTCGATGCGGAACTCCATATTATTGCGGGCCTCGTACAGACGGGCAAGCGAGGCCTTGTTCATCTCAAGCGACTCAGCAGAGTAGTTAAGCGGCGTGCGGTAGTGCGCGCTCAGCATAAACATGCGGATGGTCTCATAGCCGAACTGCTTTGCTGCGTCGCGGACCATGAAGAAGTTGCCCTTGGACTTGGACATTTTCTCATTGTCAATGGTCAGGAAGCCGTTGTGCAGCCAGTAATGCGCGAACGTGCAGCCATTTGCACACTCGGACTGAGCGATCTCGTTCTCGTGGTGCGGGAAGATCAGATCCAGACCGCCGGAATGGATGTCGATGGTCTTGCCGAGGTACTTGTTCGCCATAGCCGAGCACTCAATGTGCCAACCCGGACGGCCCTTGCTGCCCCACGGCGTATCCCATGCGGGCTCACCCGGCTTTGCAGCCTTCCAGACCGCGAAGTCCATCGGATCTTCCTTTACCTCGCCGACCGAGATGCGGGCACCGGCCTGCAGCTCCTCCATCGGCTGGTGGCACAGCTTGCCATACTCGGGGAAGGACTTGGTGCGGAAGTATACGTCGCCGTTCTCAGCAACATAAGCGTGACCGTTCTCGATCAGGCGCTCAACAATGTCGATGATCGCGTCCATGGTCTCGGTCGCACGCGGGTGCACGGTCGCCTTCTTGACGCCCAGACCCTGTGCATCAACAAAGTATTCCTTAATATAACGCTCGGCGATGGTATTGAAGTCCACGCCTTCCTCGTTCGCCTTGTTGATTACCTTATCGTCAATGTCAGTGAAGTTCTGCACGAACTCAACCTTGTAGCCGCGGTACTCGAAGTAACGGCGCAGCAGATCGAAAATGATGAACGGACGTGCGTTGCCGACATGGAAGTAGTTGTACACAGTCGGACCGCAGGAATACATCTTTACCTCGCCCGGCGTGATCGGAACGAATTCCTCCTTCTGACGGGTCAGCGTGTTGTAGAGTTTCATGATTTTTATCTCCTTTTGATGGTTTTCAGGAAAGCTATGCGGAGTTTCGAGAATAAAAAAGCCTCCCAGGGGATATTCTTCCCTCGGGAGGCGTACAAACGCGGTTCCACTCCGATTTTTCGCTCGTGCAGTGCGGTAACGGGCACTTCCCGCAAGGCGTTTGACCCTGTTGCTCGGCAGGCGCACTTCACCGTTTCCCGCGCAAAGCCCTTTCAGCCGAGGAGCTTCTCTCTTTCGCGCAAGGCGAGCCGGTTACTTTTCCTGCGTCATCGCATAAATAACGATTATAATGATTTTATTATAACCATTTTGTGAGGAGAAGTCAAGCCGACCGGTGCAGAAGGCGTTCTTACCTGTTCACCTATATAGACAAAGTTCGACAATTCATGCTATAATGAACTCGTGGAATGCTTGTCATTCCACAGGACGCTGTTGCAACGGCGGTCAGCCCTTCTCCCTCCCCACAGTCTGTGGGTGAAAGGAGGTGAGCGCAGATGAAGAGGAAAGCACTCCAGCTTTTTATTTGTGCGGTCATCGTACTGTACATCTTCTTTATAAAAGCGCGATGACCGTCCGGCGGCCACCGAACGGTCATCAAAAAAGTTGACCAAGTAAAGGGCTAACTGCTAAAACAGCGTCCTTTTTGTACCTTTATTATATGCGCCTGACCGCTCATTTGTCAAGGCATACTCGTCTTACACATGATGAAACGCAGTCAGAAAATCATACGCATCGAGCAGGTTGCCGATATGGAAATCCATAACCTGTGCATCCACCGGCGAGCACTGGCAGTAATCCTTGAGGTTTTCCGGCGCGGTAAGGCCGTGCGCGGTCAGCCGCTCTATGCTTTTCTCACCCGGTGCCGGATTGGAGTCCATATTGCACAGCGCCGCCAGCTCACCGCACATTTTAGCAAGCAGCTGCTCACAGCCGCGCAGATAAGCCGCCTCCTGCCGTCGGGCCGCCACGCGGACTGCATGCTGCCACAGCGCTACCGGCTGCTTCTCGAAAATACGCAGCTCGGACGCAAGCGAGGTCATTCTCTCGGTCAGCGGCGTCAGATCCGGATAACGATGCTCGAGCACGCGCGACTGCAGCAGCGGCAGAAACATTTTCTGAATCTCGTTCATCATATTGATGATCTTCTGACGGTTGTTATACGGCCGGATTACCACATTGACGAGCAGCGCCACCACCAGACCGACCAGTGTATCGGTAAATCGGTGGAAGCCGTACACAATTGAATCTCCGCCGGTGTACAGGCACACATCCGCAAATACAATGCTCGCCAGCGGAATCGCAAAATTCAGCTTGAGACCGATACACAGTGAAATCACACACAGCACACCGAGCGCCATCCACACGAAAAACGTTGGATTGGGCAGTACAGTAACAAACACACATGCGATCAGATAGCCGAGAAATGTACCCGCTATCTGATTGAGGCTCTCCTTGAGTGAATCCACCCAGGTACGGCTCATCACCGAGATCGCACCAATAGCTGCAAAAATAGGCAGGCTGGAACCCAGCACCATCGCCAGTGCAAGCGCCAGACCGACCGATATCGCAGTCTTGATGGCGCGCTGACCTACCCGAAACCGTTTGATAAACTGCAACGTCCTATCCCCTTTACCCCTGAATACCGTATGTTTTTAAGTGTACCACATTCTATCGGTAAAAGCCAACACAATCCTGTCACACAAAGAAAAAAGGCCTCCCGGCCATCTGTTCCGGGAAGCCTTTATAAATTCGGTTTGATTACCGCTTACTTAGCAGTGCGCTCAGCCTTGCGAGCCTTAGCGAAAGCACGGCCGCTATCCAGCTCCATCATGCGTGCGCTTACCAGACCATTAAAGAAACCCTTCATCATGATATATACAACTCCTTAAAAGTTAATGACTAAATTACGTTTTTGTGTTTGGATCATTTCCTGATCACAGGTATTATAATACACGATAACCGCCTCTGTTACAAGAGCTATATTTTATGAACCTTCACCAATCTAAGTGCTATCTTTTTGTGCATATTTAACAGTATCCGTTTGCGAAGTGTACAAACCAAACCATTTCAGCTTGTACGTTTTACATAACAAAGCAGGCAAATCCTCCAAATCGAGCATCCTCCCCTCGAATTTCCCTGCTTTTTTGCGAGCAGAATCTGCGTATCACCTTGACTTTTACGGCATTTCCCTATACTATTTTATTTATATGATAAAAATTATTTGCTATAATATAGATATAGAGCAACCCCAAACAGAGCCTGACCCGCTCGGTTTGGGGCTGCTACCTGTTTGGGGAGAGTGATGAGGATTGAATCAAAATCTGGTCGATCTGCAAAACCTGAAAAAAGAATTTGACGGAACGCCTGTGCTGCGCGGCATTTCGCTGTCCATCAAGCGCCGCGAGTTCGTGACCCTGCTCGGTCCGTCCGGCTGCGGCAAAACGACCACACTGCGCATCATCGGCGGCTTTGAGCAGCCGGATTCCGGCGATGTATTCTTCGACGGCAAGCGTCTGAACGATGTTCCGCCGTATCAGCGCGAGATCAACACCGTATTCCAGCGTTATGCGCTGTTCCCGCACCTGAATGTTGCGGAGAATATTGCATTCGGTCTGCACATCAAAAAGCTGGACCGCGCAGATATCAAGCGCAAAACCGCAGAAATGCTCGAGCTGGTTGGTCTGCGCGGCTTTGAAAACCGCGATGTGACCAGTCTTTCCGGCGGTCAGCAGCAGCGTGTTGCCATCGCGCGTGCGCTGGTATGCGAGCCGCGTGTGCTGCTGCTCGACGAGCCGCTCGGCGCCCTCGACCTCAAGCTGCGCAAGGACATGCAAATCGAGCTGAAGCGTATTCAGCAGCGCACCGGCATCACCTTTATCTACGTCACACACGACCAGGAAGAAGCGCTGACGATGAGTGACCGCGTTGTCGTTATGAACCACGGCGTTATCCAACAGGTCGGCAGCCCGACCGATATCTACAACGAGCCGGTCAACGCCTTTGTTGCGGATTTCATCGGTGAATCCAATATCATTGACGGCGTGATGCTCGAGGACTGCAAGGTCGAGTTTTGCGGCCGCACGTTCGAGTGCGTGGACAAGGGATTCGAGAAGAATGCGCCGGTCGATGTCGTTATCCGTCCGGAGGATCTTAAAATCGTTTACGCCGGTGACGGTCTGCTGCAGGGCGTTGTTGAGTCCATCGTATTCAAGGGCGTGCACTACGAGATGATGGTTCGCACCCAGTTCTTTACATTCATGGTGCATTCCACCATGGCGGAGTCGGTCGGCAAGACGGTTGGTCTATCCGTCATTCCGTTTGACATCCACATCATGCACAAGAGTGCGGAGGCGCAAGCGTGAAAAAGTCCTTTGCCTATCCCTACGGCGTATGGCTCGCCGTATTTATCCTTGCACCGATTCTGATGGTCGTGGTCTACGCGTTCCACAATGCGGACGGCGGCTTTACGCTGCATAATTTCAGCTATCTGCCCGGCTTCCTGCCGATTTTCGGACGGTCATTCTGGCTGGCGTTCCTCTCTACCGTGGTGTGCCTTGCGCTCGGCTACCCGATGGCGTATCTCATGAGCCGCCTGTCCGCCAGCCGCCAAAGCCTGTGCATGATGCTCATCATGCTCCCGATGTGGATCAACTTCCTGCTCCGCACCTACGCATGGATGTCCATTCTGGAGAACAACGGCTTTATCAACCAGTTTTTCCGCTCCATCGGGCTTATCTCGTTCCTGCAGAGCCATTTCGGCTATTCGCTCGATTATATCCCGCTTATCAACACGCAGGGCGCTATCGTGCTCGGCATGGTGTACAACTTTCTGCCGTTCATGGTACTGCCGATCTATACCGTTCTCATCAAGCTCGACCGCAAGCTGGTCGAGGCCGCACAGGACCTCGGCGCGCCGACCCATCTGGTGTTCCGCCGCGTCATCTTCCCGCTGAGCATTCCCGGTGTGATTTCCGGCATTACAATGGTATTTGTGCCGTCCGTGTCCACGTTCGTTATCTCGCAGATGCTCGGCAGCGGCAAGAATCTGCTCGTCGGCGACCTGATCGACCTTCAATTCATGGGCGGTGCGTACAACCCGCATCTCGGCTCGGCTATCGCGCTTGTGATGATCATTCTCATCTTCATCTGTATGTGGATCATGAACAAGTTCGATGACGGCTCCTCCGAGGAAGGAGGGCTGCTGCTGTGAAAAAGTTTTTCAAGAACTTCTATCTGCTGCTGATCTTCCTGTTCCTGTACGCGCCTATCGTTGTGCTGATGATCTTTTCGTTCAACGATTCCAAGTCGCGCCGCCTGTGGAACGGCTTTACCACCCGCTGGTATGTCGAGCTGTTCCGCGATGCGGATATTCTCCATTCACTGTATGTCACGCTGCTCGTGGCTGTTGCTGCTGCCGTGATTGCAACCGTACTCGGCACGATTGCCGCCATCGGCATCCACAACATGGGCCGCAGAGCCAAGGCGGCTTACCTGACCGTCAACAACATCCCGATGTCCTCGTCGGATACCATTATGGGCGTGACATTCATGCTGCTGTTTGCCGCCATCGGTCTGGACAAGGGCTACCTGACCCTTATCCTCGCGCACGTTACGTTCTGCACACCGTATGTCGTGCTCAATGTCATGCCCAAGCTGCGGCAGCTGGACAAAAACGCCTATGAGGCCGCGCTCGACCTCGGCGCTACGCCGCATCAGGCACTGCACAAGGTCATCCTGCCCGAGATCATGCCGGGCATCGTCACGGGCACTATCATGGCGTTCACCATGTCGATCGACGATTTCGTGGTGTCCTACTTTACCGCCGGCACGACCAGTCAGCCGCTGTCGGTCGTGATCTACTCGATGACGCGCCACCGCATGACACCGAAGATCAACGCCATCTCGACCATTCTGTTTTTGATCGTGCTGGCGCTGCTCATCGTCATCAATGTGCGTCAGTCCCGCGACGAAAAGCGCCACGAAGCCGCCCGCCGGAAAGGAGCGATGCAGCCGTGAAAAAACGCATTCTTTCCCTGCTGCTGTGCGGCGCAATGTGCGCCGGGCTGCTCTCCGGCTGCGGCAATGCCTCCTCGGCAGAGGTGCTCAACGTGTATAACTGGGGTGAGTACATCGACACCGACCTCATCGACCAGTTCGAAGAGGAAACCGGCATCAAGGTTATCTACAACACCTTTGATTCCAACGAAAACCTGTATTCGCGCATCCAGACCACGAGCTACGACGTCATTATCCCGTCCGACTACGCGATTTCGCGCTTTATCGACGAGGATATGCTTCAGCCGCTCAACTACGACCACATTCCCAACATGAAGCTGATCGATGAGAAATACACCCATCTGGACTTCGATCCCGAGCAGAAGTATTCCGTGCCCTATACCTGGGGCGTGGTCGGCATCGTGTACAACACCAAGTACGTTGATAAAGCGGATATCGGCTCGTGGGATTTGCTGTGGAATCCCAAATACACCAACCGCACCGCGATGTTCAACAACTCGCGTGATGCGCTCGGCATTGCGCTGATGTACCTTGGCTGCTCCCTCAATACCACCGATAAGGCTGAGCTTCGGCAGGCAGCCGACCTCATTATCGCCGGGAAGCCGGTGTATCAGGGCATCTGGATGGACCAGATTCTCGAAAAACTGCCGAGTGAGGAAATTGTGGCTGCACCGTACTATAACGGCGATGCCGTCACCATGATCGACGAAAATCCCGACCTCGCATTCTACGTTCCGAAGGAGGGCACCAACCTGTTTGTCGATGCCATGTGCATCCCGAAGAACGCGAAGAACGTTTCGGGGGCGGAGAAGTTCATCAACTTCATGTGCTCGACCGAGGCGGCGATGGCAAACTGGGAGTATGTCGGCTATTCCAGCCCGCAGACCGAGGTTTATAAGGAACTGGACGAGGAAATCACCAGCGACCCGCTGTATTTCCCGGATATTACGCAGTATCCGACCGAGGCCTATACCAACCTGCCGACGGAAATCAACCAATACTATAATGATTTGTGGGTTGACATCTTAACGTGATCGGATATGCACCAACGCAACGTGCAGGGCGAGGTGACCTCATCCCGCCCTACAAATATCACACTCAGCTAACCCACAGAAAAAGAACGTATCCAATGAACAGCGCTGATAACGAAGCAATTCAAAATCAGCGCACAAGGGCCGTAAAGACACGAAAATACCCTGCTGAGAATATTTCTCGGCAGGGGATTTTTCGTACATCGCCTATTTGAGCAATCTCCGCTATCATAGAATCACAAAACAAAGCGGAGGTTGTTACAATGGGAAAATTCATAACGGACGAACACACAGGACTTACGAACTGGTCGGAGATTATTATCTGGTTGCCAGTGATGAAGAACCGGAGCTGAAACCAATCGGCATCTACGGTCAGCGCCATCGGCGCTATCTTCGTCAGAACAAATGCTGCTTGTATCAGTATCTGTTCTTGACCGTTAAGCTGGACGCGCATTTGCGTGAGATTGAGCATGCCGCCAACGAGATATTCGCTCAGCTTACCAAACAGATGACGGCAGCCGAAGGTGTCACCGAATCACTCAAAGTAGCCGGCCGGATGGAATGGGTGCGCCGCACGAACAGCATCCGAAGCCGCGTCAGAGAAATCGTCAATTCGGAGCGGATTTACAACTGAGTAGAACCCGGAGTTCAGACTGCCGTTTGCAGCCTGAACTCCGGGTTCGCTTTAGGGCAAAATCGTGCAGTATCGGTCTAACAAGCAACGGATTCGCCCCAGCAAATCCAACCCGCAGGGAAATCCCTGTGCCCCTTATTTTATCATTTCCCTGTGTGCAATCTCCACAGGAAAGTCATAATCCGCGCTCTGATGCAGCTTACGTTCATACCGCTGACAACACACAGTCGCTCAGAGGACAGCGTCTTCGCGGCAAGCATCAGCAGACACATCGACAAAAGCGGAGCTGTGATGGCCTGAAGATGCCTTATCCTCCGTGAGGATACTATACTTGCAGTCACTTCTACCACGCCGTTCGCCGCGTTGTAAACCTGCCGTTTGCAATTTTACTCGAACCATTGTTGTCCAGCACGTGCAGCAGACGAACGTTTTTGTCGGTAACACTCTGACCGATCGTCAGCGTGAATCCGTATTCTCGGGTACAACTGCACTGGTCGGCGTGATCTTATTGCCTTTGCCGCCAATTACTATCGCTGCAACATATCTCAGAGGTTCCGTGTTCATTCGTCGGCGTTACATTTGAATTTTTGTTTGTAGAAAGCCGTGTTTTCTCGTCTTTACTCCATGCGGAGCGGCTGGAGCGCCTCATTCATGCGCTGAATATTCTGCACAACGCTATCCTTGCGGCGAACAGCAAGGCTGACATACAGCGAATCGATCAGCGAGAACTGTGCAACACGCGGCGAAACGAAAAGCTGTTCCGGAGAATACAGTTCCAGGCAGATATCACACACCTGCTTAAGTGGCGTATCCGGGTAACCGGTGATGCCGATGGTCTGCGCGCCGTGCTCTTTCGCCGTACGGACGGCGGAAACGATCTCACATGTCTTGCCGGTATGCGAGATAGCGATCACGACGGTATTCGGCATACACAGGCTCGCTTGAATCTGCATCAGATGCGAGTCGGTCAGCGACACCGCACGGAAGCCGATGCGCATCAGACGGATGTAGAAGTCCTCTGCGATGGTGCCGGATGCGCCGACACCGAGAACGAGGATGTTTTCGGCGCGACTGAGCACATCGACCGCCTGCTCGATCTTCTGGAAGTCAAGCAGCTGGAGTGCACGCTCGAGCGTGTCGATGTTGCGGCCAAACACACTCTCGGAAATGGTCTGAATACTGTCGGTTTCAGACAAATCTTCGAATATTGTTCGAACTGATTTGGGCGAATACTTCGCGAGCAGCAACTTCATCTCGCTGAACCCGGTGCAGCCGAGGATCTTGCAAAATCGAATAATACTTGATTCTGCGATGCCCAGCTCGGCGGCCATCTGCTGAATGCTAATCGAGGTAATATGTACCGGATCGGCTATGATATGGTCGGCAATCTGCTTTCCAACCTTGGAAAAAGTCGCATATTGCGACTGAATTGCAGCATAAACGTTTTTATCCATACGCTCACCTTTTATCTGTGTCATATTATGTTTTCATTGTAACACAATTCTTCCAGTTTGTGAAGAATGTACAAAAATGAACATTATTCTTTTCGCAAGATGAATTATTGAATTTTATTTCACGCGGTGCTATACTTGATTACAGTCAATGGATTGGAGTTCCATTGGAAGGGTAAAAGCTGAAGCAAGAGATTACGTCCGGACAACTTCTCAAACTGCGGTTCCCCGAAAAAGCACGTTCAGTGCTCGATAAAGGGCCGCGCAGCTCCAACTGGCAAAAAAGAAAAATAAAAAAAGGACTGAGCAAAACCATGGGCAAATCCAGTAACCCGACTTTCGCGGGTGATAAGGAATTTGAGAAGATCCATCTCAAAGAAAAGTTTTCCTACGGCCTCGGCGACGTTGCCTGTAACGTTGTCTACGCCCTGACAACTTCGCTGCTGATTTACTTCTACACCAATGTAGTCGGCATCTCCGCAGCAATGATCGGTACCATCATGCTGTTCTCGCGTTTCTTCGATGGTATTTCCGACGTACTGATCGGTCACCTGGTTGACCGCACGCATTCCAAGCACGGCAAGTCCCGTGCATGGATCCTCTGGATGATGATTCCGTACGGTATCGCGGCAATCCTGCTGTTCACCGTTCCGCCTGCTACGCCGATCGTAAAGGGCATTTACGTTTTCATTACTTATAACTTCTGCACCACCGTTGTTTACACCGCACTGAACCTCCCGTATGCAACGCTGGCAACGCTGATGACCCGCGACACCGACCAGCGCGCCGTTGTCAACCTGTTCCGTACCGGCATGTCCGCTCTCGGCAACATGGTCATCACCGCAGTAACCTTCCCGCTGGTTACCCGTCTGGGTGACACCCAGCAGGCATGGATCGAGGTTTCCATCCTCTACGCCATCGTTTCCATCATCATGCTGTTCATCTGCTTCAAGAACTGCCACGAGCGTGTCAAGGAAGAGACCAAGACCAAGGACGGCAAGAACGTTCCGCTCTGGATGGGCATCAAGCTCTGCGTCACCAACAAGTACTTCATCATGTTCTTCATGCTCGCTGTGTTCCTGTCCTTCTATGAGGCAGTTACCGGCACCTGCAACGCATACTACGCACAGTACATTCTCGGCAACCGCGACCTGCTCGGCGCACTCGCATCGTTCGAGTCCATTCCGCAGATCGTTACCGTTCTTGTTCTGTCTCCGTTCATCGCAAAGTTCGGCAAGCGCAACGTAGCGCTGATCGGTGCGATCGTCGCCGTTATCGGCACGGTCTCCCTGTTCATCAACCCGAGCGCCCTCAATCTTGCACTGTTTGCCTGCGTCATGCGCGGCATCGGCAAGGGCTGCTTCCGCGGCGTCAAGTACTCCATGCTCGCTGACGTTATCGAGTACGGCGCATGGAAGAGCGGCATCCGTGTACAGGGCCTGATGGTATCTGCTACCACCGCCGGCCAGAAGTTCGGCTCCGGCATGACCAGCGCAATCTTCGGCGCTCTGATGAGCCTCGTAGGTTTCGCCGGCACCGTGACGATCAACGCAGCACAGTCTCAGATGCTGATCGGTATCTACATCATCGGCAACATCATTGCCTGGGGCGGCATCGGCGTTCTGCTGATCTTCTACAAGCTCGATAAGATCTATCCGCGCATTATTACCGAGATGAAGCAGCGCGAGGCTGCTGAGGCAGAAAAGGCTGCTGCAAACGCATAACTCAGACATACTCTGACACTCACTAATCATCTTTTTTCTTCCCTTATATGGCAACAGCCGGCGGAGTCATGTATTCTGCCGGCTGCCCCTTATTACGCATGGCCCTATCCCGGCGCATAACAAACTTGAAAGGCGTGTAACAAACAAATGGAAACTATGTCCTATGAAAACCGTATCGCCCTCGGCAATCTGGTACCGACGATCGGTCAGTTCAAGGTAATGGATAAAATTCCGCAGTACCAGCAGTGCGAAGTGCACAATCTGGTCGAGGCACCGGCTGAGGTGCCCGAAGTGCTGCGCCATGTCGTGTTCAACATCGAACGTGGTCAGACGCTGCACGAGACCATCGACTTCCTCAACATGTGTCCGGACTTCAAGAAAATGGACATCATCTACGCGAACGAGCTCGATGACGGCGCGGTCCGCTCGGGCAACTGCAACGTGGCGTATGAGATCGCCAAGTCCATCGGCATGAACTATGCCTATGGTCTGGAGTTCATCGAGCTGGTCAACCCGAACGACAACAAGGGTTTCCACGGCAACGCTCTGTTCTCGCGCTGGCCGATCCGCTGGGCGAAGGTCGTTCACATGCCCGAGCAGTACAACTGGTACTATGACCGTCAGAAGCGCATCGGCGCGCGCGTTGCCATTGTCTGCTCGCTCGACATCGGCGGCCGTGAAGTCGGCGCGGTTAGCGTCCATCTGGAGAACCGCGCGGACAGCGAGGGCCGCGAAGCCCAGATGGCAGTCGTGTATGATGAGATCAAAAAGTCGTTCGCGCCGGACACGCCGGTCATGATCGGCGGCGACCTGAACACCAATACGTTTGACGGCAACGACATCCCGGGCTTCACCAAGCTGTTCAACGATCCGGAGCGCCTTGCCAAGCACATGGCGGCGGTCGAAAAATACGAGCGCGTCCTGCCGCAGGCAGAGGAGAACGGCTTCTCCTACCGCGAGTTCAGCAGCACCGAAGGCACGCGCCGCAAGCCGATGCCGGGCGGCAAGAGCATGCTGCTCAAGCTGGACTGGCTGATGGCACGCGGCATGGAATGCGTCGACCATGGCACGGTCTCGACTGAGACGAAGGACTGCACCTGGGCCGAGCCGGGCAGCGCGCTGGCGAAGTTCACAGGTCCCGAGCTGTCCGACCACAACGCCTGCTGGGCAGACTGTCGATTCGCAAAGTAACTACTAAAATCTATTGTAGAAAGCTGCACACGCTGCATACATATTGACAGCGTGTGCACTTTTTATCGAGTGAGGAGAACCTACATCAAATGAGTGGAATGATACAATACCTGCGCGAACTTCATTTCGCCTCGGTCGTAGTGCGGCTCGCCCTTGCGATGCTGCTCGGCGGCTGTATCGGTCTGGAGCGCGGACGCAAGCGCCGTCCGGCCGGTTTCCGCACCTATATGCTCGTCTGTCTCGGCGCGGCGCTGACCGTGCTGCTCAGCCTGTACGAATTTACCATGGTGACAGGGCCGTGGTCGGATATTTGCGCAGAGATCGGCATAAAAACCGATGTTTCGCGTTTCGGTGCACAGGTCATCAACGGCATCGGCTTTCTGGGCGCAGGAACCATTCTCGTTACCGGCCGCCAGCAGGTCAAGGGCCTGACCACTGCCGCTGGTCTGTGGGCGTCGGCCTGCACCGGCCTTGCGGTCGGCGCAGGATTTTACGAGTGCGTGCTCATCGCATTCGCGATGATATTTCTCAGCATCCGCCTGTTCCCAATTGTGGATGCGTACATACAGGAGAACGCGCGTGACATCAATCTGTACATGGAGTTCTATTCGCTCGGGGACATCAGTACCATCATCAATCAGCTGAAATCGCAGAACGTGCAGATCTACGACATCGATATCGAGCGGAACAAAAGTGGCGAGGCGCTGCACCCAAGTGCGATCTTCTCGATCCGCCTCAATGAAAAAATACCGCACACGCAGCTTCTCTCCGATCTGGCGGAGTTGGACTGCTTTTGCGTGATCGAAGAGCTGTAAGGAGTGGACTGCTATGTTATCTGTTTTTGACGGCCTGCGCGACGTGACGACGCTTTCCGTGTTCGTGCGTCTGGCCTGTGCGCTCATCTGCGGCGGCATTATCGGTATCGAGCGCTCGTACAAGCGCCGCCCGGCCGGCTTCCGCACGCACATCCTCATCTGCATCGGCGCGGCCATCACCACGCTGACAAGTCAGTATCTGTATCTGAATATGCACTATTTTACAGATATGGCGCGCCTCGGTGCACAAGTTGTTGCGGGTATTGGCTTCATCGGTGCGGGCACCATCATCGTTACCAAGCGGCAGCGCGTCAAGGGTCTGACCACGGCGGCTGGTCTCTGGACCTCGGCCATCATCGGCCTCACCTTTGGCGGCGGCTTCTACGAGGGCGGCATTCTCGCGACCGTGTTCATCATGCTCGCCGAGCTTGTGTTCTCGCGTATCGAGTACCGCGTGCTCGAAAATGTGCCGGAGATCAATCTGTATATGGAATACGAGGACAAGCACTGTCTGGATGATGTGCTTCAGCTCTACCGCAGCTGCAATATTAAAGTGCTGAACATCCAGATTACGCGCTCGGCAGAAAACGGTGAGCATAACGCCTGCGCTATCTTTTCGCTGCGCCTGCCGCGCAGCTGCGGCGTAGAAAAGCTACTGACACTTGTCGGCAAGCGAGAGGGAATTGTGTCGGTGGAAGAGCTGTAAACCACACCGAATTTCAAAAAACAGAAAACCAAAGCAGTGATGCGCCTCGTATTTGGAGGCTGCATTGCTGCTTTCTTTCGTTTTTACCCGATGTGCCGTCGCGCAAAATGAAGAAAAATATCGAGTCGCTGCACAAAAGGCAGTAAGGGTCACAGAAAAATTCCCTGCGGGGCTGGATTTGAACGATCAAATCCGTTGCTTGTTACGACATCTTCTACGCAAAAAACGCAATATTGGCACCAGCAAAACAAACCGGAGCGCACAGCTGAATTTCAGGCTGTACGCTCCGGTTTTTGCTGCTTAGATTGGCGTTCATAAAAATTTCTAAAAAGTTTTTGTCGGTTTTTGAGGGCAAAGGTTGCAGTTGATTAGCAGAGGGACAAATCCAGCAAAATTCAGAAGAGAGGAGCAGCATCATGAACGCCATCGTAAACTTTGTTACAACCATTCCCATCGCGAATATCCACCCATTCGAGGACAACCCGTACAAGGTGCAGGACAACGAGGAAATGCAGTTCCTGTGTGAGCGCATTCGGGAGAATAGGGTTCTGTCGCCATTGCCTGTTCGGAAAATCGGTGCAGCAGAGGAATATGAGGTTATTTTCGGCCACCGCAGGCTGTACGCAGCACACAAGCTGGGTCTGACTGAACTCCCGACAGTGACCACGGATCTGGACCGCAACGCCGCCGCTATCGCTCTTGTGGACAGCAATCTGCATCGAGAGCATATCCTTCCGTCTGAGAAAGCCTTTGCTTACAAACTGAAAATGGAAGCGCTGTCCCATCAAGGTGCTGCTTGTGGACAGGCTGGCTACAAGTCCCGCGATGCGGTTTCCGATACCGACAGCGGCAGCGTGATGTTCTGGAACAGTGCGAAATCAACGCCTGTACCCCGTCCTACTCGCAGGCGGTTCGGCTGAAAAAGCTGTTTCAGAACCAACAGCTTACGTCATTGGACATTCAGCAGATTTTGTCCGAAGAAAAGCCAAATCAGCACGAGGTCATGAAAATCTCTGCCGAACGCTTGCTGGCGGTTCTTCCGCAAGGACTGAACGCAGCGGAAACCGAAGATTATGTGATCAAGGCATGTGAACATTATCGAAAATTTCAGCGGCGGCGCGAACAGGAACGATGAGGTGCAGCATGAACGAGTTATGGACTGAGCAGGGAAACAATTTCCGAATGAATATCAGCGGTACCGAATACGAGGTGATCACGCATTTTGACAGCAGCGGCACAGTCCACAAATGTGAAACTGTGCCGCTGCTTATATAATACTTCGTTATGGGTGCCGAGCTAATCGGATACGTCCTTTTTTCATGCTTATTTCTTCTCCAGCGCTGCCATCGCAATCTTTTCCGGCGTAATGGGAAGCTCATAGAACCGCTTGCCTACGGCATTTCGGATTGCATCCGAAATCGCCGGCAGCGGTGTATTGATAACAACCTCGCCGATGGATTTCGCACCGAACGGGCCTTCGCCCTCGTAGCTGTTCTCGAATTCCACGCGGATCTTGCCGATGTCCACGCGTGCGGGAATCTTATACTGGAAAAGCGAATTTTCCATCGGATAGCCGCGATCGTCGTAGGTGACGCTCTCGGTCAGCGTCATGCCGATGCCCTGCGCAATGCCGCCCTCGGCCTGCACGCGCGTCAGATTCGGGTTGATGGGCGTACCGCAGTCCACTGCCGCAGCGTAATCCAGCAGGGTTACCTCGCCGGTTTCGGTATCCACCTCGATCTCAGCCGCACCGACCATATACGGCGGAGGCGAAATCTCGGACGAATGTGTAACCGTCGCCTGCAGCTCGATGCTGTTGCCGTTCATGGAAGCCGTCGCAATATCACTCAGGCTAATGGTCTTGCCTGCATTTTCGCCTTCCTCTACGCGGACTTCCCTGCCGTCGAAGCTGACCTGCTCTTTATCACAGCCGAGTAGCTTTGCGCCGAGCGCACAGATTTTGCCGCGCAGCTCGAGCGCGCACTTCTCGGTCGCCTTGCCGGTGACATAGGTCGTGCTCGAGGCATACGAGCCGGAATCATACGGCGACCAGTCGGTGTCCGCACTCAGCGTGGTAATGTTGTCAAGCGGACACTCAAGCACCTCTGCCGCAATCTGCGCAAGCGTGGTATCACAGCCGGTGCCCATGTCAGCCGCGCCGATGAGCAGCGTGTAAAAGCCCTCATCGTTGACCTTGAGCGTCGCACTGCCGACGTCCATGCTCGTGATGCCCGAGCCCTGCATCGCCATGCCCATGCCGACCGCACGAATCTTGCCGTTTCCCATGTCCCGGCACGGATACTTGTTATCCCAGTCGATCATGTCGTGCACGCGCGCCAGACAGCGGTCGAGCGCACAGCTTGTGTTCAGCTGACCGTAGTACGCGGGCATGATCTCACCCTCGTGCGTAATATTCATCTCACGGATTTTGAACGGGTCCATGCCGAGGATGTTCGCCAGCTCGTTTACCGCGCTCTCCACCGCGAACAGGCCCTGTGTTGCGCCGTAGCCACGGTACGCGCCCGCCGACATGTGATTGGTGTACACAACGTCACTCGTAAAGCGGAACGCCTCGGCCTTGCCGTACAGCGGAATCGACTTATGACCGGACAGACCGACCGTTGTCGGGCCGTGTTCGCCATACGCGCCGGTGTTGGACAGCGTGTGCAGGTCGATGCCGCGCACGATGCCGTCCTTGTTTGCGCCCAGACGAACGTGCATTTCCATCTCGTGGCGCGGCGAAGATGCAATCTGGCTCTCCACGCGGCTGAAGATGATCTTGGACGGCTTCTTGGTCATCCAGGTGACAAACGCCGGATACACCGCGCTTACTGCGGTCTGCTTGGCGCCGAAGCCGCCGCCGATACGCGGCTTGGTGACGCGCACCTTGCTTTTCGGAATATGCAGTGCGTTCGCCACAATACGGCGGGTATGGAACACGATCTGGGTCGAGCTGATGATGTGCAGACGGCCATAGGTGTCGATCTCGCAGTAGGTGCGGAAGGTTTCCATCATCGCCTGCTGGCATGCCTGCGTGTGGTACACGCGGTCGATAACAACATCACAGTCCGCGAGGACCGCGTCAATATCGCCGTTGCCGCACTCGTCATGCGCGCACAGGTTGCGCCTGTTGTCCGCGCCGACCGGCGCAAGGCTCTCCCAGTTGTTCTCCGGATGCACGAGCACCGGATTGTCCTTTGCCGTGTGGAAATCGAGCACCGGCTCGAGCACCTCGTACTCCACCTTGACCAGCTTCATTGCCTTATCCACGCATTTTTCGTCCGCACCGGCGAGAATCGCCACCACATCGCCTACAAAGCGCACATGGCGGTCGATAACAAGGCGGTCATACGGACTCGCCTCCGGATAGGTCTGACCGGCCTGCGTGTAGCGGCGGCCGTCCTGGTCTACGTCCTCCCATGTGAAGATGGCCTCCATGCCGGGGACTTTCATCGCGGCGGTCTTGTTGATAGACTTGACGATGGCGTTCGCGTGCGGCGAGCGCAGCAGCTTGACGCACAGGCAGTCGCGCGGCGTTACATCGTCCACATACACCGGCTGGCCGGTGACGAGCTGCATCGCATCCTTTTTGCGGAACGGCTGATTGACTACCTTCACTGTGCGTCCTCCTCTCTCTGCTTTTTCCAGTCGAGATATGCGCGGATACCGCGCAGCTGTCCCTCATAACCCGAGCAGCGGCACAGATTGCCCGCCAGATATTCCTTGATCTCCTCGTCGGTCGGGTCCTGCTTTTCGCGGAACAGCGCTATGGCGTTCATCATAAAGCCGGGATTGCAGAAGCCGCACTGCTCCGCCCCCTGATCCGCGATGAACGCGCCGAATTCGGCGGCTTCGCCCTGCAAGCCCTCCAAGGTCGTGATCGTATGTCCGCCTGCACGCGCTGCCAGCACCGAGCAGGACAGCACCGGCTTTTCGTCCATAAATACGGTGCACAGACCGCAGTTTGCGGTCTCGCAGCCGCGCTTGACGCTCAGGCAGCCATGCCCCCGCACAAAGTCGATGAGCAGCGTATCCGCCGCCACATCGTCTGCTACTTTCTTTCCATTCAATGTCATTGTGATCAGCATATCCGTTCCCCCTTACTCTGCATCGAGCGCCTGTGCCGCACGGCGCACCAGCACACCCGCGAGGTGTCTGCGGTACTCCGCACTGCCGCGCAGACTGCTGCCGGTCTGCACCTCATTCTGCACGGCCTCGGCCATCTGCTCGGCGGTATCGCCTGCCGGCGCGAACAGCATGGCGCGGCCCGGACGTGCGCCGATGGCGAACCGATAGCCGTTCTCATCCTTGACAGACGCGCAGGTCAGCACCGGAATATCGGTCTGGCTGATGCGCACAGACTGGTAGTTGAATTGCGCATTTTTCTTGGGCACGATAATGTGCACCAGAATATCGCGGTCCTTGGGTCTTTCGGCGTACTCGGAAAGCGGCACAATGCCGCCCTTGTACAGCTCTACCTGTGCATCCAGCACGAGGAACATGGTCAGCACATCGGAAAAGCCGAATCGGCTGTACAGGCTGCCGCCGACCGTCGCAAGATTGCGCAGCTGCACGCCGACAATATGGCGCACAGACTCGCGCATCGCACCGTTCGTGTAGGCTGCCAGTCCTTCGTGCAGCTCCAGTGCGCGCAGCGAGGCCATCGCACCGATCCGGAACTCGGTGTCGGTCTCCTCGATAGTGTCCAGTCCCAGACCGGACAGGTCGATTGCCGTGCCGACATTCAGCGTCTCCATTTTGAGCCAGATCATGCCGCCGATCACGCGGTTGGACTTTTTCTGGTTGAGCGCATACGCTTCCTCAAGCGACTCGGCTTTTTTGTATTCCCGTATCGTCAACATACGTTATATCCTCTCTCTTTCAGGGGAATGTGTTATCTTTTCAGTATACTACTTTTATTTTACCACAAAATCTGCTATAATGCCGTTGTGAATATCAAAATACAACGAAAAGAAAAAGTTGTGGGAAAGGAGCCGCCATGCAGCCAAATATCCGCGTGATGCTGTTCGATGAGGACGGCGAGCGCTTTTTCGGTGAGGGACCGTGCCGCCTGCTGCATGCCATCGAGCAGACCGGATCGCTTCGCGCCGCCGCGCAGTCCATGCAGATGGCATATACCAAGGCACTCGGACTCGTCCGTCATGCCGAGCAGGTGCTCGGTTTTGCGCTCACCGAGCGCAAAATCGGCGGCAAAGGCGGCGGCGGCAGCGTACTCACTGACGAGGCAAAGGAGTTTCTCTATCGCTATGAGCAGTATCGTGACGCCTGCAAACAGGCAGGAAAACAGCTCTATCCGCAGTTTTTCCCCGATGAAAAGTGAAATCGGATGTGTGATCATGGCATCCGGACTGGCAAAACGGTTTGGCTCCAACAAGCTGCTTGCCGAATTCGACCGAAAACCGCTGCTCTGCCGTGCGTTTGCCGTGACAGAGGGGTTGCACCGCGTGGTCGTTACCCGCTCGACCGAGGTGCAGGCATTGTGTGAAGAATGCGGCATTCCTGTCCTGCACCATGCCCTTCCCTTTCGCAGCGACACCGTGCGGCTTGGACTGGAGTACCTGCTGCCGCGGTTTCCGGCCATATCCGGCTGCGTGTTTCTGCCGGGCGATCAGCCGCTACTGACGAGGAAAACGCTCGACGGTATGGCTGCGGCGTTCTGTGCGCAATCGAGGAAACAATCACGGATTTTTCGCCTGTGCGAACCGCAAAGCGGTACGCCGGGCAGTCCCGTGCTGTTCGGCGCAGATTATTTTGAGGAACTGCGTTCTCTTCCCGAGGGCAGGGGCGGCGGCGCGGTCGCCAATCGGCATGCGGAAAAAGTAACGCTGTTTCCTGCTCGACATCCGGCGGAATTGATGGACGCGGATACACCGGACGTTCTCGCAGAATTAAAAATGATTTTTCAAAACGATTTATTTTATCGGTAATGCCAACCATTTGATGCGGCGTTACATGTGCGCACATTGTGCGCCCCTACGGTTACGTTTGTGCAGTCGGTTTACACGGTGCGCCGAGGTCGTCGCACCCTACGGTATTATTTTACGCCTCTCTCAATCGGAATGGCGAATGGTTGACCGTTACAATCATTTTCCATCCTCAATTCTCCATTTGCAGTTAAAAACCCCGGAAAGAAC
>OGZL01000762.1_pt1 | contig 25483 bp, 21 predicted proteins | sample 1576761 | NCBI WGS metagenome assembly OGZL01 (sample SAMEA3541595, study PRJEB24748) | human gut metagenome | biome: human gut; feature: human-associated habitat; material: faeces | place: China | collected 2012
CGTATAAGATTCGGCTTTACGAGAACATACATAAATTAAAAAAAGAAGAAGCATTCCGCAGCTGGATATTTACAATTCTTACGAATAAATGTAAGAAGAGATTGAAGAAGGCATTAAAAGAAGAGCCGGGAAGAGAGGAAGAACTTCCGGAACAGCCGGTTGTACCGGATTATGATCTGGCAATGGACGTCAGGAAAGCATTCTTCGTGTTATCGGAAGAAGAACAGATATTAGTCGGATTATCCGTATTCGGCGGGTATTGCAGTCAGGAGATCGGGGAAATGATGCGGCTGAATCCGAACACGGTACGATCGAAGCGGAGCCGGGCACTTAAAAAGATGGAATGTGTGTTAGGCAGTTACGGAGAAACAGAGCAGGGAAGAAAGGAGTGAGAAGTGTATGCGGCGTGAGAATGAACAGGAAAAAAAGCAGAACGGATACTGCGAACAGGATATGGTGGATCAGATTGCACGATTGTCAGAAAACACAGAGGTACCGGACAGTCTGAGACCGGAAAATATAGATCGGTTACTAAAAGGGAAAAAGCAGAAGAAACATTTTCATTCATACCGGATCGGACTTGCAGCAGCCTGTGTAGCAGTTGTGACGGGAATCATAGTGTGGCAGTATGGAAGCCTGCATCATGGAATGATAGACTCTAAAGGGGTGTCAGCAGATAATGCAGAAAGGAAGATCAGCGGCAGCAGGAACGAATCCATCGTCAGCATCAGCACGACGCAGCAAAGCGCAACGGCGATGGCGACGTAAATGCCTTCCTGCTCCTCCACCAGCGCCTTGGTATCCGTAACCACGGCGGACAGGCCTGAAACGAAGCACTTTTCCCCCGCTACTCTGCGGATTTCGGTGATGGCCTCCATAGTTCCTTCTGCGGAAGACGTGTCGTCGAAGAAGACGGCGATAATGCGGTCGTTTCCGTTTTCAAAGGCTTCTTTGCTCGGGGCGGTCGGATGCAAGGTTTAGGGGAAGAATACTACCCGAAGCATGAGGGTGGAGATTGTTCCCCTAACGGCGTAGCCGCCCGACCTTGCAGCCGACGGAAAGCCCCGTGCTTGCTTCGCCTTTGTAAACGGGAATGACTGCTCCGCTTTCCTGCGGTCGGGAAACAGCCCCTTTCCGTCCGTGCGACGGTATGACCGTATGAATGTATGACCGTATTACGAACTGATACCCCGACCGACAGACCGTTACGCCATCCATCGGCGGCTCGGCTCGGGGTCGGCAACGACAGACACGATAACCGTCGTTTTCTCTTTTCGCAGGTGCGTTATCCGCTCCAACAACACTTTGCGGACTTTCGCCGCCCCGAACGATTCGACACGGAAAGCGAGGGCGGCTATCGTTTCGAGGTCGTAAACCTCTATGCTGCTTCTGTCCGATAGACGGACAAGGCGTTTGATACCGTACTCTTTCAAGACTCCGCTTTTACAGAGTGCCTTTATCCCTGCCCGAACCGTCGGGGCGATAACCCCGAACAATTCGCAGATTTCCCACTCGGTCATGGCGGTTGCGCCTATATCGGTCGGCAGGGAGATATTGCCGTATTCATCTATCGTGATGATGTTCCTTTCTTCTTTCATCGGTACCTGCACACCAAGCATTACCGGATCTTTGTTATAAGCGAAGCGCCTTCCTATAAATTATATAAAAGAAGCAACACAATATGCCGCATATATGGCAAGTAATGCAATTCCCTGCACCCTGGAGGATTTCTTCCGAATCAGAATCGGTATCAGCAGCACTGCCATAACAAGCAAGGCAAGCGGCATGTCGATCAAGACCGTGGATCGTTCCAATGGAATACCTGCGATTGCAGAAGGAATACCAATTACCAGAAGCATATTCAGGATATTGGCTCCAACGATATTGCCAAGTCCGACATTTCCATAGCCCTTAATAATCGAAACCAGGGAAGTGACCAGTTCCGGCAGGGAAGTTCCAAGCGCAATAAATGTAACCGCAATGACACGCTCCGGCACACCGAGGGCTTCCGCAATCAGAATACCGTTATCCACGAGCAGATTAGCACCAAAATAAAGAAACACGGCACATACCACAAGAACAAGCAGATGCTTCCAGATCGGGCCTCCTTCTTTCTTCCCATCCTCTCCATTCTCACTCTCTTCGCCTTCAGATCCTGCCTTCTTAATATTAAGGTACGCATACACTGCAAACAGCAGGATCAGCACAATACCTGCCGGACGATTGAATTTCTGTGTAAGATAAGCATACAGGTTCATGCCGATCAATACCGCAAAGAAAAAAATCCCTCTCCACCGGATTGCCGCTGCCTCAATCTTCTTTGATGGGCGAATCGTCTGTGTCAGCCCGGCAATTAATGCCGTATTACAGATGATCGAGCCAAATGCATTTCCTGCTGCGATTGCGGCAGATCCATCAAATGCTGCCGTTGTGGATACCAGAATTTCAGGAAGGGTGGTACCGAGACTTACTATGGTTGCTCCTACAACAATCTCCGGAATCCCCAGCTTTTTGGCAATTGCTACTGCCGCATCCACTAACCGGTCACCCCCAAGACAGATCAGAATAAGTCCCAGAATAAATAGTAAAACTGTCTGTATCATTTTCGATATCCTTTCTTTGCACAGACCTTTTTCTTTGGTAGTATTTCCTCTTATGTCTGTTTTTATTTCAAAGTATCACACACCACAATTCATCTGTCAACCGTTTCCGGCAGCTTATGAATAGGCACGGCTGAACTGCTACATCTGCAAGCGTATGAATTCTCACAACCAGTGATCCGGACGGTAATGAGTATCATCATCAGCAATATGAACCATCTTTTATCGCACGATTCTCCCTTCATATACTAACCGCGATTCAGCCTCTGGTCTCTCATAAACAGGTACCTGTCATCCGCCTCATCATAGTATTTACGCCCGGATCCCGAAAAAATCTGCATTAATATGGAGCATGACTGATTATAAAACTCATCCTCATAATGGACAATATGAGCACCACCAAGCGGAAATTTATCCGACGCAAAATAATGCTTTGAAATATCGATCACATAGCATTTCGTCAAATCCTCAAACATCTTTTCATATTGCAAAATTGCCTGCTTTCTCTTTTCCAGATCTTCGCTTCCGCTGTTTAACTTTTGCAGCCTGTCATCCAGATCAATATAGGTATCCTTCAGGTCTGTCTTTATAAGAATTATGTTTTCTCCATATTTTCCGAGCAAAAACCGGGCAAGCCTTGTCATTTGTTCACCGGCATATTCCATATCATAGTTTTCAAAGAAATATGTATTCCGGCTGCATTCTCCTGATACCTGCTTATAAAATCCGGTTCTTTGAACAAAATCATCTATTTCCCACAATTGTCCCCTGAACATTACGGCATTACAGATCAAATCATAAAAATCTATCACGATCCAGTCAGCTGATGATGCTTTCAGGACATCTATCCCCGAATGCCGGAATGCTTCTTCAATGGTCCTTCTTCGCCAGGAATTGTTCTCAAATAAACTGTTATCCTTCGGAACATCACATGGAACCGGAGCTTCAAAGGCAAGTAAATGCGGCTGCTTGAAGATATATTTATTCACCACTATATCCTGCTTATTTCGATTCATTATCTCCCTGGAAATACAGCTTCCCCAGATATCCACCTTTATTTTGTGGTTAGCGGATAAAAATTGCTCCAGGGCTTTCCCATTATTTTTTATCAGAAAGAGAATTTCACACTCGTCCTCACAAACACTGAAGCCGACCATTTCCGAGAGCTGTAATGCCATCTCCTTCAGAATCTGCATTTTCCACATGAATAATATCCGATAACATTCATAAGACCCGGAAAGCTCCTTCTCTATAATCATCTGAATTGCTTTGGCTGCACTCAGTAGCTCCTTATTCATTTCGTTTTCTTCCAGATAAAGTACGGCTTCTTCAAGGTCTGCCACATGGTGTTTCATCAACTCCATTATTCCATGGTAATGTGACCGGATAAATTCCTTAGACGAATACATGATGATTTTATCTGCCAATTGCTCCTGATTAAGCATTCTGTTTTGATAGCCGCGCGCCATCAGATTATCATAATACTTTAATATTCTATCCATTCTGAATTCCTGATTCTCTTCAGAATAATAAAATTGATGACTCTTACTTTCAAAAATATCTCTCAGCTTATGGGCAGTATCCAGATAAAAATGTTCCTCAAATGCAGACGGCGAGGTGGACTGTGCATCTCCGAAATAATGCCCTGCTATATCAATAACGACCGGATTCACAATAGAAATAAAATAGCTCTCCAGCTCCCTGATACGATTATTTAAGGCGCTCCGGTTTTTACCGTTTCTCATCTCTCCCTTTACTACCAGTGTCTCAGAAAAGCTCAGTCGAACTAATACAATCTTTTCTTTAGGATAATATTTCAGTAAAAGTCCGGCATATTTCCTAATCTGTTCTTTCCAGAAGCTTTCACTAAACGGAGGTGTCTGTTTCTCAAATTTGTCTTTATTTGTTTTGTAAAAATCAGATAAAACAAAAGCATCGGAGGCCGTGTAATAATTATCATCCATTTTATAAAGAGAAATTGCTGCAGCAGCATAAAAATCAACTATCATATATTCTGCCCGGTTTTTTGAAAGGCACTGTTCAAGGTCTTTTTCTATATCTATCCTTACCCGCTCTGCACACCGTTCCTTCAACTCCTGTTTTTTACCGTTCAGTATGGATAACTGGGAAATAATACACGCATCCTGATTTATCCGGCACTCCGGCAAATAAGAAAATATTTTTTTCAACACAACAGAGCCCTGCAGCATCACGTCCGGCTCCGGCACTGAGGGTATCATCCGGGCATTCTCTGACAGGAGCTCCGCAATTCTTTCCCTCTCTTTTCCACCGGCAATTCCTATCTTTATACCACAGGAAGCATCGTCTCTGCTTATTGTCGGAATAAACGATATTGCAGACGACACTTTACCCTTCGGACTCTTATGCAGTTTACAGCACATAACCGCACCGAGTCTGTTTTCACTGAATTCATTCATTGATGTGAGAAAATTTCCCAATGAATAAGCGCATGGCACCATTCTTTCATCGGAGGTGGTAAGTATTTCATAATTCTGCATCAAATGAGGATGCGATGCAACAATCAGATCAGCTCCTGCTTCTGCCATTTCTTCCGCCGTTTTTCTTTGAGCGGATTTTATCTCAGAGGAATTCATCTTTCCCCAATGCTGATATGCAATAATGAATTCCGCGTGATTTTTTCTTGCCTCATCAACATACTGTTTAAATAATTCTGTTTTGTACCGGCCAAGCTCCTCCATCCACAAATTCATTTTAGCTTCGTGTCCATTATTAATCATACACAAAGCAATCACGGCAATTTTTATCCCCTTAACGGAAAAATAAACCGGATTATCATTAAGTGTTCCTATGTTTTGCATACCATTACTTCTGATCAACGAAACTGTATTTTTCAATCCTCCAGCCCCCGTATCGCAGTTATGGTTATTTGCTGTAACCAATGCATCAAAGCCCGCATCCTTTACAGCTCCGATAAAGGTTGAAGGTGAATTACAATTAGGACTTCCGGATGAAGTTCTCAGTTCTTCGCATTCATACGGAGAATGGTCATCACACATGGTTTCCAGTACACCAATTGCCAAATCTCCCTTTTGAATAATCGTGCTGATATCGTCAAACGAACCTGTAAAATCAAATTCCTTATTTTGGACTATACGCTGATGATTTACCGCACACATCAGATCTCCCATCAGCATGATCATGGCATCTGATTCCCGTGTTCTCGACAGGTCGCGGCCGCACACGATCCGGGTTTTTGTACATTCTCCATTCTCCATTTGGCTGATGACTTCCGTCATGCCCTTTTTTCTGGCGGTCACCATTCCATATTCATCTACAACGGCAACATTCTCATCCAGCGATTGAAAGCTAACGTAAGGAATCGTATTTTTATATTCTGCTTCTATTTTTTTCGATTCATTTTCAGATAGGCAAATGACATTTTGAGCCTTTAATTTCATTGAAACAGGTACAAATGGAATTTTATCCGATTTGTTCCCCCTGATTTCCACACCGTCACAAAATTGATATGCACACACATCCGCAAGATATTCCACCCCGTTTCGAAAACCCAGAATGGTTTTCTCCGGTTTTTGTGAATACCTGGTTTTAATGCACAGCTCCGGTTCACCGGCTCTGTAATAAGACAGAATATAACCGTCTGCATTTTTCACTTCATTCCAGGAAGAAATGGCTCTGCCATCTCCCCCTTTTACCTTAAAGCCATCCGGAATCCCAATACGAGCTTCCAAATCATTATTCTTCATTCTCCACATATAGCAATCATTCTCCATTATGCAAAATTAACTTATAATACTTGGCATAGCCATCAATAAAGTGCTGGTTGTCATCAATTCGCGCCCTGAAATCATCGTGACGTACAAAGAATGAACCAAGAATTTTATCCGGCCTTTCCATATACATCGCATATTCCGGATAAAAATATCCATCCAGCATATGAAATGCCCTGTGCTTGATAATCTCAACAAATTCATCCTCATCAATCTGATTCATATAATCCACTGAAATGTTCTGTTCTTTTATTCTCAGGTAGATGTCATAGGTTTCCATCAATAATTCAAGATAAGTATGATATGAGGTTTGTTGTTTTCTAATCCTCTCGCGATTCTCCCATGCATTTCTGAGTGCAAATGTATAATACTTTTCTTCATGTACAAACCTGGTAAACTCATTCATTGCATAAGCCAGCCAATGATCTCTGTATACCACGTAATTCTTATTTATAAAATAATCAATACTCCGTCTTGCAGCATCAAGATAAGCATTATTACCGGTAATATCATAGGCCTTTATCAGGGCATATGCTGACTCTCCATCGTAGTATACGGTACGGAAGGCCTCTTTTACCTCAAAATTGGCTGCGTCTAAAACATGAGTCATTTTTCCGGTTTCTTTATCCTGCAAATATAAAATTCCATTTGCCAGAAGCGTAATCATATCCGTAAAGTCACGATCCCCAAATACTTCCATATGCTTCGTCAGCGCAATAACAGCAATTCCATTTCCCCCAAGCTTAATTTCCCTGCTTCCTGCTTCAACAACAAATGCCGTCTCATTATCCTTATAACTGATTTGTGTGAGAAGATAATCGATTGCTTTATTTATCGTTTCCAGTAAAGAATTATCGCCTGTAACCTCATATGCACACATCATAGACCATACCGTTCCGGTATGTCTCAATATGTTATAGGAAGTCATTACCGCATTAAATCGTGAAAAATAACCATATATAAATTTATCTGACGGTAACATCTGCCTTGTTAAATACTGAGAAGAGGTTGTGAGAATTTCCCTTACAAACTCAGGAGTAAGCTCTCCGATCGTTCTTCTTCCACAATGCATTCCCGCATTATAAAGCATATATATTTCCTTATCCGTGTCCATAAAAAAGCTTTTGCAATTAAAGAAATAAACAAATGGCAGGATGATAGGAGAACACGGTCTTCCATTCCAGCCTAAGTATTTTTCCACCTGTTCTGTGTTAATACAGGGAACATTCTCATGACCGGGCTTCGATGCCTTCATAGGTATGACGGAATAATCATAAAGTCCATAGGAATTAGCCTCTGCTTCCAAAAAAGCTATATCCATCCATGGATCCAGCGAAAATCCCATTCTGAAAAAATCCTTATATTTTACTGACAGAAAAATTTTCTTTAAATTCGCAAATGGAACTTTTTGAACAAAATCCACAACATCAATTTTAATCCACACCGGCGTAAGGCTGTATTTATCAATAACAGTCCTTACCTTTTCCCTTACTTTCATAAAGGAAGCTTCAAAATCCGCAGCCGATGCATGACATACCCTGGCTCTTTTCTTCCCATCGGAGACGGAAACAAACACCGTATACTTAACCTCATCCTGAATATCCTTACACTTAATATCAATCGGATTGCTTTTTAAGTATTCCTCAACATAGCCTTTCATTGCATCCAGCTTCTTTTCAAATAAAGCCTTGGAAACCAACCGGTTTTTCTCCTGATTATATTTATTGCTATGTTTTGTTCTGGGTATTGTTTTCATATGGTATCCCCCATTAATCAATATATTTTTATAAGGAAACCGGCAAAGGTAAACAACCTTTGCCGGCAGGTTTTAATGAAATAATTCTATTCCTCAGTTTCTTCCTTTTTACGGGATTTCTTTAAAGCCTTACCTGATGCGCCAGCCGCACCCAGTGATGAAACCAAACCAAAAAGCCAACCTGCTAATGCCATGCCATCACCGGTCTCAGGTCTACGTCTCTTACCAAGAACCGCCTTTTCAACACCTCTTCTTGCACCCAGAACTGCTGAACCATTACCTCTTCTTGCTCCCAGAACCTCACCATCATCATCGGTGTCTGTGTCCGTATCCGTATCGGTGTCGGTATCCGTATCGGTGTCGGTATCCGTATCGGTATCGGTGTCCGTGTCTGTGTCGGTATCCGTGTCAGTGTCCGTATCGGTATCTGTATCCGTGTCGGTGTCTGTGTCTGTGTCCGTATCGGTGTCCGTATCGGTATCGGTATCTGTGTCCGTGTCTGTGTCCGTGTCAGTATCTGTGTCAGTATCCGTATCGGTATCTGTATCCGTATCGGTGTCCGTATCTGTGTCTGTGTCGGTATCCGTGTCCGTATCCGTGTCGGTATCAGTATCGGTGTCTGTATCGGTATCCGTGTCTGTGTCTGTGTCTGTGTCTGTATCAGTATCGGTATCGGTGTCTGTATCTGTATCCGTGTCGGTGTCGGTGTCCGTATCTGTGTCCGTGTCGGTATCGGTGTCGGTGTCAGTATCGGTATCCGTATCGGTATCGGTGTCTGTGTCCGTGTCAGTATCGGTATCGGTATCCGTATCCGTGTCTGTATCGGTATCGGTATCCGTGTCTGTATCCGTATCGGTATCGGTGTCTGTATCCGTGTCTGTATCGGTATCGGTATCCGTGTCTGTATCCGTGTCGGTATCCGTATCCGTGTCTGTATCGGTATCGGTATCCGTATCGGTGTCGGTATCTGTATCGGTGTCGGTATCTGTGTCAGTGTCCGTATCCGTGTCCGTATCGGTATCGGTATCCGTATCCGTGTCAGTATCTGTGTCCGTATCGGTATCCGTATCGGTATCGGTGTCAGTATCGGTATCGGTGTCGGTGTCCGTATCCGTGTCAGTATCTGTGTCTGTATCCGTATCCGTGTCGGTGTCTGTGTCAGTATCTGTGTCTGTATCCGTATCGGTGTCTGTGTCCGTATCCGTGTCAGTATCGGTATCCGTATCCGTATCGGTGTCTGTGTCGGTGTCAGTATCGGTATCCGTATCGGTGTCTGTGTCGGTGTCAGTGTCAGTATCGGTATCCGTATCGGTGTCTGTGTCCGTATCGGTGTCGGTATCTGTGTCCGTGTCGGTATCAGTATCTGTATCGGTATCCGTGTCAGTATCTGTGTCGGTATCCGTATCGGTATCAGTATCTGTATCCGTATCCGTGTCCGTATCCGTGTCTGTGTCGGTGTCGGTATCAGTATCTGTATCCGTATCCGTATCAGTATCGGTGTCGGTATCGGTGTCGGTGTCTGTATCGGTGTCAGTATCGGTATCGGTATCCGTGTCAGTATCCGTATCGGTATCCGTATCGGTATCGGTGTCGGTGTCAGTATCCGTATCGGTATCCGTATCGGTATCGGTGTCGGTGTCAGTATCCGTGTCGGTGTCCGTGTCCGTATCAGTATCGGTGTCTGTATCAGTATCCGTATCGGTATCCGTATCGGTGTCGGTGTCGGTATCGGTATCCGTGTCAGTATCGGTATCGGTATCCGTATCCGTATCCGTGTCGGTGTCAGTATCCGTATCTGTGTCGGTATCCGTATCGGTATCTGTATCTGTATCCGTGTCGGTGTCAGTATCCGTGTCTGTATCTGTATCTGTGTCCGTATCCGTATCTGTATCCGTGTCTGTGTCCGTGTCGGTATCCGTGTCAGTATCCGTATCCGTGTCTGTATCCGTATCGGTATCAGTATCACCGTCGCTGTCTGTATCACCATCACTGTCAGAATCGCTATCGCTATCTGTGTCACTATCAGAGTCACTGTTGCTATCTGCAACATTTCCATTGGAACTGTTCAGATCAACGGCATTATCATTTCCATTGTCATTATTGGAATCCGACATCTGTGTCTTGTTATCTTCTTCTGCTTCTTCCTGATCATCCGGTCCGTATCCAACGCTTTCAACAATTTTTCCGCTTTCCGCATCATACACTTCAGCAGCGTGTACTTCCATATCAGAAGCGAGCATTACGCTCATTGCCGCTCCAATCGCTATTCCCAGCGCTTTTAAAGTGTTGTTTTTCATAAAATCTCCCTTCCATTAATAATTCCCTTTTTACGTTACCTGTTACATATTATATTAAGGTCATTCCCTGTGAGTACTTTATTATATTATTCTGCGATATGCTCGAACAGATATTTGAGGACTGCCGGTGTAAACTTCCGTGCCTTAATTCCCAACTGGAATTGTCCATCTTCCATTTTTTCCTGTCTCAGAACATCCGCATTCATAATTAACGTATCTGCTACGATAATAATCTGTCTGCCAACAAGATTCGGTGTACCTGCCGGTGCCAGCAATCCCATTCCAAGCGGACTTACATTAATTGCATCAACATAAAACTTCTCAAATGTATCGCATGTAACTATCACACTCTTTACGCGATAATCCACACGATTAATACCTCTTCTTTCCTCCATGATACACCCTCCAACCAGAGAATCAGCAATTATAAAACATCATATACATTATAGCGGTTTTTTCCTCAAAGAGTCAATGATTTTATGAAATTATGTACTGTATTTCGCATATTTGTAACATTTAAACAACATTATGGCAATGGTGTCACAAATAAAAAAGTGCCTGAAAAAATTTCCTTTGTTTTCAAGCACTTTTTCTGATTTTATATCATTATTTTCGCTTTTTTTCGTTATTTCATAAAACTATATTGATCTCAAACAGCTATATTTTCATTAATTATGTTGCTATTTTGCTCTGATTGTTGTCCTGCGGATTACCGCAAATGACCTCTATGCTGGATAATTTGTGCATTTTTGCCAAAAGGCTCCGCTTCATACGTCAGAATACATTATTCTTGAAGCTTATGCATGAGAAAGTTCCGGGAAATAAAGCTTATCCTGTTCTATGCTTTTTAGTTCCTGTCCAAGATAAAACAACCGGTAGTCATCACTTCCATTATAAATTTGAAAACAGACACACCCATCCGGACACACATAATCTTTTGCCAGTGGCTCTGATCCACCGACCAGTGTCAGATCTCCTCCACTTCTTACCGCCTGCATATCTCCATAAAGAAGCTGCATCATCTTGGAACAGATTCCATACCCCTGTTCATTGACCGGGCATCCATAGGTACAGACATACTTATCACCTATCTCTTCTCCGTTTCTACAATAATTCTCCGTATGATCACTTCTTAAAAATCCTGTAACTTCGATTTCAAAATTATATTCCTCTGCATACCATTTTTTCATAGATTTTCTCCTTATCATTAAAAACGAAAGTTTTACATTCACCGGAATAAATTAATTTCCCATGAGCTGGCTTTGGGCAGAATGGAAACACCATTCCACTGGTAATTGTCCAGTCCAATATCCTCGGGTGTGACAGACTGATATTCTCCTTCTACGCCATTAATCTTTATTTTAGAATCATCAATTTCAACTATAACCGCAAAAGGCTCTTTATATGTTAAAATTCCGTTAAGATGACTATATTTTTCTTTTAGCGTTTCCGAACTGTCAATTTGCGAACCAATCCAGACATTGGATGAGGAATTGACAGTATAATATGTTGTGCCGTTCTTTTGAATTACTGCATCACCATGATCATGTCCATTCATACACAGAAGTACATTCCTGGCAGAAAACATATTCTGTATAGTATCCCTATTCTGAACTCCCCGTTTTGCAAATTCATTTGAAAAACTATGATGTGAAAAAACAATGTGCTTTTTATGATCATCCAGTTCCTCTCTTAGCCAATTCAACTGCTCTTGCGGCAAAACAGGATATACGCATCCTTTTACCTTATAATTATTTACATAAAATACTTCTTCAACACCATCGTTACTATAAAAACATGTATTAAGAACAATAAATTTGTAATTTTCTAATTCAAAGGAATAAAATGGAGATTTCATATCATAAAAAACAAGATCTCATCCAGATGATGTCGATCCGTTTCATGATTTCCAATGGTATAGTACATGGGAACCCTAGTCTGTAAAAACGCATTTACTAATCTTTTATTTTCAAGAACAGGTTCACAGAAATCGCCTAGTGAAATACAGAAATCAAGCTGATTCTCTTTTACTTTCCTTATAATTTTGCTTATTCGTTCATCTCCATCTTCCACCGTATCATAATGCAGATCGCTAAATACAAGAAATCTTATACTCCTTTTTCCTCCGCTAACCTATAACTTTTTTAATGTATCTCTTACTCACTGATGATTGAACTTTTCTTTCTATCATATGATCTCTTTCTGAAATTCTATCGCAAAGAATTGGTGAAGAATTATCCTTTATGGAAAAAGCTTCTTCTATCCTTCCTTTTCCCTTTGTTGCATAGCAATAAACACATCCATTCCTGCAGGTATTATATGTACCAATATCCAGACTCTGCACGCATCCGCAGGCTTCTCTTTGTCCTTTATCAGCAGAAAGTGAAAGTGGCTTTCCTACAATTCGTTCAATCAAAGTCTTATCTATACAGGAATTATGTTCTATTCCACATTCCTGCAAATCTATCTTCTCCGCACAACTGGCAATCGTAATTCCATTTTCTTTTCCGATCTCAGCTATTCGCCTTGAAAACGCAAGCAATTCTTCTCCGTCTGGAAAATACACTCCCAGACGCTTATTTATCTCTGTACAATTGTAGTAAGGATCGAGAAAACTAATTACACACTTTTCTGTTTTACCTCCAAAATCAGAAGCCAGCTCCCCAAATGTCTGCAAGTGCCATTCCTGTGTGTATTTAGCCGAGAATAGAATTGGATCATATCTCCAGATCACCTTCATGCACCCGATTTGATCAGATAATGCTTTAAAGTTTTCCCTGATCCATTTTTTATCCGGAAGATTCTGTTCAATATCTCTGTCATATCCCGTGACTGTATATTGAAAGTAATACTGATATTCCCTTAATCCCTCCAGTTTTTCTATCGCAGGAATCGCATTCTTTGTCCAAAACACAATGCAATCACAGGAAAGGGGATGGATGGGTGTTTTATACAATTGCAGCGGAAACATAGGATTTCGATTGATTACATACCCTTCCTTTACTCTTTGTAAAAACCAGTCAAAATGGAATGCCGGAATATCTGTCTTTCTCGAAACACTTAATATCATTTTCTCAATCCCCCCCAGAGTCTATATATAGCATAGGAATCCCAAATCCTCCACGCTGAATGCAGTAAGTTGTAAAAATCAAGGAGCAAGATGCATTATACTTCCAATGAAACAACTGGTAATCATATACATGTCATATCTATTATTTATAATACGGAAGAAATTTTTACGATTAATGTCCTAAAGCCATAACCAAATACACTCCCGATTTTCTATCTGGAGTGTTTTTAATTATACCTGTTCACTTAACCTCTACAACAAACGCTTTACCTCCTGCTTGTTATACAAAAATCTTCTCACTTCCATAATCTTGTCGTCTCCCTCATCATCTATTACAACATAATAGGCAACAAAGTTTTTCACATAAATTCTGTAATATAGATAGCGTCGTTCCCTTAGGGAACGATATGGTTCAAATGATTCTGCCACCGTCTGACGCTCCAATATTGCATTTTCAACCTCATCTAACAAATCATTTGCAGCCTTTTCATTATGTAATTCCTCTGCGATATATACAACCTTTTCCTCTAGATCCCTATAGAACAATGGCAAATATCACAGCTTATACTTTGTATTAGCCATTTATCCTCCTTCTAAGGTTAGAGAAAACTTCTTCATGCGTATATCTTCTGTCATCTTCTTCCGCAGCTTTATCAGCCATATCAAGAGCTGCTTCAATGCCATCTGTTAATCTTGAATATGCTTCCAGACTAAGCACAACCATTGCACCGTATCCGTTTTTTGTTAAATATACCGGTTCACCACATGCAACTGCCTTCTCTACATCCGGAAATTTATTTCTTAAATCAGAAACTGGTCTAATCTGTATCATAAAAACCTCCTTGCATTACTTATCATAATTTTATCATCATTTTATCTTTAAATATATTATATCGGATAAAGCACGATTTTACAACAAACAGCTGTAACTAAAATTTTCAAATGTACACAAGGTTCACAGTACGCAAAATTTCTTATTATTTAAGCCCAAAATATAAGGAGCCTTTGCAGACTCCCTATACAATGTATAGCTTCAATTCCATCTTTTGAGAAAATCGAAATACATTATCTTCATAATAGAGCTTTGTACTCTTTTTCATGAAGTCCTTGGATATTTCGAATGTCCCTAAAAACGTTGCATCTTCAATTAACGTGCCTCGCTGATAGCAGCCTGTGCTGCTGCCAGTCTTGCGATCGGCACACGGAACGGTGAGCAGGATACATAATCCAGACCGATCCTGTGGCAGAATTCTACGGAAGAAGGATCTCCCCCGTGCTCACCACAGATACCGATATGAAGCTTCGGATTAGCCGGTCTGCCAAGCTGGATCGCCATTTCCATTAACTTACCAACACCAATCTGGTCAAGCTTGATAAACGGATCATATTCAAAGATCTTGGTGTCATAGTATCCACCTAAGAACTTGCTCGCATCATCACGGGAGAATCCATAGGTCATCTGTGTCAGGTCATTCGTACCGAAGCAGAAGAAATCTGCATCCTTTGCAATTGCATCTGCAGTAAGTGCCGCACGTGGAATCTCAATCATCGTACCTACTTCGTACTCCATGGTGACTCCTGCTGCCTTGATTTCTGCATCTGCGGTTTCTACAACGATCTTCTTAACGAAATCAAATTCCTTTACATCTCCAACAAGCGGAATCATAATTTCCGGCTTCAGGTTCCAGTCCGGATGCGCCTTCTTAACCTCGATTGCTGCACGGATCACAGCCTTGGTCTGCATCTTGGCAATTTCCGGATAAGTAACTGCCAGACGGCATCCTCTGTGTCCCATCATCGGGTTGAATTCATGCAGGCTGTCGATCATGGCCTTGATTTCATGAACACTCTTATTCTTCGCCTTCGCAAGCTTCTCAATATCCGCTTCCTCGGTCGGAACGAACTCATGAAGCGGAGGATCCAGGAAACGGATGGTTACCGGATTCCCTTCAAGTGCTTCATAAAGCTCCTTGAAGTCTCCCTGCTGATAAGGAAGAATCTTTTCAAGTGCAGCTTCTCTTTCTTCTACAGTATCGGAACAGATCATTTCACGGAATGCTGCAATACGGTCTTCCTCGAAGAACATATGCTCCGTACGGCAAAGTCCGATTCCCTCTGCCCCAAGCTCTCTTGCTCTTCTGGCATCATGGGGAGTATCAGCGTTGGTACGAACCTTTAACCTGCGGTACTTGTCTGCCCATGCCATAACACGTCCGAACTCTCCGGCGATCTTTGCATCTACCGTCTTAATCTGTCCATCATAAATATTTCCAGTTGTTCCATCAATGGAAAGATAATCTCCTTCATGGAATTCCTTTCCGCCTAAGGTAAAGGTCTTATTGGCTTCATCCATCACAATATCACCACAGCCGGAAACACAGCAGGTTCCCATACCACGGGCAACAACGGCTGCATGGCTTGTCATACCGCCACGTACCGTAAGGATCCCCTGGGATACCTTCATACCGGTAATGTCTTCGGGAGAGGTTTCAAGACGAACTAAAACAACCTTCTCACCCCTGCCTGCCCAGTTCTCTGCATCCTCTGCGGAGAAAACAATCTTACCGCATGCAGCGCCGGGAGATGCTCCAAGTCCCTTTCCAACCGGGGTAGCTGCCTTTAATGCAGCAGCATCAAACTGTGGATGCAATAAGGTATCCAGGTTACGTGGATCAATCATGGCAACTGCCTCTTCCTCAGTTCTCATACCCTCATCGACAAGATCACAGGCAATCTTAAGTGCAGCCTGTGCGGTTCTCTTACCATTACGTGTCTGCAGCATATAAAGCTTTCCATGCTCTACGGTAAATTCCATATCCTGCATATCTCTGTAATGCTTCTCTAAGGTCTGGCATACCTCGGTAAACTGTTTGAACGCTTCCGGGAACTTCTGCTCCATCTCCGCAATCTTCATCGGAGTACGGACACCTGCCACAACGTCCTCACCCTGTGCATTTGTTAAGAATTCACCAAACAGTCCCTTTTCTCCGGTTGCAGGATCACGGGTAAATGCAACACCTGTACCGCAGTCATCACCCATGTTACCAAACGCCATGGATTGTACATTGACTGCAGTTCCCCAGGAATACGGGATGTCGTTGTCACGACGGTACACATTCGCACGGGGGTTGTCCCAGGAACGGAATACGGCTTTGATTGCTCCCATGAGCTGTTCCTTCGGATCATCCGGGAAATCCTCACCGATCTTCTCTTTGTATTCTGCCTTAAACTGTGCTGCCAGCTCCTTAAGATCTTCTGTCGTAAGCTCAACGTCCTGCTTTACGCCGCGCTTTTCTTTCATTTCATCAATCAGCTCTTCAAAATACTTCTTGCCGACCTCCATAACAACATCGGAATACATCTGGATAAATCTCCGGTAGCAGTCCCACGCCCAACGGGGATTTCCGGACATCTCTGCAATGGCATTCACCACTTCTTCATTCAGGCCAAGATTGAGTATGGTGTCCATCATTCCCGGCATGGAAGCACGCGCTCCGGAACGGACGGATACGAGCAGCGGGTTCTTCTTATCTCCAAACTTCTTACCGGTAATCTCTTCCATCTTTCCTATGTACTCATCAATCTGTGCACGGATCTCTTCATTGATGTCGCGTCCATCCTCATAGTACTGTGTGCAGGCCTCTGTCGTAATTGTGAATCCCTGCGGTACAGGAAGGCCGATGTTGGTCATCTCTGCAAGATTTGCACCCTTGCCGCCGAGCAGATTTCTCATGTCAGCGCTTCCTTCCTTAAATAAATAAACCCATTTTGCCATAATTTTCTTCTCCTTTTCCCTCAAAATTGATGTTACCCCTAATGAATTCAGTATAACATAATTGCAATCACTACGCATTAAAATTCTGTTTATCTTAAGCATTAATTCTTCTTTTAATCCGGGATAAAGGAATCAAAGATAAACACATCAAAATGCTTCTTTGCCTCATCTAACTCCTGCTGGCTTTTGATTGTCCAGGCTGCTGCCATATTGCCATAAAGGCCACGGCAGATTTTTCTGGATAAAACGTCTGCATGCTTGTGATTATATGCCACAAAATCCGGCTTCGTCAGGAAATTCAGTAACAGGTTCTGCAGAATAAAGTACAGCGGTCCTTTAAATTCCCCGGTACGTAAAAAAGCTTCCGCAAGCTGTCCACGCACCACTTCCTTATGATGCCTGCGATACCAGAACACGGCAAGCGGATTAAAGGATTCCATGCAGTACAGCCCTTTGTATTTCCGTAAAAGGGCATCTGCCTTTTTACATACGGAAAGATCGGTAAACTCTACCTTCAGCTCCACAATAAGAGGAACCTTCCCGGCAACAAGCTTTAAAACATCTTCAAACAGAGGAATCGTTTCGCTGCTCTTACATAAACGGAACTTCTGCAGCTCTTCGTAGGTATAGTCACATACCTTACCTTCCTGTCCGCAGACCCTCTGTAACGTAAAATCATGGAAGACTACCGGGATCTTATCCTTTGTCACCTGTACATCCAGCTCAATTCCATACCCCGCCTCTACTGCCCTGCGAAAAGCCGACATGGAATTTTCCGGGGCATCCGTTTCGTTATCATGCAGGCCACGATGTGCATAATACACACTTAAAAATTTCTTCCGTTCACGCCGATTTGTAAGCCTCGGCATAATCATTAACAAATACAGAATGGCAAGCACTGCCAGAATAATAATTACTACCCTTAAACCAACTAATACTCCAATTAATATTGCTGCTGTTTTCATTTCTTTCTTACCTGATTTCTTATGTAAAATTTACCCCGTCCATACAAGAAATCCCCTTAATCATCCACATCGAAGTGTTCCAGAACGCTTGCCTTCTTATCCGGTCTGGTATCTCCATGATGCACCTGGAGCATCGTAAAGAATGCAAGAACCGAAAATCCAAACGCATAAGGGAACAGGGTTCGATAAGAGACATTCTCAAGAAGAAAGCCCGACAGAATCGGTGTCAGAATCTGTGCCGCCATGGAAAAGGTATAATAGGTTCCGGTGAATTTACCGATGTCACAGCCCTTGCTCATTTCCACAATCATCGGATAAGAATTCACGTTAATTGCCGCCCATCCAATACCGATCACAGCAAATGCCACATTAATCAGTGCATGATAGTTGTTTGCAAAGATTGCAGCGAAATAGCATCCGCTCATCAGCACAATTCCCACCAGAATGGTCTTCTTCCGTCCAATCTTTCCTGCCAGATTGCCAATGGGAACATAGCTTAATATTGCCGCTACGGTTGCTACCATCAGACAGTCTGCAAAACCTCCGCCTTCCAGATGCCATACCACCTTGGTGTAACGGGAAAACGCTGTCGTAACCGCATTATAAGCGGTGAACCATAGGAAAATGGAAGCCAGCAGAAATCCCATACTGCGTTTCACTTCTGCAGGCATCTGATGCTTCACGGATTCCTTGCCTTCTGCAGCTGCTTCCTCCGCTTCCACGGTATCCTCGGTCTCCACCTTTAATCCGGTGCGGTCTTCATATTCCCTGACCTCCTGTGCAACTTTTACCTTTACCTTTTTCTCGGAAATCGTAATTGCCAGAATACCGACCGAAACTGCCATCAGTGCAGCCACACTGACAAACAACGGCATATAGTCCGGACGCTCTCCCTTACCAACCAGGAGCTTAATCATGATCAGTGTATACACACCTCCTACGGCTCCCATCAAATTGATAATGGCATTTCCCTTACTCCTTAATTTGTTCGGTGTCAGATCCGGCATCAGTGCCACCGCAGGCGACCGGTAAAGTCCCATGGACACCAGCAGGGCGAACAGGGAAACGATGAACAAGACCATATTTACCCTTCTGTCCGCAACAGGCAGCAGAAGCAGGAAAATGACCGCAAGTACGGTTCCCATCACAATAAACGGCATTCTCTTTCCAAATCTTGTATCGGTCTTATCCGATATCGCACCGAAAATCGGCAGCAGGAAGATGGCAAGCACGTTATCTGCCGCCATGATGGCTCCGGTCAGTGTCTCTCCGATTCCAAAGGTGTTCTGCAGAATCAGTGGAATAATGCTGTCATACATCTGCCAGAACGCACAAATGGAAAGAAAGGCCAGACCGATTAACACAGTTCTTTTGTAATTCAGTTTCATAGTCAGGACTCCCTTACATTTTGCTGTTTATTTTATAACATATAAAAACACTCTCAAATCCGCACTTCGTGCTCTTCATCCTGCTTCGCAGGATTTTGCTCGTTAATGAGCCCAGAAAACCAAAAGTCCGCTTCGCAGCCGCTTGGTTTTCTCTGAGTCTCATTATATCATGAACTTCGTTCATGATCGGCATTCGCCGTTCGCGATGAGCAGGCTTCGCCTGTTCCCACTCTCTTGCGCTCATTATATCATAAACCCTATGATCCTTCTATATGTTTTTCACCATACAATTGCCCCATATCGTCTGCTTTCAATCACCAAATAAATACAACATTTTATTTGCCAGACCCTTGACAATATAGGATATATCCTATATTATGTTAGTAGTAAGAAAATACTTTACCAATGAAAAGGAGCCTATAGATGCCTGTAATCTCCAGATTTTATGGAATTGTCATTAAAATGTATCTTCGTCAGAAAGAGCATAATCCTCCACATCTGCATGCAATCTATGGAGATTATGTGGGGCTCTTCTCACTGGAAGAAGGCGAGATGTATGAAGGCGATATACCTGTCAAAGAGCAGAAACTGATCAAAAAATTCATTCTGCACTACAAGGAGCAACTTTATGATATGTGGAAAACGCAGAACTTTTATCTTCTTCCACCAATCGAATAATTTTCAGGAGGCATATTATGTCACATAAAATCCAATCCGCTACCATGTTAGATCCTTTAAAAATCCAGGCAATATTTTTAACCGGAGAGGTCATTCAGTATAATCTTGAAAACCTCTTTCCATCTCTCCCCCAGTTCAGGGCTCTGCAATCTGATCCCGCCCTTTCCTCCAGACTTACACTGGACCCCGGAGGATACGGCGTCTCCTGGTCAGATGAACTGGATCTCGACGCAGAAACCATATGGGAAGACGGTACACTCATCCGGATAGAAATGGTAAATCCCTCCAAAATGCTTGCCGGAAGTCTGGCACGTGCAAGAGATTATGCTGCCCTCACACAGAAGCAGCTCTCCGAAAGAACTGGAATCTATCAATGTGATATCAGCAAAATTGAACGTGGAAACGCTAATCCTTCCCTGTCCACACTGCAGCGGCTTGCAGATGGAATGGATATGCAGTTAAAAATCGAATTTATTCCACGGAATTCCGCACATCCATTGTGATTTTCCTTGAAAATCCAACGATTTTATGTATAATAAGATTTGTATGTCCAACAATAAAATCGAGAAAACAGAGGTAAGAAAATGATTCAGGCAAATAATGTAACTTTACGAATCGGCAAGAAGGCCCTCTTTGAGGATGTAAACATCAAATTTACCGAGGGAAACTGCTATGGTCTGATCGGTGCCAACGGTGCCGGAAAGTCCACATTTTTAAAGATATTATCCGGTGCTTTGGAAACAACAAGCGGTGATGTTACCATCACTCCCGGCCAGCGTCTTTCAGTCCTCGAACAGGATCACTTCAAATATGATGCTTATCCGGTTATGGATGTCGTTATTATGGGTAATGAACGCCTTTACCAGATTATGAAGGAAAAGGACGCCATCTATGCCAAAGAGGATTTCAGTGACGAAGATGGTATCCGTGCCAGCGAACTTGAAGCGGAATTTGCAGAAATGGACGGTTGGGAAGCCGAAAGCAATGCAGCCATGTTATTAAACGGTCTTGGCATTGATCCTTCCTTACACTATGCTATCATGAAGGACTTAAACGGTAATGACAAGGTGAAGGTTTTACTTGCGAAAGCACTGTTCGGTAATCCGGACATTCTGCTTCTCGACGAGCCTACGAACCACCTGGATCTCGATGCGATCGCATGGCTTGAAGAATTCCTCATCAACTTCGAGAATACCGTTATCGTTGTATCCCATGACCGTTACTTCTTAAATAAAGTATGTACCCACACCGCAGATATCGACTATGGCAAGATTCAGCTTTACGCCGGAAACTACGACTTCTGGTTTGAGTCCAGTCAGTTATTAATCAAGCAGATGAAGGAAGCCAATAAGAAGAAGGAAGAAAAAATCAAGGAATTACAGGAATTTATCTCCCGCTTTTCTGCAAACGCAAGTAAATCCAAGCAGGCAACCAGCAGAAAGCGTGCCCTTGAAAAAATCGAGCTGGATGAAATCAAGCCCTCCAGCCGTAAATATCCTTATATTGACTTCCGTCCCGACCGCGAAATCGGTAATGAGGTTCTCTCTGTAGAAGGAATCTCCAAGACCATCAACGGAGAAAAGGTATTGAACAACATTTCCTTTATCATGGGACATGAGGACAAGATCGCTTTTGTCGGAAGCAACGAGCTTGCAAAGACGACTCTCTTCCAGATTTTAATGGGCGAAATGGAACCCGATGAAGGTACTTATAAATGGGGTGTTACCACCTCCCAGGCCTATTTCCCGAAGGACAGTACGGCTGAATTCGATAACAACCTGACGATTGTGGACTGGCTGACCGGCTACTCTCCGGTTAAGGATGTCACCTATGTACGTGGCTTCCTTGGCAGAATGCTTTTCGCCGGCGAGGACGGTGTGAAGAAGGTAAAGGTTTTATCCGGTGGAGAAAAGGTACGCTGTCTGATTTCCAAGATGATGATCAGCGGTGCAAACTGTCTGGTTCTCGATGAACCCACCAACCACCTGGATATGGAGTCCATCACTGCCCTGAACAACGGACTGATCAAGTTCCCCGGTGTTGCACTCTTCTCCTGCCACGATCACCAGTTTGTACAGACAACGGCAAACCGTATTATGGAAATCCTTCCGGACGGAACGCTGATTGACAAGATCACCACCTATGACGAATATCTCGAAAGTGATGAAATGGCACGTAAGCGTACTGTTTATACCAAACAGGACGGCGAAGACGACGATTAAGCTTCGTCTTCTGCTTACACCCTGTATCCGCAAGATCGTATGCATAAGAAAGGAACAACGAATTGAAAGCAATTGATCTGCATGTACATTCTACAAAATCAGATGGCAGTTACACTCCGACTGAACTTGTAAATTATGCATTGGAAAAGGGCTTATCCGCATTTGCCCTGACTGATCACGATACCACTGACGGGATCACCGAAGCGCTTGCTGCTGCAAAAGGCAAAAATATCGAAGTGATCCCCGGAATTGAATTTTCCTCAGAATATGAAGGCCGCGATATCCATATCGTCGGTCTTTATATTGATTATGAAAGTGATTATTTTAAAAGACGTCTCGTACACTTTGTCAATGGCCGTAAAATCCGTAACGTTGAAATGTGCACGCGTCTGACCGAACATGGCATGCCTGTAACCTATGAGGAACTGGAAGCAGAATTTCCCGACTGCGTACTGACAAGAGCACACTACGCCAAATATCTTTTGAAGCATGGATATGTGAAGAGCGTCAGGGAAGCTTTTGACCGCTATATCGGTGATCACGGTCCCTGCTTTGTTCCCCGTAAAAAGATTACCCCTATGCGGGCGGTAGAAATCATCCTGAAGGCCGGCGGATTTCCGATTCTGGCTCATCCCTGCCTTTATCACATGGGAAAGGAGCAGTTGGACAGGCTGGTTGCTTCCTTAAAAGATATCGGGCTTATGGGAATTGAAGCCATTTATTCTACTCATACCCCTGCGGATGAAAGACAGATCCGTGCCCTTGCAAAAAAGTACGATCTATGCATCAGCGGCGGCTCCGATTTCCATGGTACTGCAAAGCCCGGTCTTGATCTTGGCACCGGTTACGGGAAACTGTTTGTACCCGAAGAGATACTGACTACGATCAAAGAAAAAAGGAATTACATGATGAATCATCCTGAACTTTATAAGAAAACCAAAATTTTATTTACCGATATGGACGGAACCCTGTTAAACCACAAAAAACAGGTTACTGATTATACCAGAGAAGTCCTGATGAAATGGACGGATGCAGGACATAAGCTTGTTCTTTGCTCCGGCAGGGATATCAATAATCTCAAATACACTAAAGAAATGCTGAATCTCAACTATAAAGGCATGTATCTGATTGGTTATAATGGCGGTGAAATCTATGACTGTGAAACCGGACAGGTGCTTTACCGGATCGGTCTGAAGCTTTCCCAGGTAAAGCATGTGATGGAGCTTGCGGCTTCCTATCAGATTCATTTTCATACCTATTCAGAGACCCACATTATTTCTCCGACAATGGATGAGGGACTTGCCTACTATCAGCGTTTTATCAACACTCCTACCATTGTCAATCCGGATATTTTTTCTGTTCTCCACGTAGAACCATGTAAGTGCCTGCTCATTGAGCGCAAAGACACCGAAAAGCTGGAACAGCTTCGCAAGGCTCTTCTTCCCTGGGCAGAAAAGGAAGGAATCTCCCTTGCCTATTCCAATCCCTATTATCTGGAAGTATTTCCTGCCGCTTCCGGAAAAGGTGCTGCTGTCCGCAAGCTTTGTGAGATGCTTTCCACCAATCCGGCTTTCAGCCTTGCTGCCGGAGACGCCGAAAATGATATCTCCATGATTACAGAAGCCGGAATGGGAATTGCCATGACGAATGCAACCGAAGCTGTCAAAAAAGCCGCCACAACCATTACCTTATACGATAATGATCACGACGGCTTAGCCAGAACGATTATTGATATGATATGATGCCAAGGGCAGCTTATACAATCATTTCTATAGGGCGGACGCCCGACATGAAATAAGCTGCCGGAAAACACGTATATTTGTTAGCCAATCTGTACCATCCGGCAGCTTATGAATGGGCATGGCTCTGAATAGTTATGTAATAATTAAGCAGCTTTCTTCTTATCATATCCGTGAAGATAAAGAAGGATCAGACCAAGTACTGCTCCACCAATAATATTTCCAATCGTAACGGGAACCAGATTTTTCACAAAGAACCCATAGAGATTTAAGGATGCAAGCTGATCTGCCGTATATCCGTAGGTATCCATTGCAACCTGCACATAATTCTGGTTTCTGGCTGCGATCAGCCCTGCCGGAATATAATACATATTGGCAATGCAATGCTCATATCCTGCTACCACGAACAGCATAATCGTAAAGAAGCAGGCAAAGAGCTTACCAACAATATCCCTTGCACACATCGCCATCAGAACAGCAGCACATACCAGAATATTACAAAGAATTCCGGAGCACAGTGCCTGTCCAAAGGACATATTTACCTTTCCCATCGCCACCTTAATCGTATATGCTCCAAGCAGTCCTGAGGAATAATTCAATTGTCCGGAAATCACATTCACAACCGCCAGTAAAATAGAACCCACAAAATTTCCCACATAAACTACAAACAGAAATTTAATCAAATCCCATATGGTGCAGGCTCCTTCTGCATTTCCCATTGCCATCAGGCAGTCTCCGGTAAACAGCTCTGCACCGAGAAGAACAACCATCATCAGTCCAACCGGGAATACACATCCGGCCACCAGTCGTGAAAGACCGACATTCGTAGCTGCATGAGCTGCCACATTGCTTGCTGATGCGCCAAATGCAATCATCATTCCTGCTAAAATAGCCCGTCCAAATACCTTATGTGTTCTAACATTCATTTTTGTTTTGCATCCATCAATGTACTTCTGTACATCCTCTTTTACGGAATAATAGTTGTCTGTTCCCATGCTCTATCTCGCTTTCTTTCAATGATTGTATGATTCATTAAGTGTCCAGGTACCGTTCGCACTAACCTCAAGCTGCGCCTTCGGCTTGCTTTCGCTAAGTGATTCCTTCGGCTCTACATGCACCTGTTTCACTAAACTCATGCTTCGTCTTCGCCTCGCATTCGTTAAGTGTCCAGGTACCGTTCGCACTAACCTCAAGCTGCGCCTTCGGCTTGCTTTCGCTAAGTG
>OGZL01000763.1_pt1 | contig 25467 bp, 17 predicted proteins | sample 1576761 | NCBI WGS metagenome assembly OGZL01 (sample SAMEA3541595, study PRJEB24748) | human gut metagenome | biome: human gut; feature: human-associated habitat; material: faeces | place: China | collected 2012
ACGTGTTATGATTCTGAAAATGGGAAGACGTTTATCCTGGGCAGGAAGTACCTTGAATTGGAAAGATATTTCCATAAAGAGATCGCAAGGGTGCAGGCCCAGTGGTATGGACAGCAGTCCGGAAAGGGAGTAAAGCATCCGGTCACATCAAAACATATCAGGAAGTTATATAAGAGAAAACAAGACTCAGTAACGGACTATCTGCACAAGATCACAAGATATCTTGCAGAATACTGCCGGGAACAGGGGATCACCTGTGTCGTTACAGGGGATATCCGAAACATCCGGAGAGAAAAAGACCTGGGACACAGGACAAACCAGAAGCTTCACAGCCTGCCGTATAACAGGATCTACATCATGCTGGAATATAAGCTGAAAAGATATGGGATCCGCTTTGTAAAACAAGAAGAAAGTTATACCAGCCAGTGCAGTCCGCTGTCACCGGAAGTAGGGAAAAGATATGCAGAGCCGTCCAACCGGAAAGAGAGAGGATCATATAGGGATGGAAACAGAGTCTATAATGCAGATGCGGTAGGCGCATATAATATCCTGAGAAAATATCACTCCGTATCCGGAGTAAAAAAAGAACTGTCCGTAACCGGACTGAAAACACCGGAAATAATAAAAGTAGCTGTATAGCTCTAAAGAGCAAACAGTAGTGGTGTCATGGATGCACCCTGAAAAAAGGCGGTATCCCGCCTTAATTCAGATGCTCTGGTAACTCAGTTACCGAGTAATTCACACACACTCTAAAAGGAGAGAAAGACGAATGAAAAAAGTAGATGCGAGAGGTTTATCCTGTCCGGAACCAGTGATCCGCGCAAAGAATGCAATGGAATCCGGAGACAAAGAATATGAGATCCTGGTTGATAACGTAGTTGCAAAAGAGAATGTATCCAGATTTGCAACACATCAGGGATATCAGGTACAGGCAACAGAGCAGGGAGATGATATCCTGCTGAAACTTACAAAATGATCACATATATAGCAACCTTCTATTCCCATTATGGAGCTATTCAGTTTCGAAGAAACTGCCAGGCAATGAATCTGAGTGCAGAAGTCATGCCTGTCCCAAGAGATTTAAGCTCCTCCTGCGGAACCTGTGTGAGATTTCATACAGAAGCGGACTTCCCGGAGAAAACAGAGGAAGTCGAGCAGATCGTCAGAGTAGAACCGCAGGGCTATGTGAGGATTTATCATGCGGATGAAGAATAAGGTTACTGTGAACGGAGTGAACAGTAACAGAATAAGAGAACCCTTCTGTGGACAATTTGTCGGCAGAAGGGTTCTTGTTTTAGAGGAGAAGGTAATGCTTATGGAGTATAAAAAGTGCTTGCCAGTACATATTCTCCTGCTCTGTGGCTTTTACGATATTATGACCTGAAAGACATTTCAACAACTTTTCCATTGGTTACCTTAATGCACAAACCTAACCCGTTCATGCTTCTCATGGTAGACATGAAAGAGGATTTTGAGCAGTATCTGTTGGGACCGTCACCTCCGGAAAAATAGTATTTGGTTTTGGATGTAAGTTTAAATTTATGTTTTCCGTATTTTACATATGCTTTTTTGTTTTTGCTGTTTAAAACTCCGTTTTTGGAAATGTTAAATGATGCATACATCGTCAGAGTGTTTCCCTTGCACACAGCTTTTCTTGTGCCTGACATATAGTATTTTTTGCCAGAGTTTGTTATTGTTTTGCCTTTTTTGCCATTTATGCAGGTATGGTAGTAGGTTGTACCTGACTTTCTGGTGGCTGCCTGTACATTTGAGAATCCCATGCAGCCGGTAACGAGACAGATGGCAAGTATCAGTGTTAACATTTTCTGAAATTTCTTTGTCCATGTTTCCATACTGAAAACCTCCTTTCATTTTCTGACTTTATTATAGTGTTACAGAAAAATAAAGTCAATAGAAAGGCATAGTGGAATAATTGTATTGACAATAGACACTCGCCATGGAAAAAAGACATAACTGATTGAACACAGGAAGAAAGCGTTTGATTAATTCTTCTAATCATATGGAATCCGGGTGATATAAAATAGGAGTATTGAGAGGCTGTTGCTAAGGATCATAACGAGAATTCGTTAAAAATCAGGAAAAAATCACAAATGATATTGAAATAGCTATCTGTATATAGTATAATCAGACGCAGATAAAAGAAAATTCTTCGGGGTTGTGGTGATCAGCATCAGCTGAGATTCCCTACCGGCGGTTATAGTCCGCGACCCGCTTAGGCGGCTGATCTGGTGGAATTCCAGGACCGACAGTATAGTCTGGATGAGAGAAGAACACGCGATATTTACCATACGTGCTCATTACCCCGGATATGATCCGGGGTTTTTTATATGTTGAAGAAAATCTTCATTATATAGAAAGCTTGTGGAATTTTCTTTTAACAGGATATGAGACATATCCATAAAGAATAATTTCAAAGGAGAGAAACAGTATGAGTGAACAGGTATTAAGAAATGGAAATGTGGTAGCAAGGAGTAAGACGAGAACCGTTACACAGATAGCCATGCTTGGCGCTATCGCAGGAATTTTAATGAATCTGGAGTTTCCGCTTCCTTTCCTGGCACCGACTTTTTATCAGCTGGATTTTTCAGAAATCCCGGTACTGGTTGGCTCATTTGCAATGGGACCGATCGCAGGTGTACTGATCGAGCTGGTGAAGATTCTTGTGCATCTGGTAACAAAGGGCTCTATGACAGCAGGTGTAGGCGATGTGGCAAACTTCATCTTTGGATGTACATTTGCAGTTCCGGCAGGTCTGATCTACCGCTATAAATCTGTTAAGAGCAGAAAACATGCAGTGATCGGAATGGCAGTTGGAACCGTACTTACAGCAGTAGTTGCATGCTTTATCAATGCATTCGTGTTACTTCCGGCATACGGAAAGGCTTTTGGAATGCCGGTAGAAGCATTTATCGAAATGGGAAGTGCAGTACACAGTTCTGTAAATAATCTTCTTACATTTGCAGCAATGATCATTTTCCCATTCAATATCTTTAAATACACACTGACATCCCTGATCGTATTCTTTATTTATAAGAGAATCCGTGTAGTGCTTAAAGGTGACTGATGGCAGACATGTCCGACGGAAGGGGAGCAGTGAAGGTCATCTTCTGTCCTGTGATGGGATGGGGGAATTCCATGTGGTAGGAATGTAAGGCCTGGCGGGTGATGTGTTCCATGTCAGGGTTGTAGAGGTAATCTCCAATCAGGGGATAGCCCAGATATTTCATATGGATACGGATCTGATGGGTGCGGCCGGTTTCCAGCTGAAGGGAGACCAGGCTGTGCCCATTTTCTTTTTTTACCAGTTTATAATGGGTGATGGCTTCTTCTCCATGGTCAAAATCTACGGTGCGCTCAATGATGGAGCCTTCTTTGCGGGAAAGAGGTGCTGTGATGGTTCCTGTGGGTGGGGTGAGGTCACCCTTTACGATTGCCAGGTATTCCCTGTGTACCAGGCGTTTTTTTGTCATATCGGCCATAATGCTGGCGCTGACCAGGTGTTTGGAAATTACGGTAAGTCCGGAGGTATCCCGGTCCAGGCGGTTGCTGCAACGGAAGATAAAAGGCTTTCCCTGATCCTGGTAGTACCATGCCAGGGCATTGGCCAGGGAGTTATAGTAGTTTTTCATGGAGGGATGGATAGGCATTCCGGCAGGTTTGTTGATCACCAGGATGTCTTCATCTTCATAAACAATGTTCAGGGGAAGCTTTACCGGTGGGATTTTCTCTGAGGATTCTGTCTCGCAGATACAGACCTGGAGATGGTCGCCTGCAGCCAGAGTCTGACGCATATAGTAGTGGATTCCGTTTACCAGGATACTTTGAGGCATCCGTTTGATTTCTGTGAAATTCTGCCGGGAGTATCCCTTTCTTCTGAGAAATTGTTCTACCCGAAGTCCGTTCTGGGATTCCGGGATTGTATATTCTATGGTTCGGTTCATAAGTTTCTCCTTTTGGGTGTGAAATATAGAAAGATATGGAGATTTCGGAATTATAGGAACAGCAGATCGTGATTAATGGTTTTATAAAATAATCTTCTGCATTCTGGGAGATCCTGTGTCTGGCCCAGCACCCACATCATTTTGGTAACAGAAGCTTCCAGAGTCATGTTATAGGATTCCAGTATGGGAAATTTCTCCTTGATCACTTTTCCAACCTGGTAGACTTCCATATCGCTGCCCTCATGGGTTACCTGAGTAGCCATGCATACCAGTTTACCGGCAGAGATCCAGTCTGAAAGTGCATTCAGAAAACTGTCATTGCCATAGTTTGGAAGAACGCCTACGCTAAAGGATTCGATGATAAGCCCGTCATAGGAGCCTGCCAGAGTGTCCAGGATCCGTCCGTCAGTTCCGGCAATTACTTTGCCGCCAAATACAATGGAGATACCGTGAGCCCTGTCGTGGGAGGCAAAACGCAGGCTGTCCAGCAGATTGGAGCGGGCATCTGTGATTGCCAGGTCAATGGACTGGAAATTACATTTTATTGCTTGATTCTTGGAACAGTAATTCATGACTGGACGGAAAAATAAAACAGGAGAATGTACATCAGCAATTCCCTGAGTGAAAATCCTTTTATCTCCTCATTATCCCAGACGCCGGCAGGATAGCAGCTGGCAAGGAAGGTATCCGGACCACAGTAAAGCCCATAGAGAAGCAGTCTCTTTCCTTCGCGGATTCCCTCCGGTTCCATGATCAGTCCCCAACGGAGCTGATCCATCAGATGGAGGTAGAGAGACACACATAGAACCAGATTGCTGTTACGGTTCCTGGAGAGAAAAACATCTTCCAGTGCAGAGGCCTTTTCAAAACAGACATTCCAGGTGTTGAAAAATGACTGGTGTTCTTTATAAAAATCCCACATGATACCTGGGGTGATTCCATATCTGGCAGTTCGGATAAGTACCTGGAACTGCCTTGCACCGCTGGCTGCGGTCTGTTTCAGAAGTGCCTGTGTGACTGCAGTGCTGACTGTTCTGCCGATAAGCTCTCCCAGTTTGGAATGTCCGGAGGCGTCTGTGAGGGTGGTTTTTCCATCCATACAGGCTGCGATCACAGTTCCGTCTGTGCCTGAGCCGGTAGCGATTTCCTCAGAATAGCAGCTTCCAAGTAAAAGATGGGAAACAGCAGCAGCTTTTGCTTCTGAACAGAGCATCAGTGCCCGGCCTATGGCCGCGTCTGTAAGGTTCTGGTTGATATATACAAAAATATTGATGGTTCCGGGAGGCAGCATTTCATAAAAACCATTGTGCTCACAATAGGAGGAAGGGTCTCCCGGACACATTCCATTGGAATCAATTCCTCCTGTGACAGCAGCAGTTACAGATAATTCCTGATGCCGGAGCGTTTCCACTGCGCAGAGCTCTGTCCAGGCGGCTGTGCTCAGTGCGGTGGCAGTCTGTGGGTTGATTTCCAGTCTTTGTGCATGTACCATCAGATCCTTCTCATAGGTATCTCCCAGCATTTCGCATTCATAATCACCGTTCATGCAGTTAATATTTAGTGCATGGGTAAGATGTGTGGTGATTCCGCCGTTCAGAGGACTGGTGCTGAGAACCTTTGTCCTTCCTGGAAAAGTAAAAATCGTACTTCCGTTTTTCTGACTGTAAGTAAATATATCATTCATTATAATGCCTCTCTAATATTCAAAGATATTCCACTTTAAGTCCGGACTCCTGACAATATCGGTCTGCTTTGGAGCCTTTATAGCAACGGATCGTAGCTGCACGGTTAATGATCCATTCTCCGATATACTCCGGATCATGGCGGATTTCCAGGTACTGCAGGCGGTTACATCCGTGAAAAACCCATTTTCCGATATAACGGACATTAGGCGGGAGAGTAACAGTAATCAGGTTATTACATTTGAAAAAAGCACTTTCATCCAGAATTTCCAGTGAATCGGGGAGCTCCAGGGAAGTCAGGCCACAGGAATAAAAAGCCTGATTACTGATTACCTTCAGATTTTCCGGAAAATGGACTTCACTCAGATTTTTGCATTTGTAAAAGCTGCCGTTACCTATCTCCTGAACCGAATCAGGAAAAGAGATTTCTCTTAATGCAGAGCATTCTGAAAAGGCGTCTGCCTGGATTTTAAGCAGCCTGCTTTCATTGGAAAAAAGAGTTTCTGATAATTTGTGGGCGTTGCGGAGCATGCCCTTTGAAATTGTGGAAATATATTGAGGGATATAGATAGAGGATAAAGTGGTACAGTCGGAAAATGCTTCCTTTCCAATCTGGCACAGACTTTCAGGAAGAAGCAGATGTTTCAGGCGGCTGCATCCCGAAAATGCGTTTGAGCCGATCTGTTTCAGACCATATGGAAATGAAACAGACTGGATCATGGATCTGTTCTGGAAGGTTTTTTCAGAAATAATGGTACAGTTTGCCGGAATGTCTATGTCTCTTTTTAAATATGGGGTACAGTTACAGCGTTGAAGTGTCAGGTTTTGTTTTCTGCCGGATATATTGTATGTCATAAAAAAACTCCTTTGCAATAGAATATTTGTTTTCTCTGCAACGGAGCAATGTAATACTTTCATAAACGGGCAGGTTGATGAAATGCATGAACAAAAACCGTCAGGTTGCCGATACTCTGTATTTCGGTAAGGAACAGAGAAAACATCTGGTAAAAAGGGATCTTTCTTTAGTACAAAAATGGGTACACTAAATAAGATCACCCTTCCACTTCCCATTGCGTGTAGTTGGTGGCGGCAGCCTTAAGCAGGTATTCTGACTCACGCAGTGACGCTGTAATCTCTCCTTCTCACATGATAATATGCAATGGATATGAGACCCAGCTGCACGTATACAGCAGCACGACTGTCCAGGATTCTGACCTGATTCCCTCTTGGCTGAAGGTCCGACATCCTGTGCCGTGACCAGCAGAACTTAAAACCGGTAATTGTTTGTAAATATTTGGTTTGATTCTATTATATATGTTTTGTGAGAAGAATCAATTGGTTTTTTGAAAAAAATGCAAATAAATGGTGGATTTTTCCAGACTGGGTACTGGATGTATGGAAATATATTATGGTTGGCATTGAAAATAGCTTTTCTGGGCTGAATATAGGATGTGAGAAAATAGGCCTTGCATTTTGGAACAATGTAATCTAAACTGTGATTGTAGTGAAAATTTATCACCTGCTGCCTGATCTGGCATTTCAAGGCAGGTTCATCTGGCGTTCGCCGACATTTTCATTAGGATATTTCAAACTTTATAATTCGGACAGGGATGAATGATTGTGAAAGAAGGGTATTCTGTTTTTTTGCCTTGTTTGAAGGAGAGGAGGCAGAAACGGTTAAAAGTGAATTATTTTTTTGCGGTCAGTAGTAGTTCGGGGGTTTTAGAAAACATATAGAAATGCTATAATGAAAGTGAGGGATTCAATGAATAATAATACGATCTTTGATGACGTATTCCGTACAATGATCGAGAAGATACCGCAGTTGGCGATACCGTTGATCAATGAAGTATTTCAGACTTCATATCCGGAGGATGTAGAGATTATACAGCTTCGAAATGAGCATCATCAGGAGAATGGTGAGATTATTACAGACTCCTGCCTGAGGATTGGAAGGAAGTTGTATCATATCAAATGTCAGAGTGTTGATGATACCACAATGGCAATCCGGATGATCGAGTATGATTTTGCTATTGCTTTAGATTCGGCCAGAAAGTACGGACGCAGATACCGTATCCCTACTGTAAAACTTGATGAATATACGAAAGATAAAATTTTCGAGAAGAATCTGCGGATGTTTTTGCCGTTTTATATTATGCGGTATGAGAAAGAGATACATAGAATAAATCAAGATCCGGAAAAGCTGCAGTCTTTGTTGGATGAATACGAAGATATCCGAGTAATGCTGGAAAAAGAACTGACAGAAACAGGAAGGGCAGAGTTATACACGAATTTAAATAAACTGATTACAAAAATATCGGATTACATTTGCCGTGATGAGGAAGTAGTCCGGGAAAGGTTAGGTGAGACTATGGGTGGAAAAGTGTTAGAATTGGAATCTGAAAGATTACGTGCGGAAGGAAAGGTTCTGGGAGAGTCTATTGGAGAAGCACGTGGAGAGGCAAGAGGAAAAGTCATTGGAGAGCTTCAGGGCGAAACGCGTCTTGGTGTTTTGATCAATCGTCTGATCCTGGATGGAAGAAGTGCGGAAGTTCAGGGTGCTGCGACGGATGCTGAGAAGCGGAAAGAACTTTATAAAGAGTATAATATGTAACGCAAAGGAAACTTCCTCCTGCTGGTCGGAAAATAAGAATAACTGGCAGGAGGAAGTTTTTGGTCATCTTTGGATTTTCATTTATGTAAAATTGTGAAAAAGATTGACAAAGCACTGGGTGGGTGTTAAGATTAGTTTGTTAAAATAAATAGCGTTTAGCGCACACGTACAGCTTGTTATTACGGTAATAATTAAAGAATTGTTGGGTGAGAATCCCAAACAGGGTATAAGTCCCTTGCAGTATATTTAGTCTGCAGTTCACTGTATTCTTGTAATGGTATTCAAAGGGAATACTGTAATGCGAAGGATATGAGTGAAGTTCAATCTGTACATTACATTCCCTGCCATTTGGCGGGGATTTTTTGCACTTTGATAACTGAATATCGGAAGTCGCTTTTTATCCCTTTAGTTTTCGGAAATCCGGTGAGATACCGGTACGGTTTATCCCCACTGTAATAAGGACGAACACTGCGGAACCATTGGAAAGATCCTTTCCGAGAAGGGCAGCAAGTAGGTTGGAACTTTAAGTCAGGAGACGGACTTTAGTAAAAGAAAAAAACAAACATCTGTAGGCATAACGGAGGTTTATTTTTTGTACCCTTTTTTATGTAAAACAGGTATCAAACGTGGTCTGAAAAGGCTGCGAAATGATATATTTTGCAGGATAACCTGCAAAAAAATAATACATTTAATTTAAGGAGGAAACAAAATGAACATGAAAGTAAGAAAAAGCGTGATTGCATTCTTAATGGCAACAACAATGGTAGGAAGCACAGCAGTACCGGCTATGGCAGGAACTATTACTGTAAAAATTCAGGCAACAGGATTGCAGGGAGAAAACTCTAAAAGTGTAGATACAATGCTTTCAGATTCAATAGAGATTGCTGACACGGGAAATGTAACTGCTATGGATGTATTAAAAGAATTAGCTGCACCAGGTGAAGGAAAACCTGTCGAAGATACCAGAGTTATTGATGAAGAAGGAACTAAAAGAACCTATTATAGAAAAGGATTACTGGAATGGTATGAAAGCAAATATGGCAATTATATTTCTGCAATTAAATTAGATGGACATAATAACAGCGCAGTCGGAAAATTCTTCGAGGATAATGGAACAGCAAGTACAAGTACATTAGCAGCAAATAGAGGTGCTTATTTTAAAACGTCAAAATTAAATGAAACTGAAAAAAAATATATGGAAGTAAAGGCCAATTCAACATGGAATAATACAGTTCATTTTGCAAATTACTTATCTGAAAAAGACTATAATAATTATTCCGGATGGATGTGTGTAATTGATAAAAGTACATATAACAACGGTGTAGATACTGTACTCTCTGATGGTAAAAATCACTCTCTCGAATTAGATTTTTCCATGATGATGGGCTTAGATTTAGGATATAGTAGTTATGTTGAAAACACAGACAATGAATGGGTTCCTGTACCAGGTTGGAATTAAATAAAATAGGGTTAAACGATTAAATATCAAAAGGAGAAGATTACAAAAATGTAGTCTTCTCCTTATATTAATATAGGAGGATGTTAGGAAAAAATGTATCTTCTTACTAAATTTTATTAATTGTTTTTGAATTGTGTATTTTAATCATATCAAATTAATTAAAAAAATTTATTTTATACAATAATTTGCTACACAATTTTTGAACACTTAGTACGATTTATAAACTCTAATATTTTTAATCCTAACATCATAGGAATAATAATATGAAAAAAGTAAAGATAAAAAAAATTGTAGAATCTATGTTGTTATGCATAACATTCATGATGATAGTCCTAAGTTGTCATACTGTAAAAGCAGCCGTAACAACTTTGAACCAAGATGATAAAGGACGTTATTGCATTAATACAGCAGATGATTATTATTTTTTTGTAGAAAACAATAATAAAAAGCCCTACAAAACAAGTACTATTATTTTAACTAACAATATTGAAATAACAAATCAAGTGCAGGGAGTAGGTATGTTCAAAGGAACGTTTGATGGACAGGGACATACAATTAGTTATTCTGCAACTGACAGAGAACTTAGTAAAGAAAATAATATTTCTGTTTTTGCATTTAATATAGGTTACGGAGGAGTATTAGAAAATACTAAAGTTCAAATAAATGATGCAAAACTATATGTGGGCGATAATGACTATGTATCCACAATATTTGATGGCAACGATGGAAGCATAAAAGGTCTTAGCGTTACAGGAAATATAACATTAGTATGTGACAAATCTACAAAAAAATGGGGAACGTCGGTAAGTATTGGCGGCGGTGATGGAAAATTAGAAGATTGCGAAATTTCTATTAATTACAATTTAGAAAGTCCGATGTCTTCTGATGAAATAGCTGAAAAAATCATTGACCAAACAACACTTTGGACATTATGTCAGTTCGGAAATAGAGATTCTACTTCAAATATAAAATATGTGAATTGTATAAGTCATGGAAGTTACAGTTCTAAAATATCTGATGTAGCGAAGTCTATGTCTGAAAAAATAGATTTGGAAGCAAATGTTGTGTCTGGAATATATGTAGTATATTCATTCCGTTATAAAAATGGTGATTCCACAATTTCCAATTGTTATTATGATAAAGACCTTCTAAAAGATATTCGTGTCGTTACGAAAAACACAGAGGAAATATTTGAAAGCAGTGAATTACCCAATTATTCAGAATTAGGCAAATCAACTGCTGAAATGAAGAATAAAGAAACCTATAAAGGTTTCGATTTTGAAAAAACGTGGTCCATTTCACCGGATATAAATGACGGTTATCCATACTATGATCCAAGAACAGTTGAAATAACTTTAGAGGTTCAGGCAGATGCAGAACCCAAAGTATGGAAAACCAATTATGCTCGTGATTATAACCGGTTCAAAGATTATTCCACAAATTATCATTTTCCATATCGTGTTGAAATAATCAATGGTACAAAAACTAATATCTACGACGATGGTGATAATAACAAAGTTACTATAAATGGTGCAAAAATTGTCAATCAGACAGAAGAAACAAAGGAATTGATTGATAAATATGGTATCAAAGCAGTATGTAATCCTGAAACAGATATTGAATCAGCTACTGTAGACACCAGCTTTTTAGGTCAGCGTCCTTTAACAGTGAAATGGATTAAAGAACCGGTTCTGCAGTTTGATAAAGGCCAGGAAGCACAGGCGGAAGAAGACGGATATACTTTCAAGATAAAAGTAATAAACGGTACTTGTGAAGTCAAAGATAATGAAGAAGCAAGCGCAGCAGATGATTCGGCTAACTGGGGAACATATCTGACCCAAGCGGAAAAAGCCATCAAAATTATTCTGGATTACTGTAAGGATAAAAATGCATTTGGACCTAAAGATTCACCTTCTTATGAAAACACAGATATCTGGGCAATCTTTACTGCAGCCAGATGTGGTTATGTTCCATATGACGATAGTACCTATTTTGACAGATGGTTTACAAATACTAAAGTTTATCTGCAGGAATTAAAAGATTCCGGATCAGATTTATCCAAATGGCAGGCAACAGATCTTTCAAAACTGATTCTTGCTATTGAAGCAATCGGATATGATCCAAGAGATATTTCTTCTGTAAATCTTCTGGATGCAGTAGGAAACAGAAATGGTGATAATTATCTTAATACGGAGTATGCGATTCATGCCATTAAATCAGGTGGCTATACCTCATCTACTTTTACTGATGATGCAATGGCAGAATGGGTACATAAAAGAGCTGAAAGTCTTCTGAATGCAGATAATGGTTCATTTTCAAATGCAGATAACACGATGAACTGGCAGCCGTTGGTTTACTGGTATGGTAAAGATGGTTTTGGAGATGTAAAGAAAGCTATTGATCAGGCATTACACAAACTTCCGGAAATTGCGCAGCGTGCAACAGGTTCTTTCTGTACCGCAGGGTTTGAAACAGGATGTATGTCCTATGGAAATAATGCATGGAATGATGCACAGGCATTGATTTTCGCATCCATCTATAATGTAAATGTATTAGACCGCAGTACAGGATTTACAAAAAATGGAAACAATCTCCTGGATGCATTCTTTGATTTGGTTGATGTGAATGGAGAAGTAGATGGAAGTATTCATGGATTTACTAACTATGACGTTCCACAGATTGCCCGCGGATTAAATGCGTTTGTCCGTCAGCGTAAAGGACAAAGTAACTTTTGGGATTTCTCAGACGTAAAAGTACCAACCAAGTCCGTCAACGACAAGATTCTTGCCCTTAACGATAACAGTACAAAAGAAGAAATTGAAGCAGCAAGAAACGCTTACAATGCATTAGACGAAAAACACAAAGCAATCTTTAACAAAGACACACTGAGAAAGCTTCTTGCAGCAGAGAACGGTAAAGGTGATTCTATTACAAAAGTAATCGCAGCTATTGATGCTCTGCCGGCAGCAGATAAGCTGACATTGGAGGATAAGGATGCTGTAGTAAAGGCAAGAAATCTTTACGATGCACTTGATGATGAAGCAAAATCTGTAATCTCCAATTATTCTAAGCTGACAGAAGCAGAAGCCAGGATAAAAGAACTGGAGAAGGGGCAGACACAGAAAGAAAAGGATAAAGCAGCTGCTGAGAAGGTGGTTGCGGCAATTAATGCACTTCCTTCTTCAGATGCATTAACCCTTGATCCCTATGTTCTGCAGCTTCTGGACAACATACAGGCAGAGTATAATGCACTGACTGAAGCCCAGAAAGCTTTGGTAACTAACTACAGTACCTTACAGTATTTACGAAACCTGATTCCGGATTTGAAGGCTGCAGCCGCAGTTGTAGATAAGATCAAGGCAATCGGTGAAGTGACTTCCGATAATTATCAGAAGAAACAGGCTCTTGTAGTGGAAGCCAGAACGGCTTATGATGCCCTGACAGCAGATCAGAAGAAGCGTGTGACAAACTATGCAGAGCTTGAAAAAGCAGAATTGTTTATCAGACGCCAGAGTACAGATGCAAAAGTAGGATATGTGATCTCCTTTATTGATGAACTGAATATCACCACATCCTCTACAGGTGCTTTGTCTGACGGACCTCTGAAACTGACAGAAAAGAATAACAACGTACCGACAGAGAAGATCTGGAATAGCTGGAAAGATTATGTGGCAAATGCAAGAGTATTATACAATACTCTTGATGATCAGCAGAAAGCTCAGGTTACAAACTTAAGTTCTCTGGAAAAAGCAGAAGGTTATCTCTATCAGCTGAAATCTGATGCACTGAAAGCAATGCTCAAGGCACTCCCGGATGCAGAGACTGTCCGCGCTTATGAAGCACCTCAGCCGACTACAGTACCTGCAGCACAGGAAGCTGTACAGTCAGAAGAGCTCCCGGCACAGGAAGTTCCGGCAGAAGGTTCTGATTTCTCAGACGGAAGCGCAGATGCATTTACTTCTGATATCAGTGAGCAGCCTGCAGCGCAGATGGATATTCAGTCATCAGAAGACATTGCAGATGTTTCGAATGAAGAGACCCCTGACTCTGTAATTGCAGATGAAGCAGAAGTACCGGATGCAGATTTCTCCACAGAAGAGGAAATTCCTGCAGCAGGTGATACTGCGAAACGTGCACTTACCGAAACAGAGCTGAAACAGATTGCAGCAGCTAAGAACGCTTATGATCAGTTAACAGAAACAGAAGAAACGAAATTCAGAAGTGAAAACACCGCACTGGTAGAGAACATGGAGAAGCTGATCGCCATGGCTCTGACTTATGAAAAAGGTCAGAATGAATACCAGCAGCTTTTCGCAGATGAAGCAGCTTTAATTTACGCAACTGTAAAAGACCACCCTGTAGACAGAGATTCTTATCCACAGGTAAAAGCATTCCTTGACCGTTATGCGAAAGATTACCAGGGACAGGAAAATGCAATGGCAGGTCTGAAGGTCAAAGTCGGAAATCAGGAAATGACTTTTGCAGAAGTGATCGCCGCACTGACAGCACAGGCTGACAAAGCTGGCAAAGATATTTCTGATGCACAGCAGGCAGATGACTGGATCAGTAACCTTCCGACGGCTGTTACCAAAGAGAACATTGCAGGTGTAGAAGCAGAACTTGCAGCACTTCAGAAACTCATCGACAGCATGAGTGCAGAAGGCAAGTCCTATATGTGGAATGCAAAGCAATTAGAGTTGATCAAGACCATTGTTGCAGATTATCATATTGAACTTGCAGGCAAACAGGACGCCTTCAAAGCAGATATGCCTGCTAACCTGCAGACAAAATCCCTCAATTACAAGACAATCCAGGTAAGCTGGAGCAGTGTTGATAATGCAGATGGATATATAGTATACCGCAGAACAGAAACAGGAAGCTGGAAGAAGATTGCAGATCAGGTAACAGATATTTCCTATAAGGATCAGAAAGCAGTTACAGGAAGAGTTTACTATTACACAGTAAGAGCTTATTCTTATACATGGGGCGGAAAGACTGTAAGCAGTTATGACAAAGATGGTGTGATTGGAAAAGCGAAGCTTGGAAAAGTAAAGATCGCAGCAACTGATTCCGAGAACTATACCACCATCCGTGTCACATGGAATAAGGTTTCCGGAGCAAACGGTTACAGAGTATACCGCTCTGCTTCAAAGGATGGCAAGTATACAGCAATTGGATCAACCGCAAAGAACAGTGCAGTTACCTTCCTTGATAAGAAAGCAGCTACAGGAACAACCTATTATTACAAAGTACGTGCTTACAGAAATGTAAATGATAAGAAGGTTTATGGAAGTTCTTCAACAGCAGTAAAGGGGAAAGCAATTCTTTCTGTCCCGGCTCTGTCTGTAGGATCTACATCCAAAACTGCAGTTCTGGAATGGAGCAAGGTAAAGGGTGCTGATGGATACCAGGTATATGCCAGTGCTTCAAAAAATGGTAAATATATCCGTATAAAAGCCACAAAAGGAACTGGCATGACAGAAGAGAAACTTGCCACAGGCAAGACCCGTTATTACAAAGTACGCGCTTACAGAAAAGTAAACGGCAAAGCAGTATACGGTTCTTTCTCTAAAGTAAAAAAAGTAGTCATTAAATAATAAAATGTCAGAACGCAATGTGTCATTATTGGCACACTGCATTCTTCCAAAAAAAGCAAAGATAATCAAAAGAAATAGTTTCTGAATGCATGAAAAGAATAATAAAAATATTTCTACTGGCTGTTTTGGCAATGTTTTTCGCAAGTTTAGCGGGTATATTCATTTCAGAAGAATTTGTATTCCATAATAATATATCAGGGATCAAAGACCTGTCAGGGATATGGCTACATACTTTTGGATGGAATTTTGTGATAAACATTGTAATAGCCATGATAATTGCTGTTAAATTCGGAAAAAAAAGATAAATAAAAATAAGGCAGATGTTATTTCTCTCCTGTCATTTTGCAGGAGAGAATCATCTGTCATTTTGTGATTTAACCGAATAATTGCTAAGCGGAGGATTTTATCCGTTTGATTGTAGAATCAGAAAAAGCGGAGGAAGCAAGTAAATGAATAAACAATGGATGGCACTGCTTCTCAGTGCAGGAATGGCAGTTACTACATGTCCTGTACCGGGAGCACAGGAGCCACCGGCAGAACAGATACATACAGAACAGGCCGAAGAAAGTTCTGCCGCAGTACACAGTGATGATTCTGACAGGGAGGGGACTGCTGCGGATGAGTTTCAGTCTGAAACAGAACCGTCCGGATCAGAAACAGAAACTGGCGCATATGAAGAAGAAACATCGGAAAATGAAAATAAGAAAGACAACGGAACCATGCTGGATATACAGACCATGTGTTCTTATATTCAGAAAGCTGCAGAAGCAGAGGAAATAGATCTGGATTCAGAGATGATCGCAGATTTCTGTCTTGCCAGTGACACTTACGACAGTCTGACAGAGGATGAGCAGGCAGCGGTGAATTCCGGGATCAGAGAGGCACTGGAAACTGTCCGGAACCGTATTGCAGCTCAGATTTCTTCTGTCAATGGAGTAACAGTAACAGGGAATCCCTGGTATGTGCAGCTTCATGTACAGGAGAGTTCTGATGGACAGCAGACAATGCAGCAGCTGTCAGAAACTTATCCGGGTACTCTGCCGCAGCTTCTTTATGACATAGAGATTTCCTATACAGATATCCGTACAGGAGAAGCATATCAACCCATGACAATGATCTCGCTGGCCTTTCCTGTACCGGAAGGGTATGAGAGCCTGACAAAACCGAGAATCCTCAGATCTGCGGAAGATTCTTTTATGGAACTGACCCCACAGATGCAGGAAGACGGAACTTTCTATCTGGACAGTGCCAGAACTTTAACGCACCTGATCGTGGCAGATTTTCCGGCAGGTCTGCAGGGAATCTCTCTTAACAGCAGCTCCATAAAGATCAACCGTGGCCAGAAACATACCCTTAAAGTAGTTCCAATACCGGAATCCGTTACGGAAAATTACAATGTTACCTGGAAGAGCAGTAATACTTCTATTGCAAAGGTAAGCAAAAAAGGAGTTGTCACAGCAGTAAAGAATGGCAAAGCTACGATCACAGCGACAGTAGCAGAGCATCCGGAGATGACAGCGACCTGTAAGGTAACTGTTATGCAGGGGGCGAATACCCTGAAGAAATCTGTCAGTCAGGTCATGGCTGAGACCAGTGCCTATATGCGTGCCACAGATACCAATCCTTCGGTAGGAAGTGAATGGTATGTGCTGGGGCTGGCAAGGGGTGGACTGAGTCTGAAGGAGAAATATTTCTCTACTTATTATAATCATACAGCAAATTATATTGAGGAAAAGAAAGGAATTCTGACCAATACTTCCAAATATACGGAGTATTCCAAGAGGGTTCTTGTACTGACTGCAGAAGGGAAGGATGCCCGTAATGTAGGCGGTTACAATCTTTTTAAATATATTTCTGATCTTAGTCTGGTAAAGGAGCAGGGATTAAATGGTCCTATCTGGGCACTTCTGGCAGTGAACTGTCATCCGGAATATTCTTTTCCTGATAATCCGTCTGCCAAAGAACAGAACTCAGAAGCTGCACTGGTAAATTTCCTGCTGCAGAGTGAGCTGTCCGGGGGTGGATGGGCTTTGATGGGAAGTAATGCGGATTCGGATGTTACAGGAATGACCTTGCAGGCTTTGGCACCATACTACCATAAAGCAGGATATGAAAATGTGACTGCTGCCATTGACCGTGGACTTGCCCGGCTGTCTGAAATGCAGAACGACAGTGGTGGTTATTCTACCATGGGAGTCGAAACAGAGGAATCCTGTGCACAGGTCATTACTGCTTTGTGCAGTCTGGGCATTGATCCGAAAACAGATTCCCGTTTTATAAAGGGCGGACACTGGACAATAGAGAATCTCATTACTTATCATATTGCAGGAAGTGGATTCATGCATGTAAAAGCAGGCGCCGGAAATAATGGCGGTGCTGCTGCAGGTACATTGGATGGTATGGCTACAGAACAGGGGTATTATGCACTGGTGGCTTATCAGCGTCTGAAAGACGGAAAAACAGGTCTTTATGATATGTCAGATGTAAGTATCAGTAAAGGGGGAAAGGGTGACGGAACCGGCACTGGTTTAAAGGAGCCGACTCCTATTCCAACTCCAACCTCTGCTCCTGCAGCAGACCCATCGGGAAGCAGCGGTAATATAAATACGAAAAAGCCCGGTGGTTCCGGTAAATCTCTGGGCGGCAAGTCATCAGGCAAAGGAAGTTCAGGCAATGCAGGAGATTCAGGAAAGAGTGCTTCTGGTAACTCTTCGGATAAGAACTCTAAAAGCAGTTCCAAAAACAGTAAATCAAAGAACAGCAAGTCAAAGAATGGTAAAAATTCCGTAGGATGGGATTTTGAGGCAGAGCCTTATGTGGAATCAGAGGAAACCTCTCTGGCGGATGACCATGCAGATGGCAGCATAGAGTCAGCAGAGGATACCGGATCCGGTGTTCTGACTTCTGATAAGAAAGAATATGGTATGATCTTTGGATTTGCAGCAGCTGGTGCTCTGGCAGGAGGTCTGGCAGGAAGCGGCATTAAAGCAGGAGTGAAAGCTCTTATACGTAAGCGGAGGAAGAAGAAATGAGCAGAAAGAAAAAGGGACTTGCTCTGTGGCTTGCATTGTTTCTGGGAGTAAGTTCCCTCACAGGCTGCGGCAGCGGAAATGACAATATGACACAGCTTTCCCAAAAGGGAGCAGATATCATGAACAGTTCCGATGAGGAACAGGATACAGATGTAGAACTATTAAAAACAAAGACGCAGCTTCCGGAGGATGGGATTATCACCCAGGCGCAGATGGAGACCATTGCGGGAAAAGATGAGAAGTTTTATTTTGTGGGAAAAACAGACAGTGGTATTGGATATAAATGGACCTACAATGGAAGCCAGATTCAGAATCCTGTAGAACAGAAGCTTCTGGTACAGTGTACAGAGGACGGGACAGAAGAAATAAAGAAAGCTGCCAATAATGCACCGTATGCACTGAAGGTTACACTGGAGAAGATGAACCTGGCTGCTCCGGCAAAACTGACCCTTAATCTGAAAGAAGAATGGAACGCAGATAAAGTTCTCTATTGTCTGGAAGAGAATGGAAAGATTTATCAACTGGATACTGCGAAGATCTCTACCAGGGAAAGTGGCAAAAAGAAAGTAAAACGGACAACCCTTACTTTTAATGTAACAAAAACGGGCGGAGATTTTTATCTGATCGGAGGCTCCACCACAGGAGAAGCTGCAGACGACCAGGCGGATGATGAAACCAAAGATAATACCAAAGATAATGCAAAAGGAGAAGATACACAGTCAAAAGACAATAAATCTACCGGTAGTTCCTCAGACCAGGCAGATACAGATAGAAACCCGACCTCCGGGCAGGATGGTTCTTCTGCAGACAACAGTTCCGGGGACACATCAGGCAGCGGAGACAGTTCGGATGAAGATACAGCAATGACCTGTACCTTCTCTATCGAATGTTCTACGATCCTGAATAACTGGAATGACCTGAAGGAGTCCAAAGCAGAGTTTGTCCCTGCAGACGGATGGATCCTGTATCCTTCTGAAGTGGAATTCTATGAAGGCGAAACTGTATTTGATGTACTGAAACGTGTGTGTAATGAGGCAGGAATCCAGATGGAATCCGAATGGACTCCTATGTACAACAGTTATTATGTATCAGGTATCAACAACCTGTATGAATTTGACTGTGGCAAGGACTCCGGCTGGATGTACTGTGTCAATGGCTGGTATCCAAATTACGGATGTTCCAAGTATACGCTGGAAGACGGGGATACTGTAGAATGGCGTTATACCTGTAATCTTGGCAGGGATGTGGGGGATCAGTATTATGACTGATGCCTTCTCCAGATGCCATCCCATTTTGAATTTCTTTTATTTTGCCGTGGTGCTGGGGTTTACCATGTTTATCCAGCATCCGGTTTATCTGGCAGTGTCTTTTGTGGCTGCTACTGCATATTCCATGTGGCTGAACGGAGTGGGAAAGGTCCTGAAGATCAACTTTCTCCTGACAATTCCAAGTCTTTTGATCGTCGCACTGCTGAATCCGATGTTTAACCATTATGGAGTGACACCGCTGCTTTATATCGAGAGCAATGGAAACTGGGTTACACTGGAAGCATTGGTATATGGAATTGTTCTGGGATGTGTGCTCTTTATCATGATCCTGTGGTTCTCCTGTTATAACCAGATCATGACCAGTGACAAATTTATATACCTTTTCGGCAGGATCATCCCGGCAATGTCCCTGATGCTGTCCATGGCACTTCGGTTTGTACCGCATTTTATCGCACAGCTGAAAGTGATCCGCAATGGACAGAAGTGTGTGGGAATGGATGTAAGCAATGGGAAATGGTTTAAGAAAGTCAGGTATGCCTTAAATATGGTATCAATTCTTGTGACATGGGCGTTGGAAAATGCCATTGAGACAGCAGATTCTATGAAAAGCAGGGGATATGGGCTGCGAGGCCGGACTGCTTTTTCTATTTATCGTTTCAATCGGAGAGATAAGATTTTGGGCGGGATGCTGGCAGTGCTTTTTGTGGTTTCCGGATACGGATGTTGTCATGGCGCTGCTTTTTCCCAATATAATCCAAGAATCCTTCTGGCAGGGTTTACTATTTTCGGACGTGTCCCGAGGCAGTCCTGCAGTCCGGTACTTGCGGTCATTACGTTTATCAGTTTTGGGATTTTCTGTTTTCTGCCGCTGATGCTGGATCTCAGCGAGGAATACGCTATGAAAAAGAGCCGCAGTCATGTACACAGTGAGATGACGGTAACCTACAGACAGATTTATGAAGAACTTGCAAATGAAATGGAAGGAGAGTACAAATGAAGATAATAGAAGTGAAGAATTTTTCCTTCCGTTATGCAAATGGGGACAGGGATTCTCTGGAAAATGTAACGCTGGATGTAGAGGAAGGAACCTTTAATGTACTATGTGGTAAGAGCGGCTGCGGCAAGAGCACACTGCTGCGGCAGCTAAAATCAGATCTGGCCCCTTATGGCAGCAAATCTGGACGGATCTGCTATTATGGTCAGAATCTGACTGAGATTGATCACAGACAGCAGAGTCAGGAGATCGGATATGTATTACAGAATCCGGAGAACCAGATTGTAACAGATAAAGTCTGGCATGAACTGGCTTTTGGACTGGAGAGTCTGGGATACGATACACCGTCTATCCGCCTCAGGGTGGCAGAGATGGCAAGTTATTTCGGCATCCATCAGTGGTTTTATAAAAATGTGTCCGAACTTTCCGGAGGGCAGAAACAGTTATTGAATCTGGCAGCGATTATGGCCATGCATCCAAAACTTCTGATTCTGGATGAACCTACGTCTCAGCTGGATCCGATTGCTGCCTCTGACTTTCTGGAAACTGTGCGGAAGATCAACAGGGATATTGGTACAACTGTAATCCTCACAGAGCATCGTCTGCAGGATGTGATTCCCTGGGCAGACAAAGTATACGTGCTGGATCAGGGGGGCCTGCTCACACAGGGAACTCCCGGGGAAATCGGAGAATTTCTGAAAGAGAAGCATCATGGAATGTTTTTGTCCATGCCGGTTCCCATGCAGATCTATGCTGAGGTAGAAAGTGATTTGCCCTGCCCTCTGACAGTCAGAGATGGCAGAAACTGGATCACTCAGGTGATGCAGAAGGCACAGAGCGGCAGGCCGGAAAAAAGTAACACAAAACTACAAAAAACATCCAATGGTTTAAGAAATAAACTGCCGCACAGGTCAGAAACTTCTGTGCCGCCGGCAATTCAGGTAAAGGATGTATGGTTCCGATATGAAAAAGAGGGAAGGGATGTGGTGCAGGATCTGAATCTGGAAGTGGAACAGGGTGAATTTTATGCGCTGGTCGGTGGGAACGGAACAGGGAAAAGCACAACCTTATCTCTGATCAGCCGTGTCCGGGCACCATACCGTGGAAAGATCCTGCTAAATGGTATTGATATCCGCAGATATACAGATATTCAGCTTTACAGAGGCTATCTGGGTGTTCTGCCGCAGAATCCCCAGAGTATGTTTATCCGAAAGACAGTCCGGGAAGATCTGTATTCCATCATCGGCGGGGCAAAAGAGAAGAAATCTCCGGAATATACAGCTTCTATGAAGAAGGCAGAAGCCATCGAAGGGATCGTAAGCCTGACCAGACTGGAAGGGCTGCTGGATCGTCATCCTTATGATCTAAGCGGAGGAGAACAGCAGCGTCTGGCACTGGCAAAAGTACTTCTTTTGCAGCCACGGCTTCTTTTGATGGATGAACCAACCAAGGGGCTGGATGCAGAGTATAAACAGGAACTGGGGGAAATCCTTAAGAAACTTCAGGAGCATGGCATCACGATCTTTATGATCTCCCATGATGTGGAATTTGTAGCAGAGTATGCAGACAGGGTTGGTCTGTTTTTCCAGGGAAATGTGGTGACCAGCAAACCGGCGGCAGAATTTTTTGCAGGAAACAGTTTCTACACTACTGCTGCAAACCGTATGGCGAGACATTACTTTCCTGATGCAGTTACCGGAAAGGAGGTGGCTGCGTGCTTGAAGGAAAGGCTTTAGACCAGTTTATGGATCGATTCTGGGGAGAAACCCGGAATGAACAGCTTTTAAAATCCGGAAAGTCCGTGGTGGAACAAAGTTCTCTGGCAGACACTTCCGAAGACGATCTGGAAGAATATGAGCTGAAAGAGGATGGCATCATTATCCAGCCCATACACAAAGGAAAGATCGAGAAGCGTACCTGGATCGGACTGATCATGTTTCTGGCATTTGTACCACTGGTGCTTTTTATCCTGGTACATAAGTTTCATGGCAGACATGATGTTATCATCAGTTTGTTAGTGCTTGCATATTCCATGATCCCATTTTTTATGGTATTTGAGGGGCGGCATCCACAGGCAAGAGAGATTATGGTCATTGCTGTAATGGCAGCCCTTGGAGTGGCAGGCAGAAGCGCTTTCTTTATGATCGGAAGCTTTAAGCCTATCGCCGCTATCGTAATCCTTACCGGAGTATCCTTAGGCGGTGAGGCAGGATTCCTTTGCGCCTGTCTGATCATGATGATCTCAAATATGTTTTTCGGGCAGGGACCCTGGACTCCGTGGCAGATGTTCTCCTATGGAATGATCGGATATCTGGCTGGAATTCTTTTTCAGAAAGGGATTCTCAAAGCCAGAAAGATCGACCTGTGTATCTACGGATTTCTGAGTGTGTTTCTGATCTTTGGAGGAATTATGAACCCGGCATCTATCCTGATGGCTTACGGGCGGATCACTAAGAAGAGTCTGATCGCATTTTATATCTCGGGTGCACCGGTGGATCTGGTACAGGCAACTTCTACAGTGATTTTCCTGTGGATCTTGAGCAGACCTCTGCTGGAGAAACTGGAAAGAGTAAAAAGAAAATACGGGCTGCTGCAGCGGCCCGAAAATAAGGAGGAAAATGAAAATGACAAAGAATAAGCTGTTAAAGGCTGTGAAAGGCCTGACTCTGGCTGTCGGGATGGCGGCCGGAATCTTTGCACTTGGACAGACGGATGTCCTGGCAGATACCCTGACCCTGACTGTGGAAAAGAATACTATCGGACAGGGTATGATCCTGGAACCTACACAGGTAGAATTTTCCAAAGGGGAAACCTGTGCAGATGTTTTGCTGCGTGGATTAAGCGAAAATGGGATCACACCCCTTTATGACACAAATTCAAGCTATGGTTTTTATCTCAGGGGAATTGCAAACTGTGACAGTGGCAGCCTGAATACACCGGAATGTATCAAGAGAGTTCTGGCGGAAACATCTACATGGACAGGAGAACCCTATAAGCTGACAGGAAATAAATATTCTCCGGATCTGACAGAGTTTTCCTATTGTTCAGCTTCCGGCTGGACCTATACTCTTGATAATGTATTTATGGGGGTAGGCATGGGGGCAAGCCATCCTTCAGACGGAAGCGTACTTCGTGTCATGTTTGCCCTGTGTGGCGGTACGGATATCACCGGCTGTGATCCGTATAACAATAATAAACAGATTTTTGAAGCCGCAGATAAAAGCGAGCTGATCCGTATGATGGGAAAAGCCAATGCGGAGCGTTCCAGATGGTCACAGGCCAGCGGTTTCTCCGGAGCCTATGCTGAGGCAGACAGCGCACTGACTACTCTGGATGCTTCTGCAAACAGGGTTTATGAAGCAACCCAGCTGCTGAAGGCCGTTGAGGCCGGGCTTCCGGCATCACCAAAGCATATTACTTTGAATGCTTCTGAGCTTTCTCTTTCCAAAGGGGACAGCTATACCCTGACTTATACACTCCTTCCTTCTGATTCAGTGGGAACAGTAACCTGGAATTCCTCCAACAGTTCTGTTGCAAGGGTAAATGACGGAGTGGTAACAGCAGCAGGGGAGGGTTCGGCAGTTATCACTGCCAGGGTTTCCGGAAGTGTTTATGCAACCTGTAATATTTCCGTATCTTCCAGACCGGTTGACATTACAGGTATCAGCATTTCCCCGTCAAGCCTGGCGCTTTCAACAAAAAGTGGTTCCAGAACACTGGATTATACCATTTCTCCAAATGGCGCGAAACCTTCTTCCCTGAACTGGGCATCTTCAAATACTGCAGTGGCAGCTGTAGACGGAAACGGAAAGGTAACTCCTGTTGGCACAGGCTCAGCAGAGATTACCCTGACTTCTGATAATGGTACCAAGGGTACCTGTCAGGTAACGGTAACTGCCCCTGCGGAGGGGATTACTCTCAGTGATAAGACTCTGACCCTGGCAATTGACAGTGGGGCTCATGCACTGACATGGACCTTCAGCCCTCAGGGAAGTGGTGGAGAGCTGGTATGGACTTCTGACAATGTACATGTTGCAAAGGTGGATCAGAAAGGAGTTGTCACACCGCTTTCTGTAGGTGAGACAGATATCCGCGTAAAAACAGATCAGAATGTAACAGCTGTGTGCCATGTAGTGGTAAAAGGTACTGCAAAGGATCTTTTTGCAGCAGGAATGCCGACTGTGAAAGCATGCAAGGCTTCCGGAAATACAGTAATGATTACCTGGGATAAATATGATGCTGCAGATTCCTATCTGATCCTCAGACGCAAGATGGGAGAGAGCCGGTTTACACAGATTGCGGAGACAAAAGAGCTTACTTACACAGATGCCAGGACAGTAGGGGATACTCTCTATTATTACAGTGTACAGGCTGTTTCAGGCAAATGGGGCAATGCTGTGAGGAGCAGCTACGACAAGAATATCTCAGTAAAAACACAGACAACAACGCCGCAGCCGACACCGGGACAGACTGTAAAGCTCAAAACACCTGCTGTAACCGTAACAGCCGGAAAGAAACAGGCAAAGCTGAAATGGAAAAAGATAAGCAATGCCCAGGGCTATGTTGTATATCGTGCAACATCCAAAAACGGAAAATATAAAGCAGTCTCAACAATTAAAAAAGGAAGCACAGTTTCTTATACCAATAAGAAGCTTACTTCTAAGAAAACCTATTATTACAAGGTACGTGCCTACCGTGTGGTAAATGGGAAAAAGGTTTACAGTGGTTATTCTAAGGTGAAAGGCGTGAAGATTAAATAACAGTTTGAAAAGGATTATGGAAGGGGCTGTCGGGAAATAGATAGTTCTAAGAGAGGGAGGGTGTGACTCATACCGATTCACACCCTCCCCCAATTTTTT
>OGZL01000773.1_pt1 | contig 25276 bp, 19 predicted proteins | sample 1576761 | NCBI WGS metagenome assembly OGZL01 (sample SAMEA3541595, study PRJEB24748) | human gut metagenome | biome: human gut; feature: human-associated habitat; material: faeces | place: China | collected 2012
GCGTTCTTGAATTATTCTCAAAATCTTTCAAGGTTTTTCACTGTTCAGTTATCAAGGTTCTTTGTTTTGTCGTTATCAGCGACAACTTCTATATTGTATCAGATGTTTAATCGCTTGTCAACAACTTTTTTAATTTATTTTTTTGCTTTCATCGCGATTCGCATCGATTTCTGTCGTGCCTCACGAGTCAGCTTAGTTATAATATCATGCAGTCCAACCATTGTCAACAACAAATTTCATTTTTTTGCATTTTCTTTTTTCAACAAAGCAATTGACTTATTCTGACTCCTAAGATATGCTGAATGTATCTTTTTTCTCATATGTATATAGAAGTTGCTTTCTAGTTCTTTTCATATTAGATAGTTCTTCAATCTAATATCAACGCAACTCTCTTTGTATCCCTACAGTTATAGAAATTCATATTGATTTATTAACAATAGTTCATAAAGGAGGTTATCTTATTTTATATAACATAATTAAAAACGAATTCGAAAGATTAAAAGAATTACAGAAGCAATTACAATCAGAGATTAGTGATTATCCTCCAGCGAGATTATGCTGCACTCGAAATCAAAATCGTTTCAAATGGTACATTGTTTCCGAAAACGGACGCCACTACCTTCCCAAACGTGAGCGACCACTTGCCGAAAAGCTTGCTTGTAAGAAATATCTTTCATTGAAACTGCGTGAAGTCGAGTCGGAATTAAAAGCGTTACAATGCTACCTTTCACATCATAATACTTCTAAAGATTGCCAATCAGATTTGATGTTTCAACCCGATTACGGTTATGCAGAGCTTATTTCACCCTACTTTTCGCCTAGAGGTATGAATGCTGATCAATGGTTGAATCAGCCTTATGAACAGAACCCCTCTCATCCTGAGCATTTGGTTCATCCAACAAATCTCGGTTTCTCAGTCCGTTCAAAATCAGAAGCAATGATCTCTATGGCATTACATACGAATCGCGTTCCTTTTCGCTATGAATGTGCATTATCGTTAAATGGTACAAAACTTTATCCCGATTTCACAATTCTACATCCTCAATCTGGGAAGATCATATATTGGGAACATTTCGGATTAATGGATAACAAAGAATACCAGAAGGCATATCATTTGAAAATGCAACAATATATTTCTAATCAAATATATCCTTCTATAAATCTTATTACCTCATATGAAACCAATGATGCTCCTCTCACATTTGAAAAATTAGATCAAATTCTCTGCACATATTCATTAAAAGACAATTAATTTCCGCGCGGATACACTTCCCTGCACAGATCTGTACCCTTAAATGGGTACAGATCCTTCCATGTTTTTCTCCGCGCGACCATTTCATTTCTTTTGCGGGGCTTCTTCCCTTCTTTTCCCTCTCCTTCGCCCCGCTTTCTTCTTCCTCTGGGGCTTTTTCCCTGCTTTTCCTTCTTCTTCGCCCCGCTTTCTTCTTCCTCCGGGGCTTTTTCACTTCTTTTTCTTCTCCTTCGCCCCGCTTTCTTCTTTCTGCGGGGCTTTTCCCCTTCTTCCTCCCTCTCTTCGCCCCGCCCGACACAATACATTTCATTTCTCCGCGCGCCCACACTTTTTTCTCGCAGGGCTTCCCCGCCTCCTCTCCGCGCGCCTGCCACACTCCCGCACTTACGAACAAAAGGAGAGGCTCCCTCGTATGCACAACACTTTGTGCACATCGAAGAAGCCTCTCCTCTTGTTCTATCATTGTCTTATTGGATTGCCTCCAACGCCTCTCTCACATTGCTGACACCGACCAATTCAATCCCTTTAACTCCCTTCGCTGCGCCCAGACAGACACTTGGAAGAATGCACCTCTTGAAACCAAGCTTGGCAGCCTCGGCGACACGCTGCTCCGCCATCGTCACACCTCGGACTTCGCCACTGAGTCCAACCTCACCGAAGCAGATCGTCTTCTCATCGATCGTGAGATCCAGTTTGCTGGATATGATTGCAAGAACGATTCCAAGATCGATCGCCGGTTCATTCATACGGATTCCACCTGCGATATTGACATAAGCATCACAGTCGGAAAGCTGCATGCCGAGCCGCTTCTCCAGGACTGCAAGCAGCAGATTGACACGGTTAAAGTCCGTACCGGTTGCAGTACGGCGCGGATTATTAAAATAACTGTGGCAGATAAGTGCCTGAATCTCAAGCAGGATCGGGCGTGTGCCTTCTACGGAACAAGCCACCACAGATCCCGATGCATCTGCCGGCTTACCGCTCAACATATATTCCGAAGGGTTCTCCACTTCTGCAAGCCCCTCTGCGCGCATCTCAAAGACACCAATCTCATTCGTCGAGCCGAAGCGGTTCTTCACGCCGCGCAGAATGCGGTAACTCTCGTGCCGATCTCCTTCAAAATACAAGACGGTGTCCACCATGTGTTCCAGCACACGCGGTCCCGCCACGACACCTTCCTTGGTCACATGGCCAACAATAAAGATAGAGATATCCATCCCCTTGGCGATCTGCATGAGGACAGACGTTGCCTCACGCACCTGCGACACGCTTCCCGGCGCAGATCCGACACTGTCGTTGTACATCGTCTGCACACTGTCGATCACAACAATCTGTGGCTTCTGCCGCTCGATCACCTCACGGATCAGATCCAGATTCGTCTCACATAAAAGTTGCAGATGATCCGTAAATGTTCCGATGCGCTCCGCCCGGATCTTAATCTGCTGCAGCGACTCCTCGCCCGAAACATACAATACAGACTGTCCCTGCGCCGATAGATTCCGGCACACCTGAAGCAGAAGTGTCGACTTACCGATTCCTGGATCACCGCCCACGAGCACAAGCGAACCACGCACAATTCCTCCGCCGAGCACACGATCCAATTCTTTCATATTTGTACTGACGCGTTCCTCATTTGATGCCACAACAGAAGAGAGTGGAACAGGCTTCGCCTCAGAAGCTGGCTTTCTCTTCCCGGATCCGCTTAACGCTTTCCGGTCTACCAGTTCCTCAACGAAGGTATTCCACTCTTTACATCCCGGACACTGTCCCATCCATTTGGCGGACTCATATCCACAATTCTGGCAAAAAAACGCGCTCGTTTTTGCTTTTGCCATATATTATCTCTTCTCCACCTTGATTGCTACTTTATCTGCGCCCTCAAGTTCTACACTCATGCTGAGCTTGCCGCCCAGATTAGTCTTCATGGTTCCTGCGGATTTTCCGTCGATGGAGATCTCATACTCGGTCTCCTCCTCAAGTTCCAGTGTAATCTGTGCATCTTCCGGTCCCTCTACGGTAAACGCAACCGTATTCTCTGTCTGATCAAAATCGGTTACTGCTGTACCAGGAACAGACTCATATACAAAAAGTCCATTACGCTCTAACTTTGTAATTTCCTTGAATGTCTTAACCTTGTATTTGTCACCGTTAAAGTCGTAATTGTCCAGCTTTGCCTTCGCTCCTAATGTATAATCTCCAAAGCTGAGTGTACCATTGGCCTCGGTACGGATTAATTCACTGATTGCAGCCATTTTTCTCCTCCTGTATATGACTTGTAATGCATCCCCTTACGGAATCGATCACCTTTGCACACGCATATTTTAATGTTGCATGCACACTCTCTTAAGTCGTAAATTTGATACTCAAATTATAACACTCTTGCCAGTCTGATACAATCATTTTTCCGATTCCGCATCACAATTTTTCTTCTTTCTAGTGTCGCATTTTTTATTCTAACATCACATTTTCTTTGCATCCATTTATAGCATTCTTCATAGTTTCATTCTCATCGCAATTGCCACAAAAATGAAATGCATACACAACAAATCTTTTATCCGTCATGTATGCACTCTTATTCATTATAAATTCAACGATCAGCGCTAGTCCTTCTCCACAATTAACTCTTTATGCTTCGTCGTCACAACCACGCGATCCCCGACTTTCACTTTGCCTGCGATAATCTCCTCTGCAAGCCGATCCTCGATTTCATCCTGAATCTTGCGACGAAGCGGTCTTGCACCGTACTTTCTGTCGTATGCCTTCTCCACAATATATGCCTTGGCAGCGTCACGGATCACAAGTTCGATCTGCAGCTGCTCCCTGCAGCGTTTCTGCAATTCAGATGCCATCAGCGTTACGATCTGCTTCATGTCATCCTTATTGAGTGCGCGGAATACGATTGTCTCATCGATTCGGTTTAAGAATTCCGGTTTGAAAAGGCGTTTCACTTCCTCCATCACATTGCTCTTCATACGCTCATGATCCTGCTTTTCATCCTCATGCACGCCGAAACCAAGCTTCTTCGGCTCGATGATCGACTGCGCACCGGCGTTGCTGGTCATGATGATAATGGTGTTCTTGAAATCTACTTTACGTCCCTGCGAGTCGGTAATATGACCATCGTCAAGCACCTGGAGTAAGATATTGAACACATCCGGATGAGCCTTCTCGATTTCATCAAAAAGCACAACGGAAAACGGATTTCTGCGCACTTTCTCTGAGAGCTGTCCACCGTCCTCATGTCCGACATATCCTGGCGGTGATCCGATCATCTTGGAAACACTGTGCTTCTCCATATACTCCGACATATCCACACGGATCATCGCATCTTCGTTACCAAATACTGCCTCTGCAAGTGCCTTTGACACCTCCGTCTTACCGACACCGGTCGGTCCGAGGAATAAGAAGGAACCGATTGGACGCTTCGGATCCTTAAGACCCACACGGCCTCTGCGTACAGCCTTTGCCACAGCCGATACGGCCTCCTCCTGACCGATCACGCGCTTGTGCAGTGTCTCTTCCAGTTTCTGCAGACGTGCCGCTTCATTTTCTGTCAGCTTGCTGACCGGAATCTTCGTCCAGCCTGCAACCACTTCCGCAATCTCATTCTCGCCGACTACCGGCTTTCTTCTCTTATCCGCGCGCTGATTCTTCTTATTTAATTTCTCCCACTGAAGTTCTAAGTCTTTTCTGGCAGATTTTAATGTGCGTGCACGCTCGATATCTCCCTCGCGCAGCGCATCTTCTAAATCAAGCTCCGCCTGACGGATCTCCTGCTTTTTCAGAATTGCATCCTGTGGATCGCGCATGACACCGAGACGACTCTTGGCTGCAGCCTCATCCATGAGGTCGATTGCCTTATCCGGCAGGAAACGGTCATTGACGTAACGCGCAGACAGACGCACGGCTGCCTCCACGCCCTCATCCGTAATCTCTACATTATGATGCTTCTCGTACAAGCCACGAAGCCCCTTCAAGATCTCGATAGACTCTTCCTCGGTCGGTTCGCCCACCTGCACCGGCTGGAAACGGCGTTCAAGCGCTGCATCCTTCTCGATATATTTTCTGTACTCTTCAATCGTCGTGGCACCGATCACCTGCACTTCGCCCCTTGCGAGCGCCGGTTTTAAAATATTGGACGCATCAAGCGAGCCTTCCGCACCACCGGCTCCGATGATCGTATGCAGTTCGTCGATAAAAAGCATGACATTACCGGCTGCTGCCACTTCGTTAATAACTTTCTTAATGCGTTCCTCAAATTCTCCGCGGTACTTGGATTTTGCCACAAGACCGGACATATCAAGAGAAACCAGGCGTTTACCGGCAACAATGTCCGGAACGGTTCCATTGACCAGATTCTGTGCAATGCCTTCCACGATTGCCGTCTTGCCGACACCCGGCTCGCCGATCAGACACGGATTGTTCTTGCCTCTGCGACAGAGAATCTGAAGCACGCGCTCCGTCTCGTTCTTACGTCCGATTACAGGATCAAGCATTCCCGCACGCGCCAAAGCGGTAAGGTCTCTCGAATACTGGTCAAGTGTAGGTGTCAGTGAAGCACTGTTATCTGCTCTGCCTCGCTGGATTTCGTCGCGGTAACGCGCCGGATCTTCGCCCATTGCGCCTAAGATGTCGACGAACAGCTTCTGCGGGTTTGCTCCCATTGTATTCAGAAGACGGCATGCAGCACAGTCTCCCTCCTTGATCATAGAAAGAAGCAGATGCTCCGTTCCGATCTCATCGCAGTCAAAGCGCTCCGCAATCTCCTCTGCACGCTCAAGCACAGCCTGTGTGCGCGGTGTCTCTCCGTCACGATCCAATACCGCGATATCCTCGCCCGGAGCGACCAGTTCATTGATCAGTTCGAGTAATTTGTCCAATTCAATGTTGTTTGCGGCAAGTACCTCTGCCGCCACGCCGCTCCCCTCACGCAGAAGTCCTGCCAGAATATGTTCCGTACCAACATAATTGCACTGCATAGACTTCGACAGGCGGTTAGCGTAACTAATTGCTTTCTTTGCCTTATCTGTATATGGTCTCACTCTATATTGCCTCCTAAAATGCGATTACAGATCGAGGAATTCGATATCATCATCCTCGTCTTCATCGTTCTTCTTTTTACGACCGAAGAAACCGTGTTTCTCTTTCTTTTCTTTTCTGGATTTCTTCGGCTCATCGTCATAATCGTCTTCGTCATCCTCCAAGTCGAAATCATCCTCATCCTCAAAGTCGTCCATCGATTCTCTTATTTTTTCCCGGTAGGACTTCTTCTTATGCTTATCCCTGCGCGGTCTCTCCTCCTCAATTTCTTCCTGTACAGCTGCGTCATCTTCTTCGCTGCCTAAGGTCTCCTCGCTTTCCTCAGTGCTCTGCCCCTTGCCATCCGCACACTCATCCATCGTTTCTGCCACAGCCTGTGCAAGTACCGCCTCAAGATCTACGGTATTTGTTGTAACCTCTGAGGTTTCCGCCTCAGTTACTGCTGCTTCTGACACAATTGGATTTTCTGCACTTGTCGATTCTTCGTCTGTAATCTCCAATTCCGGCTCAACCTCAATGTTGTTCTGTTCCTCTTCAGTCTCCGCCTCGACATCACTCTCGGTCTGTCCCTCAGCTGTCTCGTCCACTTCTGCGTCCTCCGCAGTCACTTCATCCCCGGTCAGAAACGCACTTCGGTCATAACGCTTGCTTGCGCCTGCACGCTCATCTGACAGATCTAATTCATCCATGCGGTATCCTACATCCTTCGATACACTGTCTGTGTCTTCTTCCTCTTCTTCCTCTTCGTCCTCTTCCTCGTAATCGTCATCATCCGCATAATCATCGCCGTCATGTCTTCTCTTGACGACAAGGATAACGATCACAATGAGAAGGATTGCCACGACAACAATGAAGGCGTAGAAAAGCAGGCGGTTCTGGCTCTCCAGATCACTGACCTTTGTACTGTCCTCGATCGTCGGTTCTTCTGGCACCTGCGTATCTTCCACAACCGGTGCTTCTTTGTAGCGCATATAGGTGCGATCCTGCAGATCGTACTGATACAATCCGTACACACCATCCTGGTTGACTGCATAGATGAGGCAGTTCTCCTCATCCCCAGCTTTCACGAATGCATCTGCAACGCCTTTTCCTTCTATATTAATTGTCTCAGAAGTGTAACCTGCAGGTGCTGTCTCATTCATCTTCTCCGGTGTCGCAATAATATATCCATACTCGGACTTAAAGCAGATGAACGGTTTTGCCTCATACGGCGAAGCCTCGCTGATGCGGTACCACGCACCGTTCTCCTGATTCTCATCGACCAGATAGATGAGTCCGACATCGGAACCGATCGTATCGTTTACCCAATAAGGATATGCTTTCTCCCAAAGCGTAATCTCACTTAATGCAAATTCTTCCGGAATCTGCGACTCGTCACCATCCTCGGACGGATACATCTTGACACCGCCGATGTCGTAACACTGCTCCTGCGGCTCATTGGTATTGTCCGGTTCCGGTTCATCCGTATTATCACCGGATTCTTTTCTCGTAACCGTGATGGTGTAAGTTGCGGTCACACCATTCTCTGCCTTCACGACAATCTGGATCTTGTTGGCACCGACCGATAGATTCTCGCCGCCTTTTACTGATTCCACCGTTGCATTGGCGTTGCTCGTCTTCGCAGATACAACAACGGATGTCACATCGTTTGCGACCTCTGCGGTATAATTGGTTACACTATATTTGAATGCCGGAGAAAGCGATCCACTTGACAAGGTCAGAGATGCCAGCGAATTATCCGCCGATTTTGTCTTATTGTCATCCGAATTGTTATCGGATGTATCGGAGCCGTTACTGCTATCCGATTTATTGCTATTGTTCTCATTTGCCTCATTCTTGACACGCACCGAAGCACTTGCACCGCCAACGCTCACACGATCTCCATCCTGATTACCGGCAATCGGTGCCGATGCGGAAAAAGTCGCACTTCCCGCAGCCTTTGCCTTAAACTTCATCGTTCCGGTCGTCTTCGTATTGCTGCTTCCGTAGCTTCCGATCGTCATTGATACCGTACCGCCGTTCGCGCTGGCAGTATCCGAAGCGGAACTGAAAGAAAATGTTCCTGACGGATATGTCACATTAACAGTTGCCGACACGCCAGCCGGGACCGTGATTGATACCGTAACAGTGTCACCGATCTTCACGGAAGATGCACTGACGCTGACAGAAAGGCTGCTCGCCTGGGCGTTCGTATCCGGGATCATGATGCAGCCAAGCATCAGAATTATTGCAAAAAGCGAAGAAATGAATCGCAATCTGCGCTTTTTGCCAGCCTCATCCTTATGTTGTGTCATCTTTAACTCTTTCATAGCTTTATCCTTTTCCTTTTTATCATAAGCTGCGCTGCGTTACAGACATATAAGACCATTTACAGGCAGACATTACTGCCGGATTGTTGCAAGTCCTAGCGAATGGCGATTGATATAGATCATATCAAGTACATTGACACCATCTCCCGCACGGTTTGCATCCCCTGCCTCCAGATAAGCACCACTCAGCTTGGTAAGACCGAGCACGTGGCGGTTCACCTTGATCATATCAAGTACATTGATTTCACCATCTCCGTTCACGTCACCGTAGATAACGATCGTGTAAGAAGAAATCTTCTTACCGCTTCCATCATACAGCTGCACGACATCCGATGTTACAACTGCACCGCTTTTCTTCTTGCCGTCTGTACCGACGAGTTTTAAAGTTGCGCCGGATGCGGTAAGATTCTTAAGCACCGTCGAAGCCTTCGTCCCCGGCTGGATTCCGGTAATATATTTGCTTCCGACGGTATACGTTTTGGAGGTCGGCACCTTGCTTGCTTCCTCGCCCTCCTGCCGAACAACCGTCAATTTGTACGTCTTCGTCGATCCACTCTGTGACTTGCATTTCACAGAAACCGTATTACTTCCAACCTTCAGACTCACGGTTCCGGTTCCGGAAACCGTAGAGGTGGATGCAACCGCAGTCGCATTCACTTTGATAGACTCCACACTGTTATCTACGACAAGCGAATAGGAAGTCGTTGCACCGGTAAATCCCGGTGTCAGTGTCTGTCCGGTGACGGAAAGTGTCTTCAGATAATTGTTCGGATTACCCGTTGCCGTAAAAGCCGATGCCTGATCCGGCATCGAAGTGTAGACCGGAATCCGAAACACGAACGCCTGCTGCTTATCCGTATATCCCTGTCCAAGCTTCCTGCCTTCCGTGTAAGCAGCAGTCAGGTTGCTCATATACTGATGTCCGTACAGATTGCTCGTATTTACCACATTGAATTTCTGAAAATACAGCGTATCCTGTCCGACCGATATATAATTCTTTGCCAGAAGCTGCGCGCCTCCGTCCAATGATTTATAACGGGTATCCCACCCCTTGGACTTTGCGTATGCCAGTCCGTTCTTGATGACGGCTGCCGAGCCAACTCCGGATGCACCAAAATTGAAGTAATTATAATAACCCTCGTATCCGCTGTACGTTCCGGAAATCAGCGAACTCGTTCCGCCCGTTCCCTGTTCCTGTCGCACACGCGACGCCAGGTGATAGGGGCTGATCTTACGTGTTTCACCAATCTTCATAAATGCATCGGCATAATTTAATGTTGTGCCGTCCGCATCCTCGATTTCCTTTGCCATAAAGGTTCCCGCAAGGATTGCCGATACGCCCGCCCTGGTCTGTGACTTACTGTAGCTTAAACTTTCAAACTGAAAGATGTCGGTATCATTTAAGAAATTGCGCGGATCCATATAATACGCGATATAGGTTGAACTCGCTGCCACCCACGAGGATCCGTCGTAGATTGTCCACGTATTGGTCGTCCAGTCGTATGCCCCGGAGGCTGTCGACTTGGTGGAATCGTTGCCGCTTTTCGGGACAAGATTGACACCATTCTTGCTCTCATTCTTGATGACATCATCCCAATTCAGTCCGGTGCTTACTGCCTCGAACTGCCAGTTGGGGTACTTCTTATGTAATGCACTCAGACTGTCCAGATAACTGGTCGGGAATCCCGCCGCCTTCATCTGCGACTCGAACTGTGTGTCCTTCGTATCTGCCACCGCATGAATGCAAGGGACTGCAGCCACACTTGTAATCAAAAGCGCCAGACTGACGATCACGCTCTTCATGCGCCTTCTTTTTCTCTTTATTTTCATGTATTGTTTATCTCCTCAGGGAACGATTGTCTCTGTTGTATTTTAATATGATACACGAATTGCTCCGTTGCTTCGCAACTCCCGCAATTCTACACCCATTCGGATTCCGCTGATTTTCTTCAGAAAATCGCTCCATCCTCATGTGTGTGCAGGTCAATCCAGATCATAACGCTTATCCGGCAAGCAGGATAAGCGTTATGATCTGTTGACCTTTTGTATCATTATATAAAACTTTGTTTTATGCGTCAAATTCTTCTATATTGCTCTCTTTCACGATATAATGCGGTCTCCGTTTGACCTCCATGTAAGTCTTTGCGATATACTGTCCCATGATACCCATGCAGAAAAGCTGGATTCCACCGATAAACGTGATGATACACACAAGCGACGGCCATCCGGCAACCGGATCACCAAACACTAACGCACGGATTACTTCTATAATAATGGCGACAAAGGAAAGTCCCGTAAGAAGCAGTCCCAGATACGAAGAAATCCGAAGCGGTGTATCCGAGAAATTGACAATTCCGTCAAACGAGTAGCGCACCAGTTTCCAGAAGCTCCACTTCGTCTCTCCCGCTGCACGTTCCACATTCTCAAACTCCAGCCACCTGGTCTCGTAGCCGACCCACGCAAAGATTCCTTTGGAAAAGCGGTTATACTCACTGACCGAAAGGATCGAATCCACCATCGCTCTGCTCATCAGCCGGTAATCACGCGCTCCGTCCGCAATCTCGATATGAGTCAGTTTCCGCATCACTTTATAAAAGCATTTCGCAAAGAAGGACCGGATCGGTGGCTCCCCCTTGCGGTTCACACGTCTGGTCGCCACATTGTCGCATTCCCCCGACTCGATCATCTGGATCATCTGTGGAAGAAGTGCCGGCGGATCCTGCAGATCCGCATCCATGAGCGCCACATAATCACCGCTTGCGCTTTTCAGTCCTGCATACATCGCCGCTTCCTTGCCGAAATTGCGGGAGAAAGAGACGTAACGCACACGCGCATCCTGCTCAGCCAGCTTCTTTATTTCATCCAATGTTGCATCCTTCGATCCATCATTGACAAACAGATATTCAAATTCATGCTCCGGAATCGTCTCCGTCACACGCTTCAATTCCCTGTAGAGGATGTCCAATGCTTCCTGTTCATTGTACATCGGCACCACGATACTTATTTTGCTCATTTTCTTCTCCTCGCCTGCATTCCGCTTCTAAACTTTGCCTGTATTCTCTTCCACTGATTCTCTCACTCTTTCAACTCGTCTTCTACGCCGAACCAACAGCATACTCCATGCAAATAGAGCAATCGCTCCACCGCTGATTGCAGCACCCGCTTTCAGCCCCGGTGTTGTGTAATACAACCGGATCGTATGCGCGCCTTCAGTAAGATGAACACCGATCAGCGCATCTGCAAGTGGCGTAATCTCTGTCTCTTTACCGTCTACATACAGAGTCCATCCAGCATCCGCCGGTATCGACAATACCAGTCTTCCCGCTTCCTTAACATCAACGGTACCCTCCACCGAGCGATCCGTCATGGAAGTCAGTTCCATCGTCTGACGGTTCAATGTATGATAACACTGCTCCACCACATCCGTGTTCAGCTTATACACGCTGAAATAAATCGTTTCCATATTTGTATTGGAGATGTGGATTCGATCCCCCGCCTTGCATTTTCCAAGTCCCAGCAGGTAACGATGCGTCGTCTTGGAATAATTCATATTCCATCCATCATTCCGGTTGACATTCAGACTGTCCGAATTGCATGTTGTGTAATCTGCATAGTAATAACCATCCTCCGGGATGTCGATCGAGGTATCTCCCTCCACTGCTTCTGTCTTACAGTCTACAGTACTGATCATGTTCTCCTCGCATCCAAGTGCAGTTGCCAGGGCATTCAGCGAACCGGTTCTGCCCGCAGACGAATCCGTCCACGTCTGAATTGCATCCTCATCCATCATGAACCCGAGTGGCAGACAATAATTGTTGCGGTACAGATAATTTCCGTTCTCGCTTCCAACGTAAGTCTTAAACATATCCGCTTCCATCGGATTATCGGAGAGCATGTAGCGCACAGAAAACATTGCGGTGGAAAGCGGTGTCGCCCCATTGTAACAATAGAAATTCCTGCCGCCCTCCATATATAACTTCTGAAACAGATGGCTGACATCCAGATTCATCAGCGAAGAGAAAATCGTCGCCGACGGATAGCCGTACAATGCATCGTCATTCTTCGTCTTTCTTCCGGTATCTTCCACACGGTAAAAGGCGTCACCGCCCATCTTCTCGTTATCTTCCTTTGCCATATCAAGAAGCTTTGGATAGAAGTCCTGCTTATCCGTATAAGCCACGCGGCTCGTTGTGCCAAGTCCGGTGATTGCCATATTGACCGCAAGTTCCGCGATTGCAATCCATACGGCAAACTGCGCAAGCATCATCCTTGTCTGCTTTCGCGTCAGTTTAATCAGAATCAGGCAGATGCCATACACACTGACGAAAAGTGCGGTAATCAGAAGCGACATCACATCGGTGACTTCCTCATCCCCCACCAGACCGCTCAAAAGAAGCAGACTCATCGCTCCGACTGTGGACAGCACGATGTGCCAAAGCTTCGTGCCTTTAAACTTGCGGACAGTCGCAAATCCCATCACGAGAATCATAAAAATATACAAAAAAGACTGTCTTCCCGGCAGCGCCTGCGGAAAATGCATACCATGCCAGATGTAATCCAGCTGCTTGTTCGCAAAACTTACCAGGAAAAAGCCAAGCATCAGAAGACGTGGCAGCTTTTCTCTCATCTTAATTCTTCGATTTAACACATAAAGCCAGACGAGAAGCAGACTGAATGCGCCCGCATACAGATTCGGCCAGTGATCGTTGCCTGTATATGCAGCTGCAGTCGCAGCGCCTCTGCCAAGTTCCGCAATAATATTAAAGTAGAATTCGATCTGTGTCGGGAATCCGCCCTCCGCTGATCCTGACGCACCCAGTACCGCAATCTCCGGGAGGAGCAGGATTGCCGAGCTTGCCCCCGCAAGAAGCGAATACCATGCGAATCGCAGGATTGCCGCAAATCTATGGCCTTTTGCCTGGAAGAAATACAGACCGAAGGCAAACACCAAAAAGATGCAGATCATGATTGAAATATAATAATTAGCATAGATACAAAGCGCCAGCGTCACATAGTAGAGTAACGCCTTCTGCTCCTTCACCAGTTTTTCGAGTCCAACCATAATAAGTGGGAACAGTGCAATACAGTCCATCCACATAATATCCCAGCTGTACGCTGCAACAAAGCCGGATAACGCATAACCAGTCGAGAAAACGAGCGCCGGAATCATCTGATTCTTATGCATCCTGCCGTCCTTGCCAACCATTCCAAAATGGTACTTCAGAAACCAAAAGAAACTCAGCCCGCTCGCCGCAATCTTCACAAGGATCAGAAGCGTCATGAATTCAATGACAAAACGCTTCGGGCAAAGCACAATCAGGAAATTGAGCGGGCTCGCCAGATAGTACGCATACAGCGATACGAAATCCGATCCAAGTCCCAGATTCCAGGAATACTGCAAACTTCCGCCGGTTCTGAGTTTGTTTAAAAACTCTGTAAAAAACGGACAATACTGATGATACATGTCAATATGCAGAATACAGTTGTCCCCAAACGGATAGACCCCATTGCCGATACAGATGATCACGCAGATCACAAACGGTATGAAGAATGCCATCACATAAGGATAAGCTTTCTTTTTTGTCAGTTGATCAATTTTCTGACCGACTTTATGAAACATGTTACACTCCTATGGAACATCCGGCCATGAGATTTCGCTTCGCGAAGGCCGGATGCTGCATGTTAACTTTTTCCAAAAGTTAACACATAATACAATATTCACATTGAAGGAAGATTGAATCGCGTCTTAACAGGTCTGTTATTTTTCAAACAAATTATAGTATTGTAATTTCTTGTATGTCGCAAACAGATCCTCATCTGCCTTTGTCCCATCCGTACGTCCTGCCGCAGAAACAACAGGATAAGAATTCTTTAACTCCAGCAGGAAATTCTGATACGCATCCGTTGGAACACCTGCCGCTTTCAAAACCTGTGCTGACAGATAGTTCAGGCTCGTATCCTGTCCCATTGCACTTCCAATATCGTAATTTGCCCACACAAGATAAGGCACCAGATAACGCTGACGGAGTTGTTCGTCAGACACGCTTTCGCCGGGGAGAAGCATTGATTTCTGAATCTGTGCCGCAACGGTATCGCTCGGCTGGTGATCCCCGAAGAACACAATGATCGTCTTCTCATCCGCTTTCTCGAAATAATCGACCAGCTTCTCCAGTGACTGATCCGTCAGTTTGATCAGCGACAGATATTGGTCGAGCACATCGCTGCTATAATTGGTCGCGTGAATGCTTTCCTCCAGATTCGCATATTGATCTGTGTAGCCACCGTGGTTCTGCATCGTCACATTGAAGATGAACGCCGGCTTACCCTCTTCCTTGTTCTCATAAGTATCTATAATATGCTGCATGTCCGCATCGTCGCTGACATATTTGCGCACATAGGTCTTGTTTGCATAATCGTCAATGAAATCCAGATGTTCAAATCCCAGCAGTGGATAAACCTTCTCGCGGTTCCAGCCCGATGCATAATACGGATGCTGCGCGTAAGTCTCGTATCCAAGGCTCGCCAGATAGCTTGCAAGCGACGGCGTATTTCTTGTAATATACTGCTGATACGGGATACTTCCACTCGGCAGAAACGACATCGTATTACCAGTCAGAAACTCAAACTCGGAATTTGCTGTATTGCCGCCGCACACAGATACCTGCGCATATCCGGTGATTGCATTGTCCGCTCCCTGCTGCATCTTATGCATAAAAGGCATATAATCTTCGTTCGTCTCAAGGTCTCCGACAACTGCAAGATCTGAGAACGCCTCATCCATGATCACAATGATATTCGGAAGCTGATCATCCTCTTTGCCTTGTCCGGAATCATTCGCTTTGCTTCCGTTTGCATCATCACTCTGTCCCATATTATTCTTATTACTTTGATCCGATACCGTTCCCTCTCCATCCGGAAATATGTTCGATGTATCCCCATACTGCTTAAGTGTTGCTTCTGCTTCGTCAGCACTGTAACCTTCCGGTTTGTCAACCGCAACATAAGCAAGATCCATCGCAAATGTTACCGCCATACCGTTAACCTTCGTCATGTACGCCGGTGTAAATAAGAACGGATACAGATAATGTTTCGTCTGGAACGTCTCCTGTTGCAAAGTATTGACAAAAAGACACAATGCTAAACCACATAATACCGCGGAGCCAAGCCTGATCGGCAGCTTGATGCGTGGCGCTTTGCGAAAAATGCGCACTGCAACCATCAGCAGCAAAAATAAAACTGTAACAACGATCATTCTCGTTGTGGGGGTAAAATCATAATTGCCAGCAACACTCGCCGCCGTCTTCACGGAAAGCAGATCCCACGGAACAAACGGTGTCGAGCGAAACGCCATCACATAGTGATTCGTAATACCAAACACGAGTGCAATGATAAGTTCTATGCGCAGTGCCAAAGCCATTCTGCCGATCAGCAGATACAGCGTCCACGCAATCAGTTCGAAGATCAGGATATTAAATAGCTGCGCTTCCTGTCTTACCTCCGCCAAAGCGTTATGTTCAAATGCCTCCATCAGATAAAAACCGATGATTGGAACGAGTGCAAAGCCAATCATATAACGAATTCTCTGTTTCATCTCTATATCAACCTCAATCTTCCTTCATAATATATCATCTGCCACTACTGCTTTACCTGTTTCATCAGCTTTTCCTCCTGGAGGGACATTGTATCTCATCAATTAGAAATTATTTCCAAGCAAAAAAGGACAGAAATATGGCATCATCTCATAGAATTCTACCACACCTCTGTTCCTTTTTGAATGGATTTCACACTTTTTTCAGATTCGTTGCTTCCGTCAGAAGAAGCCTTCCATCTGCAAATCATTCCAATCTACTTTCTCCCATGTTGTATCCGAATTAATAGTTCGATAATACAAGGCGTTCCTTATAGACACGATCCATGCGATCGATCACGCGTCTTGCCTGTCCGTATCTGCGTGGGTTGATCGTAATAACCCAGACCTTGTCTGCTCCCTTGTACTCTTCCCTCTTGAAGAATGGAACCCGCTTGCTGTTCTTCGTAAACGGAATGTGTTCCTCAAGAAGCGCCTCCGCCGTCTGCCGGCTCACCCGGTCATTCGTTGTCCGACATAATTCCACATCATTATCCTTGTAGTTTCCCAACTTCATTGTCACGTCCTGTTCTCCTCCTGTTCGTTGCCTGTTATTTCACCTTCACCTGAATCTGCTTGCCGAGTCCTCCCGCTACTTTCGCCAGAAAATCAAGACTCGGATTATACCGTCCGCTCTCCAGGCGCGATATATTCGACTTCTTCGTTCCAACCAGTTCCGCCAATGACTCCTGTGTCATCCCCTGCGACTTGCGCACATCCCGAAGCTGCTTCGCGACATCCCGGCTGGCATCACTTCGCTTCGTCATACCTCTAACCGTATTCCCCCTTTTTATCATTCAATCGAAATCCATCCAACAAAGCTTCTTGCTTTCCGCAATCTCACCATTCCGTATGCATTCCATATGCAAGTTCTGTTGGATTAACCACGTTTCTCTCATCTTGTCACTTTAATCATGTTATCATATATGATAACTTTCGTCAATAATGTAGCGATATCCGCTTTTGATTTTTCGTGCTGATTTTCTTCATTAATTGTCGCCAAAAACTCTCAAATGTGAAAGTTCTTCTTGCAATCCTCATTCTGCTGTGTTAGTATAATATTTGTTCGTGCCGGCGTGTCGGAATGGCAGACGATGCAGACTCAAAATCTGTTGTGGGTAACCACGTGCGGGTTCAAGTCCCGCTGCCGGCATTCGCGATTTTGCTGAGGTCAGCAAAATCAAAAGAATCCCAGAAGTTTATCAACTTCTGGGATTTTCTTTTACTTTTTTATCCAATTCCACGATGCAGTAAGCTTGGATACACCACAAAGCATACTGTTCCCACCGCAAGCGAAGCAAACATGCAGAATACTGCGCCAAGTGCCAGCCCCTGCAATGCTGCGCCGATTGCAAATGCAATCACGATCACAAGGATGATGAAGAAACGGATCATCATCTGCAGCATCGACTTTACCACATCCATCGCATTCGACGGCAGGATTGCCTGCATCAGAAGTCCGAAGCATGAGAACATGAAATCCATTGCCACAAGTGTTACTAACCAAAGGAGCGCCATAAACAGGTTTCCGCGAAGGATCACGGTTGCTATCACAATTCCTGGAAGCAGATCCAGCACACAGTCCACACTTCCGGCAAGGATTGCATACAGCACCTTCTTGTACGGATCCTCCGGAACGAGAAAAAGCCAGTTGTGTGAAGACTCAATTTCAATCGGATTCCCAAAGTTGCGGAAGAATAAGGTCAGAGCCATAATCAGCCCGATCACGGAAATCTCACGGATATCCGTCTTATAGACCATAAATGCAGATCCGAGTCCACCAATTGCAAGATACACAAGCAACGTATTTGTCACAAAACCAAACTTTGCGAAGCGCTTTCGGTTCATAATCGACTTGTGAAGAAATACCGATGCGCCCCAGCCTTTCAGTTCATATGTCCCCTTTGCCTTTCGCTCCAGCTTCTTCGCACGTCTTGCAGACTGTTTCTTGTCTTTGTTGACATTGCGCCCTTCCATTGTGGCTCTTGTCATATCGTCACGCTTCTGAGCTCCGGCAAGTGCATCCTCATAAAAATCCGCTTTCATATGCCAGATTCCCCAGACAAGTACGATCAGGAATATGAGATTGAGCACCATATAAAACAATGATCTGATCACATCTCCACTGATCGCATTCATAACCATCGCCTTGTACCAGCCGAACACCGGAATGTAATTTGACCAATCTGCTCCATATGTCAGGCGAAGCGTCGCCATATAATCATTGCCGGTTGCCATATACACGGAACCGGTTGCAACTACAACGCAGATAGCAACGGCAAACACAAATGGAACAACGTATTGTTTTAAGCGCTCATGGGTCGACGTCAGTGTATACGTGAATACAGACATCATCCTTGACATAAAAAGCAGCATGCCCCACGCGAGAAAGATCGCGAATATCGCAAAGTTATCGATTCCGAGCAAAAGCTTCAGGCTCGGCACCTGAAATACCATATAAAATGTGACAAACAAAAGCGCCAGCATCTGAAACGAAAGCCGGAACATGAGAACCGTCTGTGCCTTAATAGGCGCAGCAAACAGCAGATTGGCGTCTGCCATAAGAAAGATATCGCTTCCTTTCTTCGAGCCTCCGTAGATGCCGAAAAGCACAACCACTAGAAGTAATATCATCGTGGCTGCCGGTATGCTTTCTTTGATCTCGGCAGCGTATTTTTCCATAAAACCATCTTCTAAATCGACGGAATCCGCTTCAGCATCTCCGTGGTCATCCGTAGCAATTTCCGTCTGTGCCTGGTCTTCAATCAACGAACCGATGAAACCGACACTTCCTCCGATCACACCACCGATCAGCATACTGCATAATATGACCACAACCACTTTACTTTTGAAAATCTTCTTAATTGTATTGATAAACGTATGCAGTGCATAATATCCCCAAAGTCTCATTCGGCACCACCTTCCGTAATCTCAAAGAAGATATCCTCCAGGCTCTTGTCACCCTGAGCAATCTTATCTCGCTCCACAACTGCTGCTACACGTCCCTTCATCATAATATAGGTCGTATCCCACAGTTCCTCAATCGAGTCGATCATATGGGTGCTGACAAGAATGGATGCACCCTGCTGCTTCAACTCCAAAAGCATCGATTTCAGTTCTTTGATTGCATGCGGATCCAGACCGATCATCGGCTCATCGAAGAGGATCAGCTTCGGTTTTGGAAGCAGACCACAACAGATACTGAGTTTCTGCTGCATTCCCTTTGACAATTCATCACCGAATTTCTTTTTCTTATCATCCAGTTCAAAGCGACGCAACAACTCTTCTTTATATTCCTTATAATTGTCGAGTTTATACGCGCGGGCAACAAATTCCATATGTTCATCTACCGTAAGGTTTGGGTACAGTGACGGAATCTCAGGAATATAACCCATAATACGTTTTGCCTCGATTGACTTGTTGAGAAGTCCATCGACCGTAACACTTCCCTGATATTTGAGAAAACCGATAATACTTTTGATAATTGTGGACTTTCCGGCACCATTCGGTCCGAGAAGTACTGCAATCTGTCCATCGGCAATCTGAAGCGAAATATTTTCATTCGCGATCACTTTACCGTATTTTTTCGTAACATTGTTTACACTTAACATAACATCCTCCCTGATTAAGAAATTCATTCCCTTCTTATCGATGTATTAACACGACAAGACAATTTTCTTTCATCACATTCAACATGTTTCCAATTTCGTCTCTACCATACCATACCTGCCTTTCGCAAACAATGTTCCATTCTTAACGTTGTCTTAAATTTGAAAAAAGGCACCACCCGAAGGTGACGCCTTAATAAACACTTACGTATTCAATTTCCATAAGCCCTATGCAAAAACTAGCGTGTGATCTTTAGATCGTCAAAACAATCAAACGTTGCAAAGTAATCTTCCGGTGTCTCGGCACGACGGATCATCTTCACACTGCCGTCTTCCTTCAGTAATAACTCAGCAGAACGGAGACGTCCGTTATAATTGTATCCCATAGAGAATCCGTGTGCTCCGGTATCATGGATTACAAGGTAATCGCCCATATCGATCTTCGGCAGATTACGGTCCACTGCAAATTTATCACAGTTCTCACAGAGACTTCCGGTCACATCATACACATGATCACACGGCGCATTCTCCTTGCCAAGGACCGTAATATGATGATAAGCACCGTAAATGGCCGGACGCATCAGGTTTGCTGCACACGCATCTACACCGATGTATTCCTTATAGATATGCTTCTCATGGATTGCCTTCGTAACGAGACAGCCATAAGGTCCGAGCATGAATCTTCCCATCTCGGAATAGATAGCAACATCGCCCATTCCAGCCGGAACAAGTACTTCATCATATGCTTTATGAACGCCCTCACCGATCACACGGATATCGTTCGGCTCCTTGTCCGGTGTGTAAGGAATTCCAACACCACCGGAGAGGTTTACGAAACGTATGTCGCATCCGGTCTTGTCGCGCAGCTCAACAACCAATTCAAATAACTGTCTTGCCAACTTCGGATAATATTCGTTGGTTACCGTATTGCTTGCAAGGAAAGCGTGGATTCCGAAATGCTTCGCGCCTTTACTCTTAAGAATCTTATATGCCTCAATGATCTGATCCTTGGTCATTCCATACTTGGAATCTCCAGGGTTGTCCATGATTCCATTGCTCAGTTCGAACACTCCGCCCGGATTGTAACGGCAGCTGATGGTCTCCGGAATATGACCAATCGTCTGCTCTAAGAAATCAATGTGTGTAAAATCATCCAGGTTAATGATTGCGCCGAGTTCATCTGCATAGGCAAACTCTTCCGCCGGTGTATCGTTGGATGAGAACATGATGTGTTTTCCGTCAAAGCCACAGGACTTTGCAAGCATCAGTTCTGTGTAGGAAGAACAGTCACATCCCATATCGTAATCCTGTAAAATCTTAAGGATATATGGGTTTGGTGTTGCTTTCACCGCAAAATACTCGCGGAAATTCGGATTCCATGCAAATGCTTCCTTGACTGCCTTGGCATTCTCACGGATTCCTTTCTCGTCATATAAATGAAATGGTGTCGGGTATGTCTTTACGATTTCTTCCACCTGACTCTTAGTTACAAATGGTTTCTTTTCCATGATTCTATTCTCCTTAATTCCAGAATCGAGATTCCGGAGATATAACTTTACTATTGCATCACCCTAACGTGATTCGCTTTGAAATCTATGCTACAACAACTACATTACAAATTCAAGCAATTTTCGTGCTTTTGCTTTAACTTTCTCATTTGATGTGCTATCATACAGACATGAGTGTAACGATTTTACCATATATTGACGAAGTGAATAAAACGGGTTCGACAATTACCGAATCTACATCGACAGAAGCACGGACCGATGCGGTCTACGACAGTTTCCGCGAGGTATTAGCCTCCGCAGAACGCGCCCAGCAGGCGATGGCGGTGGATGCGATTCTCGCCGCGCAGAGTTCCGGCAGCATTTCACCCGAGACGGTTCAAAAGCTGCTTGGGTTCAATCCTGCTCCGAATATTCCGGTCGCTGATTCGCAGAATGTAAGCACAGGAAATACCGCAGCGGTTACATCCGGCTCGCAGACAAACGCTACGTCATCCGGCAATACCTCATCGTCCTCATCCACAAGTCTGGATGCTTACTTTGAGGAAGCTTCGGAAAAATACAACGTCGATGTCAAGCTTCTGAAGGCGATTGCCCACGCAGAATCCAATTTCAACCCGAATGCAACCAGTTCTTCCGGCGCGATGGGTGTCATGCAGCTGATGCCGTCAACGGCCAAGAGTCTTGGCATCACAGATGCCTATAATGCATATGATAACATTATGGGAGGAGCCAAAGTCATTTCCCAGCATCTTGCCAATTACAACGGAGATGTTTCTCTCGCGCTCGCCGCATATAATGCCGGCAGCGGTAATGTGGCAAAATATGGCGGTGTACCGCCTTTTACCGAAACCCAGAATTATATTAAGAAAGTTCTTGCATATTACGAAGGCGCCTAGGATAACTCCTAAGCGCCTTTGCTTATCATGTCACCATGCGTAAACATGATGGTCTACGCCAGCATCCGCCGGCTTCATTGATTCTCTAAGAATGAATTTATAATTTCAGTCCTGCTAACAAGGAACCGAGGCTTGTCGATGCACTCTCATTGGAGATATACTCTTCTGCCTGTGCCTCATCTTCCGTCTGCACGTCGTCATCCGGAATAATCTCCTCAAGTGCTTTCATGCTAAGGCTGACCTTACCATCGTTGGTATTCAAGATTTTTGCCTTCACCTTCTGACCTTCCTTTAAAACCTCATGCACCGAACCGATACGTTTCTGACTGATCTGTGAGATATGAACCAGTCCGCTGATTCCGTTGCCGAGGCTGACAAAAGCACCATACGGCATGATCGACTCGACCGTTCCTTCTACAACAGAACCAGGAACAAGCATCGCGATACGATGGTTTCTCTCTTCCTCCTGCTGCTTTCTTGCAACAACTTTGCCGGAGAGAACCAGACGATTCTTCTCTTTGTCAACGGTAATTACCTGCACGGTCACATCCTTACCGATCCACCTGTCCGTATCTTCCACATAATCAGTCGATAACTGGGAAGCCGGAATAAATGCACGGATTCCTTCCAGAAATGCTACCACACCGCTTGGAACGCTCTCCTTGATCCGGACGGTTACCTGCGTCTCATTCTCAAGCATCTCCTGCAGCTTGTCCCATGCCAGCACATCGTTTGCTTCCTTCTTGGACAATTCGATATTGCCGTTGCCATCATCAACCTTGATAACCGTTGCTTCAATGACATCGCCCGGCTGCAGCTGCTCCTTCGGATTGAAATCCGGATCATTGCTCAGATTCTCGACCTTGATGATTCCCTGTGTGTAATAATTCAGATCTAAAGTTACTTCTTCTTCGGATACCGCAATCACACTTCCGCTCACGATATCTCCTTCATTGATCGTACGGAAGGAGCGCTCAAGTTCCTTCTCGTAATCCTTCATGGATTCTGTTGTGTTATCTGCCATAATTTCCTACCCTTTCCGCTCTGGTTTGCTTTTGCAACGCTACACTCACTATACCACGCTTTTTACTTTTTCTCAATTTTCTGTGTGTAAAAATGAACATTTTTCTCAATTTTCTTAAATAAATTCTGATTTACGCCGATACATATATTGCAAACGAAATTGGCCATAACGTTAGCACAAATAAAGAAGATAGCCAGGGACGGTTTCACGAAAGAAAGGAAGTTTTCGCGAATCCGTTTTTTTATTTCCTTTATGAAAGGATGCATTTAAGAAATAATCGGCGGAGTTTAGGAGGATGGATTATTGATTATTCAATCAGATCAGGTTCGTATGGACTCCCGCAGAAGTTACCGCTCCACGCAGGCAGACTATGTGAACGTCACGCGCTGGAACGCATCCGGGGCAACGGTTTTTAATTTAAAAGCCGCGCAGGTTCGGCAGGAAGAAATCAGGCAGGGACAGTTTTCACAGACGGAAAATGAGCAGGAAGAAATCACAGAAAAAGATAACGAACAGGGTTCAAAAAAGGAATCTTTGGAAGATCTGATGTCACGGCTGCAATCAGCGGGAGGTGTGAAACGCACCAGTTTACAGGAAAGTGTGAATGCACTTCACAAGATTCGTGAACAGGCGATCGACTATCTGCTCTATATTTTGTTTGGGCGTAAATACAGTGACTATACGAACACTTTTACACAGGATGGAACGGAAGATTCAGACACAACACTCGGTAGTACAGGTTCTGACACCAGCCTTGCATCGACAGAATTTGGCGAGGGCGGACAAAGCTATACGTTTTTCTATTATTCTGAACAGGAAACAACCTGCTTTGATGCCAAAGGTGTGGTCAAGACCGCAGATGGACGTGAGATTCCGTTTAACATGAATGTAGAAATGTCACGCGAATTCACACAGATGGCAGAAAACTACATTGATTTCGGAAAGCCGCGCTTATGTGATCCGCTTGTCATCAACTTAAACGGAAATGTTGCGGATGTATCGGATCAGAAATTTATGTTTGATCTGGATGCAGACGGAAACGAAGAGGAGATTTCAATGCTAGAGTCCGGTAGCGGATATCTTGCGCTCGATAAAAACGGAGATGGAATCATTAATGATGGTTCTGAACTATTCGGAACTTCGAACGGAAATGGTTTCGCGGATCTCGCACAGTACGACAAAGACGGTAACGGCTGGATTGATGAGGCAGATGAGATTTTTGACAAACTGCGTATCTGGGTAAAAGATGCCGATGGCAATGATAATCTGATGAGTTTGTCCGAAGCTGGCGTCGGTGCCATCTATTTAGGATCACGCGATACGGATTTTTCTCTCAACAATTTAAGCGATAATCACACCAATGGTGTTATTCGCAAAACCGGTATGTTCCTCTATGAGAATGGACAGGCCGGCACCATGCAACAATTGGATAACCTCCGCTACTGGCACCATTTCTGACACACCGAAAGTATTGCTTATCCCAGTCCCAAATAGCATTAGTTGTAGTTCTACCACTTGAGAAGTCCATTGTAAAACGCGTATTCGAATCAATAGGATCCACCGATGAAGACCAATTCCGATCCGCATACCATCCAAATATATTTTGTCCTGCATAACCGCTACCTTGGGTTGCATCTCCCCCTAAAGCATCACGATAAACATACGACAATATCAATTCATTAGCATTGGGAAGCCGCCATCCATCACCTATAGCCTTACATACTTTATCAGCCTCAGCAATATCTTTCTTAAGTCCCTCGTTTGCTCTATTTTCATCATAATATAATCGTTTGTCGAACCGAAGCGGATAAAGATAAAAAAGTGGTTCTCCACTATCTGTATAGGACGTTTTTTTAGAGACCATTTTCAAATCAATCGTAGTGTAGAACGAATAATCCGTATAGGACGTTTGATTTCCTGCACGCATTACATTTTTAAATGTAACCCTTATCGTTCCACTTTTTCCTTCTTTCCATTTCCTCCTGCACCCACCTGAAAGTCTCCATATCTAT
>OGZL01000786.1_pt1 | contig 25130 bp, 5 predicted proteins | sample 1576761 | NCBI WGS metagenome assembly OGZL01 (sample SAMEA3541595, study PRJEB24748) | human gut metagenome | biome: human gut; feature: human-associated habitat; material: faeces | place: China | collected 2012
GAAGTTATTATTAATGATAAAGGTAAAGTTATATTAGAATAAAAAGAAATAGGGCTTGTCTAGGTAGTGATACCATAGGCAAGCCCTTATTTTTTACTAGATTCAAGTTCAGCTTATTCAAATATATCTTTAGCTATATCTTTATAAGGTATAATACTAAGTATATTTTCATCAAGTTTATAATAACTATTATTATTAGGTAAATCAAGAACACGATTAATACTACGAATAACAGGTATATTACGTATAGCCATAACTTCAAACTTGTTCATACCTTTATATCTACCAGTAGTATATTCCTCTGTGAAATCTTCTTCAATAAGGAATCTAGCAGCCATAGCAGTAGTACCAAGTAAGTCATTAATAGTTTGTCCAATAGCAACAGGACTAGACCATAATTTTTTACCTTCAGCATAAGCTCCAAATGGAGTAAATGAAGCAGCTTCAGAAGCAAGACGGTCAGCATGATAAAGCATAAGATTATAAATAATACCTTCATCATCATCACCTCCCATACCAGTTATAGCAATTGCTCCAATAATAGCAGCACCTACATAAAGTAAATCACCTAAATTACGTCTAATATTTGCTTTTTCATGTTCAGGAAGAAGTTCATAATTAAGTTTGAAATTAACAGCAAATGAAAGCAAATTCTTACCATAAGTTTGGAATGCTTTAAGAACATCACTCACATTATTAACTTCTCCTACGTTAGTTTCTTTAAATGGAATAGTCAAATAATCATAAAGACTAGTATAACTACCTTTTTCAATAGTACCTAGAGTTTCATTATAATAACCATTCCAACGATAACGTTTCTTAAAACCGGGATAAAGATGTTTATGATATTGCATAACCATACCACCCCACCAATGTTGTTCTATATTAGCAGAACCAAGTTTATCATAAACACCATGAACTTTCTTATTTACTTCACGAACTTTATCAATAAATTTAGCATATTCTTTAAGAGTAAGTTTACTATCAGATTTTATTTGAGCAATTCCATCTTTAAGTTCAAATTGATTATAAATATCTGGAAGTTTAGCAAACTTTTTATCAATATTCTTAATAAGTTCTTTACGCTTAGCTATATATTCTCTTTGTTGTTCTTCATTAAGATAAGTTTTAACAAAATCAAATATAGGATTAGCTTTAAATAGATTATATTTAGCTCGTTTTTTATTATCAGCTTTAGCTTCATCCATGAACTTATTGAATTGTTCAAGAAGAGCTTGGTTCTCCTCTCCACGGGGAGTATTTATTACAGACATAAGAGCATCTTGTTCAGCTTTACGATGATACATTTCTTTACTCATTATATCATAATCACCTCTACCATTATCAACAAGTCTATGAGATTTAAGCATAGCAAATAACATAACATTTTGCATATAATGCTCACCAACAGATTGAGGGCTAAATAATAATCCACGAACTCTACGAATATTTTCTTTAAGACCTTCAGCAGTGCTAACCTCAGTTACTCTATCAAAATCGACTACATGACTAAGTTTAATAATAGCATCTTGGAGTGTACTACTATTTTCACTATACATATTAGCCATATAACTAACAGTTCCTTTAATCCATTCAGATTTACCAGATTCCCAATCTTTAAGATTGATATATTCACCAGCAGCTCGTTCCATAAATATATTACTAGAACCAGTAAGAACGTTAGCAATACCACCAGTTATATTCATCATCATATATTTACTACCAGCAATATTTTGAGCAAGAGAACCAAGTTTAACTAGATTAGGAGTTTTATTATCCTTATATTGTTCAAATACAAGACGACGTATAAAACTTCTAAGATGTTGACTAGTTCTAGTTTGTTGTTCTTGTTTATATTCAATTTCACCACCAGCACTAGCTTCTCTATTTTCAGTTATACTACCTTTATAATTTATATCATAAGCAGTATTACTAGTAATAATTTGGTCGGCAGTATAAAGAAGATTTTTAACTGTTTTAATAGCATTATATCTATTACTTTCAATTAAGAAACTATTAAATACTTCTCCCCAATTACGATTAAGAATATCATTATGAATTTTATTATTTTTTTCAATAATCTCATCTCTAGCTTTAATAGCAGCAGCTTTACGTTTACTAAATTCCTCATCACTTTCATTAGGCTCTTTAAATTTAGGTATAGTAGGAAGTTGTTGTGTATCTTTATTAGCTAATTGAGATAATCTAGGATTAGGAATATCATAATCTTTATCAAAAGTTAAATCTTCATTATTTCTCCATCCAGTATTATTAGGAACATTAGCAGTCCAACCAAGAAAACTAAGAGCTTGTTCAAAATAATCTTTAACAGTCATATCTTTAGACTTAGGTAAAGCTGGAAGATAACCCATATCAACATATCTCTTATTACTATTAGTAAAACAATACTTTTTCATAAGTTCATTTACTTTATTCATAAGTTCAAGTTGATACTCATTAAGATTAGTATAAACAGTATTATCATATCCAGTTCCTACTTTATACTTATTAACAAAACTACTATATTCTGGATTAATAAGTTCTTCTTTAGGAGTAATATGCATTTGATTAATACGTGGTTCATAATTACCAACAACAGCTGAACCATCATCTTTAATCATTTGCATAGTAGTCCAAATACGAATAGGTTTAATAGTACGAGTATATGGGTCAAAATAATGATTATCTCTATACCATTGTTTATATTCAACACTATCAATACCATATTTGTCAAGAACTTCTCTTTCTTTCATATAATAATATTGAGTAGTAGTTTCTCTAGTTCTTTTTTGAAGAATATTAATTGCAGCAGTTTTATCAATGTCAGTCCATTTATCTAAATCTTTAGGTTTAATAATACCATAAATAGTTCGATTAGGTCTTTCCGCAATAGTTCCATTTTCTTCAACTTGTTCACTAAATACTTCTAACCATTTATCATAATACTTTTTACCTTTAGCAAAAGCTCTATTTTTATCAAGTTCATATTGTTTCCAATTATAAGTAACATCACATTCACTTTCAATAAATTCAGCAACACGTTTTGCTTTAGCTTTATCAGTACTCTTTTCTCCTCTAGTAATTTCATTAAATACCTCAAAACCAGTTTTAAGTTGTTCTAAATCCTCTTGACTAATATCAGCAGTATTAAGAGTTCTAGTAGCATTATCAAAATACTTCTCAAGTATTTTATTAATAGCTTCTCCTACATTAATTTCTTCTTCACTCTTAGATTTATTACCTGTAAGATAATTATAGAAATCAGCACGATAAATTCTAAGTTCATCTTCAGCAGAACGAATAATACCAACATAAGGCATACCATTGCCTTTAGTATATTTATATTTTCTAACTGTTTCAGCTTTTATAAGAGCTGCACGTTCTTCAGGTATTTTACGTCCATCAACTACATTAAATTCATCTTTAGCTTGAAATTCTTTGATGGCAAGATTAAGAACACTATTACCTTTATTAGCATCTTTAAGTTCTTCAAATGCCCAATTTAAATCTTCTATATCTTTAATATCAAGAATATATCTAGTATTCTTACGAATCCATTCTTTAGCTTCTTTATATTCAGGAACTTTCATAAGTTCTTCCATACTAATAAGAAGATTACCATTAGCATCACGTTGACTTTCATATTTACTAATAATAGAAAGTTGTTCTTTAAGTTTAGAATCAAATCCTTCTTTAGCTTGCTTATCATAGAACATTTCTTTAACTTTACGAATATTAGTTTGATAAGCACGAAGTCTTTCAGCTACATTTAAATCATGACCAATCTTTTTATTACCATCTTCATCGTAAAGACTAGTAAGACTATCCATTTGAGCATATATACGTCCAAGTTCTTCATCTTGACTTTGTGTAGTAACATTATCAGTAGCTTGACTTAAAATATCTCGTATTCTACCATTAAGTCTTTTATATTCAGCAAATTCTTTAGGAATACCATCATCTCCTTTTTTAAGTCCTAATAAACTTCTTTCAAGATTTATAATATAAGTAGAATATTCAATAGTAACATCATTACCATCTTCATCTTGAACCGTAATTGGTTTAAGCTGATGAATAGTAGTCATATCAATAAATTTAGCTTTATTAGATAAAGCAATAAGATGCTCAACACTATTTATACCAAATTTTTGTTCAGCTTCAATAGCAGCATCTCTATACTTCTTTATCTTTTCTTCCCAAACAGGATTATTAGGTTGAATTAATCTACCGTCATCATCAATTATACTATTAAGACTAACAGATTTACCAGCTTTAGAAGCTCTAGTCTTAAGCTCTTTAAGATAATTTCTAAAGTCATTAGATTCTTTAATACCATTAAGACGACCTTCTTCAACAGTACCCATTACATCTTTAAGTATATTTTGCAACACAAAGTTACGATTAGCACGAATATCTTGTATCCAATAATCCATAAATCCAGTATCACCATAAGCATCAAATTCTTTCATAAGACCACTTATATAATTAGGATTAGTAGTACGTAATTGAATCCATCTTTCAAACCAATCTTTTCTAGCAGAATGCACAGTAGTATTAGAATCAACTTGATTAACTAGTTTCTGAATCTTTCTAATATTCTCTTTAGTTTTATCATCAAGATTTGTACTATCAATATCAATTTCGCTAATAAGTTTATATTTATTCTTAAATGTATTAGCACTAAGAATAACATCTAAGAAACGATTTTGAAGTTGTTCATCTTTAAGAACTTTACTAATAACATCTTTATCGTTAATAGGTTTATCAATACCGTCAATTTTAATAAAACGATTAATATCATTAAGAATATTATTAGCTTCAACATCTATATAATTAGCTATAACTGATAATGAAAATTCAGAATTATCAGAAAGACTACTACTATCAAGATAGTTAATTTCAGCATTATTCAGAGCATTAAGAACATTTTGAGCAGCAGGTTGTCCATGACGAACAGCTCTTGAAATAACTAAACTAGCATTTTTAGCAAATCTACCAATAGGAGTTTGGTCATCAATACTACTATATCTATCAGTATTACTAGTAACTCTATCTATTTCATTTTCATTAATTTTAATAAACAATCCAAGTTTACTATCTTCAATATTAGGATATTTAGCTTTATATTGTTTTAAATCATCGCTTAAATTAATAGCAGTAGTTCCATTAATGTTAAGATAAAATTTATCATTAATAGTATATATAGTATTATTCTCAAAAGGAGTATTCATAAATGGTTGGAAATACTCATCAGATATATATTTACTATATAGTTCAGGAACTTCTTTATAACCTTTATTTACAGCTTCATTAATATTATCTTTAATACCATCAATAAATTTATCTCGTTTTTCTTGTTGAGTAAGACCTTTATAAAGAAGAACAGATAAAGGTTTATGAATGTTATTATTAGCTATAATACTTGGCTCAATACTATTATAAGTTTCAAATGATTCAAGTCTATCAATAGGATAATAAGCTAAAGTTCCATCATAAGTTCCTTTAATATATAAATTTCTATTAATTCTAATAGCATTAATAGCATCTCCATTTCTTATTATTCCTACATTATCAAGATTTTCTTGGTCATTAAAAGTAATAATACCACTACGTTTTAGACTATAATTAATTTTATTATTAGTAAGTCTTTTAAATGTATAACTAGGACAATTAAAACTATTATAATTCTTACGAATAAAACCAATTATATCTTCAATATTATCTTTATCAATAAGACCATAACTATTAATACCTTTCATAGCTATATCTCCAATAGCTATTCCATTTTCACTCAATCCTCTAAGGGGAGTATTACTTATAAGTCTACTAATATTTCTAGTTCTAAATTTATGACCTTCAACAATAAAAGCATATTTAACTAAATCAAGAGCTGTAAGTTTAATAAGAGGATTAGGATGATTCCAAGCTCTATCAAACAATCTATGGGCTTCATCATTAGTAATATCACCTTGTATGTAATTAATATATTGAATATTTACATTACGACGATTATTTCTTTCATCATTAGCAACTATTTCAATATGTTCAAATACACTACCATCTTGACTAAAATTACGTTTAATCCAATCAACTTTCTGAGCAGGAGTAAGTCTAGCAAATACATCAATTTCAGTTTGTGTAGGCTCAAATATATTTTTAACTACAACATCATCTGTTTTAATATTAACTAATGTACCACTTACTCGTCCAACTTCTAAAGCTCTAGATTGTCCAGTACCATATTCTTTAATAAATTTAGGATGAACAAAATCACCATTAACAATAGTAACAGGTAAATTAAGATAAGAACTACCATTATTACCTACTTCTAGTTTATTAATAAGATAATCTTTATAGTCATTATATAATTTTTCAGTCATTATTCCACCTTTAGTCCATTCTGCTATTCTATATACATAATCAATAAATATAGGATTAGCAGTTTCAAATACTTGTTGAGTAGCTTTAACACTAAGAGCAGTACTCATTTGTAAAAATGCAGCTAAACTAGGATAACTACTTTTAGATATATCAGATTTAATAAATGCATTTATACCACCACTAATATCAGGAAAGACACTCTCTAACAGTAAGGTTTGACCCCCCGTAGAGGATGGAGCATAAATATTACTATTTTCAATAACAGTTCTAGCATCTCTAAATACTTTATCACTAGCATAAAAACTTTGTTTAGCACCATATTTATCAGCACTAAGAATATTAAAATTATTACTTATATCCTGTCCGATTGAGTTTAACCGATTGAATTGTGCTAGAACATAAAGGTCAAATAAAGCCTGCTGAACGCCATTCATTTCCCCTCTAAGACGAGATTTATATGCGTCTGATGAAAAGATAAGGTCAGGTGATGAAAATGCGTCAGAAACGCTTAAATTGAATAATTTCTTGAAAGTTTCACCATAACTTTCATTAATAATATCAATTAGCTTTTTACGTCCAGCAAAATTAACTTTTTCACCAAAACCAAGATTATGAGCAACTTCTCTAATAGCTTCAGTAAGAGGATTTTTAGTACCTTCTGCAAGAACACTATTAGTTTCTTTCCATTTACGAACTAGTATATCAATAGCAGGTTGCCACATAAATCCAATAGCAGTATCATAATTACTTCCAAAGTCAACAATGGTTTTAAAAGCATTAAACGTATAAGTATTTTCATTATGTATAGCTCCCTCTTTCATAACATCAAGAATATGGGCAGTAGTCTGAGAACTATAAGGATTAATCAAATAGCCATCAACATTCTTATCATCTTCAGACCAACCAAAATTCTTATGAGTAATACGAATATGTTTATTACCAATAGTTTCAACATTTTCTTTACCATATCTATTAACAGCTTCTTGCTCACTAATCACATCAGTAGTGTACATAACTTTAATACCTTCACTATGATTAGCTTTAGTAACATTACCAATACTCATAAAAGTATCTCGATTAACACTGATACCTTTAAGTTTAATACCAGAAGTAGCAGCATCAAACCAATCAAGTTGAGTAAAGAAATCACTAGGAGCAACAGTTGTTTTATTAGCACCAACTATTTCTGCATAAGTTTCATTAGCTTCTTTAACATTTTCAAAGTTAGAAGTAGTAGTATTTTCTTCAAATGCAGCAGGATTATTAAGTATATCAATAAATGATTGAATAATAGCATTAGTTCTAGCAGCTTGACTACTTGTATCCTCCACGGGGAGTTTTAAGTATGATTCGTAAGACTTAAGTCCACCATCATTAGCAATTTTTTCAACAACTTTAAGATTGCCATTATAACCTTCAAGAGTAGCATTAATAGCATCTTCGCTATTTTTTAAAGAAGCTCTAATATTACCTTGTTTATTATAAGTCTTACCAAGAATTTTACGACTAGCTTTATCTACATTATCTTTAACATAATTAATATATCCTACTTCATTTTTAGTATATCTAGCATGAGTAATTTCAGTTGGAATACCTTTAACAAGATTAAATGTTTTAGACATACCATAAACACTATCAACGTCAAAGTCAGAACCAGTTTGAGTAACCCATTCATCAGGAACAACAACAGTACTACCATAAGCATCAGGAAGAAACTCTTTAACATACATAATACATATAGATTGCTTACCTTCAGTAGGAATACGATAACCAATCATAGTACGTAAGCTATCAGGAACTTGTTCAATATTTAATCCTTTAAGTTTACTACTCCATCTAGGAAGTTTAATTTCAGTATAATAAACAGGAGTGCCATCAACTTCTCCAATCTTTTTATATTGAAGTTTACTATCTGTTTGAGTTTGTTTATCAACTTTAAACCCAAAGTCAGATAGCTGAGCAGCATGCCATCCACTAATAAGTTGTCTAGTAATATTAGTATTAAAATAACTATTAGCAATACTTTCAAGTTTACTATTAATATTAGATAAGAATAAAGGAAGATTATTAAATCCAGCACTATCTAAATCAAAAAATTCAAGAAGAGCTTTTTCAACTCCTTGTTGTTGAGCATTTTCTTTAAATCTATCAAAGAATACAAAACGATTAAGATTTTTAATAGTACCATCAGAATTTAAATCAATATGACCATTATCATCTAATCCAATACCAAGTTCAGCACAAGTTTTTTCAAAACTATTTCTAATATTAGCTACATAGTTACTAAATACTTTACTTTTAAGATCATTAAGTTCAGGTTTATTAGGAAGATTATCAAGCATTTTCTTCATAATCTGAATAGCAGCTTTATTACTAGCATCAACCATATGTTGAGGAACTTCTTGCTGACGATAAAGATAATTATAACTAAATAATTCAGAATTATCAAATACATTATTATCAAATTCTTTAAGAGCTTCATCAGTTAAAACACCATCATTATTCCAAAGTGTCATTCTGTTATGTTGTGCAACTTTAACAGTTTCAACAGTATTAATTTGATGAATACCTCTATTAGTCATTATATTATAAACTTTTTCAAGTTCTGTTCCTTTAATAAGTTTAGGAATAAGAACAAACTCAGCATTTTTTACTTGTCTAGGAACTTCAATACCAACAGTAGTATCATAATATAAATCATAATAGAAATTCTTTTGAATTTGAACTTTATTAGCAAATTTAGTCCAATCAATTTTATCTATTGGAGTATCGTCTGTAAGGCTCTGAATAAGTCCAGCATATTTATCTAATTCACCAGCGGCAGTAATACGACGAATCCATTCTTCAAGAGTAATATAAGATTGAGCATCATTAGCATTAACTCCTCCTTTAAATGGTTCTAGTATTCGTTCTCTATCTTTTTTATCAAGTCCAGCTTTTTTAAGTTGATTATCAAGTCTATCAATAACAACTTTATCAGAAGCTTTAAAAGTATTATAAATAGTAACACCTCTAAATTTATCTTGAAGAATTACTTTTTTACGTTTAGTAACTCCATTAACAGTATAAGGAACAGTAACAGCATTACCTTTGATAGTTATATCATATAAATCAGTAGCTATATCTAAATCATTTTTAGTAAAATCAGTATTACCAAAAGGATTACCACTAGCTTGTACTTCTTTAATACGTTTTAGAATAGCTTGGCCATTCTTATAAAAACTTTGGTCACCACCATACATATCGTACATACTATCTCTAACAAGATAATCATTAACTAGAAATTCAGCTAAAGATTCATTATTAATCCTATCATCAATAAATGTACCATATTTATTTTTAAGTTCTTTATAACCATTAGTTATATATTCATTTAGCCAATCAGCAACAGCATCTTCAAGAGCAATACGTTGTTCTCCATTAAGAACTACTTGATTATTAACATAGCTAAGTCCACGTGTAGACCCCCCGTAGAGGATGTCAATAGTCTTACCATACCCAATTAGTTCATTAAATGCTCCATTACTATTAGGAGTAATTTTACTAACTAAACGTTTAAAACTAAATACTCTACCAGCTAAAACTTTATGTCCATCTTTAGTAATAAATACATTACCTTTTCCATCTTTATGATATTGATTATAAAAATGTTCAGGTTTATTATTATAAATATCACTAAATTCAAAATCTCCATTAGTTAAAATAGGATTACCATTAGCATTAGTCTTAAACATTACATTAACAGCTTGAGCCATATTAGTAAGTTCTTGAATAGCTATATTATAATACTGTTTAAATAATGGATGTTCTCTATTTATAATTTTAGTTCCATCTTCTAGTTGACTACGTAATCCAGCAAGACTATATCTAGGAGCAGTAATAGTAAAGTTTTTAGGAGCATCACTAGGTATAGGAAGTAAATAATTAGCGGTAGGAGTTTCAGAATTATTAATATCAGTCATAAATAATCCCATAGCAGTAATTAAATAATCACCATCACTCATACTACGATATAAATCATTATTGTTATTATCTAATTCACTAATACCATTAAGAAGAGAAGTCTTAAACATACTACGAGCATATTCAGTAAGTTTAGGAGTTCCATTTCCAACTCTTCTAAACAATCCATAATTAATTATATTACCATTACTATCTCTATGTTCAAGAAGTAAATTACTATAATCATATTGATGACTAGCAAACTTTTGTTTAGCATAAGCTTCAACCATAGCGTTTTGCTCTTCAACAGTAGATTTATCATCATTGATTATTTTAGCAATATTAGTAATAAAACTTCTATTAATAACATCAGAACTTAAATTACCTTCAGGATTACGAGAATTAAGTTCAACAGGAATATAAATAATATCTTTAAAAACATCAGCCATTTGATATATAATAGAAGTATCACCTCTATTAATAAAACTATCAGGCATTTTAGTTCCTTTATCTTTTTTAAGTGCTTCTACATATTTATTATAGTTTTCAACTGTACGATTAATAACATTAGCAAAGTTAATAAGATTATTAGCCATAGCAACACGACTAATCTTAGCAATAGCTAAATTAAAACTAGCTTGATTAATATCTGGAAATATTTCTTTAAAAGCATCATATAAATAAAGATTGGCATGAGGAGTATTTTTATATCTATCATATATACGAAACTTTTCACGAGCAGTAGGAACACGATTAGTAATAATATTATTCTTAACATTATTATAAAAAGTATTCTGTAAAATGGTACGAGAATCAGTATTAGGGTTAGTTACACGAGCACGAATATAACTATTACCATTAGAATCAGTTTGAATATAAGTTTCAATTTTAGATATAATAGGTTTATTAAACACCATCATATACTTATTAGCAAATACTTTATTTTTGCTAAGTAAATCATGTAATTGAATTAAACATTCACAATTTGGAATAGTTTCAGATATATGTTTAAGACTAGCTATAAAATTATCTACATTACTAGTATCAGCACTAGCATATAATATTTTAGATAAATAATTAGCATCAGAAAAAGTAACAACCTCTAATTCATTATTAGTATCAAAAGGATAACTTCCATTATCAAGTTGAGAAGCAGCAGTAAGTTTAGGTAAACTTGCAAGATGATATTTAATAATTTCTTCTACGTGTTTATTAAAATCTTTAACTTCACCAATACTTAAATTCCAAAGTTGAGTCATTAAATCAATACCATCATCTATACTATTTTCATCACCTTCAGTAGAAGTTTCATCAAGATAACCGCCTAATTCTTCATAATCAGTAGTTTGATATAATTCATCTCGTTTAATAAGTTTAGCTACATTTTTATTATTAAAAAGAGCTTCATTAAATTCAGTATTAGTTAAAGAACGAAGTAATGCACCATAATTAAAATTTTGAGCATCACCATATTTACGAAGAAATGCTCCAAGACCATTAATTTTAATAGCAGGACTTGGATTATTAATAAAGCTATTAAGTTCATTATTTTTAGCTTCATCACTTCCGGCTAATTTCTTAGCACGTTTAAGTCCAGCATTAATAACAGTTTCATTGGTACGTTTTTTAATTTCATTAAAATTTAATGGAGCACCATTATATAAAAAATTAAAACTAAGTTTATTCATAATATCAGCCATATAAGTAATAGCTGTATCTCTAGCTTTAATTGTACTAAACAAACCACGTTCTTCTTTTTCAGCAACAGAAGCTATATCATCCATATTACGAAGTTTAATAGCTCTAGCTTCAAGAAGAGCATTATAAGCTTGTCTTCCAGAAGTTTTAACATTAATACCTCTATCAGCTATAATCTTCTTAAAGATTGGGTCTTCAACCATAGCTATAAGACTATAATAATCTGCATTATTAGAACCATGTTCTTTAATAATAACATTATTAAGATTATTATATCCTACAAGTTTAATATTTCCACAACTCATAAGTTTATATTTAAGTTTAAATTCATTAATAGTAATACCTCTATGACTAATGTAAAGTAAAATTTAATTACATCGTCATAGAGGTGATTTCCTTTCGTTTTAAGCGACTTTTATATTTTCTCGATTAATTCTACATACAGCTAAAACTGATGCGTCCTGTGTCAAGCAAAGTGGCAAATTCGGGTTGTTGGTCTATTGGTAAACGGCTAGTTAATTCAGCCATATTTGACACCACATCATCATCAACACTACTAAACATATCAAGTCCATCATTAAGATTATCATTATTATAATTATAATCTTGACTGTTATCTTCATTAGGATTTTCAGTTTGTTCTGTACTAGCAGTTTCTTCTTCAAACTGAAAAGTTCCTTGAATAGCTTCTTGATTACTTTCTTTAGGCATTTTTTTAATAGCTTTATAAGCATCTCTAGCAGCAGCTAATAAACTATCTTCATTAATCTTAATACCTAACATATCAGCAATAACTTCAAGAAGTCTACTAAATAAAGTCTTACGTTTATTAACTTTTCTATTATCATATTTAATTTCATTAAGTGCAGTCATAAGAGCATTACTAGTAATACTTTCAACTAGAAATTCTTCAAGAGCTTCACTTGTATTAAAATTCTCAAATAGATAAGGTTTAAGTCTTTCTTTAGTAGCATCATCCTGAGTATCAAGCCAAAACTTAAATTTATCATAAATAGGTTTAACTAAAGCAAGAGCTTGTTCAGTATTATATTTAGTATAAAGTTGTCTATGTAAACTTTCATGAAGTATAATATTAACAACTCGATAAACTCTTTGACCAGCAATAGCAGAACTATTAAGTTCAATAGTATCTGTATCACGATGATAAACAGCATTAACTTGATTACCATTATTATCAGTAATGCTATCTACAACTTGAATATTCTTAGGCAATATACCAATCTTTTGAAGAGCATTAATATAATCAATAGCAGTTTGGTCATTAGCAAAATACTTTTTAAGTCCACGAGTTAAATTCTTAGCAATTATAGCAGATTCAAAAGCATTAAAATTAATAGCATTAAGAGTATCATCTAACATGAACTCTGATAGCTGTTCAGGTATTGTTCCATCCTCCACGGGGGGTCTACCCTCAAGTTCATAAGTAATATCAAGTTTAGAATGAATATCTATTTGCCAATTACCAGCAGTTTCATTAGTATTAGTATTAGCTAATTTAGTTCTAACTAAACCATTACTAATAATAAAATCTTGATAACTATTATAACTATAAGTTTTACCATCAATATTTATAATAGTTTTACCATTTTCACGATAAATATATTTATTAGTTTTATCATTAGTTTTTGTACTATCATTAATAAAATCTTTACTAATAGCAAATTGGGCATAGTTAAACATTTCATCAATAACAGGACGAAGAGCATTATCTAATTCATCAATAGTACTAGCATTAATACCATAATTTTTACCTATTTTAAAAGCACTATTAACAACATAAGGAGAATTAATAATAATATTACGTTTATAATTACCAGCATCAGAATTAATAGTAAAAGCATAATCCTTACCATTAAAATGTGCACCTTTAACATAAAAGCCTATATTAGTAGGATTAATACTAATTTGAAGTCCAGTATTTCTATCTCCGTTAATAAGTTTATTATTTCCAAATATATCTCCAAGACTTTGTTTAAGTTCACCAAAACTTATTTTTCCACTAATATAATCTCTACAAAGATTATTAACTTCATTTTTAATAGAATTAATAATACGTCGAGCATCACCTTTAAATAGATTACTATTTAATGGAACTTGTTTACAAAAAGCATATAGAGAAGTACCATCACTACTTGGAATACTAATAACAGGCATACCATTAGTAGTAAGATTTTCAATAATAGTTGGTTTACTTTCTCCATTAAGATATACTTGACCTTGTACAACTACACCAAGTTTATTAACATCTTCATTATAATTAACTACTGTTTCTTGTACATCATTCCATTCGCCATTAGCATCATCAATAGTATTAAGAACTCCATATTTAACATTAACAGCTCTAATCTTACCTTTAAAATCACCTTTTACTATTGTAATAGCTTGGTCATAACTATTAAGAAGATTATTAAACCAACGATTGATACTAGCTTCATGACTATTCTCATAAGGTTGATTAAATATATATTTAGTAAGATTAACAAGATGCCCAGCTAAATCAAAACTTGCAACAGGAGTAGTAAAGTTTTTAACAATATCAGGATATTTAACTTCAAATTCTTTAAATAAAGTATCAAGTTCTTTATTTGTAACTTCTTCTTTAACGGCAAGTTCATATAAATGACCAATAAATTCTTCGTCAAATCTGTCACCGTCAAGAATACTAATTAAAGCATCTTTAAATGGAGAAATAACTTGACCATTTTCAGCATGAATATTATATTTCCAACCTTGATTAACCATATCATAATTACCAAACTTATCAATATTTGGAACTCCTATATAACCAATAATTGTATCATTAGCAAATATATCAATACGTTTAAGTTTAATATTATATACAGCTTCTAAATAATCACCTTGCTTAATACTAGTAAATGCTTTAACATTTTCATTTTCTACTATATACTTAAGATTAACATTATTAGTATGTTCAACTTGAAGTCTTTCAAGACGTTCTTTAGCGATACCGTCAACGTATTGAACAAATTGTCTAGCATTAAGTTTTTTAATAGTTGATTCATCAGTAGCACGATATTTACCTTGATTATTAGTGCTGGCGTAAAGATAGTTTTTTATTTGATTAAACAAGTAATTTTTAATAATTTTATTACCTGTAATACTATCTATATATTCAACTAATTGACCAATACTAAGATAGACTTTACCATTAACAATTTTACCTCTAGTATTACCTTCACTATCAACACTATTAGCAAAATCATTCATAACAGCTTCAATATTTTTTTCATTACCTGTTATTGTAGCATAAGTAGCATTAAGTAATAAACGTCTTGTACTATCATCTTGAACAGAACTATATAAACTACCACCTGTAAGACCGTCAATAATATTATTAACTATGTCAGTAGCTTCCGTTTGTTCAAATCCAGCTTGACTAAGTTTATCAATAAAAGACTGTCTAGCATTAAGTAAATCGCTACTAGTAGACTCATGCCCTAAAGAATCTTCTAAATCAGCAATACTTTCATAAACTAAATCAGTACCTATTTGACCGCGTTCAAATTCATCATCTGGAAGAGTATTATTAACTTCAGGTTTAGGAGTACTAATAGGTTCTTGAGAAATTGGTTGTTCAGTTTGAGATTGAGGTTGTTCAGTATTAGTAGGTTCATTAGGAACCGCTCCGCTTCGCTCCGCTATACCCCCCGTAGAGGATGGAGATGAACTAGTATCATCTACATCAGTTTCATTAACTTCATTAACATCAGGATTAACAGGAGCAACTTCTTCCTCTTTAGGAGCATTATTAACATCGTTTTCAATCTCTGCAATTTCAGCTAATTGTTCTAATGTAGTTTTAAGATGTTCATTACCTTTAGAATTTAAATCAAGTGCAGTATAAGCATTTCTAATAACTTTATCTATATTAGGTTTATTACCATTATTAGCATCTTTAATAACAGAATTAACATAATCTTTTCCATATTGTTTATAAGCATTACGTAAATCGTCCATAGCTTTATTAACAATCCTTTTACGACTATTATCAAAGAAGTTATTAAGATAAGTTATACGAGATTTAATATTATCATCAGATAGATTAAGTTGATTTTTATTAACTTCAACATTAATCTCAGCATTAACAACTTCTGCTAAATCTTTAAATACTTCATTATATTGTTTTTGAAGTTGAATAGCTGATTGAATATCATTTTTATTTTCAATATCAATAGGGATATAAAGTTTATTAATAGCATCTAGACGTTCATTTAATTGAGCAATACGTTCTTGTTTAACTGAATCATTAATTGCTGCATTATCTTGAATAGTTTTAATATCTCTTTGAATACTATCAAGAATATGTTGATATATACCATTTTTAGCAGAAGTAATATCAACATCTTCAATATGATTATTTGTAATATCTTGATTTAAAACATTATTAGCCCAATTAAGAAGATTATTATAATTTTCTTGACGATTACGAGCATGAACCATTTGAGTAGCTATAATACGACCAACTTCAAATCCACCACCAAGTCTATTAACTTTATTTAAAGTAGTATTATATTCATTTTTAAGATTATTAATTTCAGTTTTAAATCTATTAATAAGTTCATTACTTTCTTGTTGTTGTAATCCAAGTTTATTAGTAATACTATCATTAAATTCTTTGCTATTAATAGAACTTTCAAGAAGTCCTAAATTACCAGCGTTCATAGAATTAATAATAATATTATCCATATATTCTTTTTCAGCTATATTACGAAATTCCTCTTCAGTACCAACTACAATATCAGGATTAACTTGATTACCATTTTCATCAGTAATAGTTATAAATGGATTTTTACCATTAGCTATGCTATTAAGTCTTTCTTGATATGCTTGAAAAGTAGCAGTACGACCAAGAATTTCATTTTCTCTTTGTTTTTCAGCAGAAGTCCAATCTTTATCAAGACGTTTATTAATAAATTCTCCAGCTTTATTCATAACACTACTAAAAGTGATACCACCAAGAGCACCCCAAAATGCTTGTTCCCATAACATTGGGTCTTGAAGATAATCTTTAATAGTTTGTTGAGGAATATCTTTATCAAATACTTTTTTACCATTATATAAACCATCTTGACTAGCTATATAATTAATAGCTTCTTCAACTCCTTCTGTCCATTCAGCTCTAACACCATGAAGAATATCATTACCCACATCTTTTAATGTACTAGTAATAGCTTGTTTAGTAGTTTTATTACTTAAAGCATTAGTAATTGCAGCAGCATCATCAATATTACTATTAAATGCAGTATTTAAATTTCTAAGTCTAGAACTAGTTGTATTACCACTTAAAGCATTTTTCCATAAGTTCTTTAAACTATAAACTTGCCATACATCAAAAAGAACATTAGCCCAATCTTCTGCAAAAGTAATATCAGCACTATTTTTAGCAATATCTTTAGATACTTCTTCATCAGACATATCTCTATATTTAGGATTATTATTATAAAACTCTTCTCTTTGTTTATCATTCATATTAGCAAGTTGAGTTTTAGAATAATCTTCAATATCATTATAAGTTTGTCTAGCTTCTTGATAATTTTCAAGATAACGAGAAGGAATTCCAATAGCAGTAGCCTCTGCTATTCTACTAGTAATTGCTCTACTCTTTTGTGTCATATTAATAGCATTAGCCATCTTATTAGCTAGTTTATTAAATCTTAATCCTTTACCTAATAAAGAAACACCTTTAGCAAGACCCGTACTAGGAACCATAAGAGTTAAAGAACTAGCTATACTAGGAGCATTACTAGCCCACCAAGCAAAATCTCCAATGTCAAATGCAGCATTAGGATTTTCTCGATATATAGCTAATCTTTCATTAATAGATTCTTTTAAAGATTCAAGTCCAGAACTTATTTCAGATTGATAATCATTAGGACTATCACTAATCATATTATAGAAAGCATCAGCTAAATCAGCAAAACCTATTGCAGTACCAACAGTAATTTCATTACCAATCTGTCCAATCATTCTTAATCCTTGTTCCCAATTACTTTGATTAACAGCACGTTCTTTATCAAGTTTTTCAGGGTCATCAACAGGATTAACATAAACATCATAAGGAGCATATTTATCTATATCATATTGGTTAAGATTATATGATTGTCCAGCAATACGACTAAATAAATGACCACGACCCTGGTCACTAATAGAAGTGCCAGGGTTGTAATCAACTAAAGTAGGAGGCTGTATAGCCCCCTTTTTAGTTTTAGGATTATATTCAGGATTAGGTGTTTTGTTACCACCTTGTAGAAACTTTAATACGTCCATATTAATATAGATTATTAGTTAATTCATCATAGTAATATTGAATAACATAAGGATCTGTACTTCCACTAAGTTGAGCAAGTTTAGTAGCAACATTTTGTTGAATAGCTTTAACAGCATTTTCATCTACTGCCATACCAGCTTTAACAGCAGTTACAGTTTGTTCCCATTGAGATAAATTATCTACAATATCAACAGCATTTTCTTTACTTACTAAACCAATAGTTTGATTATTAGTAGAATTGATTAAATTAAAACCTCCACCATTAGGTACTAATTTAAATTTATCAATTCCAGTAAATGCAGCATTATTAGTAAGCGAAATAGGTCTATTAGCATTATAATAATTTTCTACTTTACCAGCAGCTCTCCAACTAGTATCTTGATTCCAAGATTGAATAATAGAACTATCAATAGCACCACTGCCTACAAGTAAAGTAATAGGTTCTCTTTTAAGTTTACCTTCTGTATCATAATAACCTGCAATATTGATTTGAACTCCAACATCACCAGTTTTTGGGTCACGAACAATAGTAGGAGTAATTTCATTTTCTTTAGCACTTCTAAGATAAGCTGTATAAGCTTTTCTATCTTCAGAAGTCATAGGTTCAAATACTCCATTTTCACTAGTAATATAAGCTTCTCCTTGAGTTAAATCAATACCACTACGAATAGCCATCATAGCTTGTTCTTCTTTATTCTTCTTATAAGCAGAAAGTTTACTAGCTTCTTCAGGATTAGCATTCATCATAAAATTAATTTCAGCTAATTCAGGAGTTAAAGCACTAATACCAATAGTAGAAGAAGTTATTTGACCACCATCAAGAACAGCATCATTTTTAGATTTAAGAGAATCAACATAATCAATTAAACCAATATAAGGTTCTTTATTACCTGTTGGTAATCCAGCATGATGTTCTTCACCATTAGAATCAACTCTAACAAATTTATCACCATAACCAAAGAATCTAGTTTTAGCAGAATTAAGAAAAGCATTTAAAGGATTTCTAGTATCTTCAGCTTCTTTAACAGCTTTGCCAAAACTATAAATAGATTTATGATAATCTTTAGGTAATTCAGCATATCTATAACCATTACCATCAGAACCAAATCTTATTCCAAGACTAATTGCTTTTTTCTCTCCACCAAGAGCATTAATAAATGAGTTATAAACATCATCATTATTAAAGTATTGTCTAATAGAACTACTATCTCCAAATATCTGATTAACATATTTACTATATGTATCAGAATATTTATTATTAGGTAAATCACTTAAACTAATAATAGAATTATATGTATCAAACCCGTCGATGCTATCTTGCGATTTACCAACTTTAAGACTATTAATATATTCTTGATTATCAATAATATCATTAAGATAACTGAGAGCATATGCTCTATCAGATGGGCTAGTAATATTAGTCATGATACTAGTTTTAATATCATTAGGATTAGCAGTGCTTAAATTAATATTAATATCAGGATTATATTTACTAAGTAATCCAGCTATTGATTGTCTATTGCTAGTAATTTCAGCTTGAGCTTGAGCAGGCATAAAATTATCAATACGAACAGGAGTACCTTTATAGGTTAAATTATCAATAGCTTGTTTTCTTTGAGCACTACTTCCAGAGCCAGCTTGTTTAGATAAAGCTAATTGAGCTTTCCATGCTTCACCATAAGTAGTATTACTATCTTGATTATAAAAAGTTGCAGCATTATAGAAAGGGTCAATACGTTTAGCAAGATATTGTTCAGGAGTAAGCAGAATACCATTTTTATCTGTTATATCAGGATTACTACCATTTTGGTCATATTTCCATTTAGCAATCTTATAATCTTGTTCAAGACTAGCTTTAGCACCAGGAGTATTTTCAATAACAGCTTTAACAGCTTCAGCAAGTTTAGCTTTACTTAATCTTTGCCAATTACCTTTAGTATGAGAATAAATCTCTCCTGTAACAGATTTAGTAATATCATCAGTAACTTTACCGTTAACATCAAGCCATCTTGTTTGACTACCACCGCCTTGTTCTTTAGCAGCCCATTGAAGTGCTTGATTAAGTATCTGATTCATAGGAATTTCAGAAACTTCTTTATCAATAGGAGTCCATTTACTTCCACCGATAACATTACCATTCTTATCAGTTATATCTTGATAATTATATTTATTAATAGCACGATAATAATTCTTATAATCTTCAGATAAATCAGTACGTTTATCAAGATTATCCATATAAGCTTTATAATCTTGTTGAGCACGTAAACGACCAATCATTCCAGGATTTGAAATTATATCTCCATAAGTTCCAACTATATCATCAAGACTAGAATAAGCATTACCATATTGCATATTTTCGGTAAGAGCATTACGAACTTTATTAAGTTGTTCTTGACGCCAAGCATCTTCAGCTTCATTTAAATCTAATTGAGCAAGTTGAGCATCAATTTGAGATTTAGTTTGAATAGCTTGTTGATGACCTTGTTCAAGAGTATTATAAGTTCTAGCTAAGACATTTAAGTCAATAGGATTAACTTGTTGTCTAAAAGTAGGAGTATAAAAGTTTATCGGCATGATTGTTTTCCTCCAAGTTTTCTACGTTTACGAATAATAAATTCATCATAATTAACTCCAGCATCTCGCATAATTCTATCATCTACATTAGGAGCAGATGCCTTCATAGCACCAATAGTATTATTTAAAGCTTTACGATTTTCATATCTACTAATCATATCTTGAATACCAGCATTAATTCCACTAAATAAATTATTAATATTAGTTACTTTAGCTTCTCTAATACCATTATCAAATGCTGCTTTTCTATCTATATATTGATTGTATTGTTGAGCATTAAATTGACGAACACTTTGCTGATTACGTCTATCTTGATTAATAAGATTAGTTTCTATATTTTCTTTATTACCATAAAGTTCATTAGCAGCTTGACCAGCAGCATTACGAACTCGTTGTTTACGAGCTAAACTAACACGACTACTAGCAGTATTAGAATCAATATCACGATAAGCTTCAAATTTATCTTCTCTAATTCTATCAAGTTGAGGATTAATATTATATTTAGTTTTAAGTTTATTAGCACTAATAAGAGTAGGTTGACTTGGACCTCTCATTTTATTAATAGCTCTTTTACTAGCAAAATAACTAGCTAAACCGCCAGCAACATTACTACCTAATCCAATCCAATCAGCAGTAGTAAGATTTTTAAATCTACCTTGTCCTTTACCATCAGAATATTTAGTTCCTTGAGCAGGAGTATTAGTAGAAACAGGTAAAGTAGTAGGAATACTAGCTTCTACTTTAGGTAGATTACGATTATAAACAGCAGTAGGAGGAGTTTTAGTAGAGATAGATTGGGTTGATTGACTTGATTTACTTCGTCCTCCACGGGGGGTCTTCCCGCTAGATTTAGTTGCAGATAAACTTGGAATATTAGTATTATTTATACTAACACCTTTGTTATTTCCATGACTCCAACCAGCTCTAACTAAACCGCTAGTAATACCAGCACCATCTTCAAATAAAGGAAGTCTACGTTCTGCATAATATTGAGGACGACGATTTCCATTATCAATATTAGATTTATTAGTATTAGTATTTACATTATTATTTGTAGTATTATTTTTAGACCATCTACCATTCCTAAAAGTATAATTACTACCAACAATAGTTTCTCCTCTAGCAGATTTATTAATAGGATAAGCAGAAGTTCTATTAATAGTTCTATTAGTTATAGGAACATAAGCTCCAATTTTTTCATCATATTCCCAAGTTCTTCCATGACGATTAATACGATTTCCGCCAACAGCAAATTTATCGCGTAGACCCCCCGTAGAGGATGGAGAATGAATTAATCCATTCTTAACATTACCACTAATACTTACAATTAATCCTGTATTACCTTTTTTTCTAAGTTCAGGATATTTATTATAAACTTTAGCTTTAATATCACTACGCCCATGTAATCCCGCAAGTCTTAAAGCGTCAACAGCATCTGCTTTTGTAGGAATAGGATAACTTCTATGTCCACCAGCAAAATCTTTTTTAGCTACACTAGGATAAGGTTTCTTTTTAGAACCATAATCTTTATCTCTACTTAATCCGCCCATAGCTTTTTTATTTTCATTTATATTATTTTTATTTATATAATCAATAGTTCTAGGAAGATTACTACCATGTTTACCGATAGTTGTTCTATAAACTTCTTTAATACCTTGATTAATCCAAGTATTATCAATTTTATTAGCTAAATCATAAATCTTTTGTCTACCTAAATTAATAAAATTAGTAGCAGTTCTACCTATTCTAGAAGCTTTAGTTAAACCTTTAATAAATTTATAATTTCTATTACCAGCTATTGTAGGATAACCACCAATAATTATCGAACCACTTTCAGCGATTTGTCTTTTATATTCATCAGGTGCTTGATAAATTTTGCCACCTTCTTTATATTTAGTTCCATCATCATTAATTCTATTTCTATCTTTAAAATCTTCTTGAGCTTTAAATACTTTATTAGGATTAGCTCCACCCATAATTAATTTAGCAGGACTAACACCATTAATAATAGGTTGTGCAGAATAAACTTTAAGTTCATTTCCATTAGTTTCAACAACTTCACCATCTTCTACTTCAATACCAGTTTTATCACTAGGACCAATATCAATACCACCTTGACTATGTTTTCTTCCATTCATATAAAAGAAATTATTACCAAGAGGTTGAGCAATACCACCAGCAACTACGTTTGGTATTTTACCACCAACAGCATATTGCTTTTGAGGAAGCTTTTTTCCATTACTTCTAGGAGTTTGAATAATATTAAATGGAAATGTTGGTCCAAGTTCATCATCGCTAGGAAAAGATTCTTTATTAAAATCTTTAACATAATTAATAAGTCTACCAGCAGTATTATTCATTAATTTTTCTCTATTATCTTTAGACACCAAATTGTTTACACCATTATAGAGAAATTCATTACCAAGTCTTATTAAACCAGTAGATTTAGCAACTTTATCATAAACTCCACCAAGTGGAGGAATACCATTTTGAATAAATCTTCCATTACGAGTAACATTACCTCTAAATGTACTAGGCAAATTACTTATATGAATAACTTTATCTTTTCTAGGCATTTTATATAATATAATGAGAAATTAATAATTTGATTGATTTTAAGGCTCTCTGTCGAACGATAGGTTATTAGCCGATTAATAGTTCATACCTGTATATAATAATTCAACAGAGAGCAAAAGACTAGCGTCTATGACCGCCACAGCGATATATATTTAGCCTATCTCGATATACTGATTGAGGCATAACAGGTTGTTGAACAGTACCATTAGTAATCCATTCAGGACGTTCAAGACCAGTTTTAGGAGCACTATAACTAGCTTGGTCAGCTTGTTTAACTTGAATTGGTTGTTGTCCTTTACTGCCAAACATACCACCAATTAAACTTCCAGCAGCACCAATAGCAGCACCAATCCATGCTTTTCTACGTCCACCACATTTATATTTATTAATAAAACTAGAACGTTGATACATAGTCATTGGATTAGTCATTTTATCAGAAGTAATATTAAGTTGCTGCTGACCAGCTTGAAGTTGTTTACGCTGTTCAGCTTCTTGAGCAATACGTTTATTTTCATTAATTTGTTGATTAGCAGAAATACCTTGACCTATTGCAGTACCTAATTCACCAAGTCCTTGAACTCCTGTAATAGAACTAGCAAGATTACCTAAACCGGGAAGAGCATCAGCAAATTCAGTACCGAAACCAGCTTTACGTCGAACTCTACCTCCACATTTAAGAGTAAGCTTATCATTATATTGACCAACATAATCTTGATTAGCATAAGCACTAGTTAAAGCTTGAGCATTTTGTAAAGCATCTTTATGGTCTTGTGCAGCTTGAGCTTCAGCTTGAGCTTTTTCTTGAGCTTTCTTTTGCTTATTACCTTTAATAATACCACCAGCAATACTAGCGGCTGCACCAATAATAGCACCAATAAAAGCTTTTTGTCTTTGTCTATCTCTATACTGTATCATAATTTTCTAAATTGAGTTTGAGCACATTCAAGACTTTCAAATTCAATGCGCTTATTATCTGAATTATTAAATATGAAACGAATTACAAAATAATTACCATATACTCTACGAAGTTTATCACTTACTGTATTAGGATGTTCTTTAATTGCATTACGGAAATAATTAAAGTTATATTGAGTTAGTTCATACCACGGTTTTTTATACTTATTAAATTCATTAAGTTTATCAATATTAATATCTATATCATCAGTATCATTATCTTCATTAAATATACGAAGTATATCACCAGCATAAGGATGTTCTCTTAAATCAACAGGATTATTAATATTATCGCTATAAATAGGAATATATATCTTACGTACTTTATATTTAATAAATTCAAGAAATTTAATAAGTTCATAAGATTCATTAACTATAATATCAATATAACTATTATGAACTAATATAGGCTCATCACCAACTTCTTGTTTAGATACTAGATATAGACTTCTACTATCATCACCCATGTGAGTATTAAATCTACCATAATTATATTCATGAGTAAATACATGAAGAGGGCAGTTAAGTCTATCATTGTTATATTCAGTTTGAAAGTAACATTTAGTTTTAGTAGACCAAGCATTATTAAAATAATAATCATGTAAACTAATAAAACTACCTACTTTATAATTAAAACTACGAATGGGATGTGCTGATAGAGAAATTATCTCCGCTGGCATACAACGACGAACAG
>OGZL01000800.1_pt1 | contig 24896 bp, 19 predicted proteins | sample 1576761 | NCBI WGS metagenome assembly OGZL01 (sample SAMEA3541595, study PRJEB24748) | human gut metagenome | biome: human gut; feature: human-associated habitat; material: faeces | place: China | collected 2012
ATTTACATGATCCCAGTTGACCTGTACGGACATAACCCAGATCTGTCTGCCCGCCTCATCTGTCGCATCCTCTTTACAAAGCCGTACATTTTTCACTGTACCGTCTGCTGTAAGGATCTGTGCTTCCCCTGTTCCGTGAAGCTGCAAAAAACGGTCTCGCTCCAGTATATCTTCCTCGTCATAAAAGAAGTTTCTCAATGAGCCTTTTGTCTGTTCCATGAAAGTATCGAATGTATATCCTGTACTATGCAACAGCAGATTATCCACAGACAAAATAGACAGGTTTTGGTCATAAGATCCTGTCATTATACCTACCCCGCCATTATTTTCCAGTGTTTTCTGTACGGCCTGTGACATAGCCTGTGTCTGTCCCGTTACAGCCTCACCTAAAGAATATATTTTGTCTTCATACTTTTCCATTTTATAAAAATCCTCTCTCTGTTTTATACTTCATTATCCTGCTTTTATCTGTATACAGAGAACCTGTCCCTGCCAGTTTTACATTTACGTTATAATATCCTACAAAACGTGAAAAACAGGTATACGGATTTGAGAAGTTGCAACCACTACACACAATATTCACACAAAATTCTCTTTATGTTTTCAATTTTTATAGGCTTTGCCAAGTGAGCATTCATTCCTGCTGCCAGACACTTACTCCGATCGTTCCTGCTGTAAAACGGTATCTGAGGCTTTTTTTATTTATCTGATTTTTTTCTGTTTCCATGGAACTTCTGAACGCTCACCTCCTGGTATCATTACAAATATACATAAAAACTCATTTTTATATTACCATGAAATTTTTTACTTTGCAATGCACATACCTTTTCAGACGCTGCTTTTCTTGTTTCCTTTTTCAGAAAATTGCAACCAAAGGGGCGCACCTGAAAATTTCTTTTCAAATGCGCCCCTTCGCTTTCTTTTTTCTTTTTTTCTGTTTTTCTATCAGATCAATCCGTAATGCTCCATCGCCTTTGCCACGCCGTCCCGCTCGACGGTATCGGTTACGTACTCTGTGTACGGATCCAGAACCTCATCATGTTTTCCAAGCGCAATGGTGTGTGCGCCGCACCGGAACATGGTAAGGTCGTTGCTGCTGTCGCCAAATACGTATGCATCTTCTTTCTCCAGCTGAAACTGTTTCAGCGCATAGTCCACAGCTGTTCCTTTGCTGCAGCCGTGCGGAACGATTTCGTATACACCGCCGCGGCGATCCATGATATCAAACTCCTGCTCAAATTCACGGTACATACGTTCTATATCAGACTGTGCATCAGTTACGATACAAAATTTATCGTAAATGATTCCTTTTGTCTCCGCTGTCTCCGCGAGTCCGATTCCGACAGCAGCGAAATAGGCACGGGTCTGCTCGACCTCCCGAAAACGGGATACCTCCGACGAAAAATAAACATTATCCGTTCCCTCCAGAATCATGCCGATCCTGCACTCCTTTAAAATAACCGGGATTTCCTCACAGCGCTTTTTCGGAATCGTCTGATGCATCAGGATTTCGCCGTCCCGGCGCAGATAGGTCCCGCAGCCGCACAGAAATCCGGAAAACGGAAGCTTTTTCAGCTCCTCGGGCAGCTCCGACCAGGTGCGGCCGGTATTAATAAACGTAAGATTTCCTTTTTCCGCTGTCTTTTTCAATGCATCGAGCGCGCTCTGCGGAATTTCTTTTGTAATCTCACTCAGTAACGTTCCATCAATATCAAAAAATAATGCTTTCACAAAAATTTCCTCCTCGTGTACTGTTTCCTGTTCTCTTTCTGACATACGAAAAAATGCCGAAGCTCTTGATTGTCAAGGCTTTCGGCATTTTCATTCCAGTCGAAGCGACGGGATTCGAACCCACGACCTCTGCGTCCCGAACGCAGCGCTCTACCAAACTGAGCCACGCTTCGATTTTATTTGTTTTCTGAACTCTCGTCCGTCAACAATAGCTATTATATATGATGTCTATAGGAATGTCAACACCTTTTTTGAAATTTTTTTAATTTTTTTTATTATTGCTTCAAAAGGTACATTTCACACGGGTTTGCGGCCTTTTTGGTGTTCTTTTAGAATGACAGTTTCTGAGAAAGTCAAAAAAAGAGATATGCCGGAAGTTCTGTTCCGGCATATCTCTTATCTTTGTTTCTCAGCTCAGCTGATATACATCTGCATACTGCACGCCGAAGCTCAGCGCCTCGGAATGGCTGCTGCAGAAGATGTCTACGTGGCCGTAAGCGGTTCCGCGGTCTTCTACCGTGTAAACCTGGCCGTTGATCATCAGTTTTGTGCCAAATGGTACACCGCCCATGGCAATCGTTCTGCCGGCGGTCGGTGTGGTTCCGCTCGCGGTGGATCCGCCGGACCACTGTCCGGTACAGATGGAACAGGAGCAATAGCCTGTCAGTTTAAATCTTCCAAGGTATGTTCCGCTGGAGGAGCTGCTGGAAGTATCTGACGCGGATGGACTCCCCGTTGTCGTGGAGGATGCGCTGCTGTCCGAAGAACTGCTTCCGGAGCTGCTGCTTGTATCGGTATCTGCTTTCGCTGCGGCATTTGCTGCTTCTGCGGCTGCGACTCTTGCGGCCTCGGCTGCCTGTTTTCTGGCGGCCTCTGCCTCAGCTTCTGCGGCAGCCTGCTGTACGGCGGCTGCTGCGGCTGCTTCCTCTTCTGCTTTCTTCTGCGCTGCAATCTCCTCTTCTTTCGCCTGACGGATCAGGTCGTTGATTGCATCTGCTTTGCTGTTGATTTCATCTACCAGTGCACTCTCGCTGGATTTTGCATCGTCCAGCTCTGCGGAGTAGGTACGGAGTTCCTGATAAGCTGCTGCGTACAGCTCCTGAATGGCTTCCTGCTGATCGCTGCTCTGCTGCTGCAGTTCTACGATCGCTGCCTGCTCTTCCTGCACCTGTGTTTCTTTTTCTTTTACCTGGTCTACCGTGTCCTCATACTCCTGCATAAGATCGCGGTCGAAATCGGAAATTTTCTGTATGTATTCTGCCCGGCTGATCAGCTCTGAAATGCTTTTGGAAGAAAAGAGCATTGCCATGTATCCGTTTCCGGAAGAATTTTCATACATATACTGGATACGGAGCTTCATCGCCTCGTACTGCTCTTCTTCTTTTGCTTTTGCATCTTCCAGATCTGCCTGAATCTGTACCAGTTCGTTCTGCTTCGCATCATACTGATCCTGAAGCTCCTGCAGACGGTTCTGCAGATCGTCCAGCTGCTGGTTCAGTTCGGAAAGATATTCTTCTGATTGTCCCTTTTTGGAATTGAGTTCGTCAATCCTGCTCTGTATGCTGTCAAGCTGAGACTGTGCGGCAGCCTGTTCTGCCTGAGCATTTGAAATTTTCTCCTTTGTACTGGCACCATAGCATGGCAGAACGGTTGCTGCCGTAAGCACTGTGGCCAAAACCAGGCTGAATAATTTCTTTTTTTTCATGTCGTACACCTCATACTTATTACGTTCTGTTGCTGATTGTCACTCCAAGTTACTGCGGAAAATGGATCTTTTTTCCCGCCGTACTTTGCCATTATAACACAAGTATGTCTGAAATGAAAGTCTTTTTTAATTTCTGTTAATAACTTTGTAATATTTCGACGTTTTTCCTGCAAAAACTGGCATGATTTTTCTACTTTCTCCATCCAACAGGGTACTTATTTTTCAAGGTTCCATTGACCAGTTTGCCCCATCCAAGGCCGAATCCATCGACGCAGACCAGCTTCCAGCCCGACGGCGATGCGGTCTCTCCCGGCTCTACGGAAATTGTCTCACCGTGGAGATATTTTTCGGTACGCTCGTCATCTGCCTTTAAATTCATGTAATCTTTGAACTTGTCCGCGGAGAGTGTCACGGCAAACGGCTGTGACGGCTCGAAACGGTCTTTTTTCAGTTCACCGAGATACAGACCGTTCCGCAGGAAATGAAGATTCCGCACGCCATCCGGCAGGGACGGGGAATGGTATACTTTTCCGGAGCGGACTTCCAGTTCCTCCACCGGGATCGGTGCTGTCATCCGGGACAGGAAATCGGAAAGGATCTGTTTTTCTGCTTTCGACGGACCCGGTGCTTCCGTTCCGCGGTCTTTTTTCCGGTTTTTCTGTTTTTTGTTTTTCTTTTCGATCGGTTTTTCTTCTGTCTCATAAGGAATGGCTTCGCCTTTTTTGCGGAACAGGGCAAGGTAATGGCCCTCGCCGTTCATTTTATGCGGCCAGATGCGCACGGTCTTTTCGATCTCCGGATCGCCGTTTCCCCAGACTGGATTGCCTTTTGAAAAACCTTCGTAGCCTTCCATCTCGATCAGTTCCATTTCCGGGAAGTTTTCCAGAAGGAAAGAAACGGTTCCCTCGTCCTCCTGCGGGGCGAAGGTACACGTCGAATACATCATGAGGCCGCCCGGACGCAGCATTTTGACAGCATCCGAGGTGATCTCGCGCTGCAGATCCGCAAAGAAATCCGGCCTCTCCGGGGTCCAGGTGCCGATGACTGCCTCGTCTTTCCGGAACATGCCCTCGCCGGAGCACGGTGCATCCACGAGGATTTTATCGAAGAAGCCCGGGAAGACGTCTGCAAGGCCTGCCGGTGTCTCATTGGTGACAAGCACGTTTTCACTTCCGAACAGCTCCAGATTGCGCAGCAGTGCTTTGGCGCGGGCGTTGCTGATGTCATTGGCGACGAGAAGGCCGGTTCCTTTCAGGCGCGCATTCAGCTCGGTTGCCTTGCCGCCCGGTGCGGCGCAGAGATCGAGCACACGCTCACCCGGTTCGATCGGGAGGCGGGACGCCGGGGTCATGGCGCTTGGCTCCTGCAGATAGAAGACGCCTGCCGCATACAGCGGAGACTGGCCCATGCGCATGCCGTCCGGCACGAAATAGCCGTTTGGAATCCACGGAATTTTCTTCCACGTTCCCGGAACAAGCGGCGGGAAATCTTCGGTCCGGCATTTTTTTGTATTCACACGCAGCCCGGCTGTGCGGGGTGCGTCGTAGGAAGTTAAAAATGCATCAAATTCATCGCCCAGCATGTCCTGCATGCGGGTCAGAAATTCCTGTGGTAACTGCGCCATGTATTGTCTCTCCTTTTTATTTTGCTTTGTTGTGCATCGGTCCCTTTTCGTGAACTGGCGATGCTTTTTCTGTCTTTGTTTCTTTTGTTTTGCATCTGTTTCATAATTTCTCACAGAAAAAGAGACAGCTTTTTCGATTTTTCAATCTTTTTGCTGTCTCTTTTTTGCATAGCGGAGAAGAAGGGATTTGAACCCTTGCGCCGTTTCCGACCTACTGGTGTTCGAAGCCAGACCCTTCAGCCTCTTGGGTACTTCTCCGTATTTTGTCAAATACATCATATATTATAGTGCTTTTTTCGGGATTCGTCAATGATTTTTTCGATGGTTTCTGCTGGAAATACGGGGATTGTATTTTTCACGGAAATATTCGAAAGTGCAACTTACTCAAACAAATAATCTTCCTCAGGCAGCATCCCATCCCGATGCTGCCTCTTCTTTTATTCTTTCCCTTCTTCCGCCCTCTTCCTCTCTTCTTTTTTCTTCTTTTTCACCACCCGCAGTCTCCGGAAAAACGCACTCAGCATCTCCGAGCACTCTTCTTTCAGCACGCCGCGCTCGACCTTCACCTGATGGTTAAACTCGTGCATTTCCAGCATATTTAAGATCGATCCCGCGCAGCCCGCCTTCGGGTTCATGCTGCCGATGATGACTTCGCTGACTCTCGCCTGTACGATCGCACCGGCGCACATCTGGCACGGTTCCAGGGTGACATACAATGTACAGCCCTCCAGCCGCCAGTCGCCGAGCTTTTTGCTTGCTTTCCGGATCGCATTCAGTTCCGCGTGGGACAGCGTGTTTTTATCCGTATTTCTGCGGTTATAGCCCCGCGCAATCACCTTTCCCTCGTACACAATCACACAGCCGATCGGAACTTCCATCAGCTTTTCTGCTTTCTTCGCCTGCGTAATCGCCTGGCGCATGAAGCGTTCCCGTTCTTTCCGGTGCGCTTTTTCCTCCGGCGTTTCCAGCTTTGTTTCTTCTTCCATTGTGCACTTCCTTTCTTCTCTGCGTATATTTTCTGTCCTTCCAGCATATCGTGAACTGTAGCGCAGTATCTTTTTCTACTCTTTTTACTTCTATGCAGGAGGTTTTTATGTCTGATTACCGGCGTTTCATTGCCTATCTATACGAATACCCGAACAACCGCAAGGGCGGATGCTGCGGCTTTGTCCGCGTGGAGTCGCAGAACGGCTTCTGCCGCATGGACTTCCATATCAAATCGCCGTCTCTTCCGCCGGAGACCTCGGTCACAGTCTACGGTTTTATCCGCCGGTCAGGGCGGATGTACGGCATTCCGCTCGGAAATCTCCTTGCGGGGCGCTCTTCTACGAGTGGAAAACTCTTCACGCACTCCGATGCCATTGGGCAGACGGATGTCACGCTCGACGAGCTTGGCGGTCTGATCCTGCTCTGCCGCCAGACCGGCGTCATCGCCACCCAGTGGGACGATCTTCCGATTCAGCCGGAGTTTTTCGCTCCCACGCTCCCGCAGGAGCCCAAAACATCCGCAGACAATGGTACCAGACCGACCGAAGAGAAAACTGCCGAAACACCCGAACCTCTGGATCCCGCCGTACCTGCGCAGTCCCTGCCATCATCAGACGCTTCCAAAGCACAGTTCGATGAACTTTCCACAGAATTCAGCAGCAATTCCGAACTTTATCCACAAAATTCCAGCCCGGAATCCACCGTCTCCACAGAATCCACATCAACTGACACGGTAAACACCGTTCCTGCAGACCGGATCACGCAATCATCCGCCAACACACTCCATCCCGCATCCGCGGAATCTGTGAAAACCGCAGAAAGCTATCCCTCTGCCAACCCGGAACCGCCGCAGCCCATCCCGGATTCTGCCGCCCAGCCGCTACATATGACTTCCGCCGATTTTCCCGCCGCAGCAGCCGTGCCGCCGTCCCGCGCTGCTCTCTATCTCCAGCTTCAGGACCAGTTCCCGGAGTTCCACCCGTTCCCAGATGATGATCTGACCGACTGCCTGCGCCTCTCACTCGACGATCTTCCACAGCTCCGCGCCGTCGGTCTTTCGGTGGATGCGAACCGCTTCGTCCTCCATGGCTCCTCGTCCTATCGCCATCTGCTCCTCGCCCGGAACCGCGACCAGCAGGAACTCTGGTATTTCGGCGTCCCCGGCGTCTACACGCCGAATGAGCAGTTCATGGCAAGCCTCTTCGGCTTTTTCCACTTTAAGCAGGCGATGCGCCCATCCGAGCTCGCGCCCGATGCCCGCTTCGGCTACTGGTACCGCACGCTTTAAAGCGTTTTTTAATCCACGCCGCGGATCTCCACCGTCTCAATCTTTCCGCGCAGGATCTCGCAGAACCGCTCGAGCTGCTCCCTCGCATACCCCGAGAACCTCGGATCAATCACATAATCCGATTCCCGGTAATTCTGCAGGAAGTACCGTTTTGCCCCGGAAAGCCACTTTCCGATCGCTTCGATCTCTTCCCTTCCATGCAGCTCTTTGCAGAGCGTTGTCCGGAACTCATAGTCCACCACGCCGCTCTTTAAAAACTCGACCGACTCATTGATCCGCATCACATCGATCTTTTTCACGCCCGCCGTCTCGCCGTACCGGGACGGCGCGTTTTTGATGTCCATGGCGACGTAATCGATTTTCTTCTCTTCCACCAGCTTTTTCAAAATCTCCGGCCGGTATCCATTCGTATCGAGCTTCACAAGATATCCCAGTTCCTTAATTTTCGTCACGAACCGCTCCAGATCCGGATCCAGCGTCGGCTCACCGCCCGTCACGCAGACGCCGTCCAGCACGCCGCACCGCTTTTCGAGCACTGCAAAAATCTCCTCCTCCGGAATCACCGGCTCCCATTCGGGATGCTGCACGAGATTTCCGTTCTGGCAGAACGGGCAGCGGAAATTACATCCGCCCGAAAACAATGTGCACGCCACCTTGCCCGGGTAATCCAGCAGCGTCAGCTTTTGAAATCCATGTATGACCATATGCTATCCTCTCTGACCGCAGGACTCCGAACTTTCGTCTGCCCTGCAACAGAAAAAGCGGAACCATAATGTCCGCTTTTTCCATTTATCTTCTATTGGTAATTATTTGCCGTAACGCTCTGCCTGGGAACGGATCAGGTCCAGATCATCAAAATAGTTGATTTTCATGGCTGCTTTGACATCCGCCAGTGTCTGAGCGGCAACTTTTTCTGCCTCTTCGCTGCCTTTTTTCAGCATCTCGTAGATCGCCGGAATGTCTTTTTCCAGTTCTTTTCTGCGATTGCGGATCGGCTCTAAGGTCTCCTGCAGTACATTGTTCAGGAACTTCTTCACTTTGACATCGCCAAGGCCGCCTCTCTGGTAATGTGCTTTCAACTCGTCGAGATTTGCGTAATCCGGCAGATAGCGCTCGAAGTGCTCCGGCTGGCAGAATGCATCGAGATAAGTAAATACGGTATTTCCCTCGATCTTGCCCGGGTCGGTGATCTTGATGTGATCCGGGTCGGTGTACATGCTCATGACTTTTTTCTTGATCTCATCCGGCTCCTCGGACAGGTAAATGCAGTTTCCAAGTGATTTACTCATCTTCGCTTTTCCGTCGATACCCGGCAGACGTCTGCAGGAATCATTCTCCGGCAGCATAATCTTCGGCTGCACAAGTGCCTCGCCATAAACCGTATTGAATTTGTGGACGATCTCCTGTGTCTGCTCGATCATCGGCATCTGATCCTCTCCAACCGGAACGGTCGTTGCCTTGAATGCAGTGATATCGGCTGCCTGGCTGATCGGGTAGGTGAAGAATCCAACCGGGATGCTCGCCTCAAAGTTTCTCATCTGGATCTCCGATTTTACGGTTGGGTTTCTCTGCAGTCTGGAAACCGTAACGAGATTCATATAATAGAAAGAAAGCTCACACAGTTCCGGAATCTGAGACTGGATAAAGATGGTGCTCTTTTCCGGATCAAGTCCGCAGGAAAGGTAATCCAGTGCTACCTCCAGAATGTTCTGGCGCACCTTCTCCGGGTTGTCCGCATTGTCGGTCAGCGCCTGTGCGTCTGCAATCATGATGTAAATTTTATCGAATTCACCGGAGTTCTGCAGCTCCACGCGGCGGCGCAGTGAACCAACGTAATGTCCTACATGCAGCTTGCCGGTCGGTCGGTCGCCGGTCAGTATAATTTTTCCCATTTTTTCTTCCTGCCTTCCTGATACGTAATCTTCGCAGTCCGCTTCTGTATGAAAAATTTCATGAAAATTCTCATAACTGCGGACCTTCTACATACCCTCTATAATACCGTCTTTTTACAAACACTGTCAATGGTCTTTTCCTGTAAAATCCCTCAAAATATCTATTATGAGACAAATCGTTCAACAGCCACGTACAGCCTTCCCTTTTTCGTCTGGTTCTGCACGCCCACATAGCGGAATTTTCCCATATGGCGCACGGTCACGAGATCGTCCTCTTTTAATGACGCACTCGGCGATGTCACCAGCTTTCCGTTGATAAACACCTGGCCGCCCTCGATCAGCGGCACCATTTTGCTCCGCGAACTGCTGAACGCCAGCGACAGCACCGCATCGAGCCGCACGGAAGCGACGGAGCCTTCTTTCCGCTCGGTTTTCGGCTCCGTCAGCTCCTCCGGCAGTCCCGCCTCGACTTCACAGTACACGCTCGTATGGCGCACTTTTTTCAGCTCCGCACAGATGTAGTCCGCCATATCCGCCATACAGATCAGATACGCCTGGTTTCCATCGATCAGAATGTCTCCCAGCTTATACCGCTCCACGCCGAGATTCATCAGTGCTCCTAAGAAATCACGGTGTGACAGCGCATCCGCAAATTTTTCATTCAGCGGGCTGATGCGCACGACTGCGATCGGAAGCATCGACGCATCACCGTCCTCTGCATAGGATGGCAGAAACAGCGCCGCTTTCCGCTCTGCCGCCTCGTATCCGCCAGACAGCACGTAACGCACGCCCGGGATTTTATTTACCGTACGGTAGAACAGATCCTGCTCCGCCAGCGTCAGAAACTCCGTGTGTGACGGAACATCCCTGTGATAACACTGCTCTGCCAGATCCTGAATCCGTCCGACCAGCACTTCTTCCTCATTCATGGTAATCCCCCTTTGATACACCGCGGGCTGCCCCTGTTTTCTTTCGGGCAGCCCACGTATCACACTTTATTTATCCAGCAGCATCGACAGCCCGATCCGCTTCTTCGCCAGATCAAGGCTGATGACCTTCACTTCCACGATATCGCCGACGCTCACAGCCTCCAGCGGATGCTTGATGAAGCGTTTCGTCATCTGGGAAATGTGGACGAGTCCGTCCTGATGCACGCCGATATCGACGAATGCACCGAAGTCAATGACGTTGCGCACGGTTCCCTTTAAGATCATGCCGACCTTCAGGTCCTTCATATCGAGCACGTCGGTGCGCAGGATCGGGCGCGGCATCTCGTCACGCGGGTCACGGCCAGGCTTCTGCAGCTCTTTGATGATATCGCGCAGCGTAATCTCGCCGACACCGATCTCCTCTGCCATCTTTTTGTAATCTTTGATGAAGAACGCCGTCGGTCCATCGCTGATCTGCTCTGTCTTCATATTTAACTTTGCAAACAGCTTCTCGACTGCCTCGTAGCTCTCCGGATGAACGCTTGTGCCGTCCAGCGGATTTTTGCCGCCGGTGATGCGCATAAAGCCCGCGCACTGCTCAAACGCCTTCGGTCCGAGTTTTGCCACTTTCAGGAGCTCTTTTCTGCTCTCGAAACGGCCGTTCTCCTCGCGGTATGCCACGATGTTTTTTGCTATCACCTTGCTGACACCGGAAATGTATTCCAGCAGCGACGCGGATGCCGTGTTCAGATCGACACCGACTTTATTCACGCAGTCCTCAACGACACCGCCGAGCGCCTCGCCGAGCTTCTTCTGGTTCATATCGTGCTGATACTGGCCGACACCGATGGATTTCGGATCGATTTTGACAAGCTCTGCCAGCGGATCCTGCACACGGCGTGCGATGGAAGCGGCGCTTCGCTGTCCGACATCAAAGTTTGGAAATTCCTCGGTTGCCAGCTTGCTTGCGGAGTAAACGGACGCTCCTGCCTCGTTTGTGATCACATACGCAACCTTCTCCGGGATCTCTTTTAAGATCTCGACGATGATCTGCTCGGACTCACGGCTTGCAGTTCCGTTTCCGACAGAAATCAGGGTGACGCCGTATTTGTGGATCAGATCTTTTACAGTGGCTTTCGCTGCCGCAATCTTCTTCTCGTTCGTCGGCGCGGTCGGGTAAACCACGGTGGTATCGAGCACTTTTCCAGTCGCATCGACAACGGCCAGCTTGCATCCCGTACGGAACGCCGGGTCCCATCCAAGGACAACCTGGCCTGCGATCGGCGGCTGCATCAGAAGCTGCTCAAGGTTCTTTCCAAAGACCTTGATCGCACCATCCTCTGCCTTTTCGGTGAGCTGATTTCTGACCTCACGCTCGATGGCCGGAGCGATCAGACGGTTGTAGGCATCCTCGATGGTCGCCTGCAGAACCGGCTTTGTCTGCGGATTCTCTTTGGTGATGATTTTTTTCTCGAGATAACGCAGGATTTCTTCCGTCGGCGCCTCAATTTTGACGTTCAGGAATTTTTCTTTCTCACCGCGGTTCAGTGCCAGCACACGGTGTCCGGCAATTTTCGATACCGGCTCGGAAAACTCATAGTAATTCTCGTAAACGGACTCTGCTTTCTCATCCTTTGCTGTCGAGACGATCAGGCCCTTCGCCTCGGTTCTGCGGCGGATCTCCATACGGTAATCGGCCTCATCGGAAATGCTCTCGGCGATGATGTCGCAGGCACCAGCAATGGCGTCTTTTGCCGTTTTGACTTCCTTTTCTTCTGAAACAAAAGCCTCTGCCTCTTTTTCGAGCGGCTCTTTTGTCATCTGCAGAAGAATGATATTCGCCAGCGGCTCCAGTCCTTTTTCTTTTGCGATCGTCGCACGCGTCCGGCGTTTCGGACGGTACGGGCGGTATAAATCCTCTACGACCACGAGAGTTGCGGCCTCTTCGATGGATTTTTTCAGTTCTGCGGTCAGCTTGCCCTGCTCCTCGATGCTCGCAAGGACAACGGCCTTGCGGTCATTTAAACTGCGCAGGTACATCAGACGATCGTACAGATTTCGCAGTATCTCATCGTTTAAGGAACCTGTTGCTTCTTTTCGATATCGTGAAATAAAAGGGATCGTGTTTCCCTCGTCAATCAGTTTCACTGCAGCTTCTACCTGCCACGGTTTGACGTTCAGCTCAGCTGCCAATACCTGATTCATATCCATAGGTAAATTCCTCCTGTTGTCTCTTCCAAAACACGCTGTTCCTTCTCTGTTTTTCCCGCATAAAAAGCGGGACCCTTGGCGGAACAGCCACTCTATTACCTTATCAATAGGTCTTGTTTTTGTCAACCTTACATGATAAAATCTTTACTATAGCTTTTTTGACAGACTGCGTGTGAAACCGCGCTTTTTTGCAGAAGAAAGGACATTTTATGACACCAGAAAATTACGATCCAAACACCAATGAGTCCGGAGATTCCTATCAGTCCTCCCATCCGTACGGCGTGCCTGAGGGCCAGCGTCCCGGACCGTATCAGCATTACCAGCAGCAGCCTCCCGTACAGCCGCCGCGCAAGACGGGTTCGCAGGCCCTTGCGGCCGCTTCGATGGTCATGGCGATCTGCTCCTTTTTGTTCATGCTCAACATGGGTTCCCTGTTTTTCGGCTCGCTCGGCGTGATCTTCGCCCTTTTAAGCCGCGGCGCAGGACGCATGAGCGGCACGGCAAAAGCCGGTCTGGCGGGCTGTACCATCGGCATAATTGTCGGTATCTGCATGTATGCTTTCCTGCTTTTCAACATGGTCAGCGGCGGCAGCACCAACCTGCTTGAGCGGTATTACAATCAGTACATGCAGGAATACCAGATGACACCGGATAACGGAACAACCACCGACGGAAATACCATCTAGGTACCAGAAAGGATTTTTCATGAACGGACAAAAACAGAAATTTTCAGAACTGAAAAAGCAGGCCCGTGAGGCCATGGCAGGCCGATGCGGCACGCTGGTGGGCGCAACCGCGATCAACCTGTTTCTCACCTTCTCCTGCTCCCTCATCCCGACGCTGATTTTTTCAGGCACAACGCTGTACGATATCATTTTCCTGAATCTGACGCTGTTCCTGTTTTCCCTGCTCCTCAGCCTCTTTCAGGCGGGCTACTTAAAGATCTGCCTCTCAACGCTGCGCGGGGAACCGATTTCCGTCGGTGATATGCTCTACGCTTTCTATCACCACCCGGACCAGTACGTGCTGATGTTCCTTATCATCAACGGCATCAGCTCCGTGATCGCCCTGATTTCCAGCATTCCGGGCTTCCAGTATCTTTCCTCCCCGAGTGCGGAACTGACGCTTGGAACAGCACTTTCCATCGAAGCCGAGCTTTCTTCTCTGATGAACGTTTACGTTTACAAGCTGATCGGCTCTCTCGTTTCCACGCTGGTGCTGGTTCCGTTTTCCCTTTCCACCTTTGTGATGAACGACGCTCCCGGCATCGGCCCGATCCAGGCGATCCGTCAGAGCTTTGCGATGATGAAGAAGAACTTTTTCCGCTACATTCTGCTTCTCTTAAGTTTCTTAGGGCTTGAGATTCTCGCATCCTGTTCCTGTGCCATCGGCTTTTTGTGGGTAATGCCCTATATGCAGATCACGATGGCTGCGTTCTATCAGGAACGGAAAGATGTCCTGTATCCGGCAGCAGAACCTGTGGGATACGATATGGATTCTTTTGGTTCCGGTACGGACCTTTAATTGATAAAAAAGACGTTTCGCCCTGTCTCATTGACAGATGCGAAACGTCTTTTTTTATTCTTATCTTCGCGTCAGGCGGATATTCGCAATCCGCTTTGCTGCATCATTCTATACCCAATAGCTGCTACACAGCTTATTTTGGTTAAATTCTCGCGCGGATTCTGCTCTGGATTCCGTCGAGTTTCTCTGCTTTTTCTCTGTACTCCTGCTCTGTGATTTCGCCGGTAATAAATGCGAACTCCTCGGACAGACTTGGAACTGCTACGATTTCTACTTTTCCGAACAGCTCCTCGATCTCACTCTGGCGCTCTGCGGCGTGGCCGGACACGCGGACGAAGAAGCGGCTCTTTACATCATCGATCTGCAGCAGGTCCAGTTTTTCCTCGCTCCAACTCATCATGATGTTTCTGCCTTTGTTCTTTGCGCAGTCTACGACATCGGCTACAACGGCACTTGCGGTCGGAAGCTTTCCTGCTCCGCTTCCGTAGAACATCGCATCACCCAGTACATTTCCGTGGATGAAGATGGCGTTGAAGACACCGTTTACGCTGTACAGCGGGTTTTTCGCGTCAATCATCACCGGGCTTACCATGGCGTAATACTGATTACCCACCTTGCGGCTTGTTGCGAGCAGTTTGATTGCGGTTCCCATCGAGGTCGCATATTTGATATCCTCTGCGGTGATCTTTGTGATTCCCTCGGTGTAAACCTCTTCGTAATTGACTTCTTTTCCATAGGCAAGAGAAGAAAGAATCGCAATTTTACGGCAGGCATCGTAGCCTTCTACGTCTGCTTCCGGGTTGCGCTCTGCGTAGCCAAGGCGCTGTGCCTCTTTTAACACATCGGCAAAATCGGAACCGTCGCTTGCCATTTTGCTTAAGATGTAGTTTGTCGTACCGTTTAAGATACCCGTTACTTCATCGATCTCATCTGCAGTCAGGGAGGAGTTTAACGGACGGATGATCGGGATACCGCCGCCGCAGCTTGCCTCAAACAGATAGTTTGCGCCGTGCTCTTTTGCAATTGCAAGAAGCTCGGTACCGTGTCTTGCCACCAGCTCTTTGTTGGATGTGCAGACGCTCTTTCCAGCCTCCAGCGCACGTTTTGTGAAGGTGTAAGCCGGCTCAACGCCGCCCATGACCTCGACAACAATATCAACCTCCGGATCGTTTGCGATCACTTCGTAATCATGTACCAGCACTTTTTCCACTGGATCTCCCGGGAAATCTCTTAAATCCAGAACGTATTTGATATTAATCTCGTTCTCTGCTCTCTTGTTGATGCTGTCATGGTTCGTGTTGATGACTTCTACCACGCCGGAACCAACGGTGCCATATCCTAATACTGCAATCTGAATCATCTCTTTTGTCCCTCTCTTGCTTTTTCTTTTTCAGGACTCCTGTCCTAAGATTTTAAAATAATGAACTCCCTGTCTGGACTCAATCTCGTTGATCATCTCCGAGGCGTCTCCCCGGTCTTCCGCGATATCCACGCTGATTGTCAGTGACGCCACGCCGTTTAACGGAATCGTCTGATGAATGGTCAGAATGTTTCCGTGAAACTCGGCGATAATCTTCAGCACATCGGAAAGCAGTCCCGGCTCATCGTCCATCTGCAGAATAAACGTAATCGTTTTTCCTTTTGCATTGTCATGAAAAGGAAGAATATCATCTTTGTATTTATAGAAAGAGCTTCTGCTGATTCCCGCTTTTTCCGTTGCCTGCTGCACGGTAAGCTCCTGCATATCCATCAACCGTTTGGCCTCGATGACCTTCAAAAGAACCTCGGGAACCGCTTTTTCTTTGATTACATAGTACTTTGTTTTCTCTTCTCTCATGGCAATCCTCTACCTTTATACTCTTTCCAGGAAATACATTTGTTTTCACAGGAAAGATCGTATCATATTCCGACACAATACGCAAGGAATTTTTTCGAATCGGTTTTCAGAAGCCAATGCTTCCGCCGCCGTGACTGTTTCCGCTCGACGAAGTGTGAACGGTGCTTCCGCCGCCACCTCCGCCGCCAGAAACGCCTCCGCCGTGGTTTCCATCATCCTTCTGGATTTTGTGCATCGATACATGACGGTCGATCAGCGCATCCCTGCGGTCTCTGATGTTTACGCGTTTCAGATCCGCATAGCTCTTTGCACCACGGTTTTTCTTTCGTCTGTAGCTCTTCCAGATTCCAAAATAAACAAGAATTCCTGTCGCAGCCGCTGCGATAACAGAAATAAGAGCTTCCGTGCTGTTGATTTTGCGGTAATGAATAATGGAACCGTCTTCTGTAATCAGATAGTCCGCATCGGAAACGCCGCGGTCGAAGCATTCCTGCGTCATCGTAATCATTTTTGCAAAGGTTCCCGCATAGTCGCCGTCTTTCGCGTAGCCCTGCGCCGCCTGCAGGATATCATCAATTTCCGCATCGGACATGTAATACTGCATAATACCAGATGTCGAAATCACAATCTGGCGCTGTCCCATATCAATGAGGAAGCAGACACCGTTTGGCTCTTTCTGATACTTTTTGTCATAAAAATCATCTGCAATCGCCTGACAGTCCTCGGAACCGCTGCTGCGCTCGGTCAGGATGACCATATGAATTTCCGTATTGTTCTCGAACTCCGCGCAGGATCTCTCGAGGTCCTGCTCCTCCGCATCAGAAAGAAGCGATGCATTGTCGTAGATATGCTGGGATTCGGCTTTTACGGTATTCACAGAAAAAACTCCGCAAAGCAGAAGGGCCGCAAAAATCCCGAGCAGATATTGTCCTGCTTTTTTCATTCTTCTCATGCGAAATACCCTCCTATCAGCATCACAATCAGAACCAGAAGAGCACTCACAGCCGACGTCAGAAGGGCTCTCTTCCGCTCATAGGGAAAATCGCCGTTGATCGTTCCGGTCTGGCCGTTCATCGCATAGTAGTAAACCTTCCCGTCTTTTCCCGGATACGTCAGCGTCCAGACGGGAAACAGGACGTAACGCCAGTTCTCCTGCTTCGGGGAAAGGTTCATTTTTTCCTGCTCGAGGGAGATATATTCGTTCGCCTCATTCCGCATGGCGCCGCGTGCCATCGTCTCCAGTTCTTTTTTCAGTTCCGGTGCGATCTGCTGCTGTTCGATATCACGCTTTTCCGCCTGAAAGCCGGAAAGGTACCCCATGGAAAACGGCTGCATCTCCTCCAGACGGTATGGCTGTACGCATTCGATCAGATCGCGGTCTGCCTTGTTCAGAGCGTTACGCGACAGACCGTCCACACGGACCTCTCCCTCCCGGCGGACATCGTAGATGCTGGTCTCTGTGTACTCCACATCACCGGTCTGCCAGACTCTCACCTTCCGGCCGCGCGCTATGTAATCCGTCTCAAAGTCTCCGCCGTAAATCCAGTACGGGAAATAGACACCTGTCATCTTCTGTACCTGACTCTTTTCGAAAAAGTCCTTCGGAATAAAGTGTTTCTTCCGGGTAAATGACAAAAATTTCTCGATTGCCTGCTCCTTGCTGATTTTGAACGGCAGCACAAAATCCGGCATATATTCTCCCGAAAGCCGGCCTGAAAGCACCACCGGATTGTGGCAGTAGAAACAGTATGTCGCTGCCGTCGTCGCATCGGTCACAATCTCGGCGCCGCAGTTCGGGCAGGTGTAGACAACTGCTTCGCCCTGCTCTGTTTCCCCTTTTGTTTCCTCCGTACTGCTTTCCTTCTGTGCATCGGATGCTTCCTGTGCACCGGCAGCATCGTCCTCCCCGTTCAGCGCTTCCGCTGCTTTCGGGTTCGCCTTTTCGGCTTCTTCCTGTGTAAACGAGGACAGGCAGTACTCGCATTTATACTTTCCGCTTGCCGGATCGAAGGTCAGATCGCCTCCGCAGTTCGGGCATTTGTATGTAATAACCTCCATATTCTATCCCTCCTTCCCCGGAGCCGCTGTTGTATTGGATGGTTATCTGTTTTCTTTTACTGTCTTGGTTTTCCGCAGTTCGAGCAGAACTTGCCGGTATTCTCCGTTCCGCATGCGCAGACCCATTTTCCTGCCGCTTCCGGTTTCGGGCTGCCACAGTTCGAACAGAATTTACCGCTGTTCTCGGTTCCACACTTGCCGCAGATCCACACCATCGGCTTTGCACTTCCGCAGTTTGAGCAGAAATTGCCGGTGTTCTCCGTTCCGCAGGAGCATTTCCATACGCCTTTTGCAGCTTCCTGCTGTGCCTTGGCTGCCGCCTGCTGCTGCATCTGCTGCTGATTCGAAGCGGACGCCGATGCAAACGAGGAACCGAAGGCATTCATGCCCATCTGAACACCCATAAAGCCGTTCATGGCTCCGTTTGGGTTGGCTGCTGCTTTCTCCATACTGCGTGCCATCGCTCCCTGTACATAGCCCTCACGGATCGATGGATCAGACATCATCGCACCTTCGTTGCGCATCTGGATCAGTTTCTGGGAAGCTTCATCGTAGGAAAGGCTTGCGATTGCCACGGACTGGATCTCCATGCCGCGCATTGCCCGCCAGCTCTCATCCATCGCATCTGCCATGTAGCGGGACAGCTCGGCGCTCTTGGATGCTGCGAACGAAATGCGGATGCCGTCGGCTGCCATCTGATTGATCGAGGACTGCAGGCCCTCTAAAAATTCGTTCATATACTGCTCGTTGATATCCTCGATCTCTACGCGGGATGCGTTTCTCGGCACAGCCTCTGCGTAGAAGCGGAGCGGATCGATGATGCGGATGGAATAGGAACCGTGTGCCCGAAGGAACAGCTCGGCATTGTAGAACTGGTCGAAATAGTTGACCGGATTTCTCGTTCCGAATTTGATTCCCTTGATTTCCTGCAGATTAATATAGAAAACTCTCTGCTCATGCGGGGTCTGGCCGCCGAATTTCAGGCGCTCAAATGTATCTTTTACGGCTGCGTCAAGCGATCCGCTGAACATCGACGGAGACGATGACTGGTCTACGGTAAAGTAGCCCGGCTCTGCGGTGTAATCAATGATCTTTCCGCCGTCCACCAGCATCATAAACTGATTGTCATAGACATGGATCACAGAACCGTTTGAAATCGTCTGGCTTCCCTTTTTATTCTGGCCTTTTCTTACCAGAATTCCCTCTGTAAATACCGTATGTTCCCCCATCTCATACGGTTCCACGGTCTCCAGCCACTGATCGGCGAAACTGCCGTGTACTGCATTGACTGCTGCTCTGATAATACCCATACTTTTACCTCCTGTTTGCCTTTGGCTTCAAAACAGAAAGGAGCATTTCCGTCCTCTGTTGGTGAAAATGCTCCTTATTTTACTTGTCACTGTGCTCTGCCCACAGCCGAATTATGCTTCTTCCTCTTTCGCTCCGGTTCCGAGGGCAATCCACTTCAGATATGCGTTGATAAACAGATCAATTCCGCCGTCCATGACTGCATCGACGTTTCCGGTCTCTGCGTTGGTACGGTGGTCTTTGACCATGGTGTATGGCTGCATAACGTAAGAACGGATCTGGTTGCCCCAGCCGATCTCGGTTACTTCGCCGCGGATGTCGCTCAGCTTATCTGCCTGCTCCTGGAGTTTCAGCATATACAATTTTGCTTTCAGCATCTGCATTGCCTTGTCCTTGTTCTGGAACTGGGAACGCTCATTCTGGCACGTAACCACGATGCCGGTCGGCATATGCGTGATTCGGATCGCCGATGACGTCTTGTTGATGTGCTGTCCGCCGGCACCGCTGGAACGGTACGTATCGATACGGATATCCTCATCACGAACCTCAACATCGATCTCTTTGTCGATATCCGGCATAACATCGCACGATACGAACGATGTCTGGCGTTTTCCTGCCGCGTTGAACGGAGAAATACGGACGAGACGGTGAACGCCTTTTTCGGATTTCAGATAACCGTAAGCGTTTTCGCCGTTGACCTGGAATGTCACGGACTTCACACCGGCCTCATCACCGTCCAGAAAGTCGAGTTCCTCGATCGTAAAGCCTTTGCGTTCTGCCCATCTGGTGTACATACGGTACAGCATGCCGCACCAGTCGCACGCCTCGGTTCCGCCTGCACCTGCGTTCAGTTTGATGATCGCATTGTCCTTGTCAAATTCGCCGGACAGCAGGGTTTTGATGCGGATGGCATCGAAGGATGCCTTGAACTCTTCCATCATTTCCGCGATTTCCGGAACAACGGAATCGTCATCCTCCTCCTGTCCCATCTCAATCAGAGTTTCCATATCTTCTTTGGCGGATACCAGTTTCTGATACGTATCTCTGTCCTCTTTCATGCTGCTCAGCTGTTTCATCTGCTCCTGCGCTTCTTCGGGGTTGTCCCAGAAATTGGGTTCCTCCATTTTACGCTCTAATTCTTCGATCCTCTGCTCTTTGTTAGCGAGGTCAAAGTGAATCCCTCACTTCCACTAATGGTTTATCGTATGTGCCAAGTTCCATTTTGAACTGGTCTAATTCAACTACCACAAGCTTCACCTGCTTTCTATTTTATATTTTGTATGACACGCAGCTTCTGGTAGGGAAGCTGCGTGCTTTGTCAAACGGATCGTGCTCATCCGTCTCACTGCTGTTCTGCTTTTATCAAACCGATTTTCTTCCGCAGCACTGTTTGTACTTCTTGCCGCTTCCGCACGGGCATGGATCGTTTGGATAGATCTTACGCTCTGCGCGCTGTACCGGTTTTCTCGGGCCGGACTCGTCTTTGTTGGTTCCGGTCACTTTGGCTACCTGCTCACGTTCTACTTTCTGCTCAACACGTACATGGAACAGGAGACGGACGGTATCCTGCTGGATGGACTCGAGCATTTCGTTAAACATGTCGTAAGCTGCCATCTTGTACTCAACCTTCGGGTCTCTCTGGCCGTATGCCTGCAGGCCGATACCCTCGCGGAGCTGATCCATATCATCGATATGATCCATCCACTTCTGGTCGATAACCTTCAGAAGAACGACACGCTCAAGCTCACGAATCTGCTCCTCCTCCGGGAATTCTGCTTCTTTCTCCTCGTAGAGTTTAACAGCTTCCTCTTTTAACTGCTGTTTCAGCTCGTTTTTGGAAATCTTCTCTACGCGCTCTTTTGTCACTGCCTTCACCGGCATGATGGAGAGCAGCATCTCATTTAATTCTGTCAGATCCCACTCGGACTGCTCGGTGTTCTCGCCGATGCAGAGATCTACGGTATTGTCGATGGTGTCGGCAATCATCTTGAAGATGGTGTCTCTCATGCTCTCGCCGTCCAGAACGCGGCGTCTCTCTTTGTAGATGATCTCACGCTGCTCGTTATTGACCTGGTCATAGTCGAGCAGGTTTTTACGGATTCCGTAGTTGTTGCCCTCGATCTTCTTCTGCGCTTTTTCGATGGCGGAAGAAAGCATCTTGTGCTCGATCTGCTCATTTTCCGGTACGCCGAGGGATTTGAAAATGCCCATCAGTTTTTCGGAACCGAAGAGTCTCATCAGATCGTCTTCCAGGGAAATGTAGAAACGGGACTCACCCGGGTCTCCCTGACGGCCGGAACGACCGCGGAGCTGATTGTCGATACGGCGGGACTCATGACGCTCGGTGCCGATGATCTTTAAGCCGCCGGCAGCTTTTGCCACATCATCCAGCTTGATATCGGTACCACGGCCGGCCATGTTGGTCGCGATGGTAACGGCTCCTGCCTCGCCGGCATGGGCTACGATTTCTGCCTCGAGCTCATGGAACTTCGCATTTAAGACCTGATGCGGGATTCCCTCGCGGCGCAGCATTTTGCTGATCAGCTCAGAAGTCTCAATGGTGATGGTACCAACCAGAACCGGCTGGTTCACGGCATGTGCCTCTTTGACTTCCTCTACGACTGCGTGGAATTTCTCTTTTTTCGTCATGTATACGGCATCGTCCATATCCACACGGATGACCGGGCGGTTGGTCGGGATCTCGATAACGTCCATGCCGTAGATGTCACGGAACTCCTGCTCCTCGGTGAGGGCAGTACCGGTCATGCCGGCTTTTTTCTCGTATTTGTTAAAGAAGTTCTGGAACGTGATGGTTGCCAGAGTCTTGCTCTCTCTTCTTACTTTTACGTGCTCTTTTGCCTCGATTGCCTGATGCAGACCATCGGAATAACGGCGCCCCGGCATGATACGGCCGGTGAACTCATCGACGATCAGAACCTCGTCGTCTTTGACTACGTAGTCCTTGTCGCGGTGCATCAGATAATTGGCACGCAGCGCCAGGATCACGTTGTGCTGGATCTCCAGGTTCTCCGGATCGGAGAGGTTCTCGATATGGAAGAAGTTCTCGACTTTCTTCACACCGTCATCGGTCAGGGTAACGAATTTGTCCTTCTCGTTGACGATGAAGTCTCCGGTCTCCTCGATCTCCTCGCCCATGATCGCGGTCATCTTGGTCATCTCGCCGCTTGCCTCGCCGCGCTGCATCTGGTGTGCCAGAATATCTGCGGTCTCGTACAGCTTGGTGGATTTGCTGCTCTGTCCGGAAATAATCAGAGGTGTTCTTGCCTCGTCGATCAGGACGGAGTCGACCTCGTCGATGATACAGTAAGCAAGCTCTCTCTGTACGAGCTGCTCTTTGTAGATCACCATGTTGTCACGCAGGTAATCGAAACCAAGCTCATTGTTGGTGATGTAGGTGATATCGCATGCGTACTGCTGGCGGCGCTCATCGTTTTTCATATCATTTAAAACGACGCCGACGGTCAGACCGAGGAATCTGTGGACTTTTCCCATCCACTCTGCATCTCGGTTTGCCAGGTAGTCGTTGACGGTAACGATGTGGACGCCGCGTCCGGTCAGTGCGTTCAGGTAAGCCGGAAGGGTGGAAACAAGGGTTTTTCCTTCACCGGTTTTCATCTCGGCGATACGGCCCTGATGGAGGATAATACCACCGATCAGCTGTACGCGGTGGTGCTCCATACCGAGGGAACGTTTTGCTGCCTCGCGGACGGTTGCGAATGCTTCCGGGAGAATGGAATCCAGGGATTCTCCTCCGTTGTAGCGGTCTTTATATTCCTTTGTCTTGGCACGCAGCTCTTCATCGGTCAGCGCCTGCATGGTCGGGCGGAGAGCTTCGATTTTGTCTACAATTGGATAGATTCGTTTCAGCTCGCGCTCACTGTGCGTACCAAAAAGTTTTTCTGTGAATTTCATAGAATGTTTGCTCCTGCTTTCTCTATTAATTGCCATATTAACATATGGTACTATTCTACCACTTCTGGCACAAGATAACAATGAATTTTTCGTAAACATTTGGTGCCGTTCCCCGGTTTTCCGCTGTTTTTACGGCTTTTCCCGGACTTTCCGGCCCTTTCCGCGAAAAAGTCACCCTGTTTCACAGCTTTTCTAAGCTGGAAACAGGGTGACTTTTCATTCTTTATTTACTTTTCAGCACTCCGGCTCGATCAGACCGTAGGTGTTGTTCTTTCTCTTGTAAACGACGTTTACTTCGTCGGTCTCTGCATTGCGGAATACGAAGAAGGTGTGTCCAAGAAGTTCCATCTGTACGCAGGCATCTTCCGGATACATTGGTTTCATGCCGAATTTTTTCGTACGGATGATCTGGATGTCTTCGTCCTCCAGATAGTCATGCTCCAGATATTCTTTCTGGAAGTTTCCTGCTTCCTGCTGTTTGTCGGCAATTTTGTTTTTGTATTTGCGAAGCTGGCGTTCGATCACTTCCTCTACCAGATCGATGGATACGTACATATCGTTGCTTACCTGCTCGGAACGGATGATGTTTCCTTTTACCGGAATGGTAACCTCAATTTTCTGTCTTTCTTTCTCTACGCTTAAGGTTACAATGACATTTGTGTCAGGCGTAAAATATTTCTCCAGTTTGCCAAGTTTTTCGTTGACCGCGGCTTTTAATCCCTCTGTCACGTCAATATTTTTTCCGCTGATGGTAATTTTCATTATGCCCAACCCCTTTGCTCTCAAATTTTACAGGCTCTTCACTTCCCCTGTAAGTAACTCTAATTATAGCAATAGTTGTCTTTATTTGCAATAGTATTTAGAAAATTCATGAATATTTTAGAGTTTTTTCTGTTACAGTTCACTTGTATCTTATTTTTGACAGATTTCATGCTCGCATGAAAATCTGTCAAGAATAAGATACAAAGGGAGCGCCTGGTTATGAGCAAAAAGGAGCTGCGCAGCAGCGGAGAGCGCTGAAAGCGCGGTTTTGCGAATGGCGCGGGTGAACGTCCGTTTCCGCTTACCGGCGGCATACTGCCAGCACGTCTTCAAACTTCATTTTGCCGCCGAACAGATCCAGTGCACTGCCAATTGTCACATCGACGTGGTTGTTTCCCAGTTTTTTGAGCAGCTCCAGGTCTTCAAAACTTCCCACGCCGCCGGCGTACGTCACCGGAAAATCTTTCATCTTCGCAAGCAGTTCCACCAGCTCCGTCTCAATGCCGGAAGCCTTTCCCTCGACATCCACGGCATGGATCAGGAACTCATCACAGTATTCTGACAGGTGATGCAGCAGTTCCTCTGTCACTTCTTCGTCCGTGAACTTCTGCCAGCGGTCCGTCACGATATAGTATTTTCCGTCCCGCTTCCGGCAGCTTAAATCCAGTGTCAGCCGCTGCTTTCCTACCGTCGTCACCAGCTTGTCCAGATTTTCATAGAACACATGGCCGTCGCGGAACACATACGAAGTCACAATCACATGGCTTGCCCCCGCTGTCAGAAACTCGCACGCATTCTCCGCATCAATGCCGCCTCCCACCTGCAGGCCGCCCGGGTACGTCGAGAGTGCCAGCAATGCCTGGCGCTTCGTCTCCTCGTAAAACTCGGTACCTTCCTTGTTCAGCAGAATCACATGGCCGCCCGTAATGCCCTGCTCTTCGTACAGCTGCGCATAGTACGACGCATCCTGCTCCGAGACAAAATTCTCGCTCGCCTGATTTCCCTGATCTTTCAGCGATCCCCCGACAATCTGTTTTACTTTTCCGTTATGAATATCAATACATGGTCGAAATCTCATTTTCCCCGTTTCCTTTCTTTTCTCTCCCC
>OGZL01000830.1_pt1 | contig 24475 bp, 22 predicted proteins | sample 1576761 | NCBI WGS metagenome assembly OGZL01 (sample SAMEA3541595, study PRJEB24748) | human gut metagenome | biome: human gut; feature: human-associated habitat; material: faeces | place: China | collected 2012
ATTTAAGTGTGCCTACAGTAACCAAATTTATCAGCGAAATGTGCGATGATGGCTATATTAATGATTACGGAAAGTTAGAAACTAGTGGAGGACGTCATCCCAGCCTCTATGGACTCAATCCTGAATCAGGCTATTTTATAGGAGTAGACATCAAAAAGTTTGCCATTAATATTGGACTTATTAATTTCAAGGGTGATATGGTAGAACTGAAAATGAATATCCCATATAAGTTTGAAAATACCCAGGAAGCCTTGGAGAAACTATGTAAACTCATCAGTAATTTTACAAAGAAAGCAGGAATCAATCCAGAAAAGGTATTAAACATTTGTATGTCGCCGGAGCGGCTGGAAACCCTGCGGCAGGAGGACGAACTGCGCAGCGCCCGGGAACGGGCTCTGGATCTCCTTTCGGCGGCGGAGCAGACCAGCGGCACCCTGCGGCAGAAGCTGCTGCGCTGGTACGGCGAGGAGGCCGTGGAGGCCGCTGTGCTCCGCATGGAGGAGCTGGGGCTCATCAATGACCTGGACTATGGCCGGCGATATGCGGCGGACGCAGTGAATCTGCGGGGATGGCCCCGGAGAAGGATCGCCATGGAGCTGCAAAAAAAGGGCGTCCCGGCGGAAGTCATCGAGGAGGCCCTGGCCGATATCACCGAGGAGACCGAGATAGAAACGGCCTGCCGTTTGCTGGAGGGGCCGTACCGCGGGAGGCTGCGGGACCGCAGGGAGCGGGACAAGGTGAAAGCCGCCCTGCAGCGCCGTGGGTTCTCCTACGAGGTGATACGGCAGGCGGTGAGCCGGGTGCTGGAAGCCCTGTCGGAGATAGAACCAGAGCCGGAGGAAGTGCTGGAAACCGGGGATGGGCAGGAGGAGCTGCTTGCCCTCATCCGGAAGAAATACGCGAAGAACATGGCTGACCGGGCCGGGATGGAAAAGACCATCGCGGCGCTGTACCGGCGGGGCTACCCGCTGGAGGCGATAAAGGCGGCGATGAATACGATACTGGAGCAGGAGGAAAACTGCCGTGACGATTAAAGTGGGAATGATCTCGCTGGGGTGCAGCAAAAACCAGGTGGACGCCGAGCGCCTGCTGGCGATGCTGGCCGGGGATGGATTTACGATCTGCAATGACATGACCGAGTGTGACGCGGTCATCGTCAATACCTGCGGGTTCATCGAGGACGCCAAGAAGGAATCCATTGACACGATACTGGAGTGCTGCGCCGCCAAGGGCGAGGGCAGCCTAAAATGCGTGGCGGTGACCGGCTGCCTGGCGGAGCGCTACCGTGAGGAGCTGGCACGGGAGATCCCTGAGGCGGATGTGGTGCTGGGGATAGGCAGCAACGGAAAGATAGGCGAGGCGATACGGAAAGCTGTAATGGGCGAGCACTTTACGGAATATGGCGAGAAGGAGTCCCTTTCGATGGAAGGGGAACGGATGCTGGCCAATGAGCCGTGGTTTGCCTATGTGAAGGTGGCCGAGGGCTGCGACAACCGGTGCAGCTACTGCGCCATTCCGCTCATCCGGGGCCGATTCCGCAGCAGGCCCATGGAAAATGTGATAGAGGAATGCAAGGAGCTGGCCGCCCGCGGCGTGACCGAGCTGAACCTGGTGGCGCAGGATACCACCCGCTACGGGGAAGATATTTACGGTGAGGGCCGCCTGCCGGAGCTGATCGACGCGGTGTGCGAGATAGAGGGGGTGCACTGGGTGCGCATCCTGTACTGCTACCCCGACCGGGTCACCGATAAGCTGATCGACACCATAGCCCGCCAGCCCAAGGCGGTGCATTACTTCGATATTCCGGTGCAGCACGCCAGCGCCCATGTGCTGCGGGATATGAACCGCCGGGGCGACCGGAGATCTATCACCGCGCTGTGCCAAAAGATCCGGGAGAAGATCCCCGATGTGGTGCTGAGAACGACACTGATCGCCGGGTTCCCCACCGAAAGCGAGGAGGACTTTGCCGAGCTGTGTAAGCTGGTGGAGGAGGTGCGCTTTGACCGGCTGGGGTGCTTTGCTTACAGCCAGGAGGAGGATACCCCCGCTGCCGAGCTGGAGCAGATCCCGGAGGAGGTGCGCCGCCGCCGTGCCGAGATCATCATGGAGCTGCAGATGAGCGCGGCCTTTGACTTTGCCGACCGCTGCACTGGACGCACGCTGGAGGTGCTGGTGGAGGGATATGAGGACGGCCAGTACTACGGGCGCAGCTACATGGACGCCCCCGATATTGATACCAGAGTGTACTTTACCAGTGAGGACGAAATAGAGCCCGGCAGCTATGTGCCGGTGCTCATCACCGATACCGACGGCTATGACCTCATCGGCATGGCGAAAGCGAAGGAGGATACAAAATGAATTTACCCAATAAGCTGACGATGCTGCGCATCATTCTGATCCCGGTCTTTCTGGTGCTGGTGCTGGTGGAGAGTATCCCGATGCACTACCTGTGGGCGCTGCTGGTTTATCTGATCGCCTGCTTTACCGATACGCTGGATGGGCACATTGCCCGCAGCCGGGGCCTGGTGACCGACTTTGGCAAGCTGATGGACCCGCTGGCCGATAAGCTGCTGGTGATGAGCGCCCTGGTGGCCTTTATCCCGGTGGCCGATGTGCCGGTATGGGTGGTCGTGGTCATCCTCGGCCGGGAATTCATGGTGACCAGTCTGCGGCTCATCGCGGCCGGAAAAGGGGTGGTCATTGCCGCCGATAAATGGGGCAAGATCAAGACCATCAGCCAGATGATATGGCTGAACTACACCCTGCTGATGCTGTGGCTATTCCCGGAAGCGGGCTGGGCCCACACCGTCTTTGTGGTGCTGATGGGCATAGTGGTGGCGACCACGGTGCTGAGCGGCGCCAACTATATGCTGAAGAACAAAGAGCTTTACAGCGACCGGTAAGGGTCGATTTGTGATACAAGGAGTAATATTATGCAGCTTTATAACAGTTTGAGCCACAAAAAAGAGGAATTTGTGCCCAACCACCCGGACATCGTGAAGATGTATACCTGCGGCCCCACCGTGTACCACTTTGCCCATATCGGCAATCTGCGCACCTACATCATGGAGGATGTGCTGGAAAAGTACCTGCGGTACTGCGGCTACAATGTGAAGCGGGTCATGAACATCACCGATGTGGGGCACCTCTCCAGCGACGCCGATACCGGCGAGGACAAGATGCTGAAGGGCGCGAAGCGCGAGCATAAAACGGTGATGGAGATCGCCAAATACTACACCGACGCCTTTTTTGAGGACTGCCGCAAGCTGAATATTAAGACCCCGGATGTGGTGGAGCCCGCCACCGCCTGCATTCCCGAATTCATCAAGCTGGTGGAGGGGCTGCTGGAAAAAGGCTACGCCTATGTAGCAGGCGGCAATGTTTACTTTGATACCTCCAAGCTGGAGAAGTATTATGTCTTTAACGACCACAACGAGGAGGATCTCGCCGTCGGTGTCCGGGAGGGCGTGGAAGAGGACCAGAACAAGCGCAACAAGGCGGACTTTGTGCTGTGGTTCACCAAGAGCAAGTTTGAGGACCAGGAGCTGAAGTGGGATTCCCCCTGGGGCGTGGGTTACCCCGGCTGGCACATCGAGTGCAGCGGCATTTCGATGAAGCACCTGGGCGAGGACCTGGATATCCACTGCGGCGGCATTGATAATGCCTTCCCGCACCACACCAATGAGATCGCCCAAAGTGAAGCATATCTCGGTCACAAGTGGTGTAACTACTGGTTCCATGTACACCACTTGAACACCAACAGCGGCAAGATGAGCAAAAGCAAGGGCGAATTCCTCACTGTTTCTCTGTTGGAGGAGAAGGGCTACCGTCCGCTGGCGTACCGCTATTTCTGCCTGCAGAGCCACTACCGCAAGGCGCTGGTCTTTAGCTACGAGAACCTGGATAACGCCGAGCAGGCCTATGAAAAGCTGGTGGCCAGAGTGGCGGCGCTGAAGCCGGTGGAGAGCGATGCCATCGATGAGGAGGCGGCCGCGGCGCTGCGGAAGGAATTTACCGACGCGCTGGATAATGACCTCAACACCTCGCTGGCGGTGACGGCGGTGTACGATGTGCTGAAGGCCAAGACCAACGATAAGACCAAGGCCATGCTGCTGCGGGAATTTGAAACGGTGCTGGGGCTGGGGCTCTTTGAGGAGGCGGCCAAGCACCAGGAGAAGAAGCAGGCGCCGGCGGCCGAGGAAAGCGACCCGGAGATCGACGCGCTGATCGCCGAGCGGCAGGCCGCCCGCAAGAATAAGGACTTTGCCACGGCGGACCGCATCCGTGATGAGCTGACCGCCCGGGGCATTGTGCTGACCGATACCCCCGAAGGGGTGAAGTGGCACCGCGCCTAAACAAAACGGAGGACGATATGGACTGGCAGAAAACCGTTGAAAATATGAAGAAACGGGGCTTTACCGTGCGGCGCTACGCCACCGGCGCCGAAGCCGCCGAGGCCCTGTGCGGGGAGCTGAAGGGGCAGGAAATCGGGATGGGAGGCAGCGTGACCGCCGCCCAGCTGGGTCTGCCCGAAAAGCTGGAGGCAGCGGGCTGTACCGTTTATGCACGGGGCCGCAGCTGGGATAGAAAGGACACCGATAAGGGCGTGACGGCTCCGGTGTATATCAGCAGCGCCAACGGCGTGGCGGAAACCGGCGAGCTGGTAAACATCGACGGCACCGGCAACCGGGTGGCGGCAACGCTGTATGGACCCGAGAAGGTGTACTTTATCGTGGGGCTGAATAAGCTGGCCCCGACGCTGGAGGCGGCGATATGGCGAGCCAGAAATATAGCCAGCCCGCTGAACGCGAAGCGGCTGAACCGCAGGACCCCCTGTGCCCTGAGCGAGGTAATGAAGTGCTATGACTGCCAGAGCCCTGAGCGCATCTGCAGGGGTATGACCATCCACATGGGGCCCATGAAAGGCGTGGGGGAGACCATAGTGGTGCTGATAGACGAGGAACTGGGATATTGAGCCGAAACGGCTGCGAAGAATAAACGAGGTGGAACATGAAACACGAGACAGTTTTGGTGTTGGATTTCGGCGGGCAGTATAATGAACTGATCGCCCGGCGGGTGCGTGACCTGGGCGTTTACTGCGAGGTGCACCCCTACAAAAAGGCGCTGGAAAAGATAGAGGAGCTTTCGCCCATCGGCATTATTTTTACCGGCGGGCCGAACAGCGTATACGAGGAGGGCGCGCCTAAGGTGGATCCGGCGGTATTCCAGCAGGGACTGCCCATCCTGGGACTGTGCTACGGTCTGCAGATGATGAGCCAGGTGCTGGGCGGCGAGGTGAAAAGCGCGCCGACCCGCGAATTTGGCAAGACGCCGGTGCACTACGATACCGAGAGCCTGCTCTTTAAGGGGATGCCGCAGGAGGCCATCTGCTGGATGAGCCATGTGGACTACGTGAGCCGTCTGCCGGAGGGCTTTACCGCTATCTGCCGCACGGCGGCCACCGCCAACGCGGGCATCCAGTGTAAAGAGAAAAACCTGTACGGGGTGCAGTTCCACCCGGAGGTGGAGCACACCCAGTTCGGCAATGATATACTAAAGAATTTCCTGTATGAGATCTGCCATGCCAAGGGCGACTGGAGCATGAAGGACTATGCCCGCAGCACGGTGGAAGCCCTGCGGGAGAAGATCGGCGACGGCAAGGTGTTGCTGGCGCTTTCCGGCGGGGTGGACAGCAGCGTGGCGGCTGCCCTGCTGGACCGCGCGGTGGGCGATAAGCTGACCTGCATCTTTGTGGACCACGGCCTGATGCGCAAGAACGAGGGCGATGAGGTGGAGGCGGCCTTTGCCGGGCGCGGGATGAAGTTTATCCGCGTGAACGCCGAGGAGCGGTTCCTGGGCCGGCTGGCCGGTGTGACCGAGCCGGAGAGAAAGCGCAAGATCATCGGTGAGGAGTTTATCCGGGTCTTTGAGGAAGAAGCGAAGAAGATCGGTAAGGTGGATTTCCTGGCGCAGGGCACCATTTACCCAGATGTGATCGAATCCGGCGCGGGGGATGCCGCGGTCATCAAGAGCCACCACAATGTGGGCGGCCTGCCGGACTATGTGGACTTTAAGGAGATCGTGGAGCCGCTGCGGCTGCTCTTTAAGGACGAGGTGCGGCGGCTGGGCCTGGAGCTGGGCCTACCGGAGTATCTGGTTTGGCGGCAGCCGTTCCCGGGACCGGGGCTGGCCATCCGGGTCATTGGCGAAGTGACCAAGGACAAGCTGGAGATCCTGCGGGACGCCGATGCCATTTTCCGCGAGGAGCTGGCGGAGGCCGGGCTTTCCCGCAAGGTACACCAGTACTTTGCCGTACTGACCAACAACCGCTCCGTTGGCGTGATGGGGGACTTCCGCACCTACGACTACACGCTGGCGCTGCGCGGCGTGACGACCACCGACTTTATGACGGCGGACTGGGCGCGCATCCCCTACGAGGTGCTGGAGAAGGTCTCGAGCCGGATCATCAACGAGGTGGACCACATCAACAGGATCGTGTATGATATCACCAGCAAGCCGCCGGCAACGATTGAGTGGGAATAAATCAGAAAAGCCAAAAAAGCAAGGAATTGCAATGCTTTTTCGATTCTGCCCACTGTCTCTGATAAGGTTTTGATAAGATTCCGCTTTGATGCCATTATTCTGTGCATCAAGTGGCTTGTGAGTAAAGAGTAATTCTTGGCGGCTCACAAAATACCCATATTAACATCTTAGCCCGTACTGATGGGATGTCAGTACGGGCTTTTTATCATTTATAGTCTTATTTCAGCTTATCCTTAAAGGCATCTACCAGCATATCGCTGATTTCCTGTGACGGGACTTTCGCCCAACGCTGGGTGGTGTCCTCTGCCGGGAATGTATAACGCCAACGGTCATACTGCTCTTTGCTGATCTCGCCGTTTCTGTACTTTTCGGCTTGGTCAGCCCACGCAGAAAGCATAGTAAAGACGGAATCATCCATCGTCCTCTTGCTGCCGTCAAAGACAATATGTACTTCATCCCCCTGTTTCTCAGCTCTAACGCCGTGAATGTCCTCGATGGCAAACAAGGTATGAATAAAGCCAAGTCTGCTGTCAATGTCGGGGATGCTCAATGCCAAAGGTGAAACCTCCAGAACATTTGCAAGAGCCTTTACCAAGTCCTCTTTGGGCGTTCTGGAGCCGGACTCATACTGAGCCATGCGAACATCGGCGGTCTTTTCGGGGAAACCCACGGCTTGACCGAGCCACTTCTGCGTCATACCACGCAGATTGCGTATAAAACGGATTCTTTCACCGATTGCCATAGTTTTTCACTCCTTACTATATCGTTACACATATTATAATAGATATGTTTAGTGTTTGTCAAGATAGCAGAAACAAAAAAGTTTAATATTTTCTCGCAAACCTCTTGACATAACGGAACTTGTTTAGTATAATGATGGTGTATAGTTAAGCAAATATGCTTAATGCGGCAACTGAATACCTGTCGCACATCACAGTAAAGGTGTGTACCGCCCGGGCAAATCGGATGGCGGCAAGAAAGTATCCGACACTAAATAAGTACAACTATATCCCAAAGGAAAGGGGGGATTCAATGGAAAATAAGTTCATCCGAGTAGATGAAGTCGCAAAGGAACTTGATGTGTCAAAGCCTTACGCCTACAAGCTCATTCGCCAGCTCAACGAAGAATTGAAAGCAAAGGGCTTTATCACCATCGCAGGACGAGTAAACCGTCAGTATTTTAATGAAAGACTCTACGGAGCAGAAAGGAATGATGTAAATGCCGGCATATAAGAACAAAGATAGCGGCTCGTGGTATGTGGTAACACAGTACACGGACTGGACAGGCGAACGCAAGCAGAAATGCAAGCGAGGTTTTGATACCAGGCGTGAAGCTCTGGAATGGGAGCAGAAGTTCCAGCAGCAGAACGCCGGTGACTTGGATATGACCTTCGCCGCCTTTTTCGAGATTTACACCGCCGATATGCAAGCAAGGCTGAAAGAAAGCACTTGGCAGACAAAGGAGCATATCATCAGAACGAAAATCTTGCCGTATTTCGGCAAGAGAAAAATCAGCGAGATTACCACAAAGGATGTAATCGCATGGCAAAATGAGCAGCTTGCCTACCGTGACGAAAAGCACAATCCCTACTCTCAGAGCTACCTTAAAACGCTCCACAATCAGCTCTCCGCCATCTTCAACCATGCGGTTAGGTTCTATGATCTCCGTTCCAATCCGGCGGCAAAAGCCGGTAATATGGGTACCGAGGAACGCAAGGAGATGCTGTTCTGGACAAAGGAAGAATATCAGAGGTTTTCGGAAGAAATGATGGACAAGCCCGTTTCCTACTACGCGTTTCAGATGCTCTATTGGACGGGCATCCGTGAGGGCGAGCTGCTGGCTTTGACCCCTGCCGACTTCGATTTTGAGCGAGGTACGGTGAAGATCAGCAAGACCTATCAGCGATTAAAGGGCAAGGATGTCATTACCTCTCCCAAGACTAAGAAAAGCAATCGCACCATTCAAATGCCCGACTTCCTCTGTGCGGAAATGCAAGAGTTCTTCGGGATGCAGTACGGACTGAAAAAGAAAGACCGCATTTTCACCGTCACAAAGAACTATCTGCACAGAGAAATGGACAGAGGTGCGAAAGCCGCAGGAGTAAAGCGTATCAGAATCCATGACCTCAGACACAGCCACATCAGCCTTTTGATTGATATGGGCTTCTCGGCAGTTGCCATTGCTGACCGTGTGGGACACGAAAGCATTGAAATCACTTACCGCTATGCTCACCTGTTCCCGTCTAAGCAGAAAGAAATGGCAAGCAAATTAGATGATTTAGGTAAAGGAGCGTGATTTTAATGTCAGCAAAGAATGTAGACAAGCACAACCGTTTTCGCAGTATCACCGTAGGCTTCCGTGTATCGCCGGAGGAACAGGAAGAACTGAACAGGGCTGTTGCCCTGTCGGGACTTCCCAAACAGGAATATTGCTACCGCAAGTGCATGGGCCGTGAAGTCGTGGTACAGCCCAATCCGAGAGTTCACAAGGCTCTGAAAACGCAGATGGCGGCGATCCTCGCAGAGCTTCAGCGAATTGCCACAGGGGAAAGCGTGGACGCCGATCTGATGGACACCATTGATTTAATCGCCGTCACAATGGACGGGCTGAAAGGAGAAGATGCGAATGAATGATGCAAAAGAAAAGACTGCCCTTGCAACATCTGTTGGCGCAGATGAAAGGCAGCCGTTTCAATCAAATACTGCAAATATTATACCCGCTTTAACCGAAGAAATCAATGACTTCGATGAAAATTCTTCTGAAAACTACGAAGAAATGCTTCGTCAGATGCAGAGAATGGCAAGTCCGTACTATCTCCACACGGTTTCCATGACCGAGCTGTATCAGACCACCTACAAGAGCAGACCGCCGATTATCGGCGGCTTGCTCTACGGCGGGGCGTATATCCTCGCCGGTGCGCCCAAGATTGGCAAGTCCTTTTTGGTGGCTCAGATTGCCTACCATGTCAGCACAGGAACGCCGCTGTAGAAGTTTGAAGTCAACCAAGGGTCGGTACTCTATCTCGCCCTGGAGGACGATTATCAGCGCATCCAGAGCCGTATGTTTATGATGTACGGTGTTGAGGACAGCGACAAGCTCCACTTCGCTACGGCGGCAAACAAGATTGGAAACGGTCTTGACGAACAGCTTGAATTTTTCGTGCGTGAGCATCCCGATACCAAGCTCATTATCATCGACACCATGCAGAAAATCCGTGAGGTCGGCGGCGAGGCTTATAGCTACGCCAGCGATTATGAAATTATCGGCAGATTAAAGCAATTTGCCGATAAGTACGGCATCTGTGTTCTTACCGTTCACCACACACGCAAGCAACCCGCAGGAGACAGCTTTGAAATGATTTCCGGTACGACAGGGTTGCTCGGTTGTGCCGACGGCTCTCTGCTGATGCAGAAGAAAAAGCGAACGGCACTTGAAGCCACCATTGATGTGGTGGGGCGTGACCAGCAAGATCAAATCCTCTATCTGAGCAAAGACCCCGTGACACAGATTTGGAACTTGGAACGGACGGAAACAGAGCTGCACCGAGAGCCGCCCGACAAGGTTTTAGAAGCTGTTGCAAGGCTCGTTTCGGCAGAGCAGAGGGAATGGACAGGCTCTCCCTCCGAGCTTGCAGAAGCAGCACAAACGGGCATGGTGGCAAACGCCTTGACCAAGTATCTAAATGTCAAATGTGGCAAGCTCGCAGGGGACTACGGCGTGGATTATGAGAACAAAGCGAAGCACTCCGGGCGTAGGGTGAAGCTCACCTACAACGCAGAGTGCGACGGTCGCAACGGTGAAAACGATACCACCAAAACAACCGTCGCTATCGTCGCTACCGTTGCGGAGCAAAAGTGAAAGTTGCCAAGTTGACAACTTTCACTTCGAGCTCGCCGTGGTAAGTTCCCATTTTGGGGACTTACCACATCAGCACCGCAAGGTGTCAAAATGGCACCTTGCGGTTGAAAGAAAGGAATCGAAACGAATGAAAAATGTGCAGATACCCTATGAGCTGTTCGTGGATTTGGTGCTGTACCATCTGAACGGCGAGGACGATTTTGACGAGGACATTCGAAAGGGGTTAGAGCAAAAGCTGGATGCCATGCTTAATCGCCAGCTCTATTCGCAGTACAAGACCGCACCCACCGAGGAACAGAGGGAGCAGGCAAGGCAGGAATATCTTGACCGCCGTGGAGTGCCGCAGAGCTACCGCTGGACTACTTCCCCTTGGGAGCTATGACAGGAGCGTGCCACGCTCCTGTGAATGGCAGACAAGGCAAAAGTGGTGGTGGACAAAATGACCACTACCAACATCGTGACCCTATCGCATCTCCCGTCCCCATCGAAAAATCCGCAGATTTGGAGATGGATGGCAGAGTGGATTTTCAAAATCTGCTCTGCCTGTGGGCGGCAGAATTGAAGCAATCGGGGTTGCGGAAAGGCTGTCGGTCACACCGCATTTTGAGCGTTTGGGTACCACACACAAACCGAAAAAGGCGGCAAGGCATCCGCAGATGCCGCATACCCCCTCGGAGAGCGCAATGCTCTTTTGATGGCTCTGCTGTCAAAAGTGCTTTTGCGTTACTTTTGGCAAAAGTAACAAAACCCGCCGCCGAGCGGCGAAAACAAGTTCAACTAATACTACCGCTTTTACGGAGGTGATGACCATAAGAAGAACAATCAGTGCTATGTCCGGTGATGGCGTTGTCGCTCACAATCGCCGCACCTACTTCGCAGAAAATGTTGACCCGACAAGAACGCATCTGAATATCGAATACTGCTACACGCCAATCGAGCAAGCGTATCACAACCTGTTCGATGAAGCCCTTGCAGAGTTCAACGCAAAACAAAAACGCAAAGACCGTTGCATCGAAAATTACTACGAAAAAATTTGTAGTGGCAAACAGGAAAAACCGTTCTATGAAGTGATTTTCCAAATCGGCAACAGAGAGGATATGGCAGCCGCCAGCGAAAACGGCGAACTTGCCAAGACCGTCCTGGATAAGTTCTATCACAGCTTTGTGGAACGCAATCCTCAGCTTCATGTCTACTCAGCTCACTTGCACATGGACGAAGCAACGCCCCATCTGCACATCGACTTTATTCCCTTTACAAGTGGGAGCAAGCGAGGGCTGTCTACCCGTGTATCGCTGAAACAGGCTCTTGCCGATCAAGGGATTACCGGCGAGGGGCGTTCTCTGACCGAGCGTGATTTGTGGGTACAGAAAGAAAAAGAAGCTCTTGCGGAAATGATGCTGGAACACGGCATCGAGTGGGAGCAGAAGGGCGAGCATCGTGAGCATTTGAGCGTTTTGGAATATAAGCGAGAAATGCGTACCCAGGAGCTTGCCGAGCTGACCGAGCAGACACAGGAAAAGGCGGCAGAAGCGGCGGCATTGGATAAGCAGATCGAAAAGACCAAGCAGCAAAAAGTCAATATCGAGAGCATAGACAAAATAGAGGTCAAGCCCGTTATGCTCTCCCCGTCAAGGGTATCCCTTGAAAAGACGGATTACGAAACGCTGTCCACCGCCGCCAAGAAATACTACGCACAAGAAAAGAAAGAGTCCAAGTTGCAGAAATTGCTGGATGCCGCAAACAAAATGATAGAGGAATTGAAGTCCAAAATCAAATCGCTGATTGCAGAAAACAGCTCTTTGCGTGATGAGCTGTCCGAATACAAGTCCGTCCGAAATAGGCTTAATTCTGCCAATCTGGAACAGGAGAACGAGCGTTTGCAGAGAAAAGTTCGCACCTATGAGGAGGTAATATCCGACAACAAACTGTGGCATCTGTTTGGTAAAGTGCGTGGTAAAACGCACACAAGGAACGATGCCCGATAATCAAAATCTAAGGAGGAACAGAAAATGAAAGTTATATCTTGCGAGTTTAACATCGACACCGCTTGCGTGGAGCTTCGGCTGGAGGACGGAACGCTGATCGCCATTGATTGCACCGCTGTGGAAAACGAAGTAGCCGACAATATGTATGAACGGTCTGAGCTTGACTATCTCGTTTATAACGCACCGCTTGAATATGCGGACTTGATACTCAACGGCGATCCTGTAAAGTATCTGAAAACCGTGACCGTGTATAAGCCCTTTGAGAATTGACCGCACCGCCGCCCGTGGGAGCTATCCTACGGGCGGTTTCTATATTAACTCATTTTTTGGACTTTAGAAAACAAAATTGGACTTTCGTGTAATTATTTATTGATTTTCTGAATTTTGTGTGCTATAATATACTGGAATCCGACTAAGTAGTTAAGAGGTGCGTATAATGGCTGTTAGTTATAATAAACTTTGGAAGCTTCTTATTGATAAAAATATGAAAAAGAAAGAGCTTGGAGAAGCTGCTGGAATAAGCAATTCTCTCATTGCAAAGCTTGGAAAAAACGAAAATGTTACCGTAGAAGTCTTAGTTAAGATTTGTTCAGCTCTTAACTGCGGTATTGACGATATTATGGAACTGATTCCCGATGACAGACAAGCAATGTAAGGATGGTAAAGAAAATGAAAACAAATAGCAAGCCTACATACATTAGCTTGTTTAGTAGTGCCGGCATCGGATGTTACGGCTTTAAGCTGGAAAACTTCGATTGTGTAGCAACCAACGAGCTAATCACAAGAAGATTGGATATTCAGAGGTATAATAACAAGTGCAAATACGAAAGCGGATATATCTGCGGAGATATTACGGACGAAAGCACAAAGGCAGCACTATATTCGCAAATCGACCTGTGGCGAAAGAAAGAAGATGTATCTCGCATTGATGTTGTGATTGCAACACCTCCTTGCCAGGGAATGTCTGTTGCCAATCACAAAAAGAGTTCTACTGAAATAGTGAGGAACTCTTTGGTTATAGAATCAATTAAGATCATCAAGCAGGTCAATCCTCGATTCTTCATTTTTGAGAATGTTCCTGCGTTTATGAAGACAATCTGCACAGACATTGATGGTACAAACAAATCTATTGCAGAAGCTATTGAAAGCAATTTAGGTTCAGATTATTCATATGTTTCTCGAATTATAAACTTTAAGAACTACGGTGCTTGTTCAAGTAGGCAAAGAACCGTAGTCATTGGTGTGTCCAAAGATTATGCAGACGAAGTATCTCCGTTGGAACTCTTCCCAGACCTTATGGAAGAAAAAACGCTTCGGCAAGTCATTGGCGAACTAAAGCCTCTAAAAGAGTTTGGCGAGATTGATGAGAATGACATTTATCATTCTTTCAGAGTGTATCCCGAACATATGAGGGCGTGGATTGCCGACATAAAAGAGGGGCAATCAGCGTTTGATAATGTTGATGATTGCAAAAAACCACACCAAGTCAAAGATGGGAAAATTGTTATCAATCAGCAAAAAAACGGGGACAAGTATAGGCGTCAATATTGGGATAAAGTCGGTCCTTGTATCCATACAAGAAATGACCAGATGGCAAGTCAGAATACCGTCCATCCTTGCGATGACAGAGTTTTCAGCATCAGAGAACTTATGATGATGATGACCGTTCCATACTCGTTTAAGTGGGTAGATGACGACCTGGATACTCTTAATCAGCTCCCGATAGCCAAAAAGAGAGCGTTCCTGAAAAAGGAAGAAATCAAAATCAGACAATCTTTAGGCGAAGCTGTCCCTACGGTGATCTTCCAATCTATTGCTAAGAAAATTGCCGATTCACTACGGCATCCCCCTATGAATACGGCAACAATCAATAAGATTGTAAAAGAACATCGCTTGTCCGATGTAGAAAAACTCAAGGTATTTATAACGGAAAATACCTTATCGTTATCGGCTGCAACTTTGGGCAAAATTGCAGAACTGGCTAATACAAGTCGTACTGATAATGCCGCTTTTTTTACAAGTAAAACGCTCATCACAGAAATGATGAAATCATTGCCGGATACGGATCAAGAAATCGTTAGGATACTGGAACCTTCCGTTGGTGTTGGAAACTTCATTCCCCTTATTGTTAGAAAATTTGAGGGCAAACGACTGATTCTCGATGTAGTTGATATTGACGTGCACAGTTTGGAAATTGCGAAACTCATACTGAGCAATTATACCATCCCTGAAAACTGCACTATAAATTATATTGCTGATGATTTTTTGCTACATAACTTTGAAGAACGATACGACTATGTAATTGGAAATCCGCCATTTTACAAGATGACATCTAATAACCCCTTGCTTAATGTGTATCGCAGCCAATCAATCAACAGGGATACCACCAACATTTGCTCGTTTTTTCTTGATAAGGCATTGAATATCAGCAACTATGTCGCTTTGGTGTTCCCGAAGTTTTTGTTAAACACGCCAGAGTTTGCAAAAACACGAGAATATCTTTCAAAAAAAGCTGTTGAATGTATTATCGACTTTGGAGAAAAGGGATTTCCCGGCGTGTTGGTCGAAACTTTAGCCATTTTCATTAACAACCAAGGTCGTCCCTCAAATACCCGTGTAGTGTCCATTACACATGGTATCTATCTAACACAGACGCAAAGTTATATCTTTGATAGAAAGCTGCCTTACTGGATTATTTATCGTAATAGAGAGTTTGACAAGGTATGCAAGCAGCTAGATTTTAATGTATTTAGGGTGTTCCGAGATAGGCAGATAACAAACAAGCTATTGTCAGATGCAGGTGAAATTAGAGTTCTGAAATCTCGTAATATCAGCGATGATGGAAAGACCATTCTTGATATTGACGGATATGATTCTTATATATCCTCTGCATCTGCAAGAACTCTTGCTGTGTTTGAATATCTGCAGAAAGATAATGTTTATCTAACACCTAATATGACATATAAGCCACGAATGATGAGAAAGCCAAAAAACACTCTTGTAAACGGGTCGTTGGCTATTCTCGTTCCGAAAAACAACATTGTACCTACAGCGGAACAAATGGAGTTTTTTTCTACATCGGAATATAGAAATTTTTATCAAGTGGCAAGAAATTATCAAACGAGGTCTTTGAATGTAGATGTTTGCTCTGTGTTTTTCTATGGTCTGCTGAGGAAAGAAGAAAAGGAAGCGCCTATCACAGAGACTCTGTCTGAACAAGAGAACATACAGCTATCTATATTCAACTGACAGAAAGAGGCGAACAATATGTTGACACAACAAGCGATTATAGATTTCTGTAATCAGTATAATTATGATATAAAGAAAAGCGGTAATGGCAGATGGATTGACCAGAAATGTGCTGCTGATGTAGTTACCGTTGTTGCAGACTGTATCTACAACTATGCTCTTCAAGACGAGGATGGTATATTTACAACACCGGAGATCTGGCACTACCAATATACCGTTGAAAATGTCGAAGCTATTTTTAAGAAGCCAGGTGTTGAAAGCGAAGCAGCTCGAAACGAATATGACAAATTCTTTCAGCAGCCAATGGAAATGTTGGCAAATGCAAATGTTTTGAAGAAAATAAAGAGAGGAAACCGAAACTTCTATCATGTCAATAATATCGAAGTTCTTGAGTATATTGCCTTGCGAGAAAGAAACGCCTTGTTTTTCTTGAAAACCTACATTGAGAAAGTTTTGAGGGATAGCGGTATTTATTCTGCTTTTGATGAGTTTTTTAGAACACAGACAAAGGATACATACCAACATGTCAAAGAAACTTTTTCCAGTTTCATCATTAAGCACACGAAAATCAACGGTGTTGTGGAGTGCAACCGTATTTTCATTAAGGTGCTTAATCCTTTGGCATATTTCAATAATTCTCATGGTACTGAGAAAGGACGGCTCTCCGAGCAGATCATTACCTACGATATGCTGATGTACAATCGCAACAACTTTAGGGATGTGTATGCTGACAAGCCAAAAGGTGTTACGAGAAAAGAATACGCAGCGGCTCACCCTGTCGAAGTTAATGAAGCATACTACCACTATCAATCCGCAAAGGCGAAAAAGTATCTCCGTATGTTCAACGAACAAAATCGTGCCGGACAGACCGAACATCTTGAGGCAGCTCATATGCGTGATAAGGCAATTCATATGCACCATATTTTCCCAGAAGCAATTTATCCAGAAATTTGTTATTACTTGGAAAATATCATTGCCCTTACGCCTACACAGCATTTGAATTATGCCCATCCGAATGGACACACGCAAGAGATTGACGAGCAGTACCAGCATTTGTTATTGCTTTCCAAAGCAGATCGTATCCACGAGAATTTAACGGATGCTGCTGTGGAGAAGATTTACGAGTTCTCCAACTTCTTGTTTGTGCTTAATGTGGGTTTTGATAATGACGATGTGCTTGAAATCGCTGATATGGATTTCTGTTCAGTTATCAATGCAATCAATGTGCATTATGCAGCTTAATAGGAGGAAAAATGGTTCAATTAGATTACAGAACAGTTAATCGCCGTTGGGGCTTAAGGGGTATAGAGTTTTCGTCGTGGCAAAGTTATTCTTTCACATTGGGGTATCTTACCAATCCTATGCACAACTATGAATTGGATAAGAGATCTCAAGTAGCGGACATCTCCATGCGTATTGAAAGAAACGATGACCAAGGGGCTTGGGATAAAGAGGGTCGCATCCATTTTTATGGGACAGAGGCACAGTTACAGAGAAATTTTCTGGATTTATATAATGCTTGTAGTGCTGGAGTTGGCTCTGTAACAAAACGCATTGATTCAAATGGATATATACTTTCTTTGATTGAAGATTATGGATTTATTCTTCAACCAAGGACGGGCTTCACTACCGCCGATGTCTTCCCGCCAGACAAGCAAGCAGTAGAACGATTGCTTGAACGCTATTTAACCAATATGCGTTTCCCATCTCATATGATTGATGAATGCATGGAATGTTTTGAGGATGGGTACATTTTTTAGAGAAGCATTGCATCGTAAAAAAACAAAAAATCAAGGCAGGTGCCCTATATGATAAAAGCAATAAAAATGAAAAACTCTGCTACATATTCGTCAGAGGGTGCCTTAATACAGGATTGCCAAAAAGTCAATTTCTTTTATGGACCGAATGGTAGTGGAAAATCTACAATCAGCAATTTCTTGTGTAATCCAACGGCACCGCAATATCGTGAATGTGAAATAGAATGGGAAAATAATGCGGAACTTGATGTAGTCGTCTATAACCGTGAGTTCCGTGATAAAAACTTTAAGGAGAATATTGCCGGTGTTTTCACCCTTGGACAAGCCACCATAGAGGATATAGAAGCACTTGAAAAACTAAAGGAGCAACGAGTCAAACAACAAGAGGAGTATTCAACACGAAAAAACACACTACAAAAGAAAAGTGACGAAGAACAAAAACAGAAGAATGATTTTCGTGATACCGTATGGGAGAGAATACTCAAACAAAATGAAGCTGATTTTCAAGAAGCATTTAGCGGTTTTCGTGGCAACAAAGAACGGTTTCGTGATGAGGTGCTTCGTCGCTATCAGATTTCACATTCATCAACTGAGACCAAAGATGCACTTTTATCAAGAGCCAAAACACTATTTACTCGAAAACCGGAAAAATGTGCAGCTATATCTTTTTCACTCGATGATCTGGTAACTCAAATTACTGAAATCGAAGTGTCAGTTGTTTGGGGCAAGGTAATTGTCGGAAACAAAGATTTGCCGATTGGTAGGCTTATTGAGGCATTAGATAATGCCGATTGGGTTAATCAAGGAAGAAAGCATCTACACGATGATGGGATTTGTCCTTTTTGTCAGCAGCAGACTATTTCTAACGAATTGAGAAATCAGCTTGATGCGTTTTTTAGTGGCGAATATGAACAGGATGTCAATCGGATAAAAAGCTCCATTAACCACTATAACACTTTGACGGAGGAACTACTTCGTCGCCTTAATACATTGCGTAGTAGTCTGAGTTCATATCCTGCTGCTCAAATTGATGCCGAAAAACTTTCTTCTGCAGCAGAGCTTCTTGAGGGTTATTTTGCGAAAAATAAAGCAGAGATGCTTGTAAAAGAAAAAGAACCCGGTAGAACCATTTCGTTGACAGAAACTTCCCAGACAATCGAAGCCATACAGCAAATGATTGTCATTGGGAACAGTGCTATTACCAAGCATAATGAAATGGTCGATAACTATACAATCGAAAAAGACGCTCTTGTATCTGCAATTTGGACCTTTTTGCTTGACGAAAACGAAGCTTTGATTGCCGGATATTTGAATGACCTTTCTGGTTTCGTCAAAGCAAAAAAGGGCATACAAAACGGGATTGATATATGTAAGCAGCAGTTAGATGAATTGAACGATAAAATCATCGAAGCCGGAAAAAACATCACCAGTGTTCAGCCTACAGTAGATGAAATCAATCGTTCTCTTAAAAGCTATGGTTTCACAAACTTCAAAATCGTCCCATCTCCGGTGCAAGCAAATACATACCAAATTCAGCGAATGGATGGGACACTTGCTACCAACACATTAAGCGAGGGCGAAGAAACATTTATATCGTTTTTGTATTTTCTGCAGTTTGCGAAAGGTTCTATTGATATATCAAAAGTTTCTTCTCGTAAAGTTTTGGTTCTGGACGATCCAATATGCAGCCTTGATAGTACAGTATTGTACATAGTAAGTTCCTTGGTAAAAGGTCTGATAAAGGATGTCCGAGATGGAATTTCCGATGTTGACCAGATCTTTGTTCTCACGCACAATGTGTTTTTCCACAAGGAAACAGCCTTTATTGACCGAAGAACTGAAATCTGCAATGATATTCACTATTGGACAATAAGTAAAGACAATAATATATCGACCATCAAATCTCACGAGAGAAACAATCCCATAAAAACATCTTATGAGCTTTTGTGGCAAGAATTGAAAGATGGTAGCAATACTTCACGGATTACAACCCAAAATGTTATGAGAAGAATTCTGGAAAACTATTTCAGTATGCTTGGAAAAACAAAAGACGATACAATCGAGAATTCCTTTGTAACAATAGAGGAAAAGATGATCTGCCGATCCTTGTTGAGCTGGATAAATGATGGTTCACACTCTATTCCAGATGATTTGTATATAGATAGCTACACAGATTCTATTGACCGCTACAAGCAAATTTTTAGAGATATTTTTATCAATATGGGACACGAGGCGCACTACAATATGATGATGGGAATATCCAAATAATTCATTGTGTGGCTTGCCAATTTAGCATAAAATATTGAATTTTTGTAATTTTTATGCTATGATATATGTGCTTGATTGGACAACCACCCGAAACGATTTTCCCAAACTGCCTTCCGCAGTTTATCAACGCTGATAAGATTTTGATAAGCATCCATCGTATAGCTGAGATAATATGGATAATCAAAACAATCAGAAGAATAGGAGCAAATAATTTTTAAACAAAACTGTTTAAGATGTAAGTTCCTACAACGAGTGGGAATAATTTTATAGGTTCAAAAAAGCCCGTAAACACTGGACTTTTGCGTTACGGAATTGCCCCGTGACAACAAAATGACAACATTTTAGATTATCCAAGAATAAAGAGCTATCTGATTTCTGTTAGAGATGTCAGTTAGCTCTTTTTTGTTTTCTGTATTTTTTATGTTGCCTACCTTGCAAAAATACTTCCCGCGATGGGGCATATGAATGCCTTTCTCAAAGCTTGTGCGCTTTTATGGAGGTGAAATCTTTTCTACCCCCAAAACCGATACAGCGGTGAGCGGCCAAAAGAGAAGAGGAAAATCTCCCGGTTCTTTGCTTTTAGGGGGAATTATGGTATAATCCGAAGGGAAAACTGCCCTCAAGGAAAGGAACGCGACCATGAAACAGAACCGGAAAGTCCCCAAGCCTCCCCGCGATCTGCGTGCGGTGATCCACAAAAAGCCCACTGTTTTTGCGGTGTATCTCATCCTGCGTATTGTCGTCTTATTGACCCTTGTTTCCTCCATTATCCGCGGGGAGTACGAAAACGCCTTTGTGTGCCTGCTGGTACTGGTGCTGTTTATGCTGCCGTTTTTCATCCAGCAGAACTTTGGCATAGAGCTGCCCAGCACGCTGGAGATCATCATCCTGCTGTTTATCTTCGCTTCCGAGATCCTGGGGGAACTGGGGTGCTTCTTTATTACCGTCCCCAACTGGGATTCTATTCTGCACACCACCACCGGCTTTTTATGCGCGGCCACCGGCTTTGCGCTTATTGATATTCTGAACCGTAACAGCAAGATCAAGTTTGAGCTTTCACCGGTGTATGTTTCGCTGGTGGCTTTCTGCTTTTCCATGACCATCGGTGTGCTGTGGGAGTTCTTTGAGTTCGGCATGGACCGGCTGTTCCTAATGGATATGCAGAAGGATACCATTATCCACAGCATCACCTCCGTGATGCTGGACCCCACCAATATGAACATCCCGGTGACCATTGGGGATATCACCAGTGTGGCGGTAAACGGGCAGGAGCTGGGCTTTGGCGGGTACCTGGATATCGGGCTGTACGATACCATGGAGGACCTGTTTGTCAATTTCATCGGGGCGCTGGTCTTTAGCTTTATCGGATACTTTTACATCAAGCGCCGCGGGGAGGGGAAGATCGCCAAGGCTTTTATCCCCACCATTACCGAGACAAAACAGGAGGAAGGACCTGCTGAAGTACCGGCTACGCCCACGACGGAAGAAGAGTGAGGGAGGGCTTAGCGTATTCCTCCTTGGCAAAAGAAAAGGCCCGTACCGATGGCAGAACCACCGGTACGGGCTGATATTTTTCTGCGGGGGAAGGGGAGAGGATCACTCTAGCAGGCCGCTTTCACGCAGCAGCAGCTCCACATCGGTGCCCTTTACCTTCTTCAGCAGGATCTTGACCGCTTCCCGCTCGCCGAAGGAGAGCGGCAATTCGCTGATGGGCTTCTTATCGACGGCATAGTAGCAGGCACGCAGCAGCTCACGCACATCGTACTTGCTGCCCCATACCTCCGGCACGCCGCGGTCGATATCCAGCAGGGTGTAAACCGATTCCATCCCGGTACGCATGGAGTACTCGGTGGTGAAGATGGTATCGCGGGGGGTCTCCGCAAACTGCCCGATGAAGGCGAAGTTCACGGCGCCATCCGGTACCACCTTGGGGCGGTCGCTTTCCTTGCGGGGCTGGAAGAAGGCATTGATATAGGGCATATAGCAGGTGGTGGTATTGCAGGCCGTCGCCGCCAGCTCCACAATGCGGCTCTCCTCTACGCCAATGTGGTACAGCCACTCCTGGCAGATCTCCTCACCGGTGCATTCGCGCATGGGCTTCCTGACATAGTTGCCCTCGCAATCGGTATGCAGGCCGTAGACCCACACCAGCACGGTGTTCTTATCCTGACTCTTGAACTGCGGCTGGCGGTTGATGGTCCAGGAAAGGTACCAGTGATCTACACTGTCCTTCACGGTGACGATACCGCCGGTGGTCACCTTGCCGGCACGGGGGTCGCGCTTGCAGATATTCATAATGTGACGGATGACTTCCTCATCAGCGGTGGCAACCGTGGCACTCATCCAGTTGGTGGCCTCCACATCGCTGCAGAAGGCGTCGGGGTTGCCGTATTCGCCGTGCCGGGCCTGGGCGGCTATGGCCTTCCACATATCCCAGGATTCACCGCAGCCGTTTTTGATGCCGGAGAGATCGGGGGCGTGGGTCTGGTCGCCGTAGCAGGAGGTATCGGTGCAGCAGCCATTGGTGATGAAAACAAGATCATCCTCGATGAGGTCAATGGTCTGCTCCTTGCCGTCCTTCACATAGACGATCTGGCGGGCTACCTTCTTGTCGCCCTCTGTTTCAATAATGACATTGCGGACATCCATGCCGTATTCGATGCGGACGCCGTGGGATTCCAGATACTTCACCAGCGGCAGGATCATACTTTCGTACTGATTGTACTTTGTAAAGCGCAGGGCACTGAAGTCGGGCAGGCCATCGATGTGGTGGACATAGCGGCACAGGTAGCGCTTCATTTCCAGGGCGCTGGACCACTTTTGGAAGGCGAACATGGTCTGCCAGTAGAGCCAGAAGTTGGTGCTCCAAAAGCTTTCCGGCAGGACTTCGGAGATCTTTTTATCCTCCAGGTCCTTTTCCGGGGTAATGAACAGCTTGGAAAGGGCCATGGCGCTTTCCTTATCCAGCGCGAACTTCTTATCGGTGTGGGCGTCCTCGCCGCGGTTTACGGTGGCGCGGCACAGGGAGTAGTTGGGGTCGTGCTTATTGAGCCAATAGTATTCATCCAGTACGGATACACCGGGGGTTTCGATGGAGGGCACATCCCGGAAGACATCCCACATCACCTCAAAGTGGTTATCCATTTCGCGGCCGCCGCGCATATAGTAGCCCTTGGTGACATCCTTGCGGCCATCGCAGCTGCCGCCGGCCAGGTCCAGCTTTTCCAGCAGGTGGATGCGCTCGCCTTTCATCTGGCCATCGCGCACCAGGTAAAATGCGGCGGTAAGACCGGCCAGGCCGGTGCCGATGATATAGGCGGATTTGTTATCGACGCCCTGGGGCTTTTCGGGGTGAGCAAAGCTTTCGTAGGTTCCAGCGGAATAATACATAAATAGGCCTCCTGTAAGATTTGGTTTTGGGGGTGTTGGCCCCCTCTTGATGGCTTTATTGTAGCCTGCCGGAACACATTTTAAAATAGACAGAAAAAGCCCCGTGACAAAAACTTCGTCACGGGGAAAGAGCTGAATAAGTTTTTATCAAACGGGCTTGTTTGTCAAGGATTCGAGGGCCGGTCGGTGCGGAAGCGCTCCAGCGCGGCGCTGATGCTGCCCTGGATGACCAGAGCCAGCTTATTCACCAGCAGCTCCGGTTCCGCCTGCATATCATCCTTGATCCAATCCAGCATAAGACCAACAAACGAATAGGAATACACCTGCGCGATAAACTGCTTGTCCTCCTCCCGCACCGTCATTCCGGCGGAGCGCTCCGCAATGACACCCATGATGAGCTGATCGGTGAGGGGGACCAGGTATTTTTCCACCTGCTCCCGGCTGACGCACCGATAGACATTCATCACAAAGACCTTATTTTCCCGCACCGCGTGGAAGATTTGAATAAAGCCCTGCTGCCAGGTATCGTGGGTCTTTTTGTTCTGCAGTGCCTTGGAAGCGTCCTCTACGCAGGCCCATTCCACCAGGTCGTAGATATCCTTGAAGTGATAGTAGAAGGTCATGCGGCTGATGCCGCAGTCCTCGGTGATATCAGTGACAGTGATTTTGGAAAGCGGCTTTTCCCGCAGCAGGTTTTTCAGCGATTGCTCCAGCGCGCGTTTGGTGATCTGGGACATGGGGCATCTCCTTCCGGCTCTATTTTTCCCTATTATAGCATGCGGCGGCCCTACCGTTCCAGCGGCTTTTTGTAAACAAACCGAACCATGGAGGAAAAACGGGACAGGCGGGGGCTTTTGTGGTATAGTAATGGTATAATAATGCTTGCAAGGAGGATATGCCATGAGCTGCTTTATTACCCATTACGCCTCCCCGCTGGGACGCCTGCTGCTGGCTGCCGATGAGGAGGGTTTGACCGGTCTGTGGCTGGAAGGACAGAAGTACTTTGCGGCCGGACTGCCGCAGCAAAGGGAGGAGCAGCGCACGCCGGCTCTGGAAGAGGCCTGCCGCTGGCTGGATACCTACTTTACCGGCCGGGAGCCGGATTTTACTCCGCCGCTGCATCCTGTGGGCTCGGATTTTCAGCGGGCGGTGTGGCAGCTTCTGCTGCAGATCCCCTATGGGCAGACCACCACCTATGGCGCGCTGGCCGGGGAACTGGCGCGGCAGCGCGGCCTGACACATTTTTCGGCGCAGGCGGTGGGCGGTGCCGTGGGGCATAACCGTGTTTCCATTATCATCCCCTGCCACCGGGTAGTGGGCAGCGGCGGCAGCCTTACCGGCTACGCCGGCGGGCTGGAGAATAAGATCAATGATTTTCACCATCGGTAATGACAATAATTGCACGTCCCACTCCTTCTTGCGGA
>OGZL01000841.1_pt1 | contig 24370 bp, 18 predicted proteins | sample 1576761 | NCBI WGS metagenome assembly OGZL01 (sample SAMEA3541595, study PRJEB24748) | human gut metagenome | biome: human gut; feature: human-associated habitat; material: faeces | place: China | collected 2012
ATAGGAGCAAAAAACTGCGGTGCCATAAGACCTGTGTCAAGTCCCTTCTTGGCAACGATAAGACCGACCTCACCACGGTTCATCATACCTACGCCGATTTTGAGAGAGTCAGGCATATTGAATTTGCAAAGCTTTGCCGTACCGCCGCAGCCGATAACCTTTGTCAAAAGTGCAACTGCAACGAGTGCAATTGAGAACCAGAGCATTGAAAGATTGAAATCGTTAAAGCTTGTCTGAAGTCCGATACTTGCAAAGAATACAGGTCCGAAAATCATGTACGAGCTGACATCCATCTTTCTTTCGATGTACTGTGAATCCTTGATGTTACAGAGGATAATACCTGCAACATATGCGCCTGTGATGTCTGCAATTCCGAAAAATTCTTCCGCACAATATGCACACGCAAAGCAGAGAACAAGTCCGAAAATCGGAATTCTTCTTGAGTGCGGCCAGAGCTTGTCGAGCCACTTGAAGAGAAAATAAAGTGCAAAGCCGAGTATAAATGCAAGAACAAAGAAAAGTACAATGTTGATGCAAACGGACGCAGGCTGAACATCGGGGCTTTTGAAACCGATTACAACGGTGAGAAGTACGATGCCGATAACATCGTCTATAATTGCGGCTGAAAGAATTGTTGTTGCAACCCTTCCTTTCAGGTGTCCCATTTCTTTAAGAGCCTGAACAGTAATACTAACCGAGGTTGCCGCAAGGATTGTTCCCATAAATACAGCCTCAAGCATCGCAAGGTCGCCGTCACCAAAGCCGAATCCAAGGTAAACAGCCGCACCGCCGAGAACTGAAACGATTACACCGGCAAACGCAACAAGCAGGGCAACGGGTCCTGTTTTGATAAGCTCTTTAAGATCCGTTCCCAGACCTGCCGAGAACATCAGCAAAATAACGCCGATTTCAGCCATACCTGAGATGAACCCGTCATACGAAACAAAATTAAGCATACAAGGTCCTACGATAAGACCTGCAATAATCTCACCCACAACCTGCGGTGCGCCGAGCTTTCTGGCAACAATACCGAGAAGCTTTGCCGCAACAAGGATTATGGCAAGATTCTTCAGAATATCAAGTGTGTTAATTTCCATAACTTCTTTTTCGGACAGACTTCAAACGCCTCCTAAACGGCAGTCTGACCGACTCTCCTTTCTCTCTTATAAAACCGAATATATTCTATCACAATCGACAGCGATTTTAAATAAATATTTTGAAGTTCGGCAAAAGTTCGACAAAAATCGCACTTTGCACAAATTAATGAATAATACAGCTTGAAAAATATACAAAAAGTCTTTTTATGTATTATTGCTCTTAAGGGTTGGAATGCTTGCTTTTATGAGCTTTGTCATATGCTCGGAAATCACTGAAACCGATTCAATAAGTTCATCCGAATAATCGTTTGTGTTCTCCTGATTTTCAACAAAGGCATAGTATCCGCCGTAGATTGCGTAGTCAAGAAGTGTGCAGAATTTCTTATCGTTTATATATTCCGGGCAGTTCTCGAAAATCATATTTTTCAATGATTTTGAAAGCTTTACTATAAGATTGGGATGTTGTGAACCGGAAAAAACCGTGTTTGTCAGTGCCTTGTTTTCGGTCATTGCACCCAGAAGATTGCGATAAAATTTTACGGGCTCGTCAATCATCATCTGCGGATTGCTTATGGTACTTACAATGCCGTCAACTACCTCGCTTTCAATTTTATCCGAAAGGTCGAACATATCCTCATAATATGTGTAGAAGGTCGATTTATTGATGAGTGCTTTTTCACAAAGCTCCTTAACGGTAATTTTGCGCAGTTCTTTTTTTGAACGCAGATTTACAAATGCGTCAAAAATACTTTTCTTGCTTTTCATAACTCTTATGTCCAAAGATAATCACCTGATTTTAAAATTAGTCGGTTTTCCGACGAAAGTAGCGTAATTGTCGCTTGTTTTTGCCTTCGTTATTGTATATTATAACAGTATGGGATAAGTGTGTCAAAAATAAAAATTACGGCTGAAACACGCATTCCCTGACTATTTTTTGGAACGATTTTCACAGCAACTGACAATATTTCAGACAAACCGACAAAATTATTTACATAAAAATCGTTTTTACCACTTGTATATTTGGTGAAAATATATTATACTATACTTGTCTTATTGAAGAACTGCCTACAATCGCAGAAAAGAGGGTTACTATGGCTTTTAAAATTAATGACGAAAGAGCGCCGCTTGATCAGTTTTTACAGGGCGAATCTGTTCGTGCTTATGAATTTTTAGGCTCACACTTTGTGAACTGGGACGGCCGTCAGGGCGTTGTTTTCAGAGTATGGGCACCGAACGCATTATCCGTTTCGGTGGTCGGTGATTTTAACGACTGGAACAATGACGCAAACTTTATGTACAAAATCTCGGACGGCGGCGTCTGGGAGTTGTTTATTGAGGGAATTCCCGAGTTTGCCTGCTATAAATATTGTGTTGAAACTCCGTGGCATGAGAGAAGGCTCAAAACCGATCCTTATGCTTTTCATTGCCAGACTCGTCCCGATAACGCATCCCGTGTTTACGAGATTGACGGCTATGAGTGGCATGATGAAAAGTGGTATGATTACAAAAAAGAGCATCCGCACAAGAATATGCCTGTCAATGTTTACGAGGTAAACGCAGGCTCTTGGCGTAAGTATGAGGACGGCAATGTTTTCAGCTATCGCAAGCTTGCTGATGAGCTTATTCCTTATGTTAAGAATATGGGCTACACCCACATTGAGTTTATGCCTCTTACAGAATATCCGTTTGACGGCAGCTGGGGATATCAGGTTACAGGCTACTTTGCCGCAACATCCCGTTACGGTGAGCCGAAAGACCTTATGTATTTTGTGGACAGATGTCATGAAGAGGGCATCGGCGTCATCCTTGACTGGGTTCCTGCCCACTTCCCGAAGGACGCACACGGTCTTGGCAGATTTGACGGTACAGGCTGTTATGAATATGAAGATCCCCGTATCGGTGAACACAAGGAATGGGGTACATATATCTTCAATTACGGCAGATATGAGGTAACAAGCTTCCTCCTTTCATCTGCAATGTTCTGGCTTGACAAGTATCATGTTGACGGTATCCGTGTTGACGCCGTTGCATCAATGCTTTATCTTGACTACAACAGAAAAGACGGCGAGTGGATTGCAAACGCATACGGCGGAAGAGAAAACCTTGTTGCCGTAGATTTCCTGCAGAAGCTCAACACGGTTGTACATATGTTCCACCCCGAGGCTATGATGATTGCCGAAGAAAGTACAGCTTGGCCGAATGTTACACGCTATCCGATTAAGGATATGGGACTCGGCTTTGACTACAAGTGGAATATGGGTTGGATGAACGATATGCTTTCGTACATCTCACTTGATCCGTTGTGGAGAAATTATCACCACGACACACTTACATTCAGCATGGTTTATGCTTTTTCCGAGAACTTTATGCTCCCGATTTCTCATGATGAAGTTGTTTACGGCAAGGGTTCTCTCATCAATAAAATGCCCGGCGACTATGACATGAAGTTCAGCGGTGTGAGAGGTTTCATAGCGTATATGATGGCTCACCCGGGTAAGAAGCTTATGTTCATGGGCAGTGAAATCGGTCAGTTTGACGAGTGGAATGCGAACGAGGAGCTTGAATGGAACCTTCTTTCATTTGAAAAGCACCGTCAGCTTAACCTTTTCTTTGCTGAGGCAAACAAGTTCTATCGTGATGTTCCTGCCATGCATGAGAACGACTATGATTGGGACGGTTTCCAGTGGATTGCACTTGATGACTACAAGAACAGCATCATTTCGTTCCGCAGAATTGCTTATGACGGCAGTGAAATCATCTGCGTATGTAACTTCCAGCCTGTTCAGCACGATAACTATGTTGTCGGTGTGCCCGAATATGGCATTTACGAAGAAGTGTTCAACTCCGAGGCTGAAGAATTCGGCGGTTGCGGAATCAGAAACGAGGGCGAGCTCAAGGCTAAAAAGAAGAAAGACCACGAGCTCAACTATTCAATGGAAATCACAGTTCCGCCGCTTGCTGTTATGTATTTCAAGCTTAAAAAGAAGCTGGCTCTTCCCGTAAAGAAAAAGACTACGGCAAAGAAGGACGCCGCTCTTGCAAAGCTTAAAGCCGAAAAGGCAAAGAAATCGGCAAAGGCTGCTCCGAAAAAGGAAGATAAGGCAGAAAAAGTAAAGGTTGAGGCAAAGTCTGCAAAGGCAGAAGCAACCGCTGAAAAGGTTGAAAAGAAAGCCGAACCCGCTCCCGAAAAGCCCGTTAAAAAGGCAGTAAAAGCAGTTAAGGAGGAAACTCCTGCTCCTGCTGAGGTTGAGAAAAAAGCTGAAAAAACAGAAAAAGCAGAAAAAGCAGTTAAGACTGAAAAAGTCGAGAAAACCGAAACTGTCGCAAAGGCTGAAAGCAAAACCGTAAAAGCTGAAAAGCCTGCCGAAAAGAAAACAACAGCTAAAAAATAATCAAAATATTACAAATCATTTGTGCCGACGGATTTTTCTGTCGGCATTTTTGTTTGCCCGAAAACGCATTACATACAAAATTTTTGTAAAGTCTATTGTTATTGTGACCGTATTTGTGGTATAATCATTTAAATGCGGAATGCCGAAAATTGCCGTTTGAACGGCACAAAATTGTCGGCTGATTTTAATTTTGATTATTACGGAGAATTTTATATGAAAATCGACAACAAAAAGGCAAGAATAATTCTTGCGGTTATTATTGCGGTGAGCCTTGTCATAAGCACGGTTTATATGTTTTCAAAACAGGGCTTTCATGAGGACGAGCTACTGACCTATAACCTTGCAAATTCCTCAAAACAGCTTAATGTTGACGGCGGTTGGAACAGTCCCGAGGATTTCAACGAGTATCTTGCCGTGTCGCCCGATGACAGATTCGACTATGCTCAGGTGTATGAAAATCAGATTATAGATGCGTCGCATCCGCCTCTCTATTACGCACTTGTTCACACGGTCTGTTCGTTCTTTCCGGGCGTGTTCTCAAAATGGCTTGCCTATTCAATAAATGTGCTTGCCATGGCAGGCATTTTGATTATGCTTTATAAAATCGGACGGAAAATCACGGGCAACAATCTTTACGCCTTGATCGGTGCGGGGGCATATGCTCTGAGTATTGCGTGTATTACCACGACAATTTATCTCAGAATGTACGCAACGCTTACCTTCTGGGTGCTTGCGTTCGTTTATATGAGCATAAAGCTCTATGAAAAAAAGAACACCGTCGGCATAAAGGACTGCATTCTGCTTGCAGTTACAGTGCTTTGCGGTGTGCTTACCCAGTATTATTTCATCCTCTTTGCAGGACTTACGGGACTTGTTTTCCTTGTGTTCAAAATCAAGGAAAAGTGCGGTAAAGACCTTATTAAGTACATTATTGCGGCTGTTGTGGGGGCAGGACTTGCACTCTGCATTTATCCGTACATAATCTCGAATGTACTCGGCGGCAACCGTGGACTCAGTTCGCTTGATATGTCGGCGCTTGATATGATTACGGTTGTAACCTATGTTTTCTACAAGCTTTGCACCTATGTTCAGATTCTTGCAAAGGATATGTTCATCAATCAGGTTTGGCTGCTCGGACTTTGCACAGCCGCAGTTATCGGATTCGGAATTTATTTCCGTTTTGTGAAAAAGGTAAAAATTCCTAAAAAGGCGATGTTTGCCGTAGTTCCGGCAGTTTGCTATTTCATCGGCATTTCACTTGTTTCACCATTTAACAGCGACCGCTATGTTATGGCGTCACTTCCGCTGATTGCGATGCTTTTTGCATTCTCGTTCATCAGAATTTTCACACTTTTCAAAAATCAGAAGGTACGCCTTGCCGTGCCTGTATGCATTTTGCTTGCGTCAGTCACAGCGTTTGTTACGGTTAAGCCCTATTACACATACGGCAAAACAAATCTCTATGAGCCAAAGACAGACAACTGCATTTTTGTCGGAACTGCAATGCTTGAATGGAACAAGTGTATTGACAAGTTTATGAACTACGACAGCACAATGATTGTTCAGAGTTCAAAGTTCTCTCCGACTCTCGGTGATGAGCTTGAAGAATTTGCCGAAAAACGAGGAGTTATCACCAACGGAAAGGTTTCTTCACTTGCCGAGGCATTTATGTTTAACGGCGACACAAATAAGCAGGAAACCGACAGCATGGAAAAACTTAAAACGGACAAAAAGCTTGCGTCACTTGACGAGGTAACGGTTTATGTTTCCCGCCTTGCAGACAAAGATGATGTGCTTAAATACATAACGGAAAACACAAAATTTAAGAATTATGAGCTTATTCAGGCTGATTACAGCTTTGAAGATTTCTACAACTGGTACGACTATTTTGTTGAAACCGAGTCGTATTGCAATGTTTATCGTTTTTATTAACAGAGGTGTTTAAAATGAATTCGGATAAAATTGATCGCAAAAATTCTATCGGTGTAGCATTTTCGGGCGGTGGACTTCAAGGTATTGCTCACATCGGTGCTGTTCAGGCTCTTTATGAACTCGGAATCCATCCGCAGTATGTTTCGGGTACAAGCTCGGGTGCGGCAATGGCGGCAATCGTTGCAATGGGCTGTGATTCCGATGAAATGAAAAGAGTTGCAAAAAAGCATTGGAAAACTCTTGCCGAAATCGACAACGGCCTTATTTTCAAATCTCTTGCACAGCTTATTCTAAATAAAAAGATTCAGAAAGACGGCATCAAGTCGGGTGAACTGATTGAAGATGTTATCCGTGACATCATGAATGAAAAAGGAATAACAGGCTTTGAAAATCTTCCGATTAACCTTTCAATCTGTACGGTTGACACGCTTACAACCGATGAATGCATTTTTACAACCAAGGAAGAAAATCTTGAAAACGAGCATATTCACTACATAACAGGCGCTCCGCTTGAAACTGCTGTTCGTGCAAGTATGTCGTTCCCTGCAATTTACACAACCTGCCCTTATGACAAGTATAACTTTATTGACGGCGGTTCAAAGGACAATTTGCCCGTAAAAATTCTGCGTGATATGGGCGTCGGCAAGGTTCTTGCAATCGGCTTTGATATTATGACCTACAATCCCGACGCAGGTCTGGGCGGTCTTATTAAGGTTATTTGGCGTGCACTTGATGTTTATTCAATTGACGGCACAAGAGAGTCAAAAAAAATGGCTGACCTTGCAATTGATATCAAGAACGAAAACACACAGCTTTTCTCAATGGACAGCGTTGACGAAACCATTCAGGAGGGCTACGATGCGATTATGGCTCACAAAGACGAAATTTTAAAGGTTTTCGGTGAGCAAAACAGTGCGGAATAATTAAGCTTAAAGAGGACTTCTTTTTTTGAGAAGTCCTTTTGATGTAGATGAAACGAGGATTTTATGTTAAAAATTTTGAATAAAACCCGAAAGGTATCGGGCAAAATGTCCGTACCAAAACAAATTATGACAACATTCTTTGCTTTGCTTTTTGGCGGCGGCATGGGAATTGTCGCAAAGTTTCTTGATTTGAACAGACTGCCGAGCTTTCTCGATTGGCTTGATTTGTCAAACTTTTTGGGCAGAACAGCACCGTGGATTTTTATTGCCGTGTGCCTTGCCGTATTCAGCAAATCACCCTTAAAAGCAGGAATTAATGTTTTTGCGTTTTTTGTGGGAATGTTAATAGGGTACTATGTGTGGACAAGTGTTTTTGCAGGCTTTTATCCCGATATTCCGTACCTTATGAGGTGGCTGATTCTTGCTGTTGTATCGCCGTTTTTGGCATTTCTGATTTGGTATGCAAGGGGACGGGGTGCGCTTGCAATCGGAATTTCTTCCGTACTCATAGCAATATTCTGTTGCTTTGCGTTTAATCTCAACTTTGCCGATTTCAGAATTCTGTACTTCCCCGAATTTATACTTTGGCTTGCAAGCATCGGAATTTTGTTCAAGAATGTAAAACAGAGTGCATTTTCTCTGCTGATTTCAATTCCCGTTGCCCTTTCGCTTGAATACACGGGACTTCTCACAATTATCGGCATTGGTTGATATTTTTAAATCTCTGTTGTATAATCTAAAGTGCAGATTATTTGCAGGATGTAAATAATCGTAAAAATTCAAAATGTGAACAATGTAAAAAATTTGCAGGAGGGTGATTTTTTGTGGATATCAGCGTTGGCGACAGAGTTGAGATGAAAAAACAGCACCCATGCGGCTGCAAAACCTTTGAAATTCTGCGTGTGGGAATGGATTTTAAGATAAAATGCGAAAAATGCGGCAGAGAGGTTATGGCACCCCGTGCAAAGATTGAAAAAAATATTAAAAAAATTTTGACGGAGTAAGATATATATGTTTGAAAAAATCGAAATATTTGACAAAAGGTACTCCGAGCTTTCCGAAAGGCTCTACCAGCCGTCAGTAGCGGGCAATCCCGAGGAATATCAGAAAATTATGAAGGAAATCAAGTCGATTGAGGAAATCGTTTTGACCTACCGTAAATACAAAGAGGCTGTTCAGACCGAAAAAGACAGCCTTGAAATTCTTGAGGAAACAAGCGACAAAGAGCTTAAAGAGCTTGCTCAGATTGAGCTTGACGAGGCTAAGGATAATATCAAAAATCTTGCGGAAGATTTGAAAATTCTGCTTTTGCCGAAGGATCCGAACGATGAACGGAATGTTATCGTTGAAATCCGTGGCGGTGCAGGTGGCGAGGAATCGGCTCTGTTCAGTGCGGTTCTTTTCAGAATGTACTCGATGTATGCCGAAAAAAAGGGCTTTAAAATCGAGATTATCAATGCCAATGAAACCGAAATCGGCGGTTACAAGGAAATTTCCTTTATGATTGAGGGCGAGGGTGCATACTCACGCTTTAAGTACGAAAGCGGTGTTCACCGTGTTCAGCGAGTACCCGAAACCGAAAGTCAGGGCAGAGTTCACACATCGACAACAACCGTTGCGGTTTTGCCCGAGGCAGAAGATGTTGAGCTTGAAATTGATCCGAATGACCTCAAAATTGACACCTTCCGTTCAAGCGGTGCAGGAGGTCAGCATATCAATAAAACAAGTTCCGCAATCCGAATCACTCACTTGCCCACAGGTATGGTAGTTGAGTGCCAGGACGAGAGAAGTCAGTACAAGAACAAGGACAAGGCTCTTAAAGTTCTCAAAAGCCGACTTCTCAAGGAAAAACAGGACAAACAGGCGAGTGAAATTGCCGAAAACAGAAAAATGCAGGTAGGTACGGGCGACCGCAGTGAGCGAATCCGCACATATAACTATCCGCAGGGCAGAGTAACCGACCACAGAATCGGTCTTACTCTTTACAAGCTTGAAGAAATTCTCAACGGCAACCTTGACGAAGTGATTGACGCACTTGTTGCCGCTGACAGAGCCGAAAAGCTCAAAGAAAGTATGGAAAAATAATCCGGTGATAATTGTGAAAACATTGTTGTTAAAAAATACAGAGGAAGATATAAAAACCGCCGCAAAACTGCTTAAAAACGGCGGTGTTGTAGGAATCCCGACCGAAACAGTTTACGGACTTGCGGCTGATGCACTCAACCCCGAGGCTGTAAAGAAGATTTTCAAAGCAAAGGGCAGACCGGGGGATAATCCGCTGATTGTCCACATCTGCGATTTTTCCGATATTGAAAGACTTAACCTTGTGACGAAAATCCCCGACACGGCAAAAAAGCTTGCCGATGCGTTCTGGCCCGGACCGCTCACAATGATTATGAAGAAGTCGGATGTTATTCCGAATGAAGTTTCGGCAGGACTTGACACGGTTGCAATCCGTTTTCCGAGCCACAAAACCGCACAGGCGATTATCCGTGAATCGGGTACGGTTCTTGCCGCACCTTCGGCAAATATTTCGGGCTCACCCAGTCCGACAACCGCACAGCATGTTATGAACGATATGGACGGCAAAATCGACGCTGTTCTTGACGGCGGTGCAAGTGAGGTAGGTCTTGAAAGCACGGTAATCACTCTTGCAGGAGATGTTCCGAGGGTACTTCGCCCGGGCGGAATCACGGTTGAAATGCTCGAGAGTGTTCTCGGCAAGGTTGAAGTTGATGATGCGGTTTTGCACAAACTTGCAGACAATGTAAAGGTTGCAAGCCCCGGTATGAAGTACAAGCACTATGCGCCAAGGGCGAGAGTAATACTTCTTAATTGCAACGATGAGCAATATATTGATTATGTAAACAAAAAGGCGGCAAAGGGAGTTGCGGCACTCTGTTGCGACGAGGATATTCCGCGTTTGAAAACTCCCGTTTTCTCTCTCGGAAAACGAAACGACTATACAATACAGGCTCACACGCTTTTTGACGAGCTTCGCAGAATTGATGAGGACGACAGCGTTAAGGTTGTATATTCAAGACTGCCAAAAACGAACGGCGTCGGAATGGCTGTTTACAACCGACTTATAAGAGCGGCAGGCTTTGAGGTGATTGACCTTGAACAGAATTAAAATTGTCGGTCTTACGGGACAGAGCGGTGCGGGAAAAAGCACGGTTTCGGCATATTTTGCCAAAAACGGAATGTGCGTTATAAATGCTGACGAGATTGTAAAAAATCTTTACACTCCCGATTTCGTATGCTTAAAGGCTGTTTCGGGTGTTTTCGGTCAGGATATTATCCTTTCTGACGGCAACATTGACAGACCGTTGCTTGCCAAAAGGGCATTTTCAAGCAAAGAAAACACACATTTGCTCAATTCAATTGTTCATCCGTTTGTTACATATGAATTTATGCAGATGGCGAAACAGGCTCAGACAGACGGCAAAAGCGTTGTGATTTATGACGCTCCTCAGCTTTTTGAAAGCGGTGCCGATGTGTTTTGCGACCTTATTGTAAGCGTTACCGCAAAAAAGGAAATAAGGCTTGAGCGAATCTGCAAAAGGGATAACATTGACATTTCCCGTGCAGAGCTAAGAATGTCTGCACAGCTTGACGAGGAATTTTTCAGAAGTCACAGCGACATTGTCATTGAAAACAATTTTTCTATAGAGCAAGTTGAGCTTGCCGCACAAAAGGCGGCAGAGGCTATTAACAACCTGATGAGGTGATAGGATGCCCCAATCAAGGCGATATAAAAAGAAAAAAAGTGCAGGAAAGGCGATTTTGGCATGGATAATTGTGCTTGCAATTCTTGCGGCGGCAGTATTTGTGTTTGTTTCGGTCTTTTACGAGGACACAAAGAAAAAGCTTGATGAGATGAATTATCCACGCACCTACAGCACATATGTTGAAAAAGCCGCCAAGGATTATGACCTTGATCCTGCGTTGATATATGCCGTAATTCACACGGAAAGCGGCTTTGACCCGAAAGCCGAATCGGGAGTCGGAGCAAAGGGTGTTATGCAGATGATGCCCTCGTCCTTTGAGTGGCTGCAGGAGCAAAGAGGTTGTGCGGGACAGTACACCGAGGATGACCTGTTTGACCCCGAAATCTGTATTGATTACGGAAGTTATCTTTTAAAATATTTTTACGATTATTACGGCACGGAACGCTCGGCAATTGCCGCATATAATGCCGGCTTTGTTGTAAGCGACTGGCTTAACGACACAAAGTACAGTTCGGACGGAAAAAATCTTGATTCCATTCCGTATCCCGAAACAGAGAATTATGTTGACAAGGTTGAAGGTGCCAAGGAAATGTATATAAAACTTTATTATTCACAATCTAATTAAGTGCAGAGATGTTCCGATGCCTTTGGCGGCGGATTTCAAAATAAAATGGTTTTGCCGTGTTTTACGGCACAGAAAGGACGGTTATTATGGCTGAAGAAAAGTCAAAGACAACTTTATTAAAGGAAAAAATTATGATGACCGAACCGAAGGGCGTTAAGGCTCTTTCGGAGGAAGAAATTAAAAAGGCAGACAGCTTTTGCGATGGTTACAAAAAGTTTCTTGATAACTCACCCGTTGAGCGTGAGGCTGTTCGCTATACTGTTGAGCTTGCCAAAAAAGCAGGTTTTGCAGAGTATGAGCAGGACAAAGAATATAAGGCCGGCGACAGGCTTTATTATGTAAACCGTGACAAGGCTGTTGCTCTTGCCGTAATCGGTAAAAACGGTGTTAAGAACGGTGCAAGGCTTGCAATCGCTCATATTGATTCCCCGAGAGTTGACCTCAAACCGAATCCTCTTTTTGAGGCAAACAATCTTGCTTTCTTTAAGACTCATTACTACGGCGGTCTTAAAAAATATCAGTGGACAACAATTCCGCTTTCACTTCACGGTTCGGTTGTAAAGCTTGACGGTACAAGAGTTGACATCTGCTGGGGCGATGATGAGAACGAAAGCTGTTTCTGCATTACAGACCTTCTTCCGCACCTTGCAAGGGAGCAGGCGTCAAAGCCAATGGCAAAGGCAATTGAGGGCGAAAACCTCAATGTTATCCTCGGCTCTCGTCCGTATGATGCAGACAGCGACGAAAAAGATCTTGTAAAGCTCAATGTAATGGCTGTACTCAATGAGAAGTACGGTATCTGCGAGGGTGACTTCCTTTCGGCTGAGCTCTGCCTTATCCCGTCTTTTAAGTCAAGAGATATCGGTTTTGACAGAAGCATGATCGGCGGTTACGGTCACGATGATAAGGTTTGCGCTTATCCGGCTGTTATGGCGGCTCTTGATGTTGAAACGCCAGAGCAAACTTGTATCACATATCTTACAGACAAAGAAGAAACAGGCAGTGACGGCAACACAGGTATGCAGAGCGACTTCCTCCGTTTCTTCATCTATGACCTTGCAAAACAGGACGGTGTTGACGGCTACCGTGTTCTTTCAAAAAGCACCTGTCTTTCTGCCGATGTAAATGCTGCATTTGATCCGACTTATGCGTCAGCATATGAGGCTAACAACTGCTCATACATTAACAACGGTGTAATTATTTCAAAATACACAGGTCACGGCGGAAAGTATGACACATCAGATGCGTCTGCCGAATATATGGGAAAAATCAGAGCTATGCTTGAGAATAACGATATTCTCTGGCAGGTTGGTGAACTCGGCAAGGTTGACGGCGGCGGCGGCGGAACAATCGCAAAGTATGTTGCCAATATGAATGTCGATGTTGTTGATCTCGGTGTTCCCGTGCTTTCAATGCATGCTCCGTTTGAAATTGTTTCTAAGACAGATGTTTATATGGCATACAGAGCATTTTTCACTTTTTTTGATACAAAAGATTAATTTCGGAAAAAATACAAAAAACACTTGATTTTTGTACCGAGTTGTGATATCATACTACTTGCGGCTGATAAAAGGCCGCATATGCGCCGGTAGCTCAGCTGGATAGAGTGTCTGACTACGAATCAGAAGGTCGGGAGTTCGAGTCTCTTCCGGCGCGCCAAAACACCATTTGCCGTTTCGCAAGTGGTGTTTTTTTATGTCTTGAAGAAATGAATTTTGACAATTGTGTAACCGATACTATGCTGACGGAAATGTGAGTTAAATTTTGTGCAAAGTATGCATAAAATGAAAATTATTGTGTACAATGGCTTAAAAAAATAGATTATAAAGGCTATTTTCGGCATTTCTACTCTTTGAATTTGGAACAATTTGTGATAGAATGTACATAAAGTGGTTACAAATAGGTAACAATCACTTTGAATTCAAAAAAAGGAGTGTTTCTTTGCGAAATGTTTTAAAAAGTGTTTTTAGCAAAAAGGTTTCTGCGGCAGTTCTCACGGCTGTAATGCTGTTTGTGTCGGTTTTCTCAATGTCGATGATTGCGAGTGCGGCATCGTTCTCACCGAGACTGTCTGCCCCGAGTTCAAGTAACAAATATTATTACAGTAATTTAAATGTTTTTTATAAGTATGGTTACGGCATGCCGAACTGTACAGCATATGCCTACGGCAGAGCTTATGAGATTCTCGGTTCTGAGCCAAAGCTTTCATGGAACAATGCCGAGCAGTGGTACGATTACAACAAGTCTAACGGCTACTACAAGTACGGTCAGACTCCAAAGGTCGGCGCAATTGCCTGCTGGTCATATAACGGTGGCGGCGGTCATGTTGCTGTTGTAGAAAAGGTCGAAAACGGTCAGATTACATTTTCTAACTCTGCATGGAGCGGTCAGAACTTCTACCTTTCCTATGCAAGCACATCCGACAAGAATGCCGGCGGTAACAGCTGGTGGAATTTTCAGGGCTACATTTACCTTGGCGATTTCAGCGGCAGTACAAGCACTACTCAGGCTACAACCAAAAAGGTAACTTACACAACAGGTACATATAAAACAGATGTTGACGATTATCTCAAAATGAGAAGCGGTGCGGGTACAAGCTATTCATCTATAACATTTGTTCCGAACAATGTTACTCTTAATGTAACAAAGGTTTCAACAGCGGACGGTTACACATGGGGTTACACCTCGTACAACGGCAAGACAGGTTGGGTTGCTCTTGAGTTCTGTACTTTTGTTTCTTCATCAACGGTACAGCCAACAACAGCAAAACCTACTGTACAGCCTACCACAGCCAAAGCCACGGTTCAGCCGACTACTGCAAAGGCAACTGTTCAGCCGACAACAGCCAAGGCTACACAGCCTGCAACAACTGTTCCTGCTGCAACAGTACAGCCTACTACGGTACAGGCAACAACAGCTCCTGTAACTACACAGCCGAGCAATGACAACAACAATGATACTCCGTATATGATCGGCGATGTAAACCTTGACGGTCATGTTGATGTTATTGACGCAACTGAAATCAGCAAGTACATTGTTTCAATTTCAACACTTTCTGATGTTCAGAGAGAACTTGCAGATTACAATCATGACGGTGAAATCAGTGTCGTGGATGCCACAGAAATCCAGAAACTTGTTGTCGGTAACAACTGATAACAACAAAACAAAATCAAAACACGCTTTGCATTTTGCAGAGCGTGTTTTTTGTTTGGAACTTTTATAACAAAGAGGTGTATGCGAGGATGCATACCCTTTTTGAGTTTAATAAGTTTAATATTTAAGCATTATGTCAACGAAAAATTCACCGTTATTGTTGCCTGCATCAAAAATTCCGTCATAGACTTCGGGTATGCTCTTCATGGAGTGAAGTCCGATGCCCTTGCCCTGATGCTTTGTGGACGAATAAGTTTCGCCGTCCATTTCCAAAGGCTTGCCGTAGTTGTTTGTTGAAACAATGTACAAACAGTCGCCTTTTATTTCGGAAGTCAGGTTAAAATATCTTTTGCCTTCTTCTACGGTACAGCAACCGTCAATTGCGTTTTCGAGTATGTTGCCGAAAATACCGCAGAGGTCAACATCAAGAATTCTCGATTTGTCGGGCAAATCAATCCGCCAGTTAATGTCAACATCGTTCTCAATCGCCTGCTGACGGTAGTGGTTGAACAAAGCATTGAGTGCGTCACTTTTGCAGATTCGCACAGGTGCTGTTACAGTCAGCGAATTTTCATACTGGGCAATGTAGTCTTTCAGCGCGGAAATATTTTCTTCGTCTGCAAGTCTGCTCATAACACTGACAGAATGTTTAAAATCATGCCGTGCTTTTGCGGTGTATTCTATGTATGACTGCAACGATTCGGTATAGCTCTTTTGAATTTCGAGAATGTGATTTCGTTCTGTCAGTTTTGTTTTTTCCATAGTTGTTTTGCTGAAAACATAGAATAAAATGAAAACCAATAAATACATTATGAGTTCAAATACGGTAAGCATTAAACCTTTTGAAAGTATTTTGCCTATTCTAAGGTTTGCATATGAAATCGGAGTATAATAAATATTGGATATCATAAGTGCAACGGGAAAAAGAGTAAACAAATACCATAATTTGACTGTTGTAATGCGGTCAATCATCCATGCATAGTATTTTGTAAGCGGAACAAGCGCTCCCATTGCCGTAACCGAAAGCCCCATTTGAATCAGGCTATATGAGGTGTCAACTCCTCGTGAGATTTCCTCCTGAAAAAATGAGTTGATAAAATTTGCATACAGCGAAAAGAATGAAATCAAACAGCACGCACTTATAAAAACAAACAAACAGCGTGCCGTTCCGACCTTTGTAACGCTTTTAATAAGGAAGAAAAATATTACAAGGTCGGGGAAGAGAACAAAGTTTAAATTCTGAATGTCAAAAGCCGTCATCACAATTGACGAGAGAGAACCGAGTATGAAAAATGAACACAAAAAGAGCGTTACTATCTTTGAAATCGGGTATTTTAATTGATTTTTTAACGGTAAAAGGCAGAATAAACTTAACGGTATTATTATGGCAAAGCTGAACAATGTCTGAAAAAAATTTACGAGTGTGTTCATATTCACCTCCGCTGGTTTTCTCTGATTTTTTTGAACATATATTCACGGATACTCTGTTCAATCCGAGTTTTTTCACGAATTTTAATCGGGAATCTTTCACCGTTGCCTGTAACACATACAGAGCCTTCAATGTCCTTTATGTAATCGGCATTCAGCACGATTCCCCTGTTTACGGGTATGAAACGGGTGTCATTGTTTGCAAGCTTGAGAAACTCTGCAATGGTCATTCTTGTGCGATATCTAAGTCCCGAAACAACACCTATGTTGATGTAATGTGCGTCGGATTCAACAGAAACAATTTCCTTAAGCGAAATCAGCGTGTTTCGGCGGTCACACATAACTTCAATGTATTTTGAATTATCCGATACATATGACGAGGCATCATCAAGTACCTTGTAAATCTGCTCAGCTTTGTAGGGTTTTGTTATGTAATGAAAAGCGTGAACGGAAAATGCCTGCATCATAAAATCGGGGCTTGTTGTGACAAATACAATAAGAATATCACAATCTTTTTCACGAAGCTTTTCAGCCACGGCAATGCCGTTCATCTTCTCCATAAAAATATCTACAAAGGCTATTTTGTAGGTGTTTTCCTTGAATGAATTGAAAAAAGCTATTCCGTCAGGAAAACAATCAATCTGCACATTTTGCTTGTGTCCGCCAAAATATGCGTTGCAGATTGAGTAGAGAATGTCTGCCTGAGGCTTTTCGTCGTCAATAACTGCAATTTTCAAGATATCGCCTCCTTTGAAATAATTTAATTCGGAGCAATGATTAACTGCACTTAGATTATACCATAAATTTGAAAAATATTATATCCGATTGTCATATGTTTTTTGCCAAAAGATTGATGTTTGTGCCAAACTATTGAAATGTTGCATTAAATTGGCTATCATTGAAGCAAGCACGAAAAATGCGGTGTTTCCGCAAATCAAAATCGGAAAGAGGTAATCAACTATGAAAAAAATCAAGAAGTTAGCTTTATTGCTTGCAATTTGTATGGTAGGCACAGTAGGTCTTGTAGGCTGCGGTAATGACGGTGGCTCATCAAGCAAAAATGAAAGTTCGGCATCACAGACTGCTGACGACAATGCAAACAGTGCAGATGACAGCGCCGCTGATTCAAAAGACGGCGATTCATCGGCAAGCGTGGTAGGTACTTGGACTGTTACCGCACTTGAGGGTACAGACGGTAAAGCGGTTTCAATTGATGACTACGCAACAGCAAACGGTGTTGATCCCGAAACTTTGAAATGTACATACACATTTGCAGAGGACGGCACATTCTCAGGTGAAATGAGCGGTGTGACTGTTTCGGGGAACTACACTTTTGAGGGTACAGACCTTGTTATGACAGTCGGCGAACAGAAGTTTAACTACACATATGACGCTGACAACGATATGCTCAAATACACAGATCCTAACACAGGCCTTTCAAGTTATTGCGAAAGACAGCAGTAATTGAATCTAATCCCAATTTCCTAATACTACAAAAACAACCGCTCACTTTCTTGGTGGGCGGTTGTTTGCTTTTTGATATGCGGTTGTCGTTCTGTTGGGGCGGATATCATCCGCCTGTACTGATGAATTTTTATGTTTATACACATAGCTTTTTATACAATAAAAGCAGTGTATAATCTGTAGGGGAGAACCGTGTTCTCCCGCAAGTAATCGTACAATTTGTATGTTAAAACAAATTTTGTAAATGTTGCAAACCGGTAGGGGCGTTCATTGGACGCCCGTTTTGATGAATATTTATGTTTATATAAATTTCGGTAACTGTATCTCATTTATACAGCTTATTTTCATCATAAATTTTCTGCCGTTACTTGACGGGCGTCCAATGAACGCCCCTACAGAATTGTGCGAACGGTTGCAATGTTACGCTCGGACATAATATGTTTTTTGACATTACAAACTGTCTTCCCGACATTAATTTTCCATTTTCCATTTTCAATTTTACATTTAATTAAAGCTGTCTTCACGAACATAAAAAGTCGGCTCGCCGTTAATTTACTTTGTTTGTCGGAGTTCCGTTCAGGAAATTTTTGATATTGTCCGAAACTATGCCCATAAGGCGTTCTCTGGTTTCAACGGGCGCCCATGCGATGTGGGGGGTGATGATGCAATTTTTTGCACCCATAAGAATGCAGTCCTCAACCATAGGCTCAACCTTGAGGGTGTCGATTGCCGCACCGCCGAGGTGACCGCTTTCGAGTGCCTCAAGCAAATCTTCTTCAACCATAACACCGCCTCTTGCCGTGTTTACGAACAATGCACCCTGTTTCATTTTGGCAAAGGCATTTTTGTCAAACATATTTTCCGACTGTGGATTTAGCGGACAATGAACGCTTACAATGTCGCTTGTTTCAAGAAGTTCGTCAAACGAAACATCTTTGATTCCGTCAACATTTTTCGGAGTTCTGCTCGATGCGATTACATTCATATCAAAAGCGTTTGCAATTTTTGCAACAGCCTTTCCGATGTTTCCGAGTCCGACAATGCCGAGTGTTTTGCCTGCAAGTTCATTCAGCGGATATACAAACGGTGAAAAAGTTTTGCTTCTTTTCCACTTGCCGTCCTGAACAAATCGGTTGTATTCTGCCGTATGATTGAAATGTTCAAGAATGAGTGCAAATGTGTGCTGTGCAACCGCATTTGTCGAATATGAACCTGCGTTGCAGACGGTTATGCCGTTTTTGGTGCAGTAGTCAAGGTCAATGTTGTTGTAGCCTGTTGCAAAAAGTCCTATATATTTCAGATTTTTTGCAAATCGCATTGTGTGCGAATCAAGCAGAGTTTTGTTGCACACAACGATATCTGCATCTGCAATTTTCTCCGCAACTTCTTCATATTTCAAAAGGCCGAACGACTCAACCTCGCCGAACCGATTAAGCACATCGGCATTTACAATATCGTCAAGAACGCTCTGTGCGTCTGTTAAGACTATTTTCATCTTATCACCTCGTTTTTTACTGACTATAGTATATACCGAAAAATTTTTCCTTGCAATCCAAATCGAAATTTTGTATAATATTTGTGCGTAAATTGAAAGGAACGGTATGTTAATGTATAAAAATTATCTTTTTGATTTGGACGGAACTTTGCTTCCCATGGATATGGAAAAATTTGTAAAGCTGTATTTTTCATCGCTCTGCAAGCGTTGCACTCCTGTTATAAAAATCGAACCCGACACCCTTATAAAGGCGATGTGGGCAGGCACTGACGCTATGACAAAGAACGATAACAGCCGTACAAACCGTGAAGTTTTCTGGGAAACAGCAGGCAAAGTCAGCGGTGCCGACCTTGAAAAGTTTGATGACCTTTTTACCGATTATTACGAAAACGAGTTTATCGTTCCGAAAGATGCTACAAGCTTTACTCCTTATGCAAGGAAAAGCATTGATTTCATAAAGAAAAACGGTGGCAGACTTATTGCCGCAACAAATCCGATTTTTCCGTTTGTTGCAACAAAACGCAGACTTGAATGGGCAGGAGTTTCTCCCGACGATTTTGAACTTGTTACAACATACGAAAACTTTGGTTGCTGCAAGCCGAATCTGAAATATTTTGAAGAAATCTGCAAAAAGCAGGATATCAAGCCCGAAGACAGCATTATGATCGGCAACGATGTTGACGAGGATTTGTGCAGCGCAAAACTTGGCTTTGATACATACCTTATTACCGACACAATTGTGAACAGAGATAATAAGGATTATTCAGACTACAAAAACGGCAGTTTTGAGAAATTTTACAAAGATTTTCTCAAAGGCGATTGAATATGATTATATTGTGCGGTCGGACGGCATTTTGCTTTGTCTGACCGCTTTTTCTGTGTGCATTTAATTTTACTTTTACAGAATACCTTTTAATGCCTTAAATGAAATAAAAAAATAGTCGAATGTGGTATCATGTGATGTGATACAGGTTATCAGACGGGATTTATTTTGTTTTATATCTTAATTAAGCAGGTGAATGAATTATGTCAGAAGTAATCAGAATTTTTGTTGAAAAAAAGGATGGCTTCAATGTTCTTGCAAAGCAGACGCTTTGGGACATCCGCCACAACCTCGGTATGAAGTCTGTTGAAGATCTTCGTTACATTGTGCGTTACGATCTTGAGGGACTTACTAAGGAAGAATATGACAAGGCGAAAACTATTGTTTTGTCAGAGCCTAACGCCGATGTAATCTATGAAGAAACTCTCCCCGTTGAGGACGGCTGGAAGGTATTCGCAATGGAGTATCTCCCCGGTCAGTACGATCAGCGCGGCGACTCTGCCGAGCAGTGCGTTCAGCTCCTTACTCAGGGTGAGCGTTGCAAGGTTCTTACAGCAAGAGTAATTGCTCTCAAGGGCAATATTACAGACGAAGAGCTTGTAAAGGTTGAGGAGTACCTCATCAACCCTGTTGAAAGCCGTCTTGCATCTCTTGAAAAGCCAAAGACTCTTGATATGGAAATTCCCGTTCCCGAAAATGTTAAGAGGGTAGAGTGCTTCAACAGCTGGAATGACGATGAGATGCAGAAGTATTACGATTCAATGGGCTTTGCAATGACACTTGCAGACCTCAAGTTCTGCCGTGATTACTTCAGAGATACAGAGCACCGTGATCCGTCGGTTACAGAACTTCGTGTAATTGACACATACTGGTCGGACCATTGCCGTCACACAACATTCCTTACAAGACTTGAGGAGATTGAGATTGAAAAGTCTGCTCTCGGCAAGGTTATCGAGGATGCGCTCAGTGAGTATTATGCAACCCGTGACGAGGTTTACGGCAAGGATACAAAGAGAATCGTTTCACTTATGGATATGGCTCTCATCGGTATGAAGTCACTCAAGAAAAAAGGACTCATTCCCGACCTTGACGAAAGTGAAGAAATCAATGCCTGCTCAATTCAGGTTCCCGTTACTATAGATGGAAAAACAGAACAGTGGCTCGTTCAGTTCAAGAACGAAACTCACAACCACCCGACAGAAATCGAGCCTTTCGGCGGTGCCGCAACCTGTCTTGGCGGTGCAATCCGTGATCCGCTTTCAGGCCGTTCATATGTATATCAGGCTATGCGTGTTACAGGCTCGGGCGATCCGACAATTCCTTTCAAGGATACAATGCACGGCAAGCTCCCTTCACGCAAAATTACAACAGGTGCCGCTCAGGGCTACAGCTCATACGGTAACCAGATCGGTCTTGCAACAGGTCAGGTAACCGAGCTTTACGATCAGGGCTATGTTGCAAAGAGAATGGAAATCGGTGCTGTTATCGGCGCATCTCCAAAGGAAAATGTTATCCGTGAAACTCCTCTCCCCGATGATGTAATCGTACTTCTCGGCGGAAGAACAGGTCGTGACGGCTGCGGCGGTGCAACAGGTTCTTCAAAGGCTCACGATGAAAGCTCAATCGAAACCTGCGGTGCAGAGGTTCAGAAGGGTAATCCTCCGACAGAAAGAAAAATTCAGCGTTTGTTCCGCAACCCCGAAACTGCAAAGCTCATCAAGAGATGTAACGACTTCGGTGCAGGCGGTGTTTGCGTTGCTATAGGTGAGCTTGCCGACGGTCTTACTGTTGACCTTGACAAGGTAACAAAGAAATATGACGGCCTTGACGGTACGGAGCTTGCTATATCCGAAAGTCAGGAAAGAATGGCTGTTGTTCTCGATAAAAAAGATGTTGACAAGTTTATTTCACTTGCATCAAAAGAAAACCTTGAGGCTACAGCCGTTGCGGTTGTAACCGAAAGTCCTCGTCTTACAATGAACTGGAGAGGCGACACAATAGTTGACCTCAGCCGTGAGTTCCTTAACACAAACGGTGTTACCCAGGTTGCCAAGGCTTATATCGAGGCTCCGAAGTGGGAGGGCTGCTACCGTAAGGTTGCTCCCGCAAAGCTTAAAGATATGCCTGCTGACGAGGCATTCCTTGAAAATATGTCAAGACTTGAAGTTTGCTCACAGATTGGTCTTGCAGAAAGATTTGACGCATCAATCGGTGCGGCTACGGTAATTATGCCGTTCGGCGGTAAGAATCAGCTCACTCCGCAGGAGGCTATGGCTGCAAAGATTCCGCTTGAGAAGGGCGAAACAGACGATGCAACAGCAATGAGTTACGGCTATATTCCCGGCGTTTCACGCTGGAGTCCGTTCCACGGCTCTGCTTATGCAGTTGTTGAATCGCTTTCAAAGCTGCTTGCAATCGGCGCAAACCCGATGACAGCAAGACTTACATTCCAGGAATATTTTGAAAGACTTAAAGATGTTCCTTCCCGTTGGGGTAAACCTGCCGCAGCACTCCTCGGTGCTATGCAGGCTCAACTCAAGCTCGGACTTCCGTCAATCGGCGGTAAGGACAGTATGTCGGGTACATTTGAGGATATTGATGTTCCGCCTACACTCGTAAGTTTTGCCGTTGCAATGACAAAGGCATCAAAGACAATTTCAACAGAATTCAAGAACGCAGGTTCAAAGGTTATCTTTGTTCCCGTTCCCGAAAATAAAGAAACACTTATGCCTGTATGGGATAAGCTTATCGAAATGTACAACGCTGTTTATGCTCTCTGCGAGGACGGCAAGGTGCTTTCTGCATCGGTTGTTAAAGAGGGCGGTACTGCCGCAAGCGTATGTAAGGCTTGTTTCGGTAACGGCTTTGGCTTTAAGTTTGCAAACGAACTCACAAATGACGAGCTTTTCGCTCCGCTTTCGGGTTCGCTTGTTATCGAACTTGCAGACGGTGCAGAGCTTTCAAACGATGTTCTTCACTATGACCTCGGTACTGTTACAAACGATGCAAAGATTACTGTAAACGGCAAGGAAATCGAACTTTCCACACTCCTCGAAAAGTGGACTGCTCCGCTTGAAAAGGTATTCCCAACAAAGGCTGAAGTGCCTGAAATCGAAGTTGATGTTCCGCTTTACAGCGAGAGAAACACATCTTCACCTGCAATCAAAACTGCAAAGCCTACTGTATTTATCCCTGTATTCCCGGGTACAAACTGCGAGGTTGATACGGCAAGAGCATTTGAAAAAGCAGGTGCAAATGTTGAAATGCTCATCGTCAAGAACCTTTCTTCAAACGATATCGAGGAAACAATTGACGAAATGGAAAAGCTCATTGCAAAGTCACAGATGATTATGCTTCCGGGCGGTTTCTCAGGCGGTGACGAGCCTGACGGTTCAGGTAAGTTCATTGCAACAACATTCCGCAACCCGAGAATTGCAGAGCAGGTTAACAACCTTCTCAAGAATCGTGACGGTCTTATGCTCGGTATCTGTAACGGATTCCAGGCTCTTATCAAGCTCGGACTTGTTCCTTACGGCGAAATCAGAGAGCTTAAAGCAAATGATCCGACGCTTACATTCAACACAATCGGCAGACATATTTCACATATGGCTTATACAAGAGTTACTTCCGTTAAGTCACCGTGGTTTGCAAATGTCAACGCAGGCGATGTGTTTGCTGTTCCCGTGTCACACGGTGAGGGCAGATTTATGGCTGATGTTGAAACTGTAAAAGAACTTGCAAAGAACGGTCAGATTGCAACACAGTATGTTGACCTTGCCGGCAACCCAAGCAGCGACATTGAGTTCAACCTCAACGGTTCTGTTTGTGCAATTGAGGGTATCACATCACCTGACGGCAGAGTTCTCGGTAAAATGGGACACAGCGAGAGAAAGGGCGAAAACCTTTACAAAAATGTTCCGTTCGCAAAAGACCAGCAGATTTTTGAAAGCGGCGTAAAATACTTCAAGTAATTTATAACCGAATATTTTATATAAAAACTAAGGACATCCGTTTTTTCGGATGTCCTTGTTGTTTGTGCGGTATAGTACGCAATAATATTGTATTGTTATTGTAGCGGCGAACGAGGTTCGCCACTACTGTATGTCAGTAGCATTGTGACATTAAAGTATAATCGGAAATGTTGCGCTCGGGCATTTATAGCTTTGCATTTGTAAAACTGTCTGCACGAAAGGGGTACGGCAACACGCAGACAATAGATGACTTACCGTAATCGGAAATGTTACGCTCGGGCATTTATAGTTTTGCATTTGTAAAACTGTCTGCACGAACGGGGGACGGCGACACGC
>OGZL01000857.1_pt1 | contig 24141 bp, 20 predicted proteins | sample 1576761 | NCBI WGS metagenome assembly OGZL01 (sample SAMEA3541595, study PRJEB24748) | human gut metagenome | biome: human gut; feature: human-associated habitat; material: faeces | place: China | collected 2012
CAGCGAGATTTCTGCCAAAGCACTGGATCTTCGAGGGCTTCTGGCGGCGATCGGGCTGATGAAGATCGGACTTTCTCCGATCCGGGCAATCCATATGGGCGTGGGCAACAAAAGCTTTGACCTGTTCGAAAGGGAGATGGTAGAAGATATCATTATGACCAGAATCCCGTCATCGCTTGAAGCAGCGGAGGTGTTTGAAGATTGACAAACGAAGAGCTGGAACATGGCAGTTTTGAGATTGAGAACCGCATCCGCAACCTGATGTGGACGATCAGCGGAGATTATGATCTGGATACGAAGCCGGATGTGACATCTTTTTACAAATCAAAATACATTTCTATTTACGATGCCATCAAGCAGGGAGCTTTTTCCAGGTTTTTTGACAAGGATGCTTTTGCACTCTATCTTCTGAAAAAAGTGTATCTCGGGGCAGATGAAAGTCAGCTTGTGACATTGGGACAGATCTGTGTGGAGGCGGCATGCCATGACAAGATCGCAAAGGAGCGGCCCGGTGTCCCGGATATCCGCAAAAAAGCCTTTGAGGCGATCATGGACCACGATTTTGAAAAAATGCTGGACACGTATACCGGAAAAGTCAAACTTGCCTATATGAGAGAAGCACTGACCGGGAGTGCTCCGGCGGACAGCCGCGTGATCCGCCCGTTTGAACAGCTGAAAAGGCTGGAACAGGCACAGAAAACGGAAGAACTGGTGCAGGCGGTTGATTGGTTTTACAATCAGATGGTGGATCCGACGTTTGAAAAGAGAGTCGGAGATCTGGAAAAAGTCCTTTCCGTCAGCACAGAAGAATTATCTGGCTTTGACTGGCAGGATTTTCTGGAAGAAGAAGCGGCGGAAGATGCTTATCGGAGGATGCAGCATCAGCTGGCAGATGCCATGACTTCTTTTTCTGAGAAGGAAAAGCAAAAAAAGGAACAGGAGCAAAAGGGCGGTACGCAGGTGATCGGGCTGGATGATGAAGCAATTGCAAAAATGAACAGTTACATTGAACTCAATTATGGCAGGAGTTACCTGACACCGCTGGAGGCAGAACGCATCAACCATCAGATCTGCACAGGGGCACATGCAGACTGTACTTTATATTTTACAGATGGGATCCTTGCAAATATGGTGAAAGTCAACGCCCAGTCAGAGTATGCCAGAAGGACGAAAGAAGTCAACTGGCGTGTATACGAGCAGAACCGCAGAATGGCAAAACAGAATATTGATATGCTGACTAATGTTTTAAAACGTGCACTGGTAGCCAGGAACGAAAAAGAAACCTATGTGGGAGAATCTGGTAGAATCCTGCCAAATCGCCTCTGGAATATCGGACGGACAGAGAACAGAAAATTGTTTCTGCAGGAGAGCAGGCGTTATAATACCGATTTTGTGGTTGAAGTGCTGATCGACGGCAGCGGTTCCCAGAGAAGCAGACAGAGCCATGTGGCACTGCAGGCTTTTATGCTCAGTGAGGCACTCACCAATGTTGGAATCCCACACCGGGTTATGAGTTTCTGCACGTTCTGGGATTATACGGTCATGCGGAGATTTCGGGAATACGAGGATGGAAGAGAAGCAAACCTGCGTATTTTTGAATTTTACGGCTCTTCCAACAACCGGGACGGACTGGCTGTGCGTGCTGCAGCCGCAGGGCTTCTGAAAAGAGACGAAGAAAACAAAATCCTGATCGTGTTAAGTGACGGAAGACCAAATGATATTGTAGTCAATCGCCCGAACAGCCGCAATCCCAGGCCTTATTTCGGTGATTATGGCACAAAAGATACGGCAATGGAAGTACGGCATCTGCGAAATGCGGGTGTATCCGTACTCGGTGTTTTTACTGGGGAGGAAGGGGATCTTCAGGCGGAGCGGAGAATTTTCGGCAAAGATTTTGCCTATATCCGCAGAATTGATAATTTTTCGGCAGTAGTCGGAAGATATTTAAAAAAACAGCTGGAAGAGACTTGTAATTAACATCTAAATCCTTTACAATAAAATGCGAGTGCAAAAAAGCACTCCGAAAACTTGCATAAAAGTATCTTAAAAATACAGGAAAGTATGGTGGACCATGGGAATCATTGAGGCGGCGAAGCTGGCATTTGAATATAAAAAGTATGACGAAAATGGGGAAGTCGAAGAGACGATCCGTGCCGTGGACGGTGTGGATCTGGATGTGAAAAAAGGCGATTTTGTGGCAGTTCTGGGGCATAATGGTTCCGGAAAGTCCACGCTTGCCAAGCAGATCAATGCGATTTTGACACCGACAGACGGTACCTTGTATGTGGACGGTATGGATGTGCGGGATGAAAAGAATATCTGGGACGTACGTAAAACGGCCGGGATGGTATTTCAGAATCCGGACAACCAGATCATCGGTACGGTGGTCGAAGAAGATGTCGGATTTGGACCGGAAAACATGGGAATACCGACCGAGGAGATCTGGGAGAGAGTTGAAGAGAGTCTCAAAAGTGTCGGCATGTGGGAATATCGCAAAAATTCTCCAAACAAACTTTCAGGCGGACAAAAACAGCGTGTGGCGATCGCCGGCGTGGTTGCAATGCATCCGAAATGCATCGTTCTGGATGAGCCGACCGCAATGCTGGATCCGAACGGCCGAAAAGAAGTGATTCGTGCCGTGCGTGCGTTAAATCAGGTAGAAAAAGTAACTGCCATTTTGATCACGCATTATATGGAAGAAGTTATCTATGCAGATAAAGTAATCGTGATGGATGATGGAAAAATCGTTATGCAGGGGACACCGTTCGAGATTTTTGCTCAGGTGGATACTCTGAAAAAATACCGTCTGGATGTGCCACAGGTGACTCTTCTGGCACACGAACTGAGAAAAGCCGGTGTTGATCTGCCGGAATGTGTACTAAGTACGGAGGAGTTAGTAAAAGCATTATGTCAATGAAATTAAAAAAAGTAAGCTACGTTTACAGTGAGGGCGATGCGTTTGAGAAAAAAGCACTCGATGAGATTAGTCTGGAAATTCCGGACGGACAGTTTATCGGGATCATCGGTCATACCGGCTCCGGGAAATCTACGCTGATCCAGCATTTAAACGGACTGCTTCGGGCAACTTCCGGTGCGATTTATTATGATGGAGAAAATATTTATCAGGAAGGTTACGACATGCGTACCCTGCGAAGTAAGGTCGGTCTGGTCTTCCAGTATCCGGAGCACCAGCTTTTTGAAGTCGATGTTTTTTCTGATGTCTGCTTTGGACCGAAAAATCTGGGATTATCCAAAGAAGAAGTGGAAGAGCGGGCAAAAAAAGCACTGACACAGGTTGACCTGGATGAAAGCTATTATAAGAAATCACCGTTTGAACTTTCAGGCGGGCAAAAAAGGCGTGTGGCGATTGCAGGTATCCTTGCGATGCATCCGCAGGTGTTGATCCTGGATGAGCCGACCGCAGGCCTTGATCCGAAAGGACGCGATGAGATCCTGGATCAGGTAGCACTGCTTCAGAAAGAACGTAAGATCACAGTTATACTGGTGTCGCACAGCATGGAAGATGTTGCCAGATATGTAGATCGTATTATTGTAGTAAATGACGGAAAGATTTTGTTTGATGATACACCAAAACAGGTCTTTCAGCATTATAAAGAGCTGGAAAGCGTCGGACTTGCAGCACCTCAGGTCACTTATGTGGTAAAGGCTCTGAAAGAAAAAGGCTGGGATATTGACACGACAGCAACCACGGTAGAAGAGGCAAAAGAAGCCATTCTTTTGGCAATCAAGAAAAGGGAAAAGATATGTTAAGAGATATTACATTAGGACAATACTATCCGTCTGATTCCGTAATCCACAAAATGGATCCCCGCGTCAAACTGTTTGGGACGATCGTATTTATTATTTCACTGTTTTTGTTTCAGAAGATCAGTGTCTATGTTGTGGCAACACTGTTTCTGGCTGCTGTGATCATGATCTCAAAAGTGCCGTTTTCTTTTATGGTCAAGGGATTGAAGGGGATTTTTGTGCTGATGATGATCACCGTTGTGTTTAATCTGTTTCTGACACCGGGAACGACAGCATTTGCGATCTGGAAATTAAAAGTTACCTGGGAAGGTATCCGGCAGGCTGCTTTTATGGCTGTGCGCCTGACCTATCTGATCCTTGGATCTTCAGTGCTGACGCTGACTACGACACCGAATAATCTGACGGACGGACTGGAAAAAGCCCTTTCCCCGCTGAAAGTCATCAAAGTTCCGGTGCATGAGATATCCATGATGATGTCCATCGCACTTCGTTTTATCCCAATCTTGCTCGATGAGACAGACAAGATCATGAAAGCTCAGATGGCAAGATGTGCCGATTTTGAGAGCGGCGGACTGATCAAGAAAGCAAAAAGCCTGGTACCGCTGCTTGTTCCGCTTTTTATTTCGGCATTTCGACGGGCAAATGACCTTGCGATGGCGATGGAAGCCAGAGGGTACCGCGGCGGTGAGGGAAGAACGAAGATGAAGCCGCTGATCTATAAAAAAAGAGACCATGTTGCATATGTGATACTGCTGACTTATCTGGTATGTATTATTGCAACGGGCAATATCATAGCATTTTAACCAAATCAAGGAAGTCCTCTGCTTCAATCGCGAATATCCGCTTGACAAGAAGCCCTGATTCATGAAAATTATTTCGTGAAACAGGGCTTTTAATAAAGAAAAAACAGAATTCAAGTCGAACGCATATAAGATGCGGCATGCGATTCTGGGCAGCTCGGCTGATATACATCTAAAATAAAAGCCATATCAGATGGCAGAATGGAGAAAAAATATGAAACGAGTGAAACTCATTGTAGCATACGACGGAACAAATTATCATGGCTGGCAGACACAGCCAAATGCAGTTACCATAGAAGAAGTCTTAAATCATCATTTATCAGAACTGTTAAAAGAAGAAATCAAAGTGATCGGGGCGAGCCGCACCGATGCAGGTGTGCATGCTCTGGGAAACGTGACTGTTTTTGATACCAGTGCACGCATGCCTGCCGACAAGATTTCTTATGCATTAAATACAAGGATGCCGGAAGACATCCGTATCCAGGACTCCTGCGAAGTGCCGTCTGATTTTCATCCGCGTTTTCAGAAAACCACCAAAACCTATGAATATCGCATCCTGAACCGCCGATTTCCGGATCCGACCAGAAGATTAAATTCTTTTTTTTATTATTATCCATTAGATGTAGTGAAGATGCAGGAAGCATCGTTGTATCTGGTAGGAGAACATGATTTTAAAAGCTTCTGTACCGAGAAACCGGAAGTAACAAATACAGTTCGCACAATCTATTCTCTGAATGTGATAAAAGAAGGTGATATGATTATAATACGTGTCACAGGCAATGGATTTCTTTACAACATGGTCCGCATCATTGCCGGCACACTGATCCGCGTGGGAGGCGGATTCATCGAGCCGCAGCAGATCAAAAAAATCCTTGAGGCAAAAGACCGGACGCTCGCAGGGGAGACAGCGAGACCGGAAGGACTGACACTGATCGGGATTCGCTATGGTGGGAATATTCAGGGCGAACGCATGTGAGACCTGACAATAAATGATTACAGGGGGTTTGTGAAGTTACCGCAGATGTGAGAAAAATCACAGCGAAATATCAGGGATATTGTAGAATAAAAACCGTGATCAAGAATCAGGAGGTGGATATTATGAAGAGAAGGAAAAACATACTGGCAGTGCTACTGGCAGTCACAGTTATGGCAACTGCGATGCCGGGCAGTGCGATAGCAGCACCGGTGGACGGACAGACAACGGAAGTCTCTGCCAAAGCCGGAACAGAAAAAGCAGAGAAAAAAGAGCAGATCCGTGTAATCAGCATTACGGATCCGAAACTGGAAAAAGGTTCTTTTGCCAGGGGAACAAAGGTCAAAGATATGAAACTTCCGGATAAGCTTTCTGCCAGAGGCTATAAAGAGAAAGACAGCAAAAAAGCAGAGGATATCAAGATCAAAGATGTTACATGGAAAACAGACTATAAAGAGGATTCCACAGCAGGTAAGTATACCTTTACCGCACAGATTACGGATGATTATAAGCTGGCAAAAGATGTGGTGCTTCCGAAACTGACGATTGAGATCACAGAAGCTCAGACAAAGACAACCGAAAAACAGCCGGAGACAAAAGCTGCAGAGACAAAGGCAGCCGAAGCAAAGAAGCCTGAGACGAAAACAACTGAAAAAACGCCAGAAGTGAAGAAACCGGAAACAAAGGTAACCGAAAAAGAAACAGAAGTCAGGAAACCGGAAACAAAGGCAACGGAAAAGAAGCCTGAGACGAAGATCAGTGAGAATCAGCCAGAGACAAAGGCAACCGAAGCAAAGAAGCCTGAGACGAAAACAACCGAAAAAACGCCAGAAGTGAAGAAACCGGAAACAAAGGTAACCGAAAAAGAAACAGAAGTCAGGAAACCGGAAACAAAGGCAACGGAAAAGAAGCCTGAGACGAAGATCAGTGAGAATCAGCCGGAAACAAAGGCAGCAGAACAGAAGCAGCCGGAGACAAAAGCAGATGCAAAAGCAAAAGATGCGAAGTCAACGGAGTCTGAAAAAGAATCAGAAACAAAACAGTCAGAGACGAAGGAATCCGAAACGAAACAGTCTGAGACGAAAGAATCGGAAACAAAAGAATCTGAAACAGAAAATACGAATCTGAAGATCACTGCTTTTGAAGTGAAAGATGCCAAAGTGACGATCGATGAGGAAAAACAGACAATCACCGTTCTTATGCAGAAGAGCGATACAGATCTGAAAAAACTGGCACCGAAGATCACGGTTCCGGCAGGTGTGACCGTAGATCCGGCAAGTGAAAAAGAAGTAGATTTCTCTGCATCGGATAAAATACCGGTCATCTATAAACTTAGCAGAACCGCAGAAGACGGAAAAACCGTGACAAGAGAATATAAAGTTACGGCGACCATCTGCAAACATGACTGGAAAGAAGCGACCTGTACGGAGGCAGCCATCTGCAAGCTCTGTGGGGTAACAGGAGAAGCGGCTCTTGGGCATGACTGGAAGGAAGCAACCTGTACAGAAGCGGCCATCTGCAAACGCTGCGGCATCAAAGGATCAGCAGCTCTTGGGCATGACTGGACAAAAGCAACCTGCAAAGTAAAGAGCACCTGCAAACGCTGCAAGATCACACGAGGCAAACTGGCTGCTCATACCTGGAGTAAATGGAAAGTCACAGCCGAAGCAACGCATGAGAAGAAGGGGAAAAAAGAACGTAAGTGTGGCATATGCAAGAAGAAAGAGACTAAGACACTGCCAAAGATCAACTGGATCGGAGAAGCAGACAACAATAAGATTGAAGGACTGACAAATGGTGGTAATTATGCGACCGGTGCCAACATTACCTTCAAGGCAGTTGGTGACCGGATGGATAACAAAGCACCGATCGAAGGAGATGTGCGTTATCTTCCGGTATCCTGGACCTGCGGAACAGGAAAAGGAGATCTGAACGAAACAAACGCCTATGCCAGAACACTCCAGTTTACAACAGCCGGAACCTATACACTGAATGTGACATATGAGCGTCAGCTCTATAAAGACGGCAAGTGGATTGCCAAAGGGGATGCCGATGTACAGACAGTACAGCTGAATGTGACCGGCAATACAATCACCAACAGCACGAACAAAGGTGCTTCTGGTTCAAACTCGAATGTCCGGGTGGCAGCCGTAACCGGTGACAATTCCCCGATTGTTTTACTTTCAATCGTGCTTGCAGCGTCTCTTGCAGCACTCATCGCATTGTTTGTATCCGGCATACGACGCAAAAACAACAGAAAATAAGCCATCTGTCAAACTGTGACGGAAAACAGCAGAAATGATTTTTAAAGGAGTTAAAAAATCCCCTGCAGACAAAAACCTGCAGGGGATTTTAACATACACAGAAAAATTGCTCCATGAAAAAGATTAGTTTTCCATATCTTCAAATTCTGCATTATCCAGCCATTCATCGAATGCATCCGCAACCATTTCATATTCTTCGTCACTTTCGATGTTATCCAGTGTCGGATTTCCGTTTACTTCCTGGAAACGGTACAGATACACGTCACCTTCTTCGGAAGCATTGCCCTTTTCATCCAGCGGAAGCAGTGCAATGTATTCTTTTTCATCTGCTTCAAAGATCGTCAGGATCGCACACTCCATCATGGAACCATCGTCCAGTGTCAGAGTAACGGTTGCTTTTTCACAGTCACTTTTGGAACCGCATGCATCGCAGGAACCAGCACATCCGTTTTCAAAATCGCTCATTCGTATTTACCTCATTTCTTTATAGTTATGCTACTGTTCGTTGCAGCAAGAATGCCTAGGCATTCTTGGATTCGCTGTAACACTTCCTCCACTTTAACAGACAAGTACAAGAAATGCAAGTAGATTTGTAAAAGAAAAGATGATATGATAAAAAGAAAGCAGAGGAAGGAGCATGATGGATGAAACTGATATCGTGGAACGTAAACGGGCTGCGTGCCTGTGTACAGAAAGGATTTTTAGATATTTTTAAGGAGCTGGATGCGGATATGTTCTGTATTCAGGAAAGCAAACTCCAGGAAGGGCAGATCAGCCTTGAACTGGAAGGTTATCATCAGTACTGGAATTATGCGATAAAAAAAGGCTATTCCGGAACGGCCATCTTTACCAGAAGAGAGCCAATGTCCGTGGCATACGGCATCGGTATCGAAGAACATGACCAGGAAGGCCGCATGATCACCCTGGAGTTTGCAGAATTTTACCTGGTGACGGTCTACACGCCAAATTCGCAGAGTGAACTTGCAAGACTGGATTACCGTATGCGATGGGAAGATGCATTTCTTTCCTATCTGAAAGGGCTGGAAGAGAAAAAGCCGATTGTATTTTGCGGAGATCTGAATGTGGCACACAAAGAAATTGATTTGAAGAATCCAAAAACCAACCGAAAAAATGCCGGTTTTACGGATGAGGAACGCGGAAAATTTTCTACATTGCTGGGACAGGGATTTATCGACACCTATCGCTATTTTTATCCGGATCAGGAAGGAATCTATTCCTGGTGGTCTTATCGTTTCCAGGCAAGGAAGAAAAATGCCGGATGGCGTATTGATTATTTCTGTGTCTCGGAAAGTCTGAAGGAAAAACTGGTGGATGCCAAGATTCACACGGAAATCATGGGTTCTGATCATTGTCCGGTTGAGCTGGATATTGATCTTTGAAACGGAAAAAGAGTGTGAATATAATGCAAGGTGCATTGTGAAAAGAGACAATTTACAGTTTCTTATTGCAATGCATCTTTTGCTTTAGTATAATTGTATAGAAGACAGAGACAAGGAGCCGGCATTTTATGAATATTATCAATATAGAACATATCAGCAAGATTTTTGGCGGAAAAGTGATTTTTGATGACGTTTCCTGTGGCATTTCCGAAGGAGAGAAGATCGGTGTGATCGGTATCAACGGAACCGGAAAAACAACACTTTTGCGTGTGCTTGCTGGACTGGAACAGCCAGATGAAGGGCAGGTGATCACACAGAACGGGATCCGGATCGCATACCTGCAGCAGAATCCGGCATTTCCGGAAGAAAAAACCGTACTTTCCTATGTGACAGATGGTATGTGGGATATGGACTGGACACTGCAAAGTGAAGCAAAGAGCATGCTCAATCAGCTGGGCATTGTGGATCATGAGCAGCCGCTGGCAGAGCTTTCCGGTGGTCAGAGGAGAAAGGCGGCACTTGTACGGACACTGGTGCAGGATTTTGATGTACTGCTGCTGGACGAGCCGACCAACCATTTGGATAATGAGATGCTCACATGGCTGGAAGACTATTTGAATCGTTATAAAGGAACCGTGATCATGGTAACGCATGATCGCTATTTCCTGGATCGTGTGAGTAATCGGATCCTGGAGCTGGATCATGGGAAAATTTACAGTTATGAAGCAAATTATTCAAAATTTCTGGAGCTGAAAGTGCAAAGAGAAGAGATGGCACTGGCAACGGAGCGAAAAAGACAGAGCGTCCTTCGTATGGAACTTGAATGGGCAAAACGCGGCTGTCGTGCGAGAAGTACCAAACAGCGTGCGAGACTGGAGCGTCTTGAGGCTTTAAAAGCGGGAAAAGCACCGGTCAGTGACGCCACACTTGAGATTGAAGCAACAGCTGCAAGGATGGGCAGAAAGACAGTAGAACTGCATCATATCAGCAAACGCTACGGAGAGAAAGTACTGATCGATGATTTTGATTACATTGTTCTGAAAAATCAGCGGCTTGGCATCATCGGACCGAACGGATGCGGCAAATCAACGCTGATCAAGATCATTGCCGGGCTGATCGAGCCGGACAGTGGGAGCGTGGAGATCGGTGAGACGATTCAGCTTGGATATTTTGCACAGGAAGTGCCGGATATGAATACCGAGCAGCGGGTGATCGATTACATCAAAGATGTGGCAGAGTATCTGCCGACAAAAGACGGGAAGATCTCGGCATCTCAGATGCTGGAGCGATTTCTGTTTACACCGGAAATGCAGTATGCACCGGTATCCAAGCTTTCCGGCGGGGAGAAAAAAAGACTGTACCTGCTGAAAGTCATTTTTACCGGGGCAAATGTATATCTGTTTGATGAGCTCTCCAATGATATTGATATTCAGACGCTGACGATTCTGGAGGATTTCCTAAACAGTTTTCCGGGGATTGTGATCACCGTATCCCATGACCGCTATTTTCTGGACAATGTGGTGGACCGCATTTTTGAATTTGACGGAAACGGTCATTTGCAGCAGTACGAAGGTGGTTATACCGACTATTTGGAAACAAAACAGAAAAGAACATCACAAGAAACATCGGAAAGCGGGAATGAACTTTTCGGGAAATCCGGAAAGGGAAAGTCTGAGGAAGGGAGTTCAAAATCTTCCAGAGACTGGAAGCAGAACCGTAAGACAAAACTGAAATTTTCCTATAAAGAACAGAAAGAATTTGAAACGATCGATGACGACATCGCACAGTTAGAAGATGGGATCGCCGCTCTAGAAGCTGAGATTCTGGCAAATGCAACAAATCCGGGAAAATTAAACGAACTGATGAAAGAAAAAGAAAAGGCGGAGCATGCACTGGAAGAAAAGATGAATCGATGGGTTTATTTAAATGATCTGGCGGAAAAAATAGAGTCACAGAAAGGTTGATGAAAGTGGAAACATTCCAGGCAATGGGAGCCGTTCCGGTCAAAGACGGAATCGTCTTTTCGATGGAACGCAAAAACAACGAAGAAGCCAGCCTGCTTCTTTATAAAAAAGGCAGTAAAGAAGTAATACAGGAAATACCGTTTCCTGCAACAAACACGATTGGAGATATCGTCTGTGTCAAAGCAGAAAAAATAGCATCTGCACGATATGAATACAATTTTTGCATAGATGGAAAAGTAACTTTGGATCCTTATGCAAAAGTACTGATCGGAACCGGGAAATTTGGTGAGGAGCATCCGGAGGGACACGAAGTCCGCTGTGCGATGATCGCCGGAAATTACGACTGGGAGGATGACCGGAAACCGCAGATCGCATACGAAGATGCCGTGATGTACAGCTTTCATGTACGTGGGTTTACAAAACAGCGTTATTCCGGTGTGCGTCATAAGGGAACCTTCCTTGGAATCACCGAGAAGGCAGAATATTTCAAAGAGCTTGGCATCAATCAGATCAAGCTGATGCCGGCCTATGAATTCACTGAAATGGAGTCTGTGAAAACACATGCCCGGTACCGTAAAGAAGAAGAGCTTCCGAAGCGTCTGAACTACTGGGGCTATACAAAGGCCTTTCATTTTGCCCCGAAACGTGCCTATGCAGCGACAAAAGATCCGGTGCGTGAATTTAAAGATATGGTAAAGACCATGCACCGTCTTGGTATCGAAGTTCTGATGGAATTTTATTTTCCGGAAGGATGCAGCCCGCGTTATATTACAGAATGTCTGCAATACTGGGTGCAGGAATATCATGTGGATGGATTTCATGTCCGCGGCGTGCAGGGCATCTGTAACCTGATGGCGACGGATCCGCTGTTTGCAGATACCAAGCTTTTAAATATTTATTTCCCGGTGGAGGAGATCTATGGCAAGAAGAATCTACCAAAAAAGCGGATGGTGGCAGAGTGCAACGATGGGTTTATGATCGATGTCCGGCGTTTCTTAAAAGGAGACGAAGAGAGCCTGAAAGCATTTGCAGAGCGGATGAGGCGGAATCCAAAGGGCAGCGGGCTGATTAATTACATAGCAAGCCATGACGGATTCACATTATGTGACCTGGTATCTTATGAAGAACGTCACAATGAAGATAACGGCGAGCAGAACCGTGACGGAAGAGTGCAGAATTACAGCTGGAACTGTGGAGAAGAAGGAAAAAGCCGCAAAAAGAAAATTCTGGAGCTTCGAAACCGTCAGATGAAAAATGCATGGTGTATGCTGCTTTTGTCGGCAGGAACGCCGATGATCCTTGCCGGGGATGAGTTCTGCAACTCGCAGCTTGGCAACAACAATCCATATTGTCTGGACAATGAGATTTCCTGGCTTGACTGGAAAGGATATAAATCCGGAAACAGTGAAATGTTCCGGTTTGTAAAAGATCTGATCGCATTTCGCAAAAAGCATAAAATCCTGCATATGGGACAGGAACTGAGCATGACGGACAGCTTATCCTGCGGTTTTCCGGGGATTTCCTATCACAGCAGCAGTGCGTGGTATGGGGAACTGGACGGGCAGAACCGTAAGATCGGTGTCATGTACTGCGGCAAATATGCCGATGAGGATGAACTGATCTATATTGCCTATAATATGCACTGGATGGAGCATACTTTTGCACTTCCGGCTTTGCCGGGCGGCTATCGCTGGAATGTGGCTCTGGATACGGGTGAGGGTATTTTGGAAGAGGACAAATGGCGTCTGTTGCCAGACAGCAGACAGGTACAGGTATCGTCAAGGACGGTAACCGTGTTGATTGGAAGGAAGCATAAAGATGTTAAAGAAAGTAATCGGACACTTCACAACCATCACAAGGCATAAGATCCTGGTGATGAAAGAGTGTTTTAAAATCGGACTTTACAAACAGGGACTGACACACGACCTGTCAAAATATTCGCCGACGGAGTTTCTGGTCGGATGCAAATATTATCAGGGCAACCGCAGTCCGAACAATGCAGAGAGAGAAGAGACCGGCGTATCCAAAGCATGGTTGCATCACAAAGGACGCAACCGCCATCATTTTGAATACTGGATCGATTACAGTGTGGAAAAAGACGGCAACCCGATGACCGGTATGCCGATGCCGAGAAAATATATCGCAGAGATGATGATGGATCGTATGGCGGCATCCAAGATCTACAACGGAAAAAACTATAACGATCATTTCCCGCTGAAGTATTATGAAAAGGGGAAGCACCATTATATGATGCATCCCCAGACAGAAAAAGATCTGGTAAAACTGTTGACAATCCTCGATAAAAAAGGCGAAGATTATCTTTACCGTTATATCCGGCAGGTTTACCTGAAAGGAAAGTGATCATTCCGGATAGATCAGGCGGTCTGCTTTAATATCGGTCAGAACTTCATCTAAATATTTTTTTGCTAGGTAGTTAGCCATGGAAAGATTCATATCCAGATAATTGCCGCAGTCTTTTGGCGATGCCCCAGGTACTTCATCGTGGAAATCGCGGATAAAGGTAAACATTTCTGTGACCAGAGGGACGATGTCTTTGGATTCATAATCTCCTGCGAGAAGCAGATAAAAACCGGTGCGACATCCCATCGGGCCAAAGTATACAGTTTTATCAGCAAAAGTCGGATGATTGCGAAGGAAAGTAGCACCGAGATGCTCGATCGTGTGGAGTTCAGCGGTATTCATGACAGGCTCCTCATTTGGGGAAGTCATGCGAAGATCAAACGTTGTGATCGTATCTGCACCGATGTGGTCCTTGCGGGATACATAAATGCCCGGCTGCAGTTTGATATGGTCTATGGTGAAACTTGCTATTTTTTTCAATGGAAAAACCTCTCTTTCTGTTTTTTTCAATATTTTTGATGTGGGTATCAGACGAGAAGGCACATATTGCGGCTTCCTGTTTTGATCCAAACATCCTGTCTTCAGTATAGCATTTTGAAAGGCATGTGAAAAGCAGAAATTTGTTGAGTCCGGACAAAAAGAGTGGTAGAATAAAAGACAGTCATAGTGATACAAAAGGAGTGATAGCATATGACGATTGATGAATTATTGGGGCTGCTTGATATGCAGGAAGAGATTTTGCAGTTTTCTCACTTTACAAATGCAGATGCATGGGAGGTGGGCAACTGTATCGTGGCGGAAGCAATCAAAAGAAAACTTCCGGTGGCAGTCAGTATCCGTCTGAATAACGGGCTGACGGTATTTCAGTATGCATCTGACAGTGTGAACCTTCAGAGCGAACGGTGGCTTCAGCGAAAAATGAATACCGTGCGTACCTTAGAGAGAAGTTCCCTTTATACGAGTGTGCTTCTGCGTAAAAGTGAAGAGACGCTCGCAGACTGGTATCTTGATGAGAAAGATTACGCAGCCTGCGGAGGAGGATTTCCGATCCGCATCGAAGAAGTAGGTGTGATCGGAGCCATTCTGGTCGAAGGGCAGGATCATTTTTCTGATCACGATCTGATCGTAAAGAGCATCAGCCGTTATCTGCATATTGATGAAGTTCCACGCATCCGCACGCAAATGTTTTAAAATCATCCGGAATCGGGGCAGTAAAATCCATGGGCTTTCCACTGATCGGGTGGCAGAAAGTCAGCCGACAAGAGTGGAGAGCCTGTCTTTTTATAAGCCGGTAATCCGGATTGTAAAGATAGTCTCCGGGAAGCGGGTGGCCGATGTGGTTCATATGAACCCGGATCTGATGCGTACGTCCCGTTTCCAGCTGTAAAAGCACAAGAGAATAAAAACCGTCAAATTTAAGCAGACGATAATGCGTTATTGCCCGTTCACCATGGACAAAATCAACCTGCCGCAGGATGGCAGAATCACAGGCTCTTGCGATCGGTGCATCGATCGTACCACATTTTGGAATCTCTCCTGTAGCAATAGCAAGATACTGCCGGTGGATCTTACGTTCTGCACTCATTCTGGAGAGCAGGGCACCGCTTAAACGGTTTTTGGCCAGGATCAGAAGTCCGGTGGTATCACGGTCCAGTCGGTTGATGCAGCGATAAACAAAATTTTCTCCTTTTTGCCCAAAATACCAGGCAGCAGCGTTGGCGAGTGTATTCTCATAATTATGGATCGATGGATGGATCGGCATATCCGATGGTTTATTGATGATCATCAGATCTTCATCTTCATAGACAACCGGAAAAGGAAGGTTTACAGGAACGATATGTTCCGACGGTGTTTCTTCCGGTATCACAATGGTCAGTCGGTCATCCGGCTGAAGGACATAGTTCATATAAACGCCTAAACCGTTTACAAGAACCGTGTCGTCGGTATGCTTCAGACAGGTCAGAATGTGGCGGGAATAGCCGTGATTTCTCAGGTAATCCGTTATTTTTGTGCCGGATTCTTCGGCAGATATGGAGTAAACAAATGTACGTGTCATAGAAAATCCTTTCAGAGTTACTTTTTGTAAAACTAAAGAAGAGTATAGGGCACAAATTTTTGCTTGTCAAAGAAAAGATGAAAAAGAAAGGAAAAAGTAAGAAATGGAACGAGAGAAGTTTGGTTCAAGACTTGGTTTTATCTTGATCTCGGCAGGATGTGCCATCGGTCTTGGAAATGTATGGAGGTTTCCGTACATTGTTGGAAAGTACGGAGGAGCGGCGTTTGTACTGATCTACCTGGCGTTTCTTCTGATCCTCGGTCTGCCGGTCATGGTAGCTGAGTTTGCGGTCGGACGTGCGAGTCAGAAAAGTGCAGCCTGTTCGTTTGATGTTCTGGAGCCGAAAGGAACGAAATGGCACTTGTATAAATATGGTGCGATCGCCGGAAATTATTTGCTGATGATGTTCTACACAACGATCGCCGGATGGATGATCCTGTATTTTGTGAAGATGGCAACGGGACAGTTTGATGGCTTAAATTCCGATCAGGTAGGGGAGGCCTTCAGTCATATGCTCGAACAGCCGGTCCTGATGACGGTATTTATGGCGATCGCTGTTTTGCTTTGCTTCGGCATTTGTGCAAAAGGTCTTCAGAAAGGTGTGGAGCGTATCACAAAAGTGATGATGGTATGTCTGCTCTCCCTGATGGTCGTTCTGGCAGTTCGTTCTGTCCTGCTTCCGGGCGGACAGGAAGGACTGAAGTTCTATCTGTATCCAGATTTCGGAAAAGTAAAAGAAGCCGGGATCGGTGAAGTGGTCTATGCTGCGATGGGACAGGCATTCTTTACGCTCAGTATCGGAATCGGGGCACTGGCTATCTTTGGAAGCTACATTGGAAAAGAGCGTGCCCTGACAGGCGAGGCAGTCAGCATCTGTGTGCTGGATACCTTTGTGGCACTGATGTCAGGACTGATCATTTTTCCGTCCTGTTTTGCCTACAATGTGCAGCCGGACAGCGGCCCGAGCCTGATCTTTATCACACTGCCGAATGTATTTAACGCCATGGCAGGAGGAAGATTGTGGGGTACATTATTCTTTCTGTTTATGACATTTGCATCCTTATCTACGGTTATCGCCGTTTTTGAAAATATCATTTCTTTTACTATGGATCTGAAAGGATGGGATCGCAAAAAGGCGGTTTTGATCAATCTGGTCGGTGTACTGGTTCTTTCTATGCCATGCGTGCTTGGCTATAATGTATGGAGCGGTATCACACCACTTGGAGCTGGAAGCACGATCCTGGATCTGGAGGACTTTATTGTCAGCAACAATCTGCTGCCACTTGGAAGTCTTGTCTACCTGCTGTTCTGTACGACGAAGCTTGGATGGGGATATGAGAATTTCCTCAAAGAGACGAATACCGGAAAAGGTATGAAATTCCCAAGACAGATCGCGTTTTATGTGAAATACATTTTGCCGCTGATCGTCCTGTTTATCTTTGTGATGGGATATTATACAAAATTCTTTGCATAAAAAGATACCTGGTTAAACGGTCTTTTGAACTGGCATCATGGTGTCACATATTATAGAAAAAAGTGACAGATTCACAATCGAAATCTGTCACTTTTTCTATGAGCAATTATGCAAGATTGTACAAATGTTTTATTCACGGACCAGTATTTTTTCAATCTCCAGAATGTACATGGTATGATAATCTTTCTGAGGATACCATTTTTCGTCAAGAGATGAATCGATAAAGCATTCTGGTCTGTATTCCTGTGCATAGAGTTTTTTGCCTGTGATCACGGTATTTGCTTCGGCAAAATACGGAACATCGTCCGTGTGAGCTACGGTAAGACCGCTTTTGGCAATCTTGTCCTCGTCTCTTCCGGATACGGAGCCAAGATAGCTGAGTGTCTTGCGGTACTCTTCATCAAGAACAGAGAGAGAAAGCTTATCGGAAGCGTCGATAAATTCTTTTGTATAACGTTGCGGACGGATCACGATAAAGGCCACGTTTCTGCCCCACATCACACCGACACCGCCCCAGGAAGCAGTCATGGTGTTTGCTTTTCCGTCTTTTTCGGCTGTTACGAGCAGCCATTCTTTTCCAATCATCTGAAATGGATTTTTCTGAAGTTCTTCTGGTTTGATCTCTTTAAAACTCATAGTATATACCTCCGGGTTATTTCGATTTTACTTTATTCCAAAGTTCATTATACACCTCATCGTTCTTTGTGCCAAGATACTGAAACGTTTCCAGATTTGGTACAGTGGAAAGATCCGGGAAAGCGATCTTGCTGTTGTGGATGCTTTCATCCTCGATCAGTTCGCGTGCCGCGGTGTTTGGCGTTGAGTAGGTAATGTATTCAAAATTCATCAGGGCGATATCCGGGCGGCAGAGGAAGTTGATAAATTGCTCAGCATTTTCCTTGTGCTCGGCATTTTTCGGGATCACCCAGGAATCGATCCAGAGATTGCTTCCCTCTTTCGGGATCACGTACTCCAGATTCGGGTTTTCCTGCTGGGTGTAGATGGCTTCACCGGAATAAATGACACCGATCGCTGCTTCATTTCCGATCATTTTGTCACGGACCTGATCGATGACATATGCCTGTACCAGCGGTTTCTGGCGGGTCAGCAGGTCTTTAGCTTCGTTCAGTTCATCCAGATCCGTGGAATTTAAGGAGTAACCGAGGTATTTGAGTGCCACGCCAAATGCGTCACGGACGGAATCCTGCATCAGGATGTTGTCTTTGTATTTCTCATCCCACAGAACACTCCAGCTGTCGATCGGCTCATCTACCATGGTCTTATTATAGAGGATACCAACGGTACCCCAGCAGTACGGAACCGAGTATTTGTTTTCCGGATCAAACTCTTTTGAACGTTCCAGATAGTCTTTGCCGATGTTTTTGATATTCGGAATATTGTCAAAATTGATTTCGGCGAGCAGGTCATTCTCCCTCATTCTCTGGATCATATAGTCTGAAGGACATACCAGATCATAGGCAATGGCACCGGAACTGATCTTCGGATACATGATCTCGTTTGTCTCAAATTCTTCATATACAACATCAATGCCGGTTTCTTCTTCAAACAGGGTGATGACATCCGGATCCATGTATTCGCCCCAGTTGTAGACGATCAGTTTTTCTTTTGTCAGCATCTGACCCTTGGAAGCATAGTAAATACCGCCTCCGACAAATAGCAGGCAGATCGCGACAGGGATCACACGTTTGATCAGAATCCTGCCGGCTCTGGAACGGCGGCGGACGTGTTTTCTGGCTGCCGCTGTCTCTGCGTCCTTTTTCGGTGATACGTTGACCAGGATCAGAAGTACCAGAACCGTAACAAACAGCAGGGTAGAAAGTGCGTACATTTCCGGTTTGATGCCCTTACGCACTTCTGAATAGATTTTGGTAGAAAGGGTATCCACACCTGGACCTTTTGTAAAATGTGTGATCACAAAATCATCCAGTGACATGGTAAACGCCAGCATAAAACCGGAGAGAACACCCGGCAGAATGTCAGGAAACGTCACTTTAAAAAAGGCATAAAGAGGAGAAGCCCCAAGATCCAGTGCCGCTTCATAAGTACGTCGGCTCGTCTGTCGCAGTTTCGGTGCCACACTCAGTATGACATAAGATATATTGAACGTGATATGGGCGATCAGGATTGTTCCGAATCCAAGCGTAACGTGAAAGGCAATAAATAAAAGCATCAGAGAAACACCCATCACGATCTCTGCATTCATCATCGGGATGTTGGTCAGTCCGGAATATAAAGTACGCCATTTCTGTTTCATGCCATGGATCGCGATCGCTGCGGCTGTTCCGATCACGGTTGCGATCACGGCTGCGAGCAGGGAGATGATCAAAGTGGTGTAAAGTGCATTCATGATCTGTTCATTCTGAAAAAGGCTGCTGTACCATTTCAGAGTAAATCCGCCCCATTTTGCCCTGGTCTTTGAATTATTGAAAGACAGCACAATCAGAGTGAGGATTGGTGCGTAGAGCAGGATGAAGATCAGGAAAAGATATATTTTTTCGAGATATTTCTTTATCAAAACGAAGAGCCCTCCCCTTCTTTGTCATATTTTGCTACCAGTGCCATGCTGGCAATGATAAATACCATCAGGACCATGGAAAGTCCGCTTCCGACGTGCCAGTTGCTGTTTTGCTTGAAAGACTGTTCGATGACATTGCCGATCAGCAGGATTTTGCCTCCGCCGAGAAGATCGGAAATAACGAAAGTTGTCAGAGCCGGTACAAATACCATCGTAATGCCGCTGATGATGCCGGGGATGCTCAGCGGCAGTATGATTTTTAAAAAGGTATAAGAAGAGCTTGCTCCAAGGTCTCTTGCTGCATTGATGACATCACGGTCAATCTTGATCAGTACATTGTAGATCGGCAGCACCATAAAAGGCAGAAAATTGTAAACCATGCCAAGAATGATCGCTCCTGGAGTGTTGATGATCTCCAGTGCCGGGAGATGCACAAAAGAAAGGATGCTGTTGATCACACCGTTTTTTTCCAGAAGCGTCTGCCATGCCATGGTGCGGAGCAGGAAATTCATCCACATCGGAAGAATGAAAATCAGCACGATAAAACTGGACTGATTGACATTCTTGCTGCTTAAGATCATGGCAAGCGGATAGGCAAGCAGCAGACAGATCGCTGTACTCACGAAAGAGAGGAGCAGTGACATGCCAAGTGCCTTTAAATTTTCCTGTGTGGTGATCTGGTCAAGGTTTGCAAAAGTGATACTGCCTTCATCATTTGTCATGGCATAGTAGAAGACCACCAGCAGAGGGATCACGACAAAAGAAATCGACCAGAACAGGTACGGCCCTGCAAGATAACGTTTATTCTTCAATGTTGACGGCCTCCTCATCTTCAGATTCCGGTTTTTTCATGATCTGGATATCAAAAGGATCTACATGGATGGAAACCTGTGTGCCGACCGGGAACATCTTGGTGCTGTGCACCAGCCAGTCGTATTCATTTGCACGGACTTCCATTTCATAATGAACGCCTTTGAAGATCAGATGCGTGACAACACCGTCAATGCTTCCTTCACCCGGTTTGCGAAGGTAGATATCTTCCGGACGGATCACGACATCGACCGGTTTGTTCTGTCCGAATCCTTCGTCCACGCAGGCAAACGGAACACCGAGTATTTTTACCAGACGGTCTTTTAACATCAGGCTCGGAATGATGTTGCTCTCACCGATAAAGTCAGCGACAAAAGCATTTTCCGGTTCATTGTAAATACGCTCCGGCGTGCCAATCTGCTGAATATAGCCCTGATTCATAACCACGATCGTGTCAGACATGGTAAGTGCCTCTTCCTGATCGTGTGTTACATAAATAAAAGTAATGCCAAGTTCGTTTTTGAGGCGGATCAGTTCATACTGCATATCCTGACGCAGTTTCAGATCCAGGGCACCGAGCGGTTCATCCAGAAGAAGTACTTTCGGTTCATTTACAATCGCACGGGCAATCGCAATACGCTGTTGCTGGCCGCCGCTTAAAGAATCCGGCATACGGTTTTCATATCCGTCCAGATTGACAAGCTTTAAGGCATACTTGATCTTATCATAAATATACTGTTTGCTTTTTTTCTTGATCTTCAGGCCAAACGCAATATTTTCGGCAATAGTCATGTGGGTAAACAGTGCATATTTCTGAAAAACGGTATTCAGCTGCCTTTTATTAGGCGGAAGATTCGTAATATCTTCACCGTCAAAGATTACCTGACCGCAGTCGGGAATTTCAAATCCGCCCAGAATACGAAGCGTCGTTGTTTTGCCGCAGCCGCTCGGACCAAGCAGGGTCAGAAATTCATTTTCACGGATATAAAGGTTCAGATCATCCAGAACGGTCTGTGTACCGTAGGATTTTGAAATGTTGATAAAATCAATCAGCTTGTTGCTCATGCTTTATACCTCCAGTCTGAGTTTGTTTTTTAGTGGAGCACCTCCTAATCTTACAACAAAAAAAGGCCGTCTGCAGTGCTTTCCGCGAACATCGGGCATCTTGCCGGATATAGCGCAGAGTGCTTATGCAGTGACCTCTTTGCTTCCAAAAATATCATACACGTATCGATAAAAAATTGCAATATCTTTTTTGTGCAAAATGTTTTAATTTGTCTTAACAAATCAAAAAAAATATGGTAAAATGAAAACAAGACTGACAAGTTAAAGGAGGATTACAGATGAGTAAGGATAAGTATGTTGCATATGTCGGAACTTATACACACGGAAGCAGTATTGGTATCCATGTATATGACCTGGACGTAGAAAATGGTTACATGACAGAACGCGAAGTCGTTCCGGTAAATAACGCATCTCATGTGGCAAAATCCAACAATGGAAAATATCTGTATTCGATTGCAGATGAAGGTGTTGAAGTCCTGAAGATCAAAGAGGACGGCGGACTGGAACCAATCAACAAAGTCGGTATTGACGGTATGAGAGGATGTTTCCTTTCAACAGACAAAGAAGGAAAATTCCTTTTTGTTTGCGGCTACCACGACGGCAAGATCACAGTGGTGCGTATCAAAGAAGACGGAAGTCTTGGAGAAGTGCTCGACGGCATTTTCCATCAGGGACTCGGCAGCGTTGCAGAGCGAAATTTCCGCCCGCGTGTCACCTGTGCGATGATCACACCGGACGATAAATATCTGTGCGTGGTAGACAATGGTATTGACCAGATCAAAGTCTATACGGTAAATCAGACGAACGGTAAACTGAAACTCTATGATATCATCCGCTGCGAACTGGAGTCCGGACCGCGTCTGATCCGTTTCAGCAGAGACGGACGTTTCGCTTATGTGAACTGCGAGCTGACCAACGAAGTGCTGGTCTATGCATACGATGCGAGCGGAGAGGGCGGCAAATTTGAACAGATTCAGAAAGTGGACATCTCCGACAGCAAAGACCACTATGGATGTGCTTCTTCCGGACTGCGTATCGCACCGAGCGGCAAATATCTCTACTGCACTACAGCAGGTTCTGAGACAGCCGGCGTGTTTAAAATTGATCCAGAGACAGGTATGCTTTCCAAGATCTGTATCCTTCCGATCAGCGGAAAATATCCAAAAGATATTGCTGTATTCCCGGATGAGAAGACCATGGTCGTGCTGAACCATGAGTCCAATGAGATCCGCTTCTTCACGGTGGATTACGAAAAGGGTCTGCTTTATATGAAAGGAAGACCGATTAAGATCGATACGCCGAACTGTATCCTGATCTCCAAAGCCGGACAGCCGGATTAAGGACGGACACCGGATCAAAGGGATTCAGAAAAACAGAAAGAATATAAAAATACCGACTTTCTCTGAAATAAGATTGAAAAATCAAAAAACAGAAAGTCGGTATTTTTTATGTAATGCCTTTCGAATCATACAGAAAGGATTCATGATCTTATATGCTTTTTCAGCATTTTATTTACGGAAAAATCGCTCCAGATTTGTCATGTTGGAAGTAATGCTGCACATCAGCATATCGACCAGCGTGATCGCAGCCATGGATTCAACAACGACAACGGCACGCGGTACGATGACCGGATCGTGGCGGCCTTTTACAGAAATCTGTCTGCTGCCTCCGTCTTTCGTGATGGTGGACTGTTCTCTTGAGATCGAAGGCGTCGGTTTGACGGATACACGCAAAAGGATGTCACTTCCGTCGCTGATGCCGCCCAGGATACCGCCGGAGTGGTTGGTAAGTTTGATGATCTTTCCATCCGGATCTCTTGTATACTGGTCATTGTTTGTATGACCGAGTGCATGGGCAACTGCTGTGCCGTCACCGATTTCGAAAGCCTTTACAGCACCGATCGATAAAATCGCTTTGCCCAGGTTGGCACTTAATTTTTCAAATACCGGTTCACCGATACCGGCCGGCATATTCTGGATCACGCACTCAATGCTTCCGCCGCTGGAATCTTCATTTTTCATACATTCTTCAAGAAATTCCCCTGCTTTTTTTGCTGCGTCGGCATCCGGCATATAAAAAGGATTTTCCATGATCACACTGCGGTCAAAGCAGGCCGGATCTGCGGTGATGTCACCGATCGATTTTGTGTAAGTTAAAATCTTGATGCCGAGCTGATCAAGAATCTTGCAGGCGATTGCACCGGCTGCAACGCGTCCGATCGTCTCACGGCCGGAAGAACGTCCTCCGCCACGGTAATCACGGAAACCATATTTCAGATCAAAGGTCAGATCGGCATGTCCCGGGCGGTAGTAGGAAGCGATCTCACTGTAGTCTTTGGAACGCTGATTCTGATTGCGTACCAGCATGGAAATTGGCGTTCCGGTTGTCTTTCCTTCAAAAACACCGGAGAGGATCTCAACCGCATCATCCTCTTTTCGCGGAGTCGTGTAACGACTCTGTCCCGGTTTTCTGCGGTTTAAAAATTTTTGGATATCCTCCTCGCAAAGCGAAAGACCGGCAGGGCATCCGTCCACAACGACACCGACGCCGGCACCGTGAGATTCGCCCCATGTAGTTATTTTAAATAAAGTTCCAAATGTAGAACCTGCCATAAAATTACCTCCTAAGTAAAATAAGATGATGTGGGTGTCAAAAGTCCCCAACTATGAT
>OGZL01000866.1_pt1 | contig 24025 bp, 18 predicted proteins | sample 1576761 | NCBI WGS metagenome assembly OGZL01 (sample SAMEA3541595, study PRJEB24748) | human gut metagenome | biome: human gut; feature: human-associated habitat; material: faeces | place: China | collected 2012
ACCGAAGCATCTCATCAACGGACTTTGTTTTATCTGCTGAGAGCATCGGCTTGGTATGGCGCACCGGCGTCAGTTCTTTCAGGATCTCTCCGGGAACAGTCTGAGTGGGTGACCCGGAAAGGATCAAACCGGTTGTTGTTTCCAGTTCCTTCAGTTCATCAACCAGCAGATCATATTCACGGTCCGTCATTGTGGGATTATCGTCCCGGTAATACGCAACATCTGCCGCCTTGATGCGATCGATCAGTTCACGCATATGCTGCATTAGATTTTGATTCGTACTCATGTACAGTCTTTCCTCCTTGAATTTTGTTTTGTAGGGATCAGTGTTGTCCATTCATTGCAAGTCCTGCAAAAGAAATTTTGTCCACAGATCTTTTGGTATTGCGGCACAGTAAATTGCTGCGTAGTTCCGCAGCAGGCCGTCTTAGCCCATATCAGCTCCGCCGAATCCAAAACATTGGGTCGGTATTTTCGGTTAAACGGGATATAATCTGCCCAAAGCGGATCATCAAAAAGTCTTGCAGCATGGCATTCCAGTGCATAATCTGTGATTTCACTTTTCCCGTGAAGCCAGGGTGTGTGTTCTGCACACCACTCATAGAGTTGCTTTTGAAGTTCCTGTTCACTTCGGTAGGCGATGAGCTCTGTTATCATCTCTCGCCATTCTGAAATCTCCAAATCGCCAAGCGCTGTCATGCAACCGTTTCGGTACTGATATTTTTTGCCTTGCCCCGTGTCGGAAATGAGAATGGAACGGCCTGTAAAATATCGGACTTTCAGGTCCGAAAAGCTCAGATTTGCTATAGCCTTTTTCATACGGCTATATCTCCATCTTCACTCTGCGCCTTTGAAAAGGGCACCAATGCACACGGTGTATACCACCTGTCCCACTCTTCCATCGTCAGGGTGTTTCCGTGAATGACCATGGCAGGGATTCCATACAGACTCAGTTGGATATAGGCCATCCAAACGCAGCGAATGTCAATATCCTGCGCCACAAAGAATGTATTGTGACGATAGTCAAATTCCTTACGCTGCATTGCCCAAATGGCGCCGATAACCATCGTTCCCGAGCCACAGGTTGGCTCGTTAATGGTAATCGGACCATCATTGGCTGAAAGCTCGTCCGATGGAAGCGTTATTTGTGCCATAAGCCGGCAGACATCGTCCGGCGTGAAGTATTGCCCGTTCCACTCGTTATTCAGATTCAGCTCGTGATAGATTCCCCCAAGAATGTCGCAGGGATCATCTCGATACTCACGGACAGTCAGGAATAGCAATGCCAACATCCGCGCATAGGACGATAAAAGTTCCGGCGTCATGGTCGACGCCATCTCCTGATATCGCCGTTCTCGCTTTTCGGCATTTTCCGGGTCGGTCTGGGCGGCAAGGCTGTTTGCGGTAATCTCCAGGAATGTGGTAAACACCGTGTTCAGCCCTTGCGACTGTGCCAGGGATCGTATCTCGGAAACCAGTTCTTTTCTATGTTCACTTTTCATCAACATGACCGTCCTCCTGAACACAGATTTTAGGCGGAGAAAACTCCAGGCTTCTCCCGTTATCGACGAATTCCATTTCCGAAATGGTGATTTGGGTTTCCGGAATGGTATCGGAATATAACCCGATATCTGTAATAACCATATCGCACAGCTCGTCGAGTCTTCCGTTTGCAGGTTCTTCACCGAAATATACGCCTTTGTATTTGGCACCAAAGCCATCAGGATTGCGGTATATTTCGCTTTCATCCCAGTTTAGGGAAGCACTTTCGCCTGATGCCAGTCTGACCTCGATATAATCGATAAACAGATCCGGTATGGTGGTTGTCGCCTCAAGGTAAAGAGTCAAGCTCATCACCTCCAGCCCCGTTTAGCTCCTGCTGCTCCCATTCGGTCTCTGCAATAAATTCGCGCACTTCATACAGACTCAGGGCAATATAGACGCACAGCATCAACATGCCGGAAAGCGCCTCAAAAAGAAGCCCGAGTTCGATTGCCATAATGATGGTTGCTGTCCCAAGCGGGATAATGATTACTGCCATAGCAAGCATGGCAACAAAAATAATTCGAGAAAGTATTCTCAAGTCAAATCACTCCTTTATTGGATTTTGTATATAGTTACGGCAAGCCATAAGGCTCCCCGAGAAAAAAGGTTGGGGGAACCTTACGGCTCCGATCTATATAAAAAAGCACCCAAAGAATGAATTTACACATTCTCTGAGTGCTTTGTTGCCAAACGGCCAGGATGAAATTGTAAACACAGAGGGAGGGCCCACTGTGTCTGCCTGGTTCTGTGCTTCCCGTTAGAAAGCATAAAAATAGTGCCTGAAAGATGCTCTCTCAGACACTGTATAACCTGAAAACTATAACTGCAAAAATGCAATCAATGAAACTTACAATGAGATTATAGCAGAAAACGAGACGGATTTCAAGTAGTTTTCCGGATTTCAATTTGTACCACAACGAATTTGAAAAAAATTCGTGAAGCCGGTTGATTTTTTCGAGAAATTCGGCTATAATAATATCGTATATTAAATCAGCCGAAAGGAGGGGCTTTATGAAATATATCAAACGGCACGCAGAAGCAACGGTGAATACGCTTTCCGAAATGTTCGGTGCGATCCTTGTTGCCGGCCCGCGGCAGGTCGGAAAAACCACCATGCTTCAGCGCATTACGGAAGGGATGAACTATACAGCTCTCGACGATCCGATCATCCGTGCGACAGCACAGGAGCAAAGCGGCACCTTTTTCAAAGACAATCCGCCTCCGGTATTTGTTGATGAAATCCAGAAGGCACCGGAATTGTTTTCTCAGATCAAGATGCTTATAGACCGGGAGCATAAAAAAGGGCAGTTTTTCATGTGTGGCTCTCAGCAGTTTCAAATGATGAAGGGCGTCAGCGAATCGCTGTCTGGCAGAATCGGGCTGGTAACTCTGCTTGGTTTTTCCTTGCGTGAGCGGTACGGCGTTTCCAACGACACACCGTTTCTGCCGACGGATGAGTATTTTGATGAGCGCAAAAAGCAGCTTGCCAACATTCCATATGAGGAGGTATGGAAGATGATCCACCGCGGCTCTATGCCGGAGCTTTGTGAGAATCCAGATTTTGATTGGCAGATGTTTTATGGCGCATATGTGAGAACCTATATTGAACGGGATGTCCGTGACCTGTCCGAGATCGGAGATGCCGTAAAATTCACTCGCTTTATGACGGCTGCCGCAGCGTCCACCGGGCAGCTCGTCAACCTTGCCTCTATGGCACGGGATGTCGGGATCAGTCAGCCGACAGCGGAACGATGGCTTTCGATTCTTGTAGCCTCCAACATTGTTTATCTGCTGAAGCCATACGCAACCAACATTACCAAGCGTGCAGTAAAGACTCCAAAGCTGTATTTCTTGGATACCGGGCTGGCGGCCTACCTTACCCGTTGGAATACGCCGGATGTTCTGAAAAACGGCGCTATGGCCGGCGCTTTCTTTGAGAGTTTCGTGATTTCCGAGATCATTAAGAGTTATTATAACAAGGGAATCGTTGAACCGCCGCTGTATTTCTATCGAGACAAAGATATGAATGAGATCGATCTGGTGATCGAAGAAAACGGAACACTGTATCCTCTCGAAATGAAAAAGCATGCGGATCCGCAGAAGAAGGATATGGATGCATTCGATTTGCTCGACAAGATTCCCGGCACAAATCGTGGCCCGGGCGGAGTGATTTGCCTTTATGACAAGCTTATCACACTGAAAGGCAATGACCGTGTGATTCCCATAAACTATTTGTAATGGCGCTATGTGCCTAAATAGAGGCGACCGAGTTGACACAAATAGAACTCGGTCGCTTCTATCCTTCTTGCTTGCAATACGGAGATTTCCAAATACTCATTATGTCGCGCAAGGAGTTTCGCTCGCGGTTTCCTGCAGAAAAATTGAACCATTTGCAATCTTAGATATAATAAATACACGTTAAAAATCGATTTTTTGATTTTGGTGTAACAAACCTTCTTTTTTGCTGACTATAAATTATAGAGGTGGAGGTGAATGAATGGAGGACAATAAAATTATAGATCTTTTCTTCGAAAGATCTGAAACCGCAATAACAGAAGTTTCAAAGAAGTATGGCGGCATTTGTATGCAAACATCGTTTAATATAGTGAATGATTGGAACGATGCTGAGGAATGTATCAATGATTCATATTTAGGCGTATGGAATTCAATACCTCCTCATCAACCAAATCGACTTTTAGCATTCGTGCTTAAAATTGTTCGTAACATATCAATAAATCGCCAAAAGCAAAAATTGGCACAAAAGCGTAAGGGCAATTACGAACTTTGCATTGAAGAGTTGGAAGATGTGATTTCGTCTCCATACTCTGTAGAGGATGAAATTGAGGCTCTGGAACTGACAAAATTGATCGACATATTCTTGGATACATTAAGTACAGAAAACAGAAAGCTGTTCGTTCGACGGTACTGGTACATGGATTCTTATTCGGATTTATCAATTATCACAGGAATGATGGAAGGCACAATTAGAACAAAATTGTTTCGATTAAGAAACCAGTTAAAAATATTTCTTGAAAATGAGGGGGTTACACTTTGAACGGTGAAAAAATATTATTAGCTATTGGTGATATCAAAGATCAATATGTTATGGAATTTGCTGATGTAAAGCTATATAAGAGAAAGCAAAAATCCAAAAATGCTTGGGTAAAGTTGGTCTCGGTAGCAGCATCAATAGTTTTGATAATCTCAAGTGCCTTGCTTGTTAATGAATATCAACACAAGAATGTGACTCCGTCCCACAATATGATGATTATAAGTGGTAAGTTGTATGAGATTGTTCCTTCTGACGATAACAAAATTCAGCAAAATACATCTTACAAGGACATACTTGAAGAACATGGGTTGTCTTATCCGATTGAAGAAGATGAATTAGGAGATAGCCTTGGAACTTATAAATCAGAAAATAATAGAAGTTATCCTGTGTATGACTATAAACCATATGAGGGAAAATCTGTTTTAGTTGTTCAAGATGGTTCTAAATTACAATATGCCCTATTTTGCAATTTGGATAATAACAATACTATACTAATGAGTGAATTGCTAGAATTGTACGGCTTTGCTAATCTAGGGACGGTTTATGAAATCAGCATAGATAATAAATTCATCTCTAATCCTGTGTCGATGCAAGCGATTTTAAGCGAAATAAAGCAGTTGCCGCTTAGTGCGGATTATATAGATGCCGATAATACTACTAAGATGGAAATTGTGATTAAAGGAGTGAATACCGATGTTCTAGTATTTGACTATTATCCTGAAAGAAATGTTTTAAGCAAATCGCTGACATTCTATCAGGTGTCGCCTGCTTTATCGAAATTACTTGAAATGCAATAAAAATTGAATAAATAATAGATTAGGGGGGATGCAGTTATGAAAAGGTTCAGGAAAACAATGGGGATGCTATTGGCAGTTATAATGATCTCTATGACAATGTTCTCTGGCACAATAGCTCATGCTGCGGGAACAATGGCTTTTTCTGTCGGAACGGATTATGGTGGTTTGTTTGGTGTTGATACTACATCTGATGCAACAAACGCAAGCGATTTATACGAAATTGCGGGTTACAATTCATATTATTCCACTCAACCAACGGTATCTATTATGCGAGGCAATTTTTCAAGTGGCACAAAACGCATCCAAAGTGATATTCTTTTCTTTAGCGGTCATGGCAATTACGATAATATTGCTTTTAATTATAAAGGCAAGGGAGGCGAATACATGACCGGAGTGTATTATGGCTCGGATTTGAATTCAACGAGTGGATATAAATATGTTGGGTTAAATGGCAATATGAGCTCCGTAAAGCTTGTTACATTTGCGGCATGTCTAACAGCCTCAAATAACGATAACAATATTACAGCAAGAGCTGTTTCATATGGTGCTAAAACCGCAGTTGGATGGTCTTCTTCAATCAATTCCGGATCCCACAGTAATTGGCTAGCTCGCTATAATGACAAACTGGCAACAGGTTCTACGGTCCTCGAAGCGGTTACATATGCGAATTCGTTTACATATCTTGATTCTGATGTAAAAGATGCAAGAATCTATGGAAATCGTTCTTTAAAGATAAAATTGACAAAGATGGCTTCAAAATTGGATGAAGAAGCTGCACTTGAAAATATCAGGGTAAGTGTGTCACATATTACAGGAATCGTCAACGAAGCTTCCGTAGTAGAAGCTGCTTATAAGAACATTCCTGAATTTTATTCCGGTGACTATGATGTTGAGATTCACGAAATTTGCAAAGACTGCTATACTGTTGATTTTGTCTTTACCGTTGACGGAATTAGAACAAATTCTGGATATACTATGACAATAATCGACGGTAGAATTGCTTCAATCACTGATAATACCATTGATTTTAACAAAGATGAAGTAAAAACTGTGGCTGCACAATTCCGTGCGGGTTCTGATATCGCAATTATGAGAGCCGCAAAAGAAAAAACCAATTCTTCTGTGCTAAAAAATGCAACTGACCAAGAAATAGTATATTTTTACGATATTGAAAGCGGCACTTTCAAAAAAATTGTTTTTACAACCTATCAATTTGACGGTACGGATGCAGTTGGTAAGGATATGTATATTCAGAACATCAGCTGAAAATATTATGGAGGTAGCATATGAAAAAATCTATTTCGATGCTCATTTTGGTGGTCACCATTCTGGGTACAGTGTTAATGACCGCCAATGCCTACTGGAGCGATTCTTATAAAATCAGTTACAATGCAAACGCAAGTACATACACAATGAATACCGATATCCCAGCTGTTCCCAAGATTAGTGATGATGCATATGCTGAATTTCAGGGAGCCTATATCACATCGTGGAGTCGTCCATCCGCCCGGCTTGTTAACTCAAATAAGGAGGGTAGATCTGGCTGGGTCAAACTGAAAGAAGATAACATCTATTCCACTACGAGTGTGACGGCTGAAAAGAATTATTATTACTATGCTGAAATTAAAGGTGCATGGAATCAATTAGGAACAGATACTATGCGATTCAGATATAACCCGTACTAAACAACATAGAAAAGATGGCGGGTAGTCGCATTAGCGATTACCCGCCTTTGTACCACAGAAGGGAGATTACTTATGGTGGCAAAACAATATATTAAAAACCCACTCTTATATGTTTCTGTTATTATTATTTTAATAGCATTGTTTTTGGGGGCAAAGGATTCAACTGACTGGTACAATCAAAATTTGGCGTATCTATCCGAAAAGACCGCTTCAGACGTCAATCTTGATCTTGTTCAGAGAACTATAAATTTATTCAATGGATATGATGTGTTTATAAATGGCGTCGGTTATGGAAACTCTGGATTTTATCCTATACTTATTATGTTGGTCATTGGCTTTTTGTTTACTGGCAATTTTGCACATCGCCTTTCAGACGGGTCAGGAATAACCGAAATTACTCGCATTGGATATAGAAAGTATCATTCAAAAGAAATTGCAAAAAACTTTATAGGGACATTCATTTTTGCTGTTATGGTTCTATTGATATTCCTAGGAATATGTCTTTGGCGCTATTCGTGTGTCATGCCGACAAAAGGATATAGTCCGGAACTGATGGCCGTAACAAATATGTACTATAGCCATCCACTTCTGTATTGTCTTATACAGATAATAAATCAAGGAGTTTTCTTGGGCTTGCTTTCGTTGCTATGTATGGGTACGGTTTGCCTTAATGTTAATACCTTTGTGAATAGAATTTCTATGTTAGTTGTGTATTTGTTTTTGACGGTTGTTTCCCAAATGCTATTTCGATTTATCGGGATTCCTTTCTTTGTGCTGATATTTCCTGATCTAATTTTTGTCCCGTTTAATATTGACGGCGGAACGGTATTGGGATTTATCGGAGAAAAAGTGTGCGCGTACCTACTGCTTGTCGTATTAGTAATCTGTGTACAACTTTGTATGTATAAAAAATACCGCTCAAACTATTTAAGATGAGGTTATCAATGTTTCACTTGAATTTTCTCCGTCGATGTTATGGAAAGCGTATATACTTGTTTTTTGTGCTAATTCTGCTTGATATAGTAACAACCTTTTATTCTGGTGGAATAGACCATTTGCTAACGAGACATATGTTTATATCTTACGATTTGGTAAGCGGTTTTGCCAATGTTTTGTTTTGGATTATTTTGTTTGTCCCTGAAGCTGTTGATATCATTCAAGAAAGAAGTTCGTTTGGTGTCTCGATTTTTTGTAGAATAACAAGGACACAATATCTGATTATGAAAATTAAAGCGTTGTTTCTATATTGTGCTTCTTTCTTTAGTATTTCTATGATAATTAGCTTGGCAGTTGGAGCAACTAGTGGATATAAAATGGGAAGTGTTATTTCAATCACAAGGGAGTATATCATTTTAGTCCTTTTAAGTTATGCATTGTTGATGCTTGTAAATCTGATGGGATGGATATTTAATTCGAGTTATGCAATGGCGGTAATTTATGCTGTACTGATAGCTGTAATACAAATACCAAACTTACAAGAATATTTTTCTATAATGATACTAGTGGAAACATTCCCTTGGAGTGTTTGGGTTTTGACGATTTGTTCCGCATTGAATATATTGCTGGTCTTGCTTGCAATAAAACATAAAGATTTTATTGGGATGAAGAAAGGAATGTCGATATGATAAAGATTAATGCCTTATCGAAAATAATCGATAAAAAAATAATTTTTAAAGATGTCAATATATCGCTTGAGAAAGGCAAGATATATGGAATTGTGGGGCCGAATGGCTGTGGAAAAACAATGTTGCTTCGTGCGATTTGCGGCTTGATTACGCCGACAACTGGAACAATTGAGACAGATCCCGATATTACATTTGGGGCACTAATAGAATCACCAGGATTTATGTTTGAACAGTCAGGCTTGTTTAACCTTCAGTATCTTGCATCACTAAATAAGAAAATTAGAACAAGTGAAATTATTTCCTTAATGAAAGAGTTTGGCCTGTATGACGCCAGAAACAAAGCTGTTAAGAAATATTCGTTAGGGATGCAACAGAAACTAGGAATTATTCAAGCAATTATGGAATCTCCTAACGTAATTGCTTTAGACGAACCATTTAATGCTTTAGACGATAGCAGCTTGGAATTCATTCAGCAAAAGCTATTAAAAATAAGAAATGCTGGTAATAGCTCCATTATCATTGCTTCGCATGATAAAAGCATTCTGGATGAATTGTGTGATGAAATTATACATATGTCAAATTCCTAGCTTTAAGTTAAATACACTATATCGATTTTTAACACTAAGTATTAGACACCACTTTTTCTATATCTTAGCTTAACTAAGGTATCATCAAGATTTGAGTCTGTTAGCAAAGCGGCAGGCAATTCCTTTCTATGGTAAAACAGGAATGTTGCATAATAGAACATTAAAGCAGTCAAATAATAATGACTCTTTGCATAAGGTCAATGATTCCCGAAAAGCACTGCACTGCTGTGGAAAATCGAGCAGGTGGAATCCATTGACTTCATCTATAATCTAATAGCGCTATATTATAAAGTACATCAGAGCCGATTTGCTTTTTCCTTCATCTGCTTTGCCGAAGGGTTGCTGTAGATCAATGTAGTCTGCACATTACTATGGCCGGCTTGGTTGGCCACCTCGTGGATCGAATAGCCATTTTCCAAAGCGTTGGAGCAGAAAAAGTGCCGAAGTGTCTTCGGTGTGATTGTATCAGAGTATTGGTTGAATATCTGATTGATTCGAGATGCCGAAAGCTTCGCACACTGTCGACTGGCAAATAAGTATGGACTGTCTGCGTTACGCTCCTTCAGGTACTCCCGAATGGCTACTGCAATCCGGTCATTGATATAGACAAGCCTCTGTTTGTCTCCCTTGCCGATAACACGAATCTCCTTTGCAATAAGATCCACCTGATCCAGTTTCAGATTGACACATTCGCTGCGGCGCAAGCCTGCATAGGCCAATAAGGTCACAATTGCAAAATCCCGCTTGCTTCCGCTCTCTAATATTCTCTGTCTAAAGTTCTCCACTTCTTTTTTATCGATTGAGCATGGGCTGGCATATTGGACTTGCACCTTCATAAAATCGCTGCCAAGAATCGTCATTTCTGCTTGCCTGCCACACTGTATCAGGTACTCGTTCAGACAACGCAAAGCTGATAGATGATTGTTAACAGACTTCGGACTGTACCTGAGAATATTGCGCATATAGGAAATATACTCCAAAACATTGGAGCGGTAAAGAACCTTCGGTTCGGAGCCAAAACTGTCCCGGCACCAACTAAAATACATTCGGATGTTACGGCAATATGTCAAAGCAGTATTTTCGGATTTTCCGATGCGTCTCAGATACTCCTCAAATTCTTTCATATACGATCGCCTCCTATCCCTATTACACGAGGGAAGGGATGCGTTTACAACCGTTTTGATTATGTATAACTGCGTATGGGCAAATTGGCATTTGATTATGTTTAACTCGCCGTCGAAAAAAGCTGCGCCCGGGTGGCTCAGTTCGCCATAATTCACATTATATTTAACTGTGCCGATGTCTTCCTCAAGAGGGGAATACGGTATAGCCGTTTCCCAATATAGTTCAAGGCCGTCAGAATATAATCCTGACGGCCTCTTTCCGTATTATTTCTTTCTAAACAGTTTACTAAGCCATGCCGAGGTGCCGCCGTTTATAAAGTGGTCAAGATCACGGATTAATGGATCGCAGCTTCTGTATCTATTCTTATAATCAGGCTCGATACACTTCTCTACAATGCGTTCCAACTCTGGAGCAGCCTTGGAATTCAGCTCTCTAATAGACCTATGGGTAAACCCGGGCGTCTTAGGATTATCTTTGGTAAGCATATAATAAAGCGTCATGCCAAGGCCGTAGATATCCGATTCGGGCCGAGCGTGACCTTCATATTGCTCGGGAGCTGCATACCCGACAGTTCCAACTATATGCTCATCTTCGCGCCCATCGTCGTAGTATCTCATTGCTATACCAAAATCAAACATGCTTACATCCAAGCCGTTGTGGATCATTATGTTGGACGGCTTTACATCACGGCAGACAATCGGAGGATTGAGCTCATGCATTGACTTGAGAATCTTCGCTATATTCCGTCCCACGACTGCTACTCGTTTGGATTCCATTGGCCCTGATTTATCCAATATACGATCTAATGTTTCTCCATCAAGGTAATCCATCACGAGATAGATATACTTTGATGTTTGAATCAGTTCAAGCATTGACGGTACATCTGGATGCTTTATAGCCTTGTGCAGTTCAAAGGATTCCTTGATATCTGCAATGATCGTCTGATTAGCCAATTCGCTAATGTCCTCTACCTTTATAGCTACCTTCTTATCTTCACCCTCAACCGCCGCCAAATAGACTGTGTGAGGTCCAACAGCGAGAATTCTCTCCAGCTTATATTTGCCATCAATGACTGTACCCAATTGTATCGGCGCGACGGGCAGTGGAGGAACAGGTGCCTTTGAAGAGGCAGACGGAGGCTTGTGCGGTGGCATCGGTGGAACAATGGGCGGCGTTGGTGCCCAGGGCGTTTTGTAGAATATCAACTTGGTATATCCTGCAAAAACAATCTCGTCATCGGCTGCAAGCTGGTACTTCTTTCCGGGTTGCAGTTTTACCCCGTTGATATATGTTCCATTGGTAGAATTATTATCTACCAAGTACCACTTGCCGTTGCTAAACATGAAGGTCGCATGGCGCCGTGCCAAATACTTATTGTCGGCTCCGAAGTTCAAATCAGCCTCAGTAGACCGTCCGACCTCAATGCATGCTTTCTGCAAAGTGATAGTTTTGCTTGAGGAACAAACAAGCAATTTGAGGGTATCCGGATACAGTATGTCTGTTATATTTGGGTCTATCTTGATAACATCTTCATCTGTTTTAGGGACATCAAGAATAACTGCGTCGTCATCAAGCGGTAGGGGAGGAATTATCGGTATATCTGGCAGCCAAAATCTTCTGTTAAGAATCCGCTTTAACAGTTCAAATGCAGGCGCTGGTTTAAACCTTGTTTTGTATTCAATTTCACTGCCATCCTCGTATGTACAAGTGAAAATGCTATAACTCGCTCCCGCAGGATGGTCTATAACGGAATCAGATATGCATTCGCTTATATCCACATTGGACAATTCGTTCGAGAGAAGCTGTACATCTACATCACTTAATTCTATCTTCTTCTCTGAACAGTCGTAATCAGGCGTGGGCAGGGGTCCGGGATAATGGGTGTTTTTCCACGATAGAGTATTTCCATCTAGAGTAATGGACCTTCCACAATATCCATCAGAAAATGAAATATGCGCTTTCACTATCTTCTTCATATACTTCATTTCTTCATGCTTAACTTTACAGCATACAGAACAAACATATTTGTCGTCACCGGTACTACGCTCTGCAAGGATGTAATTGTGGTGACCTTGCTCACAATCCAATACAGTGGAAATGCCCTCATCAAGTTCACGAAGAACCATTGTTGCCAGCGTTTTCATGCCATTCGCATTTGGATGTGATCCATCAATTGAGTCATATGCCTTATGATATGCCGCTAAATCAATCAGCTTACAACCAAGCCTGTTTGCTGTGCTTCTTATGATATTATTGTACACATCAATATGCACGCCGCCATGCGCTGCCGGAAAGCTAAATCCCGGATTTGCCGACATGAAAGTTGTATTCAGGGTGCAGCAACATATTTTTGCATGGGGATAGTTCTTTTGCAGCTTCTTAATCATTGTTTCATAAGCACAAGAGAAAACCAATTCATTTTCATCATATGACTTTATATCCTTCGGTTCGGGTGTAACACCATACCCCCAATCGTTGGTTCCTAAATATACAATAATCACATCGGGCATCGTATCACACATATGAAGAGCACTCGTTCTCTCATCGCTGCACCCGGACGGGAATAGCTTCTCGGTTCCAGGCAGTTGACTTACGCGGCTTCCAGACCAAGAATTATTAATGAGCAGCTCTGCGCCTAAGAGATTGATTACTTGCCCCCACCAGGTATCACTCATATCCTGAACACCTGCTTTGGTGCAATTATCACCGGCGAAAAAGAGATTGTAACCATCTGGATTGTATCCGTCAAGTGTACTTATGGAATCGCCCAAAATAGAGATCTGCTTCTTGTAAAACGGATTGCTCCTTTGCCATTTCAGAAATTGTAGCTGCTCCTCATAACTATCTGTGCAACCAAGCCATGTTTCGTCAGGGAAGCCTGCACCTGAGACAACCCCATCTTGCACCTCTTCTATTGGCGCGTAAGGTGCTCCGTGGGCAAAAATCACAGTTGTATCTGCAATAATCTTTCCAGTGGGTAATGCGATTGCGGGAATAAATCTGTATAGACTGTTTTCCAGCAAGCAAAAATGGAACACATGAGCAAACGCCCGGTAGTTTTCGCCCAAGTCCTTTTCCGAGTCCGGTTTTATTGCAAATATGATATGCTTGAATTTTTTGCAATACTGTTTGCTTTCTATAACAGACTTGAATGCTTCAGCTACCACATATGCCGGATTTTTGAATGCACCGCAGCCGAAATCTCCCAATATTATCGTATCCACCTTGTTATCTAAGGCGGCTTCCATAATGTTTGTGATACGGTTTTGGAAGATGCGCTTCAGCACCGTTAGATTCGTGTATTTGCTCCCTCCAAGGTAAGGAGCTGCGCAGGTAATGACATCGACCTTGAACCAATCTTCTTGGAGCAGCATTTCCGGAACGGGCTTATCATCCTTAAACACAGTAACACCATGTGTATAGATTAAACGATCCGAATAGAAATGCCCCTGCATTCGGGCATGGTAATCATAATAATCATTAAACAAATGGTCAGCTCTTAAGCAAGTATATAGATTGCTGCTCCGACAAAGGCACTCCTCCTGCGCCATAGCGCCATTTTCAACTCCGCCTCCGGGATTGACCGGATTGGCAAAGTTTAGAACGGCGACCCTACCGCCATTTGCGTATTTGCGGGCCTCTTCAAATGTCGTATTTTCGCTGATGGCAACATAGCATTCTGACTCGCCGGCTCGTACACCAGACTCAAAGTTTTCGTAATATATCTTTGAGGATTCTGCAGCTTTCTTTGTTTCGTCGCATAGCACGCCTGCCGTAGAGAGCGTTAATGTATCCTGAAAGGAAGCAATCAAATCTCTTCTATCCATATACTGAACCTACTTTCTTTTCCGGAAATCCTCCTCAATCTGAGTGCTCCAGTTATCACTGATCTGCTGATTGCTGCGCATTGCACTAATCGGAGCAGAGATGGTTTCATACAGGACCTGCGTTCCTTCACTATCTGCATGATAATTCACAGCTCTATTTCGTGCAATGCCAAAGCTTGCGGCTGTTTCAACCGCATCTATGTTGGCGCCGATGAATAGGAATTCCCATCCATGCTGTTCTTTCTGGCGCTCAATCATTTTCTTGACAGTTTCGCTGCTATACTTATAGCTGGCATTTTCCTGGCCGTCTGTGGTAATGATAAACATCGTATGTGCCGGTACATCCTCCGGCCTCGCATACTTATGAATGTTTTCAATATGGTGGATAGTACCGCCGATTGCATCTACAAGAGCTGTGCATCCACGCACATGGTAATCTTTTGAGGTCATTTTGGGAATCTCAGACAATGGCATGCGATCATGCAAAACGCTGCTTTCGTTGTCAAAGAGAATGGTAGAAACATATGCCTTGCCATCTTCCCTCTTTTGCTTTGCAATCATCGCATTGAAGCCACCAATCGTATCGCTCTCAAGACCGGACATAGAACCGCTGCGATCGAGTATAAACACCAACTCTGTAATATTATTTTCTTTCATCCTGAATACCTCCGATAATGTACTAAGGCTTCTATAACCTTGTATCTACATTATAGAAAAAATCGCCGGAGGTGTGGTCGCATACGAAGCGACATGTTTATCCCAACAAGCTCTGATCAAAAGCAAAAAGAGCTTCATTGATCTCAAATATGTTGTAGTTCTTGTTGGAAATAAAATATTCGATGATGATGTCAAACTTACTGCTTCTTGAAAGAGCAAAGCCTGCTTTCGTAAGCATATCTTTTGTATCTTCCAGACTCAGTTCCAAAGCAATTGCAAAAGCAATGGTTGTTGGCTTACTCGGTCTGTAATGAATGTCGCTGCGGATCTTTGAAAACAGTTTGCGGTCAACATTTGCCTTTTTATAGCATTCCGCATCAGTTAGTCCCTTTTCATCTATTTTACGCAGGAGCATTTGGGAAAAGCTCTCGTCAATCTGCTTTACGGCTTCTTCCAAGGTGACTGCCTTGGGTGTGGCAACAGGTTTCGCACATTGCTTCGGCAGCACGGCTGTGTCTTCGTCCGGCAAAATTTGAGTTTCGGCCAAAACTGTGCTTTCGCCCTGCTCATCAATTAGCGTCCTGCTAAACTCAAAGTGAGTGTCTACATATTTATCATCTATGTAGCATGCTATGTCCGAGAATAACTTTTCACTAATCCGAAATGCGGATTTTTCGAACACTACGATATATACCAACATGTCGTGTTCTACCAAAAAAGAGCTGATGATATCAACAGCAACTCGGAGAGCCTGATCTTTTGGATAGCCATACACGCCACTTGATATAAGGGGAAAAGCAACAGACTCGCAATTATTCTCCAGTGCAATCCTTAGCGACTCCCGATAGCAGCTCTCCAACAGCTCTTTTTCGCCGTTCTGGCCGCCTTTCCACTTAGGCCCGACTGTGTGTATTACAAACCTTGAAGGGAGCTTATAGGCCTTTGTGAGCTTCGCTTGACCCACCTTACATCCGCCAAGTTTCATGCATTCCCAAAGGAGGCCTTTGCCTGCGGCCTTATGGATTGCGCCATCAACTCCGCTGCCACCGAGAAGGGAGGGCTTTGCTGCATTTACAATTGCGTCGCACTCTATTTTTGTTATATCATTTCTTACTATCTGAATTGGCATCTCTTTTTCTCCTTTGTTTGCCCTCAAGCTCTGTTCTAATCGCAAGTGATACTGCCCTTGTTAAGAAGGACAGTATCACTTGCCTTTTGTTGTGCTGTTTTCATCTGCGGTTATAAACTCACTTACAGGCAAGAATGAGACAAGGAGGTTGCTGCAAGCAAACAACCACAAACTCAAATGGTTATTATTTATTGAGCGTGTGCTTGGAAAAATTCACATTAACAAGTTTGCCATCTTTAAATGTAAGGTAGATGCGGTTAGAGGACTCAAAATGTGAATACTCTATTCCGCCGGATATGGCGTTTTCACTGGTAAACTGATTTGCATAAGACTTAGACTCAAAATCTGCAGTACTCATACCGATAGTAATTCCGCCAGAAAGTTCAAAGTCAATGCCATCAAGAAATTCGCCATTCATAAACACGCCTGTAACCATGGCATCTTTTATTTCGACAGCACGATTGGCGAAGTTTTTGACTGTAAATGTCAATTCCCAATTTCCCTTTGTCATCACTAGACCAGATGTGATTTCATTTCCGGCAGCTATAGATTCAGGATATGTCTTGATTGCCCAGCCGTTATCAGTAAAGCTCGATACAGGGGCAGGAAGTTGGTACATCTTACCTTCAAGTTTGAAGATATAGTCAGCATAATTATCGGTTAATCCGTTAGGAGCCACGTAGTCACGGAGAAAACCTAGATCAACTGCGTCGCCGGTCGACTCATCCTCGGTTTTCCAGTTCCTAATATCAACATATGTCAACTTACCTTCTGCATTAAATGTAAAAACATAATACACATAGGTCTCTTTCTCATATCTAAGCGTCGTGCCGCTATCGCCATTTATTGTTTTAGTTGCTTCTCCAAACTTTCCAGTAACATCTTCTACTGTGGTATCTTTCGTCGCGGACAACTTATTTGCCAAATTGAAAGTCATATCATTTGCAGTAGAAAATGTGCAGTCAACGCTTCCGACCTTACAGTCTGCGAACTTCTTGGTGTTTGTTCCGAGGTTGATAACAGTTAATGTGATTTTTTTGCCATCTTTAAGAACATCACAGGTTGCATAACCGTTCGCTTTAACATCTTTTGACTCGGGATTGTCATTGTTGGCATAGGTCCACCCATTAGTCTTAAATTCAGCTAGGTCGGCAGGCAGGGAATAAGTGGACCCAAGAAGATTGATTGCGAACTCGTAGATTTCGCTTGATGTATTCACATTAGCCTGATTTCCTCCACCATTTGCCTCATTAGAACCTGTGCCATTTGAGCAAGCTGCACACGATAGCAGGATAAGCACTACCATTAAAACCGTGATAGCTTTTTTAAAGTTCTTCATTGTGATTCTCCTTTGCTAATTTTATTTCAATTTTGTATCATAAAGGATTCGACGGTCGGCCAACCTAGTCAGCCGACCGTCTTTAGTGCGTCACTTATTTTTCGTTCTTTTTCTTCTTGTAAACCACAAGGAATACAATCAAACCGGCGAGAACGAGTACGCCTGCAATAGAGCCAAAGAAGAGAGCCTTGTTGTTATAATAACGAACCCAAATATCGGTTGTTACATAGAAGCCTGTGATTTCTTCGACTTGTTCGTTTCCGGCAGCATCGGTGCATACAATCTTAACCTTGTGTGCGCTCTTAGAATCGCCTGCAATGTCAAATGTGAATTCACCGTTTTCTGCAATGATAGCGGAAATCTCTTCTGCACTCCAAGACTTATAAGCCTTGTTGTAGTCATCAAGGTATACGGTGATGGAGCCAAGGAGCAGGTTGTCACTGATGGACATCTTGACCGTCATGTTTTCCACTGCATAGGTAACACCGTTTTCGAGATTTTCAACAACGATATTGGGCTTAGTAGCATCAACACCAAAACCGACTTCCGCATCCTTCGTGTCGAGCGTGTTTTCAGCAACATTTCCAGCCGCGTCTTCCGAATGGAATGTCAGTCTGTAAACGCCATCATCAGCGAAGTTTTTCGCAAATACAGTATAGGTGTAATGATACCATGCTCCGTTGCCGCCAGTAACATCAATTCGGTAATCCTGGCCTTCGGTAAGAACGATGGTTTCATTGTTCTTAAAGAGGGTGATCTTGATGTTTTCGAGTTTATTTGCATTGGTCTCGGTGACAACCACATCTATGGGCTCCTGGACATAAGTGCCATTCAGATCCTCTGTGGATTCGCTCATTGCATATGTTGAGCCAAAGCGGTTAACAGAGAATGTGATAGTCTCTGTTGTCGTATTGCCAGCTTTGTCAGTCAGAGTCGCAGTCAAAGTATAGATGTCATCAATTTCTTTTTCTTTTGCGAAATTCTTAAAGGTGAAGGTACGGCCGTTGTGAATATCAGTATATGCGCCATCCAGCTTCACGCCCTTACGATTTGCGCCAGTTAAAGTAATTGTAACATTGTCTGCGTCATAGTTGGTGTCAGAGTAACTAACAACAGGAACCACATCGCCCTTGTTTGCAGAGTTATTTGCAACTCCGGTAATTGTCAGCGTAGGCATAACAGTATCAACAAAGAATGTTTCTGCTGCATAATCAGCGGAAGCATTGCCGGCTTTATCCGTCACAGAGATGTCGAAGGTGTACCTCGCATCCTTGCCGTAGTAGATCGTTGCCGTATGTCTGTCGCCGTTTGATGTCCAGCCGCTAACGGTGGGCATAGTCGTTGCCGCGCCATCATCAGTTGCCGTAAGAGTGATATTTACTCGATCAGCATTGAAGTTGTGTTCGGTAATGACAATGGTTGCAGTACGAACTGCCTTATAGTAGTTGCCGTTCAAAGCATCGTTGTTGTCATAGCTTACCGCAATGACAGGAATCGTGTGGTCGATTGTGAACTCATTAGAAGCTACTGTGCCGGCTGCAAAGGTCTCACCATCACAAGCATTATTGGCCAGATCAGTGTATGCAATATCAAAGGTGTAATCACCATCTGCGGTATACTTGATGGTTGCAGTCCACTGTGTATCATCCAAATTTCCGGTACCAGCATTGGTCTTGGTGAACTCGGAAATAACCGGAATAACTTTGTCGGTGTTGGTGATGGTTACTACCACATCCTTAGGATCAAAATTACGTTCACTAACAACAACCGTCGCAGTTCTGTCATTCTTAAAGAAGGTATCGCTGTCTGCCGAGTTGTTGTCATAAGAAACAAGGATGGTCGGCTTTGTAATGTCAATCTTAATAGCAACGGCCTTATCAGAACTGTTCATGGAGTTATCCTGAGCATATACGATGATTTCGACATCGTTGCTATTGTTCAGTTTGGAATCAACGGTAATGCTTCCGGTCCAGGTCTGAAGGAGATCTTCCTGCTTAGGATCGTTCTCAGTAAACTCATACAGCGGCTTATCCTCACCGCCCTGGGTTACTTCGCCCATATTCTTTACTTCGTACCAAATCTTCTTGAGACCGGAGTAGGTGCCGCCGACCAAAGGATCGACAACCTTGATGTCAACCTTAACATCGCCATTGTAAATACCGTTTATAGGCTGTTCAGGCTCAACCGTTACTACAGGAGCAATCGTCTCCTCAAGCGGTGCGTTATGGTCAACGATCAAACCGTTGGTGCTGATATAAGTGTAGTTGCCCGCGAGATCCGTAATCTTGATGTAAACAGTAAACTGCTCATCAGAAGCAATCTCCAGCTCCGTGAATTTGCTCCAGGTTGTTACTTTGTCAAGATCTTTCGCTGTAAGAGCAGTTACACCATCGCTGGCTGCAGTTGCTTTAACCTTGTAGTATTCAACAGATGCGATAGGAGCAGAAGTTGCATCATCGGAAGTACCGGTAATCGTAATTTTTTCCTTAGACCAGAAGCCAAAGGTGAGAGAATCTCTAAGAGCGTGCCACTCATCCGTGCAGCCTTCAGCAGAAGTAGCCTTCACGGTACCGGTCGGGGCGGTCATATCAACGGTAAAGTCGAATGCGGCAGCGGTTCCGTCAGCGAGTTTTACGCCTTCATTCGCATTGCCGGCTTTATCAGTATAGGCAATAGACCAGGTATAGTTTGCATCCTTTTCAAAGAAGATGGTTGCAGTATGAGTTGCTTCATCCGGGCTTTGGTCGTTATCTACAGTAGTCCATGCGCTAATGGTATAGGCATTCTCAACAGGATTACCCTTGGCATCGACTGCGTTGATGATGATTTCCTTGGTAGCTGCAGCTGCATCAAAGTGATGGTTTCTTTCGGTAATAGTTACCGTGGCGGTACGCTGATTATCAAAGTATGTATTACCGTTATTATCCTTGTTGTTATCAAATGCGATGCTGATAACAGGTGCGGTAACATCGATGTCCAGTCTGACAGATTTTATGCTTTCATTGCCGGCATTATCGACAGTCTTTACATAAACAACGATATTGCAGCCGTCATTGAGCGCCTTATCTACAGTAATCGAACCATCCCAGTCTTTGACAAGGTCTTTCTGTGCCGGATTTTCAATTTCAAAGGTAAAGAGGTTGCCTTCCTGCGTCTTAACATTGTTGTTCTCGACCCAGTAGTCAACAGTTTTAATGCCGGAATAAGGTTCTACATCCTCGACCTTAACATCAACCATCACATCGGAATTCTTGTTATACAAGCCGTATTGACCACCTGCATTTGCAGTAGCATCATAGAAGCCATTTGCTGCAGAAGGGGTCAGCGTAATACTACTTGCTTCCTTATCTACAATGTAGCCGTCAGAATTGATGTAAGTATAGTTTCCAGCATAGTCGGTGATCTTGAGGTATACAACAAACTGCCTATTGTCCTCAACGCTGTAGTCCGCATAAGGCTTGAAAGTCTCTTTATCAAGATCCTCAGCAGTCAACACAATCGGATTGCTAGTTTCAAAGTATTCAACAATATACGGGCTTGTTGCGTCGTCAGCAGTTGCTGTAACTTCAGCCTTGACATTGCTATACAAACCGAATGTCAAAATATTGAGAAGCTTATCCCAAGTGTTTGCATTTACCGTTATGGTGCCGGTAGGAACTGTTTTGTCCACAGTAAAGCTATACGGAGAATCAGAGGCTTCGACCTTGATGTCTTTCACCGTATTATCTGCTTTGTTTGTGTAAGCAAACGACCATGTATACTTGCCGTCCTTATTAAAGGTTACGGTTGCAGTATGCTGATCGCCATCGCTTGTCCAGGAGCCAATTGCAACATCATCTCCGGACAACTCAACAGAATTACCCTTGGCATCAACCGCAGAGAAGGAAATTCCATTCGTTGCAGCGTCTTTATCGAAAGAGGTTGCTCTGTCGGTAATCGTAATGGTGGCAGTTCTTGCATCGCCATAATAGCCATGACCATCGACTACTTTATTCGCCGTATCAGTAAAATCAATGGCAGCAGTAAGCTTATCGATGTTAATCGCAAGAACAACGGATTCTTCATACTCGTTGCCGGCGTTATCGATGACCTTGACCGTCACCTTGATATTGTCATGATTGTTCTTTGCGGCTTCAACAGTAATGTTTCCGCTCCATTCTGCTTTAAGCTGATCGTAGGTCGGATTTTTAGTTTCAAATGTATAAAGTGTGCCTTCTTGGGTCTTCTGACCATTCTTCTCAACGGTGTATGTAACTGATTTAATACCGGAGTATGCAGTGCCCGCATTCACAGCATCATTAACGGAAACAGGTATAACAACATCCTTGTTGTAATATCCATATTTGTTTGCTGCCGGAGGAGTGATAGTAATTGCAGAAGCCGTGCTGTCATAAATCACACCGTCGGTGCTGATATAAGTGTAGTTGCCTGCAAGATCGGTAATTCGAGCGTAAATGGCAAATCTCTCATCAGCATTTACGGTAATCGTATCTTTGACAAACTTACCATCCTTAAATGCCTGCTCCAGCTGATCCTTGCCAAGCGCACTCGTCTCATTCGACTTATAGTAGAGGATTTCTTTAATATCTGTTGTTGCATCGGAACCGGTTGCGACGGCCGTTACACTGTAATTCTTATAAAGGCCAAATGTCAGCGTTCCGATCAGTTTATTCCACACTGTCTTATCGAGCGTGATTTCTGCAGTAGGAGCAGTTGCATCCACCGCAAACTCATACACGGAATCCCCGGTGGCTTCAATTTCGTCATCGCTGAGATCCGCCTTGTTGGTATAAGACACGCTCCACTCGTAATTTGCATCAACGATGAAACTGATGGTTGCCGTATGAGTATCGCCGCTATGATTCCAAGAAATCATTGCCGTTTTGGAAATTGCAACATTCCTTCCGGCAGCATCTTTTGCGGTAATAACAATACCGTCTGTTGCTGCAGCCTCATTAAATGTGGTCGCTCTGTCAATATAAGTAACCGTTGCCGTCCTGGGTGTGTTATATTTCCCGGTGGCAGCTTCGCTATGAAGCGTTCCGTCAATTGCAACACTCACAGAAGGCTTGGTAGAGTTGATTGCCAATGTAGTCGTTTTGGTTTCGACATTGCCGGCGCGGTCAGTTACTTTTACATTGACAACAACATTGTCGCTGTTATTTGCGGCAGCATCTACGATAATATTGGCGTTGTATTTGTTTTCAATAGCTTCGCCATCTTTGTAGGTATAAAGAGTTTCACGTTTGGTTTCTTCGCTACCATTCGTGATCCAATACTCTACAGAAGCAATACCGGAATAGTTACCCTTATCTTCGGTAGAAATAGCAACGGACACATCGGAATTATAATAGCCGTGTGCATTAGGAGCTGCAGGAGTTATTGCGGTACTGGTGGCATCAACATCAATCACAATATTCAAAGGATTGTTTTTGTTAATGACCGGGACATCATGCCAGCTCTTCACCCAGTCACCGTCGGCCTTGTAATAAAGACTTATTTCGCCAATGGCGTTTGTTTTGGAGATTGCAACAGAGGCTTTGTTCCTTCCGCCGCCAACCAGTTTTCCTTTTGTATTGTATATTCTAATACCACTTTTGGTTGTTGTAAAAGTTACGGTAGCGTCCTTTGCAAACACATAAAGTGTTCCGTCCAAATTGGCTCTCAGTGCATCACCGGTATTGAAAGAAACATCAGTCATGCTGGCGGTGCTGGACTTCTTAAAAACAACTACAATATGCTTATCTTCGATGATACCGTCGATCTCAAAATAGGCAGTAGTATCATCGGGAGTAATAACTTCGGTATCTACACCGTTAACCTTAACGGACTCAATAGTATAGCCGGCGTCAGGCATCAAAGTGACCTTTGTAGAACCATTGTAATCTACAAGGTTAGACTCGACGCTTACGGAACCATTTTTAGTATCTTCAACGGTCACATTATATCTATTGGGAGCGAAGGTAATGACAATTGTATAGTCCTTATCTGCGGTGAGTTCTTTGACATACTTATCGTCTGCACCATAGTTTGCACCAGTGATAGATGTATCAACAACACCGTTGATTTTGACCTCCGAAATACGGTAGTTTTCATCTGGATCTGCGGTAATCTTAACGGTGCTACCCTTAACAACAGTTACAGAGCCGCCCGCAGTAGTCGGATCAGTCACAACAGTACCGTTTTCGTTGTGAGTAATAGTAATGGTATAGACCTTGGCAAAGGCAACAGCAACTTCAACATCGGAGGTAACCGTGATTTCTTTGCTGAAAGTTTTATCGTTTTCGATCACCTGAGAAGCTCCTCCGATTGCAACAGAAGAGATCTGATAGCCCTCGGCAGCAGCAACACTAACAGTAACCTTGGTGTTTTCATCTACAACAAGAGAATCAACAGTCGAACCATTCAGGGTAATCGTACCGCCTTCAACGGCGGGGGCCGTGATAGTGAATTCCTTCACTACGGTCGCGGCGATTGCAATATCGGCATTGACGGTAATTGTGTCTTCGTATGCCTCACCCTTGGCAACCGGAACATCCTTACCGCCAACAGTCAATGCTTTGATATAGGAACCGGCGGCAGGCGTGATCTTTACGGGTACCTTTGTGCCGGCGTCCACCGTTGCCATATTCTGCTCAACGCCGTTTACTTCCACGG
>OGZL01000868.1_pt1 | contig 24007 bp, 18 predicted proteins | sample 1576761 | NCBI WGS metagenome assembly OGZL01 (sample SAMEA3541595, study PRJEB24748) | human gut metagenome | biome: human gut; feature: human-associated habitat; material: faeces | place: China | collected 2012
AGGTATTTTTATGAAACAAAACAAATGGAAATGGATGGGATTTTTAAGCGCCGCATTGCTTGGGACACAATGCGCTGTGCTGCCGGTTTCTGCAATGGAGCTGCCGATTGTAGACACCATGCCGGAAAATGTAAAAGATATCATTTTGTATACTGGAAAACAAGCAGAAAACAAATCGGAAGGAGAAGTCCAATCCGGCATCGAACCGTGCGGCGTTATCTTCTCTTACGATGGGCTGCAAGTGCCCACTCCGGAGGAGCTTGGATTAGATGCTTCCACAGAAATTTACTGCACGGCAATCGGAAGTCCAGACACAGAACACTTTTATTGCTGGTTCAAAACCGATCATCCAGAAACTGCAATCGAACAAATCAAACAGAACGATGCCGTTTGGGAATGCGGTACACTGATTGAACGAATCTATTGCCCGATTGATGATGCCGGCGTCAAGATTACTTTAAAGGACGGTTATACCGTGCAAGACATCCTACAGCAAAATGACCAGCTCTACCAAAAAGAAGACACGCTATGCACGTACGAGTTACAGCCCGGCGAACTGCTCATTGGTCTTGCAGATGCGGCACGAGTTGCCGGCACCTCTTATTTTGATTTGGAAGCAGAGATGCAAAACGGTACATATGAAGCGGTGAACACTGCAAAATTTGTTCACGTTGATTTAGCACTGATTCAGCGTGACTTTAGCGTTCTGATGGCCAAAGAGGGAACCGAACCGGAACGGGGCGATGTGAATCGGGACAATGCCATTACATTGGAAGATGCAACAGCTGCACTGTCCTATTATGCGGAAGCTTCCGTTAAGAGCGAAACCTTGAATTATGGTCTGAACGATCGCATGGACATCAACGGCGACCATGCAATCACCATGGATGATGCAACTGCTTTGCTGACTTACTACGCAGAGCATGCCGTTGGCAATGAGATTTCTTGGGAAGAAGCATGCGGACAATAAGAAGTTAAGATTAAGAAACCATTATTTTTTCCAACCTTTTTCAAATTTTGGAAAAAGTTCTTGACAAGAAATGCCAAACCATGTATAATGAAATTACAAATTGATACATAAGGAGAATGGCTATGTTTTGTCCAAATTGTGGTGCACAGGCACCGGATGGTTCTTCTAACTGTCCCAATTGCGGCGTTCCTCTTGCTGCAAATTCTGCTCCAGTTCCGCCCCCGGTTGCTCCGCAGGGAAATCCTTACGGAACCTATAACAACGGAAACCCTTATAATGCGGTTCCGCCGACCGGAAAAGAACCCAGAAATATTGCAATCGCAATCATTCTTACCATTGTAACCTGTGGAATTTATGGCATTTACTGGTTCATTGTACTGACCAATGAAACCAATGAAGCAGCCTGCGAACCGAACGGTACTTCCGGCGGTATTGCCTTTTTGCTGACACTGGTTACTTGCGGCATTTACGGCTTCTACTGGGCGTATAAGCAGGGAGAAAAGATTGACAAGGCAAAAAATATGCGGAATCTACCGTCCAGCAATTCCGGTATTCTGTATTTGATTCTACAGCTGTTTGGTCTTGGAATCATTGCATATGCACTGATGCAGAACGAACTGAATCAGCTGCACTAAACAATCTGCAAAAAACACAAACAAGCGGTCTTGAACTTCAAGGCCGCTTGTGTTTTCTTATTTTCTTTTGCCGGAAAGGAGTGGACAAATGGAACCATCCAAATCAAATACCCGTAAAGCCATTCGGCTTCCAAAAGGATTGCTGTTTGCCAGTATTGCCGGCGGCATCTACTACTTGCTGATCCAATTCACACCCCTGCGGATTCCATGCTTTTTCCGAACCGTAACTGGACTGCAGTGCCCCGGCTGCGGCGTTACCCACATGATTCTGGCGCTGCTGCACCTGGACTTTCCAACTGCTTTTCATGCCAATCCAGTACTGTTCTGCCTGCTCTTTCTGTGGGCAGGCGCTTATCTTGCCTTTTTGCTGACCCGTGCACCCTGTCTCACCCAGAAAGGCTGGCTGTTCCGCACGCTGACTTATAGCTCCATTGGCTGTTTGCTGGCATTCGGCGTCATCCGAAATTTGCCGTTTGCTGCAAATTGGTAAGCTGATAGAGGGCTGCTGCATTGGCTGCTGTCTGATGAAGCACCGTTTGTGCATCAGTCTGCCGGCATTCTGCCACCTTTTCTGCCATGAGATAGATCATGCTGCTGTCACAGCGGCTTCCACGAAACGGAACTGGTGCCATATAGGGGCAGTCCGTCTCCAGTACCAACCGATCTTCCGGTACTTCTTGCAAAGCACGAATTGCCTTTTTGGCATTTTTAAAGGTCAAAACACCGGTAAACCCAATGTACATCCCCAGGCGAATGACTTCTTTTGCAGTCTCAGCGCTTCCGCTGAAGCAATGCACCACGCCAGCCGGACGCTGATCCTTTAAAACCCGCATGGCATCCTCCGTGGCATCCCGAATATGTACAATAACAGGCAGATGCAGCTGTTTCGCAAGATCCACTTGTTCCTGAAAGAGCCGCATCTGCGCTTCTTTTCGATAGCCTTCATAATGATAGTCCATGCCGATTTCTCCGATGGCTTTGACGCAGTCTGCTGCTGCAAGCTCAGCAAGCTGCTGCAAATAGTCCGCAGGCTGCGTGCCTTCTGCCTCCGGGTGGATGCCGACAGAAGCATACAGCAAATCAGCGTGCTGCTGTGCCAGCTGGATGCAGGCACTGGAATCCTCCAGATTGCAGGCAGCCAGCATGGCGTGTGACACACCTTTTTCCGGAAGGGAAGCGAGCACCTGTTCCCGATCGGCATCGAAGGCAGCATCGGTATAATGGCTGTGGGTGTCGAATATATTTTGATACATGATTCAAGCTCCTTTTTTCGTAAATTTTATATCATTGAATGATGCAATCAAATCATAGTTTGTTTTATATTGTTTTAACAAAACAAATTGATGCTGATTTGCTCCCTTTCGGGAGCAGCAGCAAAACACAAATTCAAATGCTTTTGGATGCAGAAAAATTCCAAATATGCTGCTATCAAATACGGAAAAGCAGCCTTCTGCAAAGCGCTTTCCGGCTGCCTGAATGCATGGCAAACCGTTCAGATTGGCAGCCTGTTTGAGCACTTGCCGCATCCAAACATTCTGTATTTTCGTTTTCTTGCCGTGGACAGTTTTTGCTTTTTGGCTTGATTTTTTTGTCCTTTTGTGCTATGATAATTGTGAATCAGTAGGCAACTTTATAAAAAGGTTCCCTACTGATTCCAGTTGTCCGAAAGTGCGTTTCGTAGTATCGGCTGCACTGCGCCATATTGGTCAGCGTTGCGAGATCCGGATACGCTTCCAGCACCTGCCCAAACAGGTCTTCCGCTTCGGAAAGATCCAGAATGCGCAGCGCCAGCTGTTTTTCCTGTGCCTGCCGAATGGTATTTCCCGTCCCGCTTTTGTCGTTTTTGACAACCGCAAGAAGCCGTGTGGCATGATCGGTCATATAGGCATTTCGAATGAGATTATAGTTTCGTTTTCGCTGTCGGGATACATAGATTACCGCTTCGGATTGTTCCAAAATGCGGTACAGGCGGAACCGTGTTTCGCCGTGGTAGAGCTGAATGTGCCGAGGTGCCGGAAGGGCAGAAATGAGATGCAAATCGGTTCTTCCTGCCTGCATCTTATGCATAATATAGGTAGCAGCCCACAAATCCACACCCTCTGCTCCGCCGTTGATGAAGTAGCGGTACCCATCGTCCAGGGCTTCCTCAATGAGAAAAAACAGCAGAATCTGGATTAAAACGAATGGATGCACCCCGTGAATCGACTCAGTCGGCAGCGACTTTGTGCGGTGCCCGGAAAAGCAGACGGTTTCCTGCGGATGCTCCAGGAACTGCATATTGTGATGGGTTTCTTCCAGTAAGAAAGGCTCCGATAAATTGGGATTCATAGAAAGAGGCTCCTTTCTGCTTCTATCTTCTATATCGTACCACAAGTACAACTGTTTTGCAAGCCGTTTCGGACAAAATTGCACGGATTTCATTCCACATCATCAAGAGAGAAGGATTTTTGATATGAAGACATTACTGCACCGTGCTTGGGCAGAAATTGACCTGAGTGCACTGGAACACAATGTACGTGCTGTACAGGAAAAGCTTCCGCCAAAAACAGAAATGATGGCAGTGGTCAAGGCGAATGCCTATGGACACGGCGATGCTGCCATTTGCCGGAAACTCTGGGAACTGGGCGTGCATTGGTTTGCCGTTTCCAACCTGGAAGAAGGACTTGCTGTACGGGAGTACTGCCCCAAAGCAGAAATTTTCATCCTGGGCTATACACCGCCGGAATATGCACCGCAGCTCACCAAGCAAAATATCATCCAAGGTGTGCTGTCCATGGACTATGCACAGCAGCTGCAACAGCATGCGGACGGCATCGTTCGGTGTCACATCAAACTGGACACCGGCATGGGACGCATTGGCTTCCGGGGAAAAGATGCCGCAGACTGCGTACAGGAACTGCTGCCGCTGTTTGATCTGGATCAGCTGTCTATTGAGGGCATCTATACACACTTTGCAGTAGCCGATTCACCGGAAGCAGACGACGTTGCCTATACCAATGCACAGGAACAACTGATTCTGGATGTCTACGACGGATTGGCTGCACAGGGACACCCCTTGCAGCAGCTGCACTTTATGAACAGCGCTGCCAGTGTCTGCCGTCCGAATCCACGCAGCACACTGGCTCGAGTTGGCATCATTCTGTACGGTCTGGCACCGAACTATCCGGTACCGGTTCCGATTCCGCTGGAACCGGTTATGTCCCTGCGCAGTGTCATTTCCCATGTCAAGACCATTCAGCCGGGTGCCTGTATCAGCTATGGCAGAACCTACTGTGCAGACCAACCACGCACCATTGCAACCGTTACCATCGGCTATGCGGATGGATATGCCCGGCTGCTCTCCAATCGTGCCAGCGCATTGGTGCATGGCGTTGCCTGCCCCATTGTGGGACGGGTCTGCATGGATCAGCTGATGCTGGATGTGACAGATGTGCCGAATGTGCAGCCGGGTGACGTTGTAACCATGTTTGGTAAAGACGGAGATGCTTCCATTTCAGCAGACTGGCTGGCTTCCCTATATGGAACCATTGGCTATGAAATTGTATGCGGTATCTCCAAGCGTGTGCCGAGAATCAGCGGTGAACCGCCGGTCATCTAAGCATCTATCTGTCTCAAATGAATCTGTTCAAAAAACGGGAAAGGAATCTATCTATGAAACAAAACCGCACCTATAAAAATCGTCTGCTCTCCCTCCTGCTCGCTGCTGCAATCGGAATCGGGGGAACCGTTTGCTATGCTGCCAACACGGTTCAGCTGCCGTTTTGCAGTCCCTATACCGCACAGGCAGAAGAACAAACTGCCGGTGAGTTTTCCTATTCGGTACAGAATGACACCATCACCATCACCAAGTATAACGGCTCTGCCGCATCCGTTTCAGTTCCGGCAGAACTGGATGGAAAGCCGGTTACCGCATTGGGTCGGTACTGTTTTGCGGACAATGAAACTCTGCAAACCATCAGCCTGCCAAACAGCCTGCTCACCATTGATGACCAGGCCTTTGCAGGCTGCATCAACCTGCAAAGCTTCACCATGCCGGACAGTGTCACCAGCACTGGAACCGGAATTTTGCAAAACTGCACCAACCTAAAAGAAGCAACGCTTTCCAAGCAGCTGACTTTCCTGGAGGATAACACGTTTTTGAGCACATCACTGGAAGCCATTGAGATTCCGGACGGTGTCACCAACATTGGCAGACTGTGCTTTAAAAATACGAAGCTGAAGCAAGTGCAGCTGCCCAGCTCTGTGTATATGATCAATATTGGAGCATTTGCAGGTTGTTCCCTGCTGGAGCAAATCAACTTAGAGCAAGTGCCCACGATCGAAGACGACGCCTTTTCCGACTGTGTCAAGCTGGAAGCCGTTACGCTTTCTCCGAAGATGACAGAGCTGTCCAGTGCATTTGTCAACTGCAAGTCACTCAAGCAGCTGGTTATTCCGGAAGGCGTCAAGAGCATTGACAGCTTAGCAGGCTGCGAATCCCTGGAATCCATCACCATTCCGAGCACTGTAAAATCCATTTACCGCTCTGCTTTCCAAGGGTGCAGCAAATTAAAGGAAGTGATTCTCCCGGATCAGTCCAATTATAATGTTTTTCAAATGAGCATGTTTTCGGAATGCACCTCACTGGAATATATGGTGATTCCAGAAGGCGTCACAACCGTTCCACAGTGGATGCTCAGCAAGTGCACCTCATTGGAATATGCCATTTTGCCGAGCACTGCAACAGAACTGGAAGCACAGGTATTTGCCGGCTGCCCGAATCTCTCCATGGTCTATATTCCGGACTCTGTTACCAAGATCGATGAAACCGCATTGGGCTATCTCTATGACGAATCCGGCAATCTCCTCCCTTCCGATCAGGAGATTCTGATTATTACCGACACCGCTTCCTCCGCCGCTGCACGATATGCCAAGGAAAAGGGCTACGATGTCCTTTCCCGGCAGGATGCGCAGTACGGCGATCTGAACCGAAACGGCTCCCTGGATACGGAGGATTTGGGTTTGCTGCAAGATTATTTGCTGGGAAGAAGCACACTGACCGCTGCACAGTATTTTCTGGCAGATGTTGACCAAGACGGCAGTGTCAGTGGGTTTGACCTGGCAATCTTAAAAAATGCCCTCCTGTAAGCTGGAAAAATTTCTGACAGCATTTTTATCATTGAATTTTCTGTGTCTTTTCTTCCATTTCATCCGGAAATCTGGTATCATGAAAGACACCATGCAGCGTATGCGCCCTGTTGCCGCAGGACGCATGCAAATTGCAGAAAGGAGCAATCGTTTGTGAATCAAAAAGCATTAGAACCCATCAAACAAACGGAACAAAAAACAACCCTTGCACTTGGAATTGATGTGGGCTCCACCACCGTCAAGGCAGTGGTACTGAATGACGCAGATACCGTTTTATTTTCCCGGTATCAGCGCCATTTTTCCAAGGTAAAGGAAGCGGTTCTTGCTCTGTTGCAGGAAGTCTGTGATGCATTCCCGGAGGATTCTTTTACCGTAAGTATCACCGGGTCTGCCGGACTGGGACTGGCAACTGCTGCAAAGCTGCCCTTTGTACAGGAAGTCCATGCAGCGTTTCTCGCCGTTAAGAAGCGCTATCCCGATGCAGATGCTGTCATCGAGCTGGGCGGTGAAGATGCAAAAATCATCTTCCTGACCGGCGGGGTAGAGCAGCGAATGAACGGCTCCTGCGCCGGCGGAACCGGTGCATTTATCGACCAGATGGCAACCCTGCTGGATATGACCGCCGATCAGCTGGATCAAATGGCGCTGTCTGCCGAGAAGATCTATCCCATTGCTTCCCGGTGCGGCGTATTTGCAAAATCCGACATTCAGCCGCTTCTGAACCAGGGTGCACGCCGGGAAGACATTGCTGCCAGCATCTTCCAGGCAGTTGTCGATCAGACGGTATCCGGTCTGGCACAGGGCAGAAAAATTACCGGAACGGTTCTATTCCTGGGCGGCCCGCTTTCCTTCCTACAAGGGCTGCGCAATGCCTTCACCAAAACCCTGCACCTGGATGCAGAACATGCCATCTTCCCGGAAGACGGCAGAACCTTTGTGGCATACGGCTGCGCATGCAGTGCCCGGCAGCAGCGAGAGACGTTCTCCATTCCGCAGCTGATGGAAACGCTGCAAGCGGCACATGCTGCCAGCAGCATCATTTCGGACGAGCCGCTGTTTGATACACCGGAAGAATACGAGCAGTTCCGGGAACGGCATGCCGCCAACGATGTGCAGCATGGTGATTTCCGTACGTATCAAGGCAAGGCGTACCTGGGTATTGATGCCGGTTCTACCACCACCAAAATGGTGCTGCTGGCAGAAGACCACACGCTGCTGTACGAGTTCTATACCTCCAACAAAGGGCAGCCGCTGGACTGCGTAATTCGTGCCCTGAAAGAGGTCTATGCCCAGAAACATCCTGGGCTCACCATCTGCGGCAGTGCCGTAACCGGCTACGGAGAGGAACTGCTCAAAGCAGGACTTGGCATTGACTTTGGCATTGTCGAAACCGTGGCACACTTTAAGGCAGCTGCACACTTCTGCCCGGATGTAGATTTCATCATTGACATTGGCGGACAGGATATCAAGTGCTTCAAGATCAAGAACGGCAGCATCGACAGCATCATGCTCAATGAAGCCTGTTCCTCTGGATGCGGCTCCTTCATCCAGACCTTTGCCATGGCACTGGGCTATGACATTGCGGACTTTGCCAAGCTGGGTCTGTTCGCCAAGCACCCGGTTGACCTGGGTTCCCGGTGTACCGTCTTCATGAACAGCAGCGTCAAGCAGGCGCAGAAAGACGGCGCAACTGTAGAGGATATTTCTGCCGGATTATCCGGCTCCATTGTCAAGAATGCCGTTTATAAGGTCATTCGTGCCCGTTCTCCGGAAGACTTGGGCGAACACATTGTCGTACAAGGCGGAACGTTCCTGAACGATGCCGTTTTACGGTGCTTTGAACGGGAAATGGGACGGGACGTTGTCCGTCCTGCTATTTCCGGTCTGATGGGAGCATTTGGTGCTGCCATCTACGCCATGGAGAAATCCTCCGGCAGCACCACACTGATTGACGCTGAACAGCTGGAGCATTTCTCCTATCAGTCTTCCGCCGCAACCTGTAAGGGCTGTATGGCACACTGCAACCTGAATATCATCCGCTTTTCCGGCGGCGGCCGGTTTATTTCCGGAAACCGCTGCGAAAAAGGTGCCGGCATCAAGATGAAGAGCAAGGCAGAAAACCTGTTCGACTGGAAGTATCAGCAGATCCTACAGCTGGAGCAGACCGTTCCGGAAAAGCCGATTGCAACCGTTGGTCTGCCGCTTGGACTGAACTTTTACGATCAGATGCCGCTCTGGCACACCTTGTTTACGGATCTGGGCTTCCGGGTCAAGTTCTCAGAGGAAAGCACCCGGGAAACCTACTACAAGGGACAGAGCACCATTCCATCGGATACGGTTTGCTACCCGGCAAAGCTGATGCACGGACACATTCAGAGTCTGCTGGATCAGAAGGTGGATTTCATCTTCTATCCCTGTATGAGCTACAACCTGGACGAGGGCGACTCTGACAATCACTTCAACTGTCCGGTCGTTGCCTACTATCCGGAACTGCTGCTTGCCAACCACGAAGGACTGAACCATCAGAACTTCCTGTTCCCATTCTTAGATCTAAACCGGGAAAAACATGTGGTTTCCGTTCTGTATCAGTACTTCGGTGCATATGTTTCCAAAAAAGCCATCCAAGCTGCCCTGCGGCATGGCTATGCTGCCCTGGAGGAACATCGTGCTGCCATTGCACAAAAGGGACAGGAAATCATTGCAGCTGCACGGGAAGAAAACCGAAAGATTATCGTACTGGCAGGCAGACCGTATCACATTGACCCGGAAATCAACCACGGCATTCATAAGCTCATTGAAAGCCTGGGAATGGCGGTCATCACAGAGGACAGCGTTGCAGGATTGGGACACACGCCCGATCTACAGGCGCTGAACCAATGGACGTACCATTCCAGAATGTATCGTGCTGCACAGTATGTTACTACGCAGCCGGATATGCAGCTGATTCAGCTGGTATCCTTTGGCTGCGGCATTGATGCGATTACCACCGACGAAGTGCGCCGTATTCTGGAGCAGGGCGGGAAGCTGTATACCCAGCTGAAGATTGATGAAATCAGCAACTTGGGAGCAGCAAAAATCCGTCTGCGCAGCTTAGCGGCAGCCATGGAATAGGAGGATTCGGTTCCATATGATGTCTTATACACAATTTACACCGGAAATGCGCAAAACCCATACCATTCTGGTGCCCAATATGCTGCCCATTCACTTTCAGCTGCTCATTAGCATCTTTGGGCAGTATGGGTACCATATGAAGCTGCTGGAATCCTCTTCCCGTACCGTGGTAGAGGAAGGTTTGAAAAACGTCCACAATGACACTTGTTATCCGGCACTGCTGGTCATCGGACAGTTTATGGAAGCCCTGAAGAGCGGCGAGTATGACCCCGACTGCACGGCGCTGCTGATTACGCAGACCGGCGGCGGCTGCCGGGCTTCCAATTACATCCACCTGCTTCGAAAGTGCATGGCAGAACATTATCCGCAGGTTCCGGTCATTTCCTTAAACTTTGCCGGACTGGAAAAGAGCAAAGGCTTCTCTCTGACTGCCGGCATGTGCGTCAAGTTGATATACGGCGTGCTGTATGCCGACCTGCTGATGACGCTGTACAACCAGTGCCTGCCCTATGAATTGAACAAGGGTGAAACCGATCAGGTGAAGCAGCACTGGCAGGAAAAGCTGCCGACGCTGTTCCACGGTGTAAAGTACCTGTCTGCGGAAAAGATCTATCAAGAGATGCTGACCGATTTTGCCAGCATTCCCAGAAGCCAGAAGAAAAAAATCAAGGTTGGCATCATTGGGGAAATTTATGTCAAATATTCTCCGCTTGCCAACAACCACTTAGAGGAATTCCTGATTCAGGAAGGCTGCGAGCCAGTCGTGCCGACTCTGATGGAATTCATCCTGTATTGTGCTGCCAATACTGGCACCAACGGAAAGCTGTATCAATACCACAATCTCAAAACAGCAATGTTCAACCTGGGGTATGATTTCCTGCACAGCAAGCAGGTGCAGATGATTCGCTGCATCCAGAAGCAGGGTGTTTTCACACCGCCGCACGATTTTGAAGACCTGCGAAAGGCAGCAGACAAGTACATCAGCCAAGGCGTTTCCATGGGAGAGGGCTGGATGATTACCGCAGAAATGGCCGTTCTGGCGGAAACCGGAACCGAGAACATCATCTGTACGCAGCCGTTTGGGTGCCTGCCAAACCACATTGTAGCAAAGGGCATGGCAAGAACCATTAAGAATGCCTACCCCAATGCCAACATTGTTGCCATCGACTACGATCCAGGTGCAACCCGTGTCAACCAGGAAAATCGAATTAAGCTGATGCTTGCCAATGCACGGCAGACTGCAACAGAAAAATAAGTGCGTTGCATATCCACGTCAGCACAAAAAATGGACATTTCTTTTTCGTTCCCCGTATCATAGAAGTTACAAAAAAGGAGAAACAACATGAAAACAGGAAAAAAGTGGCTGGCTGCTGCTGCGGCACTTCTATTGGCTGCCAGCATGACTGCATGCGAATTAAATAACGATGACGAAAGCAAATCCGATTCTACTGCTAATTCCAAGGAGCAGACCGAAACCATTTCGGAATCCTCTTCGGAATCCGAAGAAGACTCCGAATCAGAAGACACAACAGAATCCTCTGAATCGGATGCAGACGCTGCCGACGCATCCGCCAAACGGACTTCCAAAAAGAAATCCAAGAAGCAAAAAGATTTTGTCATCAGCAAAAATGTCCTCGTGGAATACAACGGAACAGATACACACGTGGTCATTCCGGATACGGTAACCGCAATTGGCGACTCTGCGTTCTGGAGCAACAGCGCCATTGAAACATTAGAAATTCCGGGCTCTGTCAAGCAGATTGGCAACAATGCCTTTTCGAACTGCGCCGGTCTGACCTTTGTCAATATGGAGGAGGGCGTAGAAACCATTGGTTCTGCTTTTACGGGATGCAGCTCCCTGGAGGACATCAATCTTCCGGAATCGGTTACTGCCATTGATGAGATTGCCTTCCTGCACTGCAATGATCTGACCATCCATACCCCGGCTGGTTCCTATGCAGAAGACTATGCGTACAACCATAAACTCTCTTCCGATCAGGACTTGGCTGTTTATGAAGAAGATGCTTCCGCAGGAACCAAAATCAAAGCAGATCAATATGCCTACAAGAACTTTGAAACGTTTGAGATTGATGCCGATGTAACAGAAATCTGCGCAGAGGCGTTCCAATACTGTAAATTTCTCAAGGAAATCACCATTCCCGGAAACGTACAGACCATTGGCCCGGATGCATTTGAATATTGCGAGACGCTGAAAACAGTTGTAATAGAAGAAGGCTGTACCGAATTAAAGGATGGCGCATTCCAATACTGCAAAAGTTTAAAGGATATTACCATTCCAGCCAGCGTGGAAGAAATTGCGGATTCCGCTTTGGAGTATTGCAGTGACTCCTTGACCATCCATACACCAAAAGGCTCCTATGCAGAGCAGTACGCACAGGCAAATGACATTGCCTATGACAACAACCTCTAATGAGATCAGCACAAAAAACATGCGCCGTGCATCTTTTTCTGATGCACGGCGCATATTGTTTTTTCGTTCCATTATTTTAAGAGCGGCTATGATCTTTGGAAAGCGCCATTCCTGCAATGGCAAGAATCAGCGTCAGAACTGTAACACCTGCCGTCAGGAAGGGGAAATCTCCAATCATTCTGTCGTTGCCAACCAGGGAACTCCACTCTATCTGCAATTCCACATAATTGCTAATCAGTCCCAGATCCCCGATAAACAACAGAACCAAACAAGTACAGCCCAGCCGACAGCCGGCAACTCCTTTTCCTCTGTACAGCTGCACAAAACCGATCAGCAGGAAGAGCACGCAAAGGAATGCAATCAAGAGCACACCTAGAAATACGAAAAACTGCCAAGGCATAAGCTCCAAAAAGTCCTCAAACAGATCCGGATCTTGAATCAGATCCCCCAGGTTATTCAGCGTATCCGATATCTTTACGCCAAACAAATCGGAAAGTTGCTCGGCAACTTCCAAAATAGAAGCATAGGAAAGGGTGTAAGTATCCCCGGAAAAGAATCCTTCTGCTTGCATAAACGGCAGCTGAAACAGTCCCACGATTCCAGCAATGACCAGCGCACACAAAACCAGATACGCAAGCCAACGTACCGCAGAGGTCGGCTTCCGCTTTGGTAAAACCAGCGCATTCTCAGGTGCCATAACAGGCTGTTGGTTGACCGGCTGCTGCGGAGCAGGCGGCGGTGTCGGAATCGTGGTTGTGACCGGCGGCGGGGAAGCAGGTTGCGGCGCTACATCTACATTGAGAGAAGCACCACAGCTGCTACAAAAGGCTGCGCCCGGCTGATTCGATTTTCCACATTTTCTGCAAAACATAATAAAGACCCCACTTTCTTTTTTGTAATGGTTTTAACCAATGGATGATTGTACTGGTTTCGGTTGTCTGCGCTTCCGAAAAATCACCAATCCCAGTATGCCGACGACCAAGGTAAGCGCTCCGATGATTGCAGTGGCCGTTGGAAAAGCACCGAAAGGACTAGACAAACCTGCCTGCTTCCGTCTGCGTTCAAATGCCAGATAGGTACTAATCAGCGAAAAATCGCCAACGCCCAGCAAAAGCAGACAAATGCAGCCCAGACGGCAGCCGACTGCCAATCTATGCCGGCACATCTGTATCAGTCCAATGACCAGCAGCACCAGGCAAGCCGCAGCAACCAAAAACAGGAACAAAAACACACAAAACTGCCACGGATACTTCTCCATAAACTTCTGGAAAACAGCGCCCGGATCACTGGAGAAGTGACTCAGATCAATCCCGTATGAATAGGAGAATCGTTTTGCACTCCGCAAGGTCGAAGCATAGGAAATATCAACCAGGTATCCCGGTTCTATCTTAGAATCATGCCGCACGTAGGGCAGCTGAAACAATCCAATCGTGCCCACAGCAGTCAGCAGAACAAGCAGCAGGTAGCTGCCCCAATAAGCCCATTTTTGCGAGTTTGCGTTTCTTTTCATTGCATACACCCTCTTATTTCTTGCAGGCAGCCTGTACGGCTTTAAATTCATCCACCAATTCCTGATCCGGCTTTTTGGTCAGCAGGGAAACCAGAATGATTGCCAGCAGGGCAATCAGGAATGCCGGCAGCAATTCATACAAATCCCATACGCCGCCCAGCGGACGGATGCAGAACTTCCAAACAAATACCATTACACCGCCGGAGATCAGACCAGCCAGTGCACCCCACTTGTTGGAACGCTTCCAGAACAGAGCGCAGAGCATAACCGGGCCAAAGGTGGCACCAAATCCAGCCCATGCAAACGATACGATCTGGAAGACAGAACTTTCCGGATTCCAAGCAATGACAATGGAAACCGCTGCGATAATCAGCAGGACACAGCGTGCTGCCAGCATGGCTGCTTTCTGCGAAAGCTTTACGCCAAATACGCCCTGCAAGAGGTTTTCCGACATACTGGAGGACGCTGCCAACAGCTGAGAATCGGAAGTAGACATGGTGCAGGCGAGAATTCCCGCAAATACCAATCCGGCAAGCAGGGCGGCTACCACACCATGCTCACTGATGAGCGTTGCAATTTTCATGATGACGGTTTCTGATTCTGCGCTGTAGTTGGCTGAATTGTCTCCCAATACAGAAATGGCACCATTTTGAATCAATGCCTTTCCGATAAAGCCAATCAAAATGGCAATTCCCATTGAAATGGTCACCCAAATGGAGGCAATTCTTCGGGAGGTTTTGATCTTCCGGCTGTCTTCGATTGCCATAAAACGCAGCAGAATGTGCGGCATACCAAAGTAACCAAGCCCCCATGCCAGGGTGGAACAGATGGTCAGGATGGAATATGGCTTTGCAGAATTGGCGGTAATGTCATAAGTTTGATGGAAGGACAGATAGCCCGGCAGAGACTTTGCATTGTCGATGACAGCATCCAGTCCGCCTGCCTTGCCGACACCGAATCCAACTACCATAATCAAGGCAATGGTCATAATGATGCTTTGCAGCAAATCCGTTGTGCTGGCTGCCAGGAAACCACCGATGCTGGTATACGCAATGATGATAACAGCACTCAGAATCATGGCAACGTGATAATCCATGCCAAAGAGCGTTTGAAACAGTTTGCCGCAGGCAGAGAATCCGGATGCCGTATAGGGGACAAAGAAAATCAAAATGATGACAGCGGAAATTCCCATGAGGAAATTTTTCTGATCGTGATACCGGTGCGAGAAAAAGTCCGGAATGGTAATCGAATGATTGTGCTGGGAATAAATCCGCAGGCGCTTTGCAACAAACAGCCAGTTTAAGTAGGTGCCGACTGCCAGTCCAATTGCCGTCCAGCCGACATCGGCAAATCCGGTCAGCAGGGCAAGTCCCGGTAAACCCATCAACAGATAGCTGCTCATGTCCGAGGCTTCGGCACTCATTGCCGTTACAATCGGGCCAAGTTTTCTGCCGCCTAGGTAAAAGTCACTGGTATCCTTATTCTTTTTCGATGCGAGAATGCCGACAACCACCATCAAAATCAAATAGACAACGATGGTAATCAGCATGCAAATCTGGTTTGATTCCATTGGAATGCTGCTCCTTTCTATGTGAGACGTGGTTCCATTTTCTGCACGCCGTCGGCATCTGCCAACGATGTGCAGACTCAAAAAATGGGAAGCGGCTGATATTTCGCTTCCCATTGAACAAAATGGTTTGCAGGTTATTGTATGCGTTGCCAGGAATTAATACGCTTTTCCCCAGAGTACCATATGCTTTGCCGGCTTGCCGCAGCAAACGCACTTGTCAGAAACGGTGTGCTGCTCCAGCGGAATGCAGCGGGAACCAACACCGGTCTTTTCCTTCACCAGATCTTCACATGCTTCGTCGCCGCACCACATTGCTTCGACAAATCCATCGCCCTTTTCCTGTAGAACCTGTACAATTTCTTCCATGCTCTGGCAAGCGTATGTCCGGCGCTTCTGGTTGTCCAGTGCCTTTTTATACATGCCAGCCGGAATTTCTGTTTCAAGCAGCTGCTGCACGGTCTGTACCAAAGTGGCATTGTCTGCATCCAGTGCAACGGTCTGCTTTTCACCATTGTAACGGGTTACAACCACACACTGACCGTTTTCGATGTCCTTCGGGCCGAGTTCAATTCGAACCGGAACACCCTTCATCTCATACTGTGCAAACTTCCAACCCGGAGAATTCTCGGAATCATCCATTTTTACCCGGATGCCGCTTGCTTTCAGCTTGTTGTACAGTTCCGATGCCTTTTCCAGGACACCTTCCTTATGCTGCGCAATCGGAACCACAACAACCTGTACCGGAGCAACTGCCGGCGGCAGAACCAAACCGTTGTTGTCTCCATGCGTCATAATGATGGCACCGATCAGACGCGTGGTTACGCCCCAAGAAGTCTGATGCGGATAAGCAAGCTGGTTGTCTTTGGTGGCAAACTGAATATCGAATGCCTTTGCAAAGCCATCCCCAAAGTAGTGGGAAGTACCTGCCTGCAATGCCTTTCCATCGTGCATCAGTGCTTCAATGGCATAGGTTGCAACAGCGCCGGCAAACTTATCGCTTTCGGTTTTTCTGCCCTTTACCACCGGCATAGCCAGGGATTGCTCACAGAAGGTGGCATAGGTGTTCAGCATACGCTCGGTTTCTTCGAGTGCCTCCTCTGCGGTTGCATGAATGGTGTGACCTTCCTGCCACAGGAATTCTCTGGAACGCAGGAACGGACGCGTGGTCTTTTCCCAGCGCACCACGCTAACCCACTGGTTATACAGCTTCGGCAGATCCCGGTAGCTGTGTACGATGTTGGCATAGTGCTCACAGAACAGTGTTTCAGAAGTCGGACGCACACAGAGCCGTTCTTCCAGCTTTTCGCTTCCGCCGTAGGTGACCCATGCCACTTCCGGTGCAAAGCCTTCTACGTGATCCTTTTCCTTTTCGAGCAGGCTTTCCGGAATAAACATCGGCATGCAGACATTTTCATGTCCGGTTTCCTTAAACATGCCGTCCAGAATATGCTGCATATTCTCCCAGATGGCGTAACCATACGGACGAATGACCATACAGCCCTTGACGCTGGTGTATTCGATAAGCTCTGCTTTTTTTACAATATCGGTATACCACTGTGCGAAATCCTCATCCATGGCGGTGATTTCAGCCACTTGTTTTTTGTTGCTTTTTGCCATATTGCTCCTCCTCAGTATTGAATTACAGGGAATCAGACACATTCCCGTGCTTTTCAGATCCCAAAATTACAATCAAATACAATATAGTATAGCATATTTCCGGGGAAATTGCAAGAGAAAAGCTACTTTTCCATGCATATTTTTGGAACAGCAAATTTCCAGACAACATCCGGCCGCCAGCCACCTGGAGCGTGTTCCCATAAAAAAGAACTGCATGGATTGATGTTCCGAAATGATAATCAGAAATTGACATTTTTATCTTTTTCTTGTATAATATTTGTAACAAAAAAGGAGGAATTCTCTATGAATTATAGCATTGAAGGCGAACCACTACCCGTTGTAATCTGCAACTTGGAACCCAACGAAACCATGATTACAGAAAAAGGGGCCATGTCCTGGATGACCCCCAACATGAAAATGGAAACCACTTCCAACGGCGGCATTGGAAAGATGTTTGGACGTGCCTTTTCCGGAGAAAGTATGTTCCAGAATCGTTACACTGCCATCGGCGCTCCGGGCATGATTGCATTTGCATCCAGTTTTCCCGGCTGCATCCGTCCTTTCCAGATTGGGCCAGGACAGGAAATCATTGCGCAAAAAACCGCATTTCTCGCATCTACTGCCGGTGTAACCCTTTCCATCTTCTTCCAGAAGCGGTTCGGCGCCGGACTCTTCGGTGGAGAAGGCTTCATCATGCAGCGGCTTTCCGGAAGCGGCATTGTATTCCTGGAATTTGACGGCTACATCAAGGAGTATGACCTTGCACCAGGACAGCAAATGGTGGTAGATACCGGCTACTTGGCTGCTATGACCGGCGGCTGTCAGATTGAAATTCAAACCGTACCGGGCATCAAAAATGCCGTTTTCGGTGGAGAAGGTCTCTTCAACACCGTCATAACCGGCCCGGGACGCATATGGCTCCAGAGCATGCCGGTTTCGCAGCTGGCAGGTGCCATTCGCCCATTTATTCCCAGTAAGTAAGGAAAGGAGACTCTTACCATGAATTGTCCCAAATGCGGTGCATCCCTGCCAAATGGCGCAACGGTTTGCAAACGCTGTCAAACACCCATAACTCCAACGGATACACCGGCTTCTGCATCGAAACAGAATTCCAACCGAAACAAGCGGCTCATCGTCCTGAGCATTGTTGTTGCAGCCGTTCTGATTGTCGGCATTGCCTGTGCCGTCCTGATTGTACTCAACCATCAGAAGAAGGACTACAGCGCCGACCAAGCCTCTCCGCAGGCTGCCATTCATGCCTGCTATGCGGCAATTGAACAGCAGGATACCGATCGCATTCTTGCCGATACCCCGGATGCTGTCATCGAAGAGTATGCGCAAAAGGGCATCAACCGGGACGACCTGTTGAAACTGGTGCAGGACTATCTGCCAACCTACCTCAAAACGTTAGAGGATTCCTGCGGCGGTTCCATCACCATTACAGCAGATCTGCAAACGGAGGAACAAGAGGATATCACCGACAACTATACAGATGCATCCCTTCCGGTAGAGCGTGCCTATCGCTATCCCATCGTCATTCGCATACAAGGGGATGCCGGCAACCGGGAGGAAACCCGTACCAGCACAGCCATTCAAGTGGATGGAAACTGGTACAGCACCGACATCACTGCCTTTTTATCCGCAGCCAATACAACTGCTTCCTCTGCAAAATAATCCTATTTTCAAAATTCAATCAAAAACCGGAAAGACCGATGTGTCTTTCCGGTTTTTTCTCATTGAGCGGCCTGATCGGCAGCAATACAGCACCGCATAGCAGCAATGGCAGTTCGAATTTCTGCATCTGGATCAAAATGGTGCGCTTCTGTGTGCATGGGATCCGGCGTGCGTTCCTGATTCCAAATCATATGCAGGACAGTTGCACAGCGTACCTGCAGCGTAGCAGCGATGACAAACAAAGCGGCGGACTCCATCTCTGAAGCCAGAACACCAGCCGCTTTCCAGGCGTTCCAATTGGCTGTCAGCTGCGCTCCAATCGGCATGCGCTGCGGACTGTGCTGTCCATAAAAAGAATCCTTACAGTGTACCACACCCGTTTCAAACGGATAGCCAAGCGCCTGTGCAGCCTGCACCAGATGGGACAGCAGGGAAAAATCCGGAACAGCCGGAAATGCCAGCGGCATGTACTCCTGCGTGGTACCCTCCATGCGAACCGCTCCGGTGGGAAGAATCAGGGTACCGGGCACCAGGCGCGGCTGCATGCCGCCGCAGGTTCCAATGCGCAGGAACGTATCTGCGCCGCACTGCACCAGCTCTTCCATTGCAATGGCAGCAGACGGCCCGCCAATTCCAGTAGAAGTGACACTGACCGGAACCCCGTCCAAGAATCCCGTGTATGTGGTAAATTCCCGATTTTGCGCCGTCAGCTGCGCCTGCTCCAGATAGGCGGCAATCTTCGGCACCCTGCCGGGATCTCCCGGCAAAAAAACATAGCGCCCAACGCTGCCCTTCTGGCAATGAAGATGAAACATGGATTCTGCCTGCATGATACAAAAACTCCTTTCCATTTCAGACCGGTTTTCCGGAAAACGTATTTTTCTTCTTTTAGCATACCACATTTTAACAGAATTGTAAATGCATAAATAGCACTGCTTTTCGCATACTAGAAGCGATCACACAAGGGAGCGCATCTTCCTTGGAACAAATGCAAAAAAGGAGTGGAACCCATGGCCATACAAATCGCCCGCAGCGTGTTTCAAATGCAGCAGTTTCCTGCCTTGGCGTCCTTTGCCGCAATCGTTGGCCCCAAGGAAGGGGAGGGGCCTTTTTCCGATTGCTTCGACCGGGTAGAATCCGACAGCTACTTTGGAGAGGAAACCTGGGAAAAGGCAGAAAGCCGCTTACAGCAGAATACCGTAGAGCTTGCTCTGCAAAAAGGCGGTTTTTCCGCCGAGGAGATCGACTGGATTTTTTCCGGTGACCTCATCAACCAGTGTATTGGCTCTACCTATGGACTGCGTGCACTGGAAATTCCATTCCTCGGCATTTATGGCGCCTGCTCCACCATGGCAGAGGGATTGGTTCTGGCTTCGCTGCTGCTGGACGGAAAGGTGGGAAACCGTGTCGTAGCGGCAACTTCTTCCCATTTCAGCACAGCAGAACGACAGTTCCGGTTTCCGCTTTCCTACGGTGGTCAGCGCACGCCAACGGCACAGTGGACTTGTACCGCCTCCGGCGCTGTGGTGCTGGCACAGGAAGCCGCACAGGAAGCGCCACGCATTGCCGGTGCCTGCATTGGGAAAATTGTTGACCTGGAGGTCACCGACGCCAACAACATGGGGGCAGCAATGGCGCCAGCTGCGGCAGATACCATTGTCCGCTACCTGCATGCAACGCAGCAGCAGCCCAGTGACTTTGATGCCATTGTAACCGGCGACCTCGGATTGGTCGGCAGCCAGCTGCTCCTGGAACTGGTACAGAAGCAGGGCGGCTATGACCTCACCGGTGTGCACCAGGACTGCGGTGCGCTGATGTTCGACCCGGAGCAGCAGGACACCCATGCCGGCGGTTCCGGCTGCGGATGCAGTGCCAGCCTGCTGTGCGGACATTTTCTGCCGAGCCTGCAAAGCGGCAGCATGAAACAAATTCTATTTGCAGCAACTGGTGCACTGATGTCTCCGACTGCTTCCCAGCAAGGAGAGAGCATTCCGGGCATTTCGCATTTGGTACAAATCTGCGGAAAGGAGCTTCCAAAATGGGCATCCAATTGATTTGGGCATTTTTATGCGGCGGCTTGCTGTGTGCAGTCGGACAGGTGCTGATTGATTACACCAAGCTGACACCTGCCCGCATTCTGACCGCTTATGTAACCGGCGGTGTTCTGCTGTCTGCCTTTGGCTGGTACCAAAAGTTGGTGGACTGGGCAGGTGCCGGCGCCAGCGTTCCGCTGACTGGATTCGGACACCTGCTGGCAAAGGGCGTTCGAAAGGCAGTTGACGAGGACGGCTTTCTCGGCATCTTTACCGGCGGGCTGACTGCGGCTGCCGGCGGCATAACTGCTGCACTGGTATTTGGCTTGCTGGCGGCACTGATTTTCCGTCCAAAAGACAAATAACGACAATTGGAACTGGTATCCGATGCAGAATCCTGCATCGGATTGTACAAAAGGCACAATCAATCTATTTATTTTTCTCTTTTTTTATCATTTTATACAAACTTCAAAATAAGGGTTGACAAGTCCTTGATTTTGTAGTATACTGATTAAGTCGCAGGGCACACGAGAGATTGTGTGAGGCTGAATGTGGCGGCATAGCTCAGTTGGCTAGAGTACTCGGTTCATACCCGATTGGTCGCTGGTTCGAATCCTGCTGCCGCTACCATATGGCCCGTTGGTCAAGAGGTTAAGACACCGCCCTTTCACGGCGGAATCATGGGTTCGATTCCCGTACGGGTCACCAACACGAAAAACGGAAAATGATGATTGCATCATTTTCCGTTTTTTCTTTTTCCCTTCGCAATTTTTATGCGTGCCGCTCAAACGTTTTGCATCACCCAAAAAGCCTGCTGTCCCATTCAAGGACAGCAGGCTTTTCCTGTTTGATGATTCTATTTTGATGATTCTATGAATCGAAAGGAAGATTATTCTGCGCTGTCTTCTTCCTCTTCCGGCAGCGGTTCCTCCGGAATGGAGCGCTCTGCTTCCAGTGTTGCCCGTTCTTCCGCAGCCTGTGCGGCTTCTTCCTCCGGCGTAAGCGCTTCGACTTCCTGCATTTCTGCACTGTCGTCGTGCTCTGCACGGGTAAAGGCTACTACCTTGTTGTCTGCTCCAGCCAGCCGCATGACACGCACGCCCTTTGCCGTCCGTCCCATCAGACGAATATCACTGCACCGTACCCGAATGACAATGCCATCCGTTGAGATGAAGATGATGTCGTCTTCCTCATCAACAACCTTAATGCCGCAGACAAAGCCACGCTCTGCATCCACCTTATAGTTGGTCAAACCGTAGCCACCACGATTCTGAATGCGGTAATCTTCCAGTGCTGCACGCTTGCCGTAACCATTTTCTGTTACAGTCAGCAGGGTAGCGCCCTCCCGCTCTCTTGCCATGGAAACCACGCAGTCTCCCTCCCGAAGCTTAATGGCACGTACCCCATGGGCGCTTCTGGACATCGGACGTACATCGGTTTCCTGCATCCGCAGCGCCATACCATTCCGGGTTGCAACGAACAGACGTGCATTGCCGTCCGTCAGACGAACGCCTGCAATTTCATCGTCCTCGTCCAAACCAATGGCAATGAGTCCGTTCTTCCGCACGTTCTTATACGCAGAAAGGGCAGTCCGCTTGATCTTGCCGTTCTTGGTTACCATGATGACATATTTGCCGTCCTCAAAATCGGATACACGCAGCATTGCTGCAATCTTCTCACCATCACTCAGCGGCAGCAGGTTGACAATGTTATAGCCTCTGGAAGTCTTGGAACCTTCCGGAATCTCGTAGCACTTCAGCCGGTACATAATGCCCTTGTTGCTGATGAAGAGAATGTGATCGTGCGAGGAGCTGATAAACATCTCGCTAACGAAATCCTCTTCCCGCTGCTTCATGCCGGAAACGCCTCTTCCGCCTCTGCGCTGGGTCTTATAGACATCCACCGGCATCCGCTTCATGTAGCCGTTGTTGGTATAGGTCACCACGCATTCCTCAACCGGAATGAGGTCTTCAATGTCCACTTCTCCGCTGACCGATTCAATCTGTGTCCGGCGGGGATCGCTGTACTTCCGGCGGATTTCTTCCAGATCTTGCAGAATAATCGCATAGATCCGCTGTTCGTCTGCCAGAATGTCAATGAATTCCGAAATCTTTTGCAGCAGGGCATACAATTCGTCAGAAACCTTTTGCCGTTCCATACCGGTCAGCTGTCCCAGACGCATCTGCACAATAGCTTCTGCCTGCTCTTCGGACAGTCCGATCTGGTGCTCCAGATGGTACTGTGCCACGTCATACTGCGCACGATCCAGCAAGGCAGACATATCCACTTCTGCAAACCGCTGGATCAAGCGCTGTTTTCCATCTGGAATGGTCTTGCTGGCACGCAGAATGGCAATGACTTCATCAATATAGTCGATGGCAACTAAGAAGCCTTGCAGCAAATGTGCCCGCTTCTTTGCCTTATTCAGATCAAATTCTGTCCGTCTGCGAATGACTTCCACCTGGAACTGCAAATAGTATTCCAGCATCTGCTTCAGACTCAGCGTCTTTGGCTCGCCGTCTACCAGCGCCAGCATATTGACGCTGACGGTGCTTTGCAGGGACGTGTAGGAGAAGAGCTTGTTGCGGACGATTTCCGGATTGGCATCCTTTTTCAGTTCGATGACAACCCGCATGCCTTCTCGGCTGGATTCATCCTGAATGTGATAGATGCCGTCAATTCGCTTGTCCTTGACCAATTCGGCAATGTGCTCAATCATCCGTGCCTTGTTTACCATATATGGAATTTCGGTCACGATGATGGCGTCTCTGCCGTGCAGCTTCTCCAGTTCGGTCTTTCCACGCAGGGTAATTCTGGCACGTCCGGTGGCATATGCTGCCCGGATGCCGGCACGTCCCATGATAATACCGCCAGTCGGGAAGTCCGGGCCCTGAATCCGCTCCATCATTTCATCAAGCGTACAGTCCGGATTCTCAATCAGCAGGTGCAGACCGTCAATGACTTCACCCAGATTGTGCGGCGGAATGTTCGTTGCCATACCAACGGCAATGCCCACGGAACCGTTGACCAGCAGGTTTGGATACCGGGACGGCAACACTGCCGGTTCCTGCAAACGGTCGTCATAGTTGGAGACAAACGGAACGGTATCCTTATTGATGTCCGTCAGCATTTCGGTGGCAATTTTGGACATTCTGGCTTCGGTATAACGGTAAGCAGCCGGCGGGTCGCCGTCTACGGAACCAAAGTTACCCTGTCCGTCCACCAGCATGTACCGCATGGAGAAGGACTGTGCCAGACGAACCAACGCATCGTATACGGAAGCGTCACCATGCGGGTGATAGCTTCCGAGCACGGCACCGACAGTATCC
>OGZL01000869.1_pt1 | contig 23986 bp, 24 predicted proteins | sample 1576761 | NCBI WGS metagenome assembly OGZL01 (sample SAMEA3541595, study PRJEB24748) | human gut metagenome | biome: human gut; feature: human-associated habitat; material: faeces | place: China | collected 2012
CCGAACTGAACGACTTTCTGGAAGCTAAAAAGAATCGCTGAATTCTCTCTTTTCCCATCAACGCGGCGCCGGATCTTGACATCCTCGCGCTTCTGATTTTTGCCATAGCGGAGGTTGGAGCGCATACAGGCAACCGCAAAATCTTCCTCGCCGCAGTTCAGGGTGGAAATACGGTAATCCTCTCTCGGCACAAGCCTCCCGTCCGCGTCCAGCGTGGGCTTCATGGTGAACTCGTCGTGCGCAAAGGTCAAATATTTTTCAGCGTCGCCGTAGTTGGTGTTTTTAGAGCTGATATGTTTGAACGTTGCCAGCGGCTTCACCTACCTTTTCCAAATCCTCAAATTTCAAAGCTGCGAGATCGGAAGCTGCCGCCCGTACCTCTACCGCAAGTTGAGGATAGGGATTGTGCCAGTCATTGATGGCACGGGCGATCTGGTTGAGGTTGCTGCCGATCCTGCCGTATTCGGCGGTCAGCTTCCCGATGGTGGACAGCAGCTCGTCATTCACCGGGGAAACGGTGACGACGGGGCGGATGGTAGCGCCCCGGATGGCGCGGCGGATAAACTCGGACTGACTGATGCCGTAGGGCGCAAGGCGGGCAGCAACGTCCGCGTATTCTTCCTCGGTCATGCGGGTCTTGACAACACGGCTGCGGTGCGGCGTGTCATACCTTTTGCGTGGCATTGGCTTCATCTCCTTGTATTATAGAGTAGTAGTTATTAGAGCCCCTCTCCAAGGGCTGTGCTACACTGTAAGGGATGCTGTGGATTGGTCATCAGCTCCTACCGCAAGACGGTTCGTGAAAGGCTCCAACCACGGCCCTTTAACTGCTCTCCCTCCAACGGCAGGGTTCCAAAGCCTGCACGGTGCAGGGGAATACGGACTTCTTCAAGGTAGCGAAACTGACGGCTTGTGTTTTGGGTGTCCATGTGAGCGATCCTCCTGTTGTAAAAAAATAAGGTCGGAGAGGTCTTCTCCGGCCTGCCGTTTCAGACGCTGCAGCCAGCGCCCTTTTAGAAATTGAAAAAGGGCGCCGCTTTTTCGGCTGTCAAAGCCGACAAAACGACACCCAAATATTTGTGATTCTTTTTCTGCGATGATGCCGCTTTTTTCGAGAGAAAAGTCCTCTCTAAAAGGGCGCTGGAGGTTGGAAACTGTCCAGGACATGAGATCCTCCAGTTCAAATCCGGTCAGTTGCTCCGAAAACTCCATAAAAATCTATGGTTTAAAAGAAGAAATCCGGGCTCGAAAAAGCCCGGAAACGGTTGATGCGCCTGGTTTTGCGCCAGACGCATCTATACCGGTAATTCTTTATGGAGCTGCTGGGCGGATTCGAACCGCCGACCTCATCCTTACCAAGGATGCGCTCTACCTACTGAGCTACAGCAGCATATATGGCGACCAAGAAGGGGCTCGAACCCTCGACCTCCAGCGTGACAGGCTGGCGTTCTAACCAACTGAACTACTTGGCCATGTGCGCTTTCGTCTTGGAACTCAAGCTTGCTTATTATAGCAAGTACCGCGCAGAATGTCAACACCCATTTCCTGTTTTTCCTGCAATTTTTTCAGAGGGCGGCGGGTAATCGCCGCCCTCTGCTCTATTTACAGCTCCCGGGCCTTGAACCACTTCACGGACAGCGCCCAGCTGCCGATAAACACAGCCAGTGAGATGGCCATAGTCGCCAGCGGAGACAGCGTGGCCGGCGCGCCGGACTCCTTGGACAGGTTTACCAGCAACGCACAGACCCCCGCCATGACCATCAGCATGACGATATACACCACGCGCCCCTTGGTGGCACCCAGCTTGTAGGTGGTGGGCAGCATGACCGAGGGGACGATCAGTCCCACCGGAGCCATCATCGCCAGAAACGGCATGGCCGCCGCGGTATCGTGCCGCAGCAGCACCACTGGCACCGCCAGCAGGCAGACTGCCGCCGCCGTGACAAGGCAGGTGATGTACTTGGCCGCCACGATCTGCCGCCGGGTCACGGGCAGCGTATCGCAGCAGGACTGCCAGCCGCTCTTTTCATCGTCGCCGATCAGCGACGCCGGCAGCGTCCCGGCGAAGAATATGGGATACAGCATCCACACCGCGCCCCCGTTGCTGTCCGTGGACTGGTACAGGGCAAGCCCCAGAAAAATCACCAGCATCAGCAGATACGTCTTGCCGAAGTGCCACAGGCTCCGCGCTTCCTTATAAAACAGCCCCTTCATCTTACGCCTCCTTTGCCATGAACACGAACAGATCCTCAATATTCACCTGCCCCAGCGGTACACCGGCGGGAACGGCGCTGCGCCGCACCAGATACTCCGTGCCGTAGGGTGTGGCGCGCTGTCCGCATACCGCCGCCGGCTCGATGCCCTCCGTGGTACCACGCAGGATGCCGTATTCCTCCGTCAGCCGATCCTTTTCCTCGCACAGCAGCAGACGCCCCCTGTGCAAAAATGCGATGTAGTCGCATATCTTCTCCAGATCGCTGACGATGTGGCTGGATATCAGCACGGCATGCTCCTCATTCCTGGTAAAGTCCGAGAGAATGGTCAGGATATCGTCCCGCACCACCGGGTCAAGGCCGCTGGTGGCCTCGTCCAGCAACAGAAGCTTCGGCTGATGGCTCAGCGCCGCAGCCAGCCCCAGCCGCATCCTCATGCCCCGGGAGAAGTCCTTGAAGGGCTTATCCTCCGGCAGTGCCAGCCGCCGCAGATAGTCTCTGTACGCCTCCGGCTGCCATCGGGTGAAAATGCCCGCCATCATGCAGCCGATCTGCGCGGCGGTCAGGTACTCCGGCAGTCCCACCTCATCCAGCACCACACCGATGTCCTCCCGCTCCAATGCAGTCAGCGCCCGGTTGTCTTTTCCGTAAACGGCAATGGTACCGCCGTTCCGCTGTAGGCCGTTCAGCACCAGCCGTATGGTGGTGGACTTGCCCGCGCCATTCTCGCCGATCAGACCCATGATGCAGCCGGCAGGCAGCGTCAGGTCAAGCCCCTGTAAGGCAAAATCCCCCCGCCGCTTCGTCAGGCCGTGTATCTCCAATGCATTCATTCTGCTTCCTCCTTCTGCAAGCGCCACATGTCGTTCAGCTCCTGCTCCGTCAGGCGGCAGGCGCTGGCCAGCCGCCTGATCTCCTGCATGTGGCTCTCGATCTTTTTCAGATTTTCCTCCCGCAGCAGCTCCGTGCTGCGCTCTGCCACGAAGCAGCCCTTGCCGGGCAGGGTGTAGATGAATCCCTCGTTTTCCAGCTCGTCATAGGCGCGCTTGGTGGTGATGACGCTGATGCGCAGGTCCTTGGCCAGCGCCCGTATGCTGGGCAGCGCCTCGCCCTCGGCCACCTGTCCGGACAATATGGCATCCTTGATCTGACTGTATATCTGGTCGTAAATGGGCGCGCCGCTGCGGTTGTCGATGTATAGCTGCATAAGAGGCCTCCTTGTGCAAACTGTATATGTACAGTATACACAGTTAATTCCAATTGTCAATAGCAAATTTCTGTGGTACAATATCCGGCAGAAACGCAGTACACACAAAGGAGCCCTTCATGTATATCGGAAATATAGAAATACACTCCAAGCTGTACCTGGCACCCATGGCCGGCGTTACGGATCTGGCCTTCCGCCAGATCTGCCGTGAGCTGGGCGCCGGCATGAGCTGCACGGAACTGGTCAGCGCCAAGGCTCTGTGCTATCAGGACAAGAAAAGCCGGGGCCTTTTGAAGCTGGCCCCCAACGAAAAGCCCGCCGCTGCCCAGATCTTCGGCAGCGATATCCCCTGCATGGCTGAAGCCGCCGTCATCGCCGCCGAGATATCCGGCGCAGACATTATCGACATCAATATGGGCTGCCCGGTGGGCAAGGTAGTGGCCAACGGTGACGGCTCCGCCCTGATGAAGGACCCGGAAAAGGCTGCCCGACTGGCCGAGGCGGTGGTCAAGGCCAGCCCCGTACCCGTGACGGTGAAAATGCGCCGGGGCTGGGATAAAGGCAGTATCAACGCCGTTGAGTTGTCCAAAATGCTGGAGCAGGCAGGCGTCAGTGCCATTGCCGTCCACGGCCGCACCCGCGCCCAGATGTACAGCGGTCAGGCCGACTGGACCACCATCCGCCAGGTGAAGGAGGCGGTATCCGTGCCGGTCATCGCCAACGGCGACATTTTTTCGGCAGAGGACGCCGTCCGCATTCTGCAGTTCACCGGCGCGGATATGGCCATGATCGGCCGGGGCTGCTTCGGCAACCCGTGGCTGTTTCAGCAGGCCCAGGCGGCGCTGGAGGGCAGATCTATCCCTCCCCTGCCGCCGCTGGCGAAGCGCTGGGACACCGCTGTACGGCAGATCGAGCTGGCCGTGGAGGATAAGGGCGAGCACATCGCCCTGCTGGAGGCCCGCAAGCAGCTGTGCTGGTACCTTAAGGGTGTCAGCCACGCCAATTACTACAAAGAACAGATCGTCCGCCTGACCACACTGGAGGAGCTGTACCGGGTGGCGGCGGGTGTCAGGAGGGATCTGCGATGAACAATGAACAGGACATCCTGCGCCGCGCCCAGCAGGGCGATAGCGAAGCTTTCCGCCTGCTGGTGGAAGCCTATCAGACACAGGTATACCGTCTGGCCCTGCGGATGTGCGGCGAAGCGGCGGCAGACGACGTGACACAGGAGGCGTTTCTCGCCGCATGGCGGGCACTGCCGGAGTTCCGCGGCACCTGCCGCTTTTCCACATGGCTCTATCGCCTGACCACCAACGCCGCCATCGACTGGCTCCGCCGTGAGAAGCGCCATCGGGGCATGGACGACGTCACCGAGCTGGAGTTGCCGGACGATGGTCCCAGCCCGCAGGACCAGGCAGAGCAGGCGGAAGCACAGCAGGCCGTCCGCCGTGCGCTGGGTCAGCTGTCAGAGGAGCACCGGCAGGTCCTGCTGCTGCGGTATATGCAGGAGCTGGACTATGCCGAGATCGCCGCAGCGCTGGAGATCAGTGAGGGCACCGTGAAGTCCCGCATCAGCCGGGCCAAGATGCGGCTGCGGGAATTGCTGGACGGCAGCGGGAACCTTTTTTACGGTGGGGCCGTCTTACAGACAGAGATCAGTGAAAGGAGGGAGCAGCCGTGACACAGCAGCCCTTTGACCCGATGGATAAATTGCTTCGCGAAGCGCTGGCGAGCGGCGCCCTGCCGCCCTCCGACCTTACGGACCGCATTATGGCACAGGTGGAGAGAACGCCCCAGGGCGGCAGCGCCGCCTCCAATCCCAAACGCAATTATAAGAAATGGTTGCTGACCGCCGCCGCATGTCTGGTCATCGTGGGCGCGGCGTTTCCCCTGGCGCTGCAAGGCCGCGCCGGCCGGACCGATCACGCTGCAGATGACGCCGCCACCGCCGATACGAATGCCGACAACGACATGGTCAGCAGCTACTACGGTGGAAACCGCAGCGATGTGCCAGATGGCGCCGCGCCGTCTGACGGCACCGGCGGAGACACCGAGCAGGCACAAAAGAATAACTCCGCACACGACCAACCCTTTGACCCGATGGACAGCGCTCTGGACCATGCGGCCGCGCTGCTGGAGCAGCAGGGCTGTACGCTGGAGGTCCTGGCCCGTGCGGATGATGCGGTGCAGGTAGCCATTGCCGATGCGGACACCCATCCCTCCGGCAATACGGACCTGCTGAAAAATGCCATGGTGGCCTCCGGCTTCGCGCTGGAGGGCGACTGGTATGTGTTTGAACAGGAGGAAATGACCCCGTGAAGCTACACACCAAGCAACTGACCCTCGCGGCGCTGACCGCCGCCGCCTACGCCGTTCTCAGCTATTTCGGCTCTATTTTCGGCATCACCTACGGTCCTATTCAGTGCCGCTTTTCCGAGGCGCTGTGCGTCCTGCCCTTCTTCCTGCCGGAGACGGCATGGGGCCTGGGCGTGGGCTGCCTGATCGCCAACCTGCTCAGCCCCTACGGCGTGCTGGACATCGTGGTCGGCTCCGCCGCCACCCTGCTGGCCGCCCTGCTGACCGCCCGGTGCCAAAAGAAGTGGCTGGCCCCTCTGCCGCCGGTGATCGCCAACACCGTGCTTATCGGCCTGGTCCTGGCCTATGAGCAGGCAGGTACCTCCGCCGCTTTCTGGCCCACCTACGCCTTCAATGCCCTGACCGTGGGTCTGGGCGAAGCCGTAGCCTGCTATGGTCTGGGCGGCCTGCTGCTGTGGCGGCTGGACAAGAGCAATGCCTTACAGCGCTATTTGCAGAACCGGTAAACGAAAAAGCCCTCCGTGAGGAGGGCTTTTTGCCGCAAACGCGCTTCTTCGGACCTGAAATGCGTTCCGGGCCGGTTGCAATCTGCAGCGTCTTGTGTTACCATAACACTTACTACGATGCCCCTCGGGTGCCATTAAAGGACGTATACGTTGTATGAACGAGATAGATAGAAAAAAACATACCGCCACCTCCCGGCTGGATACCAGTTCTCTGCCCCGCGGCCCACTGAACTGGGTGTTCTTCCCGGCGGCGCTGCTGTACCACGAGCTGCTGCTGCGGGCCTTCGACAGGCAGAGCACCTTCTTTACCGGGACGCTTGTGCTGGTGGTGCTGTTCGCACTGGGCGCAGGGCTGTTCTGGAGTCTGCTCATCAATCTGTTCCGTCACCGCCAGGCGGCTACCATCGTCTCTATCGCCGCCACCGCCCTGTGGACGGTGCTGGTGTGCGTGGAGTACTGCTGCCGCAGTTACTTCAAGTCCTACTTCGCTCTGTCCTTCATCGGCAACATGGCCAGCGATGTAGTGGGCGGTTTCGGCGACACGGTCCTGCCGGATGTCGTGCTGCCCCGCCTGCCCTTCATCCTGCTGGCCTTTGTCCCGCTGGCACTGTGCATTCTGCTGCGCCGGCGCATCGTCACCGAGCAGCGCATGGGCCGCTGGTCCCTGCTGTTCCTGCTGGTCGTATGCCTGCTGTTCGGTGGCATCGGCAGCGGTCTGGCCCGCTGGGGCACCTATCACGATGCCTATACCTACAACTTCACCACCGACACCGGCGTGACCCACTTCGGGCTCAACGCCAGTGTCCGTCTGGAGATCACCTACGCCATTTTCGGGCACCCCAGCCCCCGGCTGCCGGACACAGACACGAAGACAGATGTGCCGGATGACACCCCTGTTGTCACAACGCCGGTGGTCTACGGCGAAAATACCATGAACATCGATTTTGCCGCCCTGGCAGAGAACGCCTCCAGCAGCGCCGTGGCCCGTATGTCCGACTACTTCGGCTCGCTGACGCCCTCCAAGCAGAACGCGTATACCGGTATCTTCCAGGGCAAGAACCTCATTCTTTTCACCGCCGAGTCCTTCTCCCCCTGGTTCATCAGTGAGGAGCTGACGCCTACCCTCTACCGTCTGACCCACGAGGGCTTCGTGTTCGACAATTTCTATCAGCCCGGCTGGGGCCAATCTACCACCGGCGGCGAGTACGCGGTGATGACCGGTCTGCTCCCCACGTGGGTCAACGGCAATGTCAGCTTCTACGCCACAGCCAACAACAGTATGCCCTTTGCCCTGGGCAATCAGTTCCGGGCTCTGGGCTACACCACCGCCGCCTACCACAACAATATCTACAACTACTACCGCCGGGACAAGACCCATCCCAACCTTGGTTACGACTATCAGGGTCAGGGCAACGGTCTGCAGCTGACCGAGGACGGCAGCTGGCCCTACTCCGATCTGGAGATGATCCAAAACACCATCACGCAGTATATTGACACCTATGTACAGAACGGCACACCCTTCCATACCTACTACATGACCGTCAGCGGCCACGGCGGCTACGGATGGGGCCACGCCATGGCCGCCAAAAACCGTGCCAAGGCTCAGGCCGCCTATCCCAACGCCTCCCCCCAGGTCCAGGCCTATGTGGCCGCCAACCTGGAGCTGGAGAACGCACTGACCTACCTGGTAAACGCGCTGGAGCAGGCCGGTATTGCCGACGACACCGTCATCTGCCTGGCCGCCGACCACTACCCCTACCTGCTGTCAGAGACAGACACGGACTATTATAACGAGCTGCGGGGCTTTACGGACTCGGAGCGTGACACCTCCCGCTACCGCAATGCGCTGATCCTCTGGTGCGGCGGCATGGAGGAGGCTGTTACCGTATCTGAACCGTGCAGCGCCGTGGACATCGTGCCCACGCTGAGCAATCTGTTCGGACTGGAATATGACTCCCGTCTGCTGTCCGGCCGGGACGTGCTGGATCAGGACTACGACCCCGCCGATGCCTACGGCAGCATCCCGCTGGTGATCTTGCCCACTGCTGCCGGCAACAGCTGGGCCACCGCCGCCGGCGTGTATGAGTCCTCTACCCGCACCTTCACCGCCACCCCCGGCGTCACGGTGCCGGATGGCTATGTCAGCGCCATCAACGACCGTGTGTCCCTGCAATACTACTACGCGGAGCTGCTGGTGACCTATGACTATTACGCCATTGCCCTGGGAGACCGTGCCCCCAACGCGCCGCAGCTCCCCACCCCCACCCCGGCGGAGGATATGACGCCGGAGGAAACACTGGAGCAGTCGGACTACATAGAGCCGGAGACATAAGCAGCGAGCGCCGTCCTGTCGGATGGCGCTCGTTTTCCTATGTGCTCAGCGGCTACCCGTGCCGCCCACCGTTGTCTCCGCACCGGATCTCGCATCTTCCTCGGATACTGGCTTCGCTGCGGCCGCCGCAGATATGGGACGTCCACCGTCCTCACCGCCAACGCCGAACAACTCATACACCATGCGGCGCAGGATATAGCGCCTGTGTTCACGCTCATGCAGTCTCATTGCCGTTGTTATACCCCCCATTCCTCCGCCGCCCGGCTGGCGGTGGGCACTCTGCTGTCTGCCATTATAACACCGCACACGGTCGAAGCGCGGCAGAACACGTCTGCTGCCGCCGCCATCTTCGTCACAACGGGCGAAAGCGCCCCATCTGGAGCGCTTTCGTTCTTTCTGTACACCAAATTCGTCAATGCCGACCCACGCGGTCCCAGTCCGCCTCGTTTTCGTACAGAAGGCGGGTCCCCTCCAGATACTGGGAGTCCATCGGGTTACTGATAGATACCGCCGCCTTATACTTCTCCAGTGCACGGCGGGACTTTTCCGGCGGCTGCACGGTACCGGCGCCGGCAATACACCCGCCGGGGCAAGCCATGCCTTCCAGCAGATAGCCGTCATACTTACCCGTCCGGGCGATACGCAGCATCTTCCGGCACTCGTTCAGCCCCTCCGCGGCGGCGGTCTTGACCGCCACCTCCGGGTGCAGGCGGTGGATCACCTCCTCCACCGCCTTGGCCACGCCGCCGCCGGCGGCAAAGCCTACGCCGGGGGCACTGGCCTCGTAGTGGGAGGGTAGATCGGGGATCTGGCTGAAGTCGATTCCCTTGGCCTCGAACATTCCCCTCAGCTCCTCGAAGGTGATGACAAAATCCACATCACTGCGGACACTGCGGCGGCTGGCCTCCAGCTTTTTGGCGGCGCAGGGACCGATAAAGACAATACGGCACCCGGGACGCCGGCGCTTCTGCAGCCGCGCCGTCAGCACCATAGGCGTCATGGTCATAGAGATATATGGCGCAAAGCCGGGGAACTCCTTTTTGGCCATCACAGACCATGCCGGGCAGCAGGAGGTCGCCATAAACGGCTGCTTCTCCGGCACCATACGCAAAAACTCCTCGGCCTCCTCCACCGCGCACAGATCGGCGCCCACGGCCACCTCCTCCAGCGCGGCGAACCCCAACTGCTGCATGGCGGCCTTGATCTGCCCCGGCGTTACATTGTCTCCGAACTGGCCCCAGAAGGCCGGTGCGATCACCGCCACCACCTCGTCGCCCCGACGGATGGCGTGGATCAGCTGGAACAGCTGGCCCTTATCCACGATCGCGCCGAAGGGGCAATTCACCAGGCACATACCGCAGTTGACGCACTTGTCATAGTCGATCTTGGCGTGGCCGTACTCATCCTGACCAATGGCATTCATGCCGCAGGCCTCCTGGCAGGGCCGGGTAAACTTGATGATGGCGTGGTAGGAACAGGCATCCCGGCATTTGCCACACTTGATGCACTTATCCTGGTCGATATGCGCCTGTCCGCGTTCGATAGCAATGGCCCCTTTATGGCAGGCATTCTGGCAATGGCGGGCCAGACAGCCCTGGCAGGCATTCGTGACCTCATAGTGAGTAGGCGTGCAGCCGTTACAGGCGTATTTTATGATGTTCACCAGTGGAGGATCGTAGTACTTCTCCGCGATGGCACTCTCCTCCACCCCGTCGCTGAGCAGGCTGTGCTCCGCCACCGGCCGCAGGGGCAGGCCCATAGCCAGCCGTATGCGCTCGCCTACGATAGCCCGTTCCAAAAAGATGGACTCCCGTTGGTTGCCCACCTCACCGGGAACGATCTTGTAGGGCAGCTTTTCCATGCGGCGGTAGTCTCCGCCCTCATAGGCCAGCCGCGCCACCTCGGCAAACACCTGCTTACGCATATCCGCAATGGAGCATTTAAAGTTTCTCATAGGTACACTTTTCCTCCGAAACCCCCATTCTTTTGTTACCATTATAACAAATTCATTATGGAAAACAATATGCAGTTGCGAGAATTTCTATCGCCGCGCGAATGTTTCCTCATGCAACCTGCACAGCCTTCCGCCACAGCCGTTAAGGTGTTGTTAAGATGCCTTTTATCTCCGATCCCGCAGGGCCTCCTCCAGCTTGTGCAGCGCCTTTTTTTCAATGCGGGACACGTAGCGACTCGCCTATTGTAAACGATTTGCCCTAAGAAATTGCTTCCAGTTCACGGAAGCGGAATTTGACGATGATTTGCTTGTCTTCCGTTAATTCCACTCGCTCAATCAGGCTCACCAGCAGTTCCCGACTGGCATAAGCCGATGTGATGAACCTTTGCACCAACTCTCTGGCTCGGTCTTCGGTGCTGACCGGGCTTTCTTTTTGCACTTCCAAGTCCTTCAGCTTTTCCTCAAGTGAGTTGCGCTCCATCTTGATGCGCTGATAAATCCGTTCAAAATCCGACTCAGCAAGGAGGCCAGTCAGCCGATCCATGTACATCTTATCCAGATTGGCAGTCAGGCCGTCGATCTTGCTGTGCAGGGATTGAATCTCGCTATCGTGGCTCTCTGCTTTGCGCACCTCTTCCACAGCAGTAATGGCAATTGGCTGCAGCTGACTCGGATCCAAATAGGCCTCGCAGACCTCCTGTATCTTGGCGACAACGGCGTCCGTCACAGTCTTTTCCTTGATGCTGTGGCACGAACAGACACCGGCTTTGGTGAAGCGCTGATAAGTCCGGCAGACAAAGTACAGCACATCCTCTCCGGCAGCATTTTTGCGATTGAGCACCGCCAGCGGGTAACCACACTCATGGCAGAAGATCATGCCTTTGAGCAGAAAGTCATAGGTTCGGCTTCTGGTGTGCTTGCGGCTGTTGACCAACATGCGTACTTTTTGGAAGGTTTCCCGATCAATCAACGGCTCGTGCGTTCCTTCCACCACGACCCAGTTTTCACGGTCCTGCTTCAGGCACTTCTTGGACTTGTAGCTGATCTTCACCGTTCGTCCTTGAACCATGTTTCCGATGTAAGTCTCATTTTGAAGCATATCTGAGATGCGTTCACTGCTCCACAGACCGGTGTAGGGACCTGGGTTTGCCACAGGCAGTCCTGCATAGGTTGCCGGAGTGGGTACACCCTCTTCGTTTAACTGTGTGGCGATTTGCCTGCAGCTCATACCTTCCAACGCCATGTGGAAGATGCGCCGCACTATGGGCGCTACTTCCTCGTCAATGACGATTTTGTTCTTCTCTGTGGGATGCATCTTATAACCATAGACCGGTTTGCCGCCGATAAATTGTCCCTTACGCTGCTTATCCCGCTTGACAGATTTGATCTTCTTGGAAATGTCCTTGGCGTACATGTCATTCATGATGGCACGGAACGGGGTGATGTCGTTGGCACTGGATTCCACACCAGTGTCGATACCGTCCAGTAGTGAGATGTACCGCACCCGCTTTTCCGGGAAGTACCGCTCCATGTAGTGGCCGGTCATGATATAGTCACGGCCCAGACGGGACAAGTCTTTGGTGATGACCATGTTGACCTTCTTGGCTTCGATGTCGCCGATCATCCGTTGAAAATCCGGGCGGTCAAAGTTAGTTCCAGACCAACCATCATCGATGTAAGTGTCGTAGACCGACAGCCGATGCTTCTTCACAAAATCATCCAAGAGGGATTTCTGATTGTTGACGCTTTCTGACGGCCCTTCGTTTTCGTCCTCCTTTGATAGTCTGATGTATAATGCCACATGGTAATCCATGGGGTTGCTTATCTCTAAGTACATAAACTGTCCTCCCGAAATAAGCGACCATTCATCGTCACAACAATACTACATCGGCTGGCGAATAGCCAGGGCAAAAAGCTCTTTTTGAAGAAAGAACCGAAAGGACTCTTGGATGAGTTCTGCCAGCATCTGGTCCGTATCGGAATACGTACAACGAACGATTATTTGCTTATTTTTCATGAGACACCTCCTGTATTGATACTATGAAGAAACGGCAGCCAACTTGCGGCTGCCGAACAAAAAAGAACCCGTACCGGGTTAGGGACGGGTTCACAACATTTATTCAGTTGATTTAGCTTGCTTGGCATACTGGCTTAATGCTGCCTTGTGCTTATAGCCCAGACCACTCGTATTAGAGATGTTGCGCAGCATGTCATTCGTACTATGGCCTGCACGCAAAGGTTTCATACGACGTTCGACATGTCCGTTCTCCATGTAGTAGTTTGTTGATGCAAATATAAGGTCTCGCGTAAGAAGAAACTCAAGAATACTGAGTAACTTGGTAATGTTTCTCGTAACGGACTTCAACGAATCAACGATCAACGCGCCATTGGAGTCGGCGGAAAGCATTTTTAGAAAAGCCATAAGCGGCGGCTCTATTTCGGGAGAATAGCCATCGTAAATTCCTGTTTTCATCTCACCAGATGTTGCAGTAATCTCTGTCTCTTTATCTACGCCTTCCAGAAAATAAGGTTCGGAAACGGATACTTTCGGATAATCAACGGTCTTGCTGTTCGTTGCGGCAAGGTGCTTCAGCGCAGCCCATGCGACAGGGTACTCATTTGCGAGTTCCTGATACAAATCCTGTCTTGCGCTAAGCTTTGCCTGTCTGCACATTTCAGCAAAATCCTGCTTACTGAAATAGCGAATGGCCTCCGATGTAATTTCCTTCACATCTTTGCTGGGTAGCGATTTACTCAGTCCGGCCTCTCCATAGGCGTCACTCTGGATCGTTTCAATGGGACTGTTTCGAATGGCGACGACCACAAAACAGCGAATATCGATTTTTGCCCGAGGTTCATAAAAGCTGCCTTCTTCCAGGTCAAGCAGTAAAACGGTATTTTTGAAAACCCGATCATCCCAATGGCGCAGAAGAGAGGTCATCTGTGTATGAATGATACCAATGGTACGTAGCAGAAAGTGTTCCGAAACACCATAGCCGCGCAGCCTGGGTGCGAGGATACTATTCAGATAATGGGAAACTGCGTCCACAACATACACATCCTCTCTGGAAAGGTATTCCTATTGTGGCATAGTTTCCGACAAATTTCAACTAAAAGCCCCAGTACATATATACATTCTTTGGCCGGAGGTCTTCTTCAGCCACTTGGACATCTTTATTTCCAAGGATTTCTTGCACACCCTCCCGTACAAAGCACACCTCCATGTATGGTATATGTGCTTGCTGCGACAAGGGAAATAAATCCTTGCTTTCTACAAGAACAAGCCCAAGATCATCGGCCTGCGCGCGTTGCAAAAAACGAAGCAAGACCTGATCCGGATCTTCCAAGTTGAACTCGCCCACATGGAAAAAGCAATGCTCAATTGTCCGACCGGAGCTCGCTGCATTCTGAGCAAGTATATCATGTTGTCTTTGCAGTTCCCGCTGTATCTCCGCTTCAGGTATACTTTCGGAAACATGACAGAAGAGTGAAGCAATCAATTCCATACGCAATACTCCTTTCCGCATTATTCTATTGCTATTGTAGAGCGCAGTTTGTCGAATTATTTTATGCTGTCAAAAGTGAGCGAATGTATGTATAACAAGCCATAAGTACTCTTTCTGAAAATCCCGGTTTCGGCATTCCTAATTCAGGCTGTCTGCAAACAACAGCCAGCATAAATGTATCTGCAAACAGTTCCCGAAGCTGCGCTGTGGTCAGCTTCCTGCAATCTATGCCCAGTCCCAGCAAATGTTCCTTGAAAGAGTCAGGAACATCAGTCAGTGTCCCGGTCGCCTTGATGTGGAGCAAATGACCCAATTCGTGCAGCAGTACATGGATAGGGTTTACCTCCTCACTTTGCATTCGGTACATACAGATGCAACTCTGCATTCCTCCCGCTGTAAACATAGCAAAGGTTTCGCCATTCAAGCACTCGTGTTGGGCATCAATCAGTAAAATGTCGACCGGATGCTTGTCCAGTACTTTTTGAGAATAGGAAAACAGGGCGTCCACCATCTGAACCGCCGTTGCCACGCCTTCTTCCGTGAGTATCGGTGTATCCGCATACCAGAATCTACTGGCATATTGGTGCAGGCCGTCTATGCAACGGTCAATCCCGAGTTCCTTGTTACAGGCTATAAACCATTGGGCGTATCTTATGACGGCATCGTCCTGGTAGACTGCATAGCTTTTGGTTGCCGAACACGAGGGCGACATAGATGAAATACGGTTGGCAAAATCCACCGCAGCCAGCTCGTTCCCTTCGTCCAATTCTGTAATTACGTTTTCCGTTTCTTCGAAAAGATTCATGATATCAAATGCCATGGTGTTCTCCTTTCTTTTGTCAAAGTAACATCTGCGAGATGACGCGAGCATTTTGCTCCTTGGCGGCATACTCCAGATGCGAATATAAATCCGCCGTAGTTGACAGGCTGCTGTGCCCCAACCACTGCTGTACCTCTATCAGCGGCACACGGGCAGAGATCAGCAAATTGGCACAGCTATGCCGCAAATCATGAAATCGAATCTTGCGCAAGTTGTTCTTTGCGAGAATTGTTTTGAAATGCTCAGATAGATAGTCGGGTGTAAACAACTGCCCCGTCCCATTCACACAGATGTATTCCTCATTAGGCGGAGGCTGTGTCCCATAACGCTGGATCGCGGCATTCTGGAGCATAGCTGCAACCTGTGGCATAAGCGGCAATGTTCGAAAGCTGGACTTGCGCTTTAATTTGTCCTTCGCGATCAGCTGCCGCTTCCCATTAACTGCGGTCGATGTTACGGAATGTGAAATGGTAATTGTGGCTCGCTCATAATCAATAGCACCCCATCGCAGCCCCAAAACTTCGCTGCGCCGCAGTCCATACAGAACGGCCAACATAATGGGAAGTTCAAGTGGATCATCATGAAGCGCATTGAGTAATTTTCTGCATTCCTCCGGAGAATAGCAATCCGCAGCAGACTGCTCCTTTTTAGGTCGTGGAATAAAGTCTGTCGGGTCATTCTGAATGAAACCCCGCATGCTTGCCTCCTTCAAGGCCTTGCGGAGAAGCACATGATAGTGCAAGACTGTATTTCCCGTAAGGCCTTTGGCATATAGCGAATTGTAGTAATCCAGAATATCTGCCGGTTTCAGATCTAAAAGCAAAATATTCCGTTCTTTGAAGTAAGGGGCAATTCTGTTATTAATGCAGTTCTGGTATTCTTCGTAGGTGCCAAATGAAACTTTTCCACGACAACTCTTGACCCAGGTCGTGAGGTAGTGGCTGACGAGAACATCGCTGCTGCGCTTTTGTATTTCGGCGAAATCCGTATATTCCCGTCGAGCGGCAAGGAGCATTGCTTCTGCTTTCTTTTTATTTCCCTCCACCCGAAGGTGGGTTGAAATCCACTTCTGCTTTAACCGGCCCGTCTCATCCCTCACCATAAGAATCAAGTACCAATACCCATTTTTCTTTGTCATGTGCCCTGCGACCATATCAGCGCCTCCCGTTTTTGCTTTCATTTTACATAAAGGAGGCCTGCAATTCTCGTTTGAGCCACAGCAAATCTATTTTCTACAGATTTATGCGAGTGGGCATGAACGGCTTGACTCGAAATCAGTTTGGGATATCTGTGCATGGGTTCGAATTGAAGAATAACCATCTAAATTGAAACGGCCCGGAGAGTTGCCTCTCAGGGCTCATTTTTATATAAGCAATACGCTCCATCACTCAATCATGTCACCAAAAATGATTGATGAACTGAGCGATGTGTGGTATAATACGGTCGAATGAATCTTTTGCATGAGGTGTTTCTATGAGGAATAAGAAACCTCCTTTTGAAATTACAAATACGATGATCCATGAGATTGCGGAAATCGCCGAACTGGTGGGCAAGCTGACTTCCACCAATCAGCTGTCTGCGAACCCAGCTTTACGGCGGACAAACCGTATCCGGACGATCCACGGCTCTCTGGCCATTGAACAGAACACTTTGAGTTTAGAACAGGTCACCGCAGTTCTGAACGGCAAGCAGGTGCTGGCCCCGCCCAAGGATATTGCCGAAGTCAAGAATGCCTATGAAATCTACGAACGGTTGGACGAGCTTGACCCCTATTCTGTGGATGATCTGCTGACTGCACATGGCATTATGATGCGAGGCTTGGTTGAGGAATCCGGTGTATTCCGTTCCCGCCCAGTTGGGGTAGTTGATCAGGCAGGGCATGTCCTACATTTCGGTACACTTCCACAGTATGTGCCGGATTTGGTAATGGAGCTGCTGGACTGGGCTAAGAACAGCGATATACACATGTTGATCCGCAGTTGCGTGTTCCACTACGAGCTGGAACTGATCCATCCCTTCGCTGACGGTAATGGTCGTATCGGACGTCTGTGGCACACGCTGTTGCTCTCCAAGTGGAATCCTGCCTTTGCCTGGTTGCCGGTGGAGTCCATGATCCATGCCCGCCAACCGAAATATTATGCAGCGATTAATGCCTCCAACGACGCCGGAGAGTCCACGGTATTTATCGAGTTCATGCTCTCTACCATCAAAGCGTCGCTCATCGACGCAATTAACACGAGCGATGAAGTGAGCGATGAGCCGATGGATAAGGCAACCATGCGCTGGAAACAGATGGAGAAGTTTTTGGAGACGCATGAGTTTATTATGAATGCGGATGTGCGGGCACTATGTGGTGTGTCTGCTGCTACGGCGAATCGGATTCTGGCAAGCATAGTAGCAGATGGCAAACTTGTTAAACGCTATGAGTGTGGTCATTGGGTATACAAGCTAACCTATATAAATTAAAGAAAAGGAGGATATTTCAATGCAATTTGAACCTATGATAAAGGCTCGGATTAATTCATTTAAGACCCATCACGCTTTGTCGAATATCCCTGAAGACAAGCTGTTTGAGCTTTTTGTCAACGATGTCGTTCTGCGTAGTCATCAGCCTGATGTTGGAATCTCTGAGGAAGTAATTTTAGACGAATGCTCTGTAGGCGGCGCCGATGATATGGGTATTGATGGTCTTGCAATTAAAGTAAATGGGATATTTGTATCTACTAAGCAAGATATAGACGAACTGGTTGAATTGAATAAGCAAATCTCTATTGAATTCTTATTTATCCAGTCGAAAAACAAAGATAAACTCGACTCTGGTGAGTACGGAAAATTTGCTGATGGTATTATTGATTTTTTAGCTGATGAACATCACGAACCTCACAACGAAAAAATCGAAGCCATTTTACAGTTAAAAGACTACCTCTTTTCTGATGATATAATCCTGCGTTGGAAAAGAAATCCAATTGTTAGAATATATTATATTATTTTTGGACAATGGCGAGACAATAAGCACTTCGAAGCCAAGACCAATAAACTTAAACAAGATATTATCGCTCTCCAAAGTTATAGTGATGCTTTTTTCAAATTTATTGACAACACAGAACTAAAAAAGATGTGCGGGGAAAATGAAAATTCATTCTCCGCCGTTATGACGGTTATTGATGACTTTAGTCTCACTGAAGTTTCTGGTGTAAATAACTCTCTGGTTGTTCTGTTAGCTGCTCCAGAACTTATCAAAATGGTTACCACAGATGAGCAGATGCTTAGACAATCTTTATTCACAGACAATGTGCGCGACTATCAGGGAAACACAGATATTAACGCAGACATAATGAATACCATCCAAAACTCGCCCAGCAACTTCGCCCTTTTAAATAATGGTATCACAATTGTATGTACCAGTGTGCGTACTGGCAATCGAAAAATCACCCTATCAAATCCACAAATTGTAAACGGATGTCAAACATGTAATGTCTTGTTTGACGCATATATGCAAGGCTTGGATCTTTCTAAAGTAACTCTTCTGGCAAAAATAATTGCTACCGAAAAAGATGAAGTTACAAGCGCAATTATTAGAGGCACAAATAGCCAAAATGTTGTTTATAACGAAGCGTTTGAAACAACACGAGACTTCCATAAAAATCTTGAGGAGTTTTTCACAGTTATTCAAACTGATGGTACGCCTAATAGAATTTATTATGAGCGACGTTCTCGACAATATGCTCGAGACAACAAAATTCCCTCCACTCGAATTATTGGCTTAAAAACCCTTACTCAAAGCTTTGTTAGTGTGTTTATGCAATCTCCTCATTTTGGCACTTCTCACGAAGCAATTCTCCTCAAAAAGTATAAGAACAGTATCTATGTGGATGGTCAATCTTTGTATCCATATTATACCGCTGCACTAATGTGTTTAAATTTTGAAAAGCTAAAACGCGACGAAAAAATTGTTCGAGCTTTGGATAACCATAAGCACCACTTACTTCTTATCGTCAGTGAATTGATTGCTGGAGTTTGTCCAAGTATTAACGATAGTAAAAAGATAGATGCTTACTGTAACAAAATATTAGAAATCGTTTCTGACGACACTACATACACAGCGGCCATTCAAGAAAGCTCTTCCAAATTGCAAAAAGCAATTGCAGAATGGGTAAGGAAACGTGGACAGCAATATCGACACGGTATAAAAGATAACCCCGCCTTTACAAAATTCTTATTGACATTTATTCGAGGAGGCAATTTAGACAAAATTGAATACGATAATCCTCAACCTTTGGTGCTCAGAGGGCGTATAGTAAAAGCGAGACGTGATCGAAATGGTTATAACTATGGTTTTATCCAACATAGTCCTGAAGATGTGTTTTTCCACGAAAGAGATAATGAAAAACTGGATTTTTCAAGTATTTACGGAAAAACTGTGTTATATGAAATTTTCCCAGATTCCCTCAATGGTGAAGATCGAGCAGAAATTCTTGAAGTACTCGCCGATGAATCTTATTTAATATAACTATTTTACTTGATGAACGGCCGCTTACCTTAATTTTTTGCCACCGCTTACAATAACGGCGGCGCTACCCTAACATGCCCGATGCCCGGAAAACCCTTGATTTTCAAGGATTTCCGGGCATCACTTACATTAGTTCCGGCGGGATACATAGCTGCGGCTGATACCGTAATGGAGCGCCACCTGCCGTTGTGTCTGGGGCAAATGGCCGTCCAGGCCGTAGCGCCGCCGCAGAACATCCGCCTCCCGAGGAGTCAGCTCACGGGCCAGCAGCTGATGCAGCAGACGTCGGTCCTCCTTGCTTTGCAGCTCCTCCAGCATGGTGTCCTCTTCTCCCACCACATCGCCCAGATACAACGCGTCACCCTCCGGTCCCGTGTCCAGCGCCTCGTTCAGCGACACCTCCCCCTGCAATTTTTTCTGTCCCCGGAAGTACATGAGTATCTCGTTTTCTATACAACGAGCGGCGTAGGTGGCCAGCTTGATTCCCTTGTCAGGGCGGAAGGTATTGACCGCCTTGATAAGCCCGATCGTTCCGATGGAGATCAGGTCCTCCTGGTCAGTGGACTGCGTGTAATACTTCTTGATGATGTGGGCCACCAGGCGCAGATTGTGCTCCACCAGTATATTCCGGGCCTCCAAATCTCCGGCGGCACAGCGCTCCAGGCACTCCCTCTCCCGGGCAGCAGACAGGGGCTTGGGGAATGACCCGGCGCTACCGGTCAGGTGCAGGGACAAAAACAGGCTGTTGCACAGCAGCAACAGTGCAGCAGACAGCATACGCATCGCTCCTTTCACAACACCCTATGCCCTATGGGAATGTCCCTATACAAAAAGAACACGGACGGCAGCGTCGTCCGTGTTACAGTTCCTCCTCCGGAAGGGCCTCACCCTCCTCGCCATTGCCGAAGGCAATGGCCGTCCTGCCGTATTTTTGGCGGATAGCGTCCACGGCCTCCTCCAGCTGCTCCTGCCGCTGACCGCAGGCCTGAGCGGTACTGTCCAGCAGATCCAACTGTTGGAAAGTGCTGCACGTCTCGGTGACGTACAGCGCCGTTACGGTCATGGAGCGAAGGCGGGCAGGCGGCTTCCACAGCTGCCGGGCCAGGTCCGCAGCCGCACGGTAAATATCCCGGACCAGATGGGTAGGCGCGTCCAAGCGGGTCTGGCGGCTGAATGTTTTGAACGATACGTCTTTCAGCGTCACGCTGACGCCGCCGGCATACAGGCCGTGGCGGCGCAGGCGGGCGGCCACACTGTCGCACAGAGGCATCAAGCCGGCGCAGATCTGTTCCCAGCGCACCAGGTCGTCGGGGAAGGTAGTGCCGTTGCCCACGGACTTGACCGGATCGGCGGCGTGGCGGGGCTTGACGGGACTTTTGTCAAGACCGTTGGCGTATTCCCACAGCTGGCGGCCCATCTTTCCCAGCAGCTGCTCGGGCATGGCGGGATCGCAGGCGGCCAGCTGACCGATGGTCTCTACGCCGTATTTTTTCAGGGTCTGGGTGGCGGCGCGGCCGGCGTACAACAGGTTGCCCAGCGGCTGCGGCCAAACGATATTTTGCCACCCGTCTATCGGAATGACCGTTGTAGCGTCCGGTTTTTTCATATCGCTGCCCAGCTTGGCAAACACTTTATTGAACGAAACGCCCACAGAAATCGTTAATCCTGTCTCATTTTTTACTGTTTTTCGAATTTTATCCGCAAGTTTTTCCGCGTCGCCGCCGAAGAGGTGGAGGCTGCCGGTGACATCCAGCCAGCTCTCGTCAATCCCAAAGGGCTCGATCAGGTCGGTGAAGCGCTCGTAGATGTCATTGACGCGGACGGACCACATTTTGTACAGGTCGTGATGGGGCGGCAGAAGCACGAGGCCGGGGCACTTCTTTTTGGCCTGCCAGACCGTCTCAGCCGTTTGTATTCCGTACTTTTTGGCGGGTTCGTTCTTGGCCAGAATGATGCCGTGGCGGGTCTTCGGGTCGCCGCAGACGGCCACCGGGACCTCCCACAAAGCGGGCTTGTCCAGCAGCTCCACAGAGGCGTAAAAGCTGTTCAGATCACAGTGCAGTATGATGCGCTCTCCCATGCTTTTCACCTCCCGGCACAGCAAATTTCTTTGGCAGTATATGATACAATGTCTGTACCTTTTCTATATTTTCTTTATACTTTTTATGTGCTCCTCATGCGCCTTTTCATGCACCTTTTATGCGCTGTTGGGTCAGGTTCTCTTTCCCTTCCTTCCACCCCCCCTTTTCGGGGCCAAAAACGAAGGATCGGACGGTCGTCTTCATGTGCGCCCCCTGCACAGGGGGCGCACACAGGTGGCTGTTCAATAGCCGATCCGACGGTCCACCAGACGCAGGGGCTTCTCACCCCGACCGTAGCGCTCCAGGTCCTCACAGAAAAGCTGCACGTTTCGGTCACGGGTGTAGCCCAGGCTCATCTGACCGGAGATGTGGGGGGTGATGAGCAGGTTCTTCGCCGTCCAGGCCGGGTCGCCGGCGGGGATAGGCTCCTGCTCAAACATTGGAAGTAGCTGAGAGCATGGAAGTAAATGGAAAAAGAACGTTTGGATATGATGTCCCGATTCTTTACAAACGTGCATAAAGAAGTATAAGTTTGACAGTATCGTTGTTCGTATATTATAAACAACAACAAAGTGAATTTGCCCGTATAATAAAAGAAAAAAATCCAATTTATTGCAATTTATCCAGTTAATCTTTTTAGTCCACATACTCTTAAAGAGTCTGGAATTTGCAAAAAGTGAATTTTTTTGATATTATAGAAAAACTGACGCATAAATTTGTTTAAATTCACATTAAAAATCACTTAAATATTAAAATTTAAGCAAATATATGTTTTGTGAAAAATAAACAATAATGAAAGGGAAATGTATGAATAATTTAGCATTAAGTGATGAAATATTGCTAAAAATAGAGAAGCCAGTACGCTATATTGGGAATGAAGTAAACATGGTAAGGAAGGACCCGGAAGGGAAAATAAGGTTTGCGATGTGCTTCCCGGATGTGTACGAAATCGGCATGTCCCATCTTGGGATGAAGATTATTTACGATCAAATGAACCGCAGGGATGATGTATACTGTGAGCGTGTATTTTCACCGTGGGTTGACCTCGATAAAGTCATGCGTGAGGAAAATATACCTCTTTTTGCCTTAGAAAGTCAAGACCCTGTATTTATGTTTGATTTTCTGGCGGTTACGATTCAGTATGAGATGTGCTACACTAACATTTTGCAGATACTTGATTTAAGTCAGATTGGCATTTACGCGAAAGACAGAAGAGAAGATGCTCCATTTGTTATTGGCGGTGGCCCTTGTACTTATAACCCAGAGCCTTTGGCGGATTTCTTTGATATGTTTTATATCGGAGAGAGTGAAACCGTATATTATGACCTTATGGATTTATATAAAGAACATAAGAAGAACGGCGGCAACCGTAAAGAATTTTTAAGAAAGGCTTCCCACATTCCGGGAATTTATGTGCCATCTCTTTATGAGACAACTTATAACGAAGATGGAACAATTGCTTCTTTTGAGCCGCTTTATGAAGATGTTCCAAGAACGATTTTAAAACAGGTGCAGATGGATCTTACGAACACATTTTATCCTGAGAAACAGATTGTTCCATACATTAAGGTAACACAGGACCGCTGTGTTCTTGAAATCCAGCGTGGATGTACAAGAGGCTGTCGTTTCTGTCAGGCGGGAATGATTTACCGTCCATTAAGAGAGCGCGCTCTTCCAATGTTAGAAGAACTTGCTGCTAAGGGAATTAAAGGAACTGGAAATGACGAGATTTCTTTAAGCTCTTTAAGTTCCAGTGATTACAGCCATTTACCGGAACTTTGCAATTATCTGATTGATAACTACCGTTCTAAGAATATTAATATTGCATTACCTTCTCTTCGAATTGATGCTTTTTCATTAGATGTTATGAGTAAAGTACAAGATGTACGAAAGAGCAGCCTTACTTTTGCACCAGAAGCTGGGACGCAGAGAATGCGTGATGTAATTAATAAGGGACTTACCGAAGAAGTAATTCTTCACGGTGCGATGGAGGCGTTTAAAGGCGGCTGGAGCAAGGTAAAGCTTTACTTTATGATGGGACTTCCTACAGAAACGGAAGAAGATATTAAGGGTATTGCTCATCTTGCAGAGAAAATCGCGATGAATTATTACAGCATGGATGCCGAGTACCGTCATGGACGTATTTCCGTAGGTGCAAGTGCCTCTTTCTTCGTTCCAAAGCCATTTACCCCATTCCAGTGGGCTTCTATGTGTGAGGAGGACGAATACAAAACAAAGGCACATATCGTAAATGATGAATTTAAGATTCAGCATAATCACCGCAGTCTTTCTTTCAAATGGCATGATGCCAAAACGACCGTATTAGAGGGTATCCTTGCCCGTGGTGACCGCCGTATCGGCAAGGTTATTTACGATGTTTATAAAAAAGGCTGTATTTATGATGCCTGGACAGAATTTTTCAACTATGAAGCCTGGATGGAAACAATGGAAGAGAATGGTCTTGACTATCATTTCTACACAACAAGAAAAAGAGAACTTGACGAATTCTTCCCGTGGGATTTCATCGACGCGGGTGTGACG